>JAABUX010005111.1_pt1 | contig 16246 bp, 13 predicted proteins | sample 5561851 | NCBI WGS metagenome assembly JAABUX01 (sample SAMN10711883, study PRJNA513361) | rock metagenome | isolation source: Antarctica rocks | place: Antarctica: Victoria Land, Richard Nunatak red sandstone | collected 2016-01-03 | reverse complement strand
AAGTAGGTCAGGTAACTGGTGCGGGGCGCGCGCAGCAGTCCGCTGAGGAGTCCGGGAATGTTGCGCCGGCCGTTCTTGAAGGCGGAGGACACGCCGTAGACGACCAGGTGGCCGCCGGGGCGTAGCAGGGGCAAGGCGCGCTTCCAGCTCGCGGGGCCGACCGCGTCGAACACGGCGTCGATCCCGGCGGGGGCGTGGGCGCGGACCTGCGTGGCGTAGTCCTCGCTGCGATAGTCGATCGGGATGCCCCCGCACTGCGCGACAACGTCGGCCTTGGCCGCGCTCGCCGTGCCAAACATGGTCATGCCACGGAGCGCGCCCAGCTCCAGTAACGCGCTTCCGACGCCGCCGGCGGCGGAGTGGACCAGGATAGTGGCGCCATCGGCGACCGCGGCCGAGCGGGTCAGCATCTGCCAGGCCGTGAGATAGTTCAACACCAGGCTGGTGACCGAGGCCGCCGCGAGGTCGGCCGGGTAGCGGACAGCGGCCGCGCGCGGCACGACCACATGCGTCGCGTATCAGCCCGTGCTCCCGGTCCAGACCGCGACGCTGTCTCCTTCCCGCAGGTCGTGCACGTCCGTGCCGACGGCCCGGACGACACCCGCCGCGTCGTGGCCAGGGATGACCGGCGGCCGCACCTTTCGTTGCAGTCCCTCCCGTAGCAGGATGTCGACGAAGGCCACGCCGGCGGCCGCAACCTCGACGACAATCTGGTCAGGGGTGGGCGGCCCGACCTGGCGCTCGGCGACACGGAGGACATCGGGTCCTCCCCACCGCGTGGCGAACACGGCCCGACCGGCGAATAATGAGGCGTTGGTCGATGATCGGTCAGGGCGCGGCGTGGGATGTGGCATGGTTTGTGACATGGTGTCCTCCTGATCGGCGTCCGACGACGCCGGTGCGAGCGTGCGCGCGGTGAGCCAGACGACTGGCCGCCCCACACCAAACTCGATGCGACGGACGCATGACGCGTCGTCGCGTGGGTTCCGTTGGGTCCTGCTGAGATGGCACATTTTAGCCGAAAGATCATCGGATGTGCCGTCCACTTCGGCCCGATCAAGCCCTCGGTTCGGCACGGAACCCGTCGATCAGCCTCATTATGGGTGGGCCTCGAAGTGCATACCGAAGACTTTTCATCCATCTCAGCAGGCCCCAACGGAACCGGCCGGACACCTTACCGCCGTGGACTACCTCATCTCGTCCATCGAGGAGTCCGTGCCACGCGGCGTGGACGAGGCGATCGCACAAGACCGTCCTGACCTGACCTATGAAGCCTTTATCAGCGTGTGGGCGGGGAGCGGTGCGTTCCCCGAGGCCACCGTGGTCAAAGCACGCGCCCGTTTAGCAGAGCGACTGCGCGCCCACCTCGGGGAGTGAGAGCACCGGTGGGATAGCGTCCGTGTGTCCATCACCGCCGCACGTCTCTCCCGGGGAGCGCCTTCTTGAGCCGTGAGCGCGCTCACGGGAAAAGCCGTCGTCGGATCTATGGCACCCCTCCTCAATGGAGTCACAGGGCGCTCCAGGTATCAGGTATACGGACGGCCCCAGCGGAGGGTAGCTCCAGGGATGTGATAATACCCAACGGGGACCCTCGCCCATCGTGTCATCTTGAGCCTCCCGTCGAGCTAGTCGGCAGCAGCGGTGCGTCCAGAGGCTCTCGATTATCGCTACTACCTTGTTTCCCACATCCTCCGCACAGGTGTTTCATGCCACGAGGTGTGCTGGCTGCGGCGGTTGCCATATCGGCCTGGTCGCCTGCTCGTCGCCTCGACCTGCACGATGAGAGCGCCGCTCAGGGTTACTCCGTTCCGACTCTCCGTGTGGCGCTGCCGGTAGGTCCGCACTATCTGCCGGGTGGCGTATGGGTGAATGGATGAACGCCTCCTGACTCGTCCATCCCGACCATCCGTGTCCTGTTTGGACCAGGCCCGTGACCTCGCGTGGGCCTGTCTTTGCTCTCGACAGTTCGGACGTGCATTCGTCTCCTGACCGTGGGCAGCTTGCTAGAAGTGTCCCGGCGTCAAGGTCGCCGGTTAACCCCGTTACGTCCCGCTTTACGGCGTTGATGACCAGTCTCGCTCCGTGGGGCCGCGCTGTTCCTCCGTTCACTATGAGAGGGCCGGGATTGCACCGGCCATCGGAGGGAAGTCCACTATGACGGAAACGCGCGTTTCCGTCATAGCGGCGGTTACGATCCTAGCGCGGGTGTCGCCCCGGCCGCGAGGGCGGCCTGTAGCTCGTCGAGCCACGTCATGGCACGGTCATACCGCTCGACGGGGAGTGCGCGGTAGGACGGCACCGAGAAGCGGCGGCTTAGTTCGGTGAAGAGGGCCTGGTAGGGGTTGGCGTAGTGGGGCGACGCCCAGCCGCGTGCGATGAAGGCTTGCGCCACGGCGTGGACCTTGGCCTTCAGTTCCTCGCTCTGCTCGGTTGTGATCGCGTTGCCGGGGTAGAGGCGGCCTTCGAGCTGGGCCAGCCGGTGCATCCACTGGCCGACGACAGAGGCCGCGTTGTCCAGGCGCTCGTCATGGCGCGCGACCTGGCCTTTGATGTCCGCGACGTCGCCCTGCACGCCTGTCAGCCGCTGGTCGAACTCCAACTGCTCGCGGGCCATGGCCGCGATCGACAGGCCGAACTGCTCGACCTGCCGCAGCGTCATCGCCGTCGAGCTGGCCTGGCTCTGGTCGCCCTGGTCTGATGACGCGATGGCCGTGCCGTCGGCGGCGGGTAGGGGCAGGCCGGCTTCGGCGGCGAAGGCCTCGGACACGCGCTTGAAAACCCATCGCTGATAGAGATGGAGGCGCTGGCGTAGGCTTTCCTTCACACGTCGGCCTTCGACCGTCGCCAACCACATCAGCGTGCTCTCCAGTTCCAGGCACTGGAACACTTGCGCGCCGCCACCGGTCTCGATACGCACACGCCGCAGGGCCTCGGCCATCACGTCGTGACGCCGGATGCGCTGCGTCTGCCCGGAGTAGTCGATGCCGAGCGCCGCGCACATCGGCCGCAACGGGAGGAAGATACCTTCGCCCTCGACGCGGACGGCCGTGACTTCCTCGCCCTCGACGAGTACGACCTGCTGCTGGCGGTCGGCGCGCAGGATGGGCAGGGAGGGGTCGTCCGGGTCCGCGCCTTGGTCGGGCCTGTCGGGGTCGGGCGTGTCGCCGTGCATTGTCATCGGTCTCTTCCTCTCTGGTCAAAGGGGTAGGCGTAACGCCTACCCCTTGCCGCCTACTTTTCCAAAGGGGTAGGCGTTACACCTACCCCTTGCCGTGGTGTTTCCTTGAAGGGGTTTCTGCGCACATTTACGCTGCCCGCGCTCACGTTTTGCCCCGCCGCGGCGGGCGTGTGTAGGGGAAGTGGAGGTGTTCGACGGCCTCGCGGCGGGCATCGTCGCCGCGGCGGTCGTAGCGGACGGTGGTGAGGGGGGAGGCATGGCCGGCCATCTGCTGTACCGTCGCCAGATCGACCTTGGCCTGTAACAAGTCCCCGATAAAGGTGCGGCGAAAATCATGGGGGCGCAGGTCCTCGACGCCGGCCTGGGCCACGCGCTTGCGCAGGATCTTATGGACCGCGTGGCTGGCCAGGCGCTCACCGGTGACGTGGCCGCCCTTGGTGAGGCGCACGAACAGCGGGCCGGGCGTCGCGCCCCGGACCGCCAGCCAGTCGTCGAGCGCGGCTGTGGCGCTCCCCGTCAGGGGCACCAGGCGCTCCTTGTTGCCCTTGCCATGGACTTTGAGCCCGGCCGGCGCGCGCACATAGTGGGCGACGTCGAGCCCGGCCAGCTCGGCGCGCCGCACGCCCCCGACATAGAGGATCGCCAGCATGGCGGCGTCGCGCGCCCCGGCCGGGCCGTGGTCGGCCTGGCACGCCTTGACGAGGGCCAGGATCTCACCCGACGCGGCGGCGCGGCCGACGGGCAGGTGCTCGCCGGTGGCCGGCTTGACCTCGCCGATGCGCCGGTACTCCTCATCAGACATGAGGTTCATGTTGCGCGCGTAGCGGGCAATCCCGCGCAGGATAGCGAGCGTCAGGTTGATCGTCGCCGGCGCGCGGCGCTTGTCGGTCGTCGGGTCCTTCTCGCTCAGGCGCGAGCGGATGAAGTCGATGTGCGGGAAGCGAAGCCGATGCCAGGGGAAGGCCAGGGCCTCGGCCGGGTCGAGGCCGATGACGCGGGCCACGGCGCGCAGGCGTTCGCGGGCGGTCTGTCGGCTGCGTTCCGAGGTCAGGCTGGCCAGGTACGCTGTCGTCGGGTCCCCCAGGAGCGACCCTTGCTCGCTTGCGGCCAAGCCGTCGAGGAGCAGGGCCGCGGCGTCTGGAGCCATGGGGGCCTGGGGTGTCAGGGTTGGGTTTGTTGAAGACGCGGACATACTATCCCTCCCTCACGCCGGCGCCGACAGAAGACGGCGCCGCGCCCGCTCGTACCGTGCGATGCGCGCGCATGTCTCAGTGGTCGGCTCCTGCCGTCGATTGGTGGCGATGTTGTCGGTCAGATCGGCCAGCTTGACGCGGCGTGCGACGGGATCGGGCGCGACGCGCCCGATGTACTCCTCGTCGGTTTCACTGTCGCGCCGCGTGAGGCGGTCGAGCGCGTCGACGACCGTCCCCGGATAGCCAGCCCGGCCCAGATCGTCGAGCGTGCATGCGGTGTCCTCGACGACATCGTGCAGGACGGCCACGACCCGCTCCGCATCCCCCTCAACCCCCAGCATCACACGCATGGGATGGAGGATGAATGGCTCGCCGCCGGGCGCGGGATACACCTGAGCGCGGTGCGCCGTCGCCGCCAAGGCGATCGCGTCTTCGAGGGTCGGCAGGACAACGCGTGTCGGCATCTCTCGGTCTCCCTCCGGGGCGTGGCCCCACTCTGCGCGTCGGTCCTAGTCGCTTGCCCCGAGCATCTGTCGTATGGCGCCGGTCGCGTGTTCGACCTCCGCGATGGTGCCCCGATTCTGGCCGCTGGCTTTGCTCTCCCGCAGGTATTCAAAGATGCCTGGCCCGCGCCGCTCGGGTGGTGTGTCCGCGTAACGCGGGATCAGGTGGACGTGCAGATGCGCGAATCCCACGGCCTCGGCATACAAGCTCAGGTAGATCTTGGCCGGGTGGAGCACCTCGGTCATCGCGCGCGTGACACGCCGCGTCAGCGGCCCGAACGCGGATGCTTCCTCGGGCGTCAAGTCGGCGAAGGCCTCGACGTGGCGCAGCGGCTTGAGGATCAGCCAGCCGACGAGGGCGATGGGCTCAATGTCGTGTTGCAGCTGCCAGAGGTCGTCCTGGTAGATGACGCCGCCGGGGGAGGGCAGGTCCCCGCGATTGAGGCGACACGTCAGGCACTCCGCAGCGGATGCAGCATCCACGGGCATGATACACCCCCCCTCTCCTTGTTGACGATAAATTACGGACCCTAAGAGTGATTAGGTGACCCTATTACGGGGCACAAAAAAACGAGCCGCCGGGCTTGTCTATCCCGTCGAACTCGCTACCTTTCTAGTATACCATCTCCCGCCCCCGCCTGTCCAATGCTGATCGGGGCGGGCGACGGTCGCGTAGCCGGGCGGCCGTAACGTCATCCGGCTACCCGACCACCCGTGCCCACGCGCGTCGACGATCAGCCCGCCCCCACAAATCCCACACCCGCCGTGAGATCCAGCCGCTTGATCACCGGTTTTCACACCCTCACCCTTCTTGCTGCACGTCGGCGTCGATGAGACCCTGCCCATCAATCGCGAGCGCCGCCCGCCCCCACGGCGTCTCCACCTCGATCGCCGCGATATCGACCAGATCGAACGCTACGGCCTCCGCCGCCGGCCAGTGCGACCCGTCGCGCCGGGTGACGCGGAGGCGCACCTGCGGGGACGGCGGCCGCTCCCGCGCCGGTTGCCCACGGGCCGCCGCGACCTTCCGCACGTCGCGCCGGAAGTCCGTCGGACGATAGGGCCGGCCCGCGGTGACCTGATCGGCGGCGTAGCCCAGCGCGGCGGCCGGGTCCGGCGCGGCGAGCGCCTCGTCGTACCAGACCATCTCCGGCAGCACCTCGACGATGCCGGCGTCCAGCGCGCCGCCCGCGATCACGCCGTGGATCTGCGCCAGGCGGTAGACCCGCCCCGGTTCGATCCCCAACTCAGCGGCGAGCTGCCGCACCGCCGCCGTCCCCCGACCGTCGCGCTCCGCCCGGCCCACCACGCGACGCAAGGCCTCGTGGGCCAGGGCGCCGCGCGCCCGCCAGCGGCTCGCCTCATCGTGGGCGAGGTACGCCCACGCCCGCAGGATCTGCTCATCGGAGAGCAGGGGCGCGATCGCGATGAGCCGTCCCTCCGCCGCGGCGTCCCGATCCAGCGCGGCGATGATGTCTCCGAGCACGCGGTCCCACGTCTCCTCGCTCATCGCCACACCCCCTGCCCCTCGATCACGCGCGGGCACGCCGACTGCTCGCTCACGGTGTCGTCGCTGCCGTCGCTACCGTCCGTTCCTTTTCTCCCGGCCCCTGGGCCGGTCCTGTGTGACCAGCTGCGCCTCTCACACACGGCGTCGAGGGGACGCGCCACACAGGCGCGCGGCGCGCGGGAAAAGCCGGCCTCACCCCGCCCGTGCGTCGTCGTCGACGGCAGCAGCGGCGGCATCCGCCGCGCGGTCGGCCCCCTCCCCGGCGGTGCGCTCAGACGTGGACGCCGCGTCGACGATCCGCACGTCCTTATCCTGCCACCACACCCGCGTCCCATCGTCGAGCACGACCTCGACCTGCCCCCAGCGGCCCCGGCCGGACAGAACGCCGCCGTGGCCATCCCGATACGCGACCGTGACCCCGGCTCCCCGCGCCAGGAGCGCCAGGTGGCGCGCGACCGCCTTCGGGGCCGCGAGGTCCGCCGCCGCTTTCGGCTCCCACACATCGCCGTGACGCGTGAAGAGGACGCCACCGCGCATGACGAGATCCCGCGCCAGCGCGAGACGCCCGTCGTCGGTCTCCTGTGTCCCCAGGAGGTCGGCCGTCGTCCGGCCGTCGTCGGCGTCGGCCCAGAGCGCCATCAGGTCGTGCGCGAGCGCCCCGGAGCGCGTGGTGGTGGTGAGGCGTTCCTGGTCCGCGGCCAGCGTCGCCCGCCGCTCGTCGCGTGGGAGCGCGACATACGCCGACCGGCGCACCCCCGTCGGGAGTTGGATCACCGCCAGCGGGAACCGCTCCCCTTTCCACCCCACGATCGTCGCCTCCACGGTCCCCTGCTCCACGATGCTGGTGATGACACCCAGGCGTGCCTCACCCTGACCCTCGTTCATGCGCGCGATGACGATATCGCCCGGCGTCAGGGCGACGTGCGTGGCCTGGCGTTTCGCCACGTCCTCGGGCGCGCGGGGCAGGTAGACCTCCTGCGCCCCCAGGCGCTTGCGCGCGAAGTAGGCCACGTCGGCGTCGAGCAGCCCCTGGACGTGGACCCGCGTGGCCGGGGTGTAGCGCGCCCCCGTCGCCAGGCGCGCCAACTCGACCGTCGTCCAGGGGCGATGCGGGCCACCAGTCGCCAACGCCGCACGGTGGACAGTGGCAAGGTCGGCGGGGGACACGGCGTCGTCCGCCCCGTCTAGGTCTCCCGGTGTCCCTTCCACAGCGGACGGGGGACGTGCCCCCTCTCCCGCCAGCGCGGGGGTCGTCGGCCGTGTTGACACCGCCGCCAACGTAGCGCGGGCCGGCGCGTCGATCAGCGTGATCGCCTCCCCGTTCACCGCGACGTGGGGATGGTGGCGGGCGATGCGCTTGGCCAGCGCGCGCAGTGTATCCGGCTCCCCATGCACGAGCACCGTCGTCCGTGGCCGCGCGCGCGTGACGGCCACCTCGATTTGGCCGGCGTCCGCGTGCGCCGACAGGCTGTACCGCTCCACCGCGCAACTCAAGGTCAGCTCCTCTTTCCCCAGCGCGACGGTCGTGCCCTGGCGCGCCCGCAGCAGGGCCGCCCCCGGACTCTCGTCATCCTGGTAGCCGCTGAACACGATGGCGTTCTTCTCGTCCGCCGCGAACGCGCGCGCGTAGAGCGGGGCGGGGCCGCCGGTCATCATACCCGATGAACTGATGACAATGGCCGCCTCGGGGTTGTCGAGCAGGCGGCGCCGCCGGCCCGCCGTGACGGCATACACCGCGAGCGAGGGGTCGGCAAAGAGCGGGCGGCGCGCGTTGCGCACGTAGTTTTGCAGGCGCGGGTTGAGGTCGTGGACCTGCGCCTGGTAGAGGTCGCACACGCCGCGCACCATGCCGTCGAGGTGGATCGGCACGGGGGGCAGCTCGCCCGTCGAGCGCGCCGCGCGCAGGATCAGCGCCACCTCCTGCGCGCGGCCCACCGCGAACGCCGGCAGCAGCGCCCGCCCCCCGCGCCCGACCACCCGCGCGACCGTCGCCACCAGCGCGCGCTCCTGCTCTTTGCGGTTGGCGTGGATCGCGTCGCCGTAGGTGCCCTCGCTGATCACGGCGTCGGCCTGGGGGAGCCCCCGTACGTCCAGGCCGTGGAGGGTGCGCTGGGCCGTCACCGAGTAGTCGCCCAGGTGCAGGACGCGGCCGGCCGGCGTGTCGATGAGCAGCATGGCCGCGCCGGCGATGTGACCGGCGTGCAGGAAACGCACCGTGATGGCGGGGTCGGGGAGCGGCGTGATCGGCTGCCCCCACTCGACCGGCCGTATGCGCGCGAGGGTGCGCTCGACCACTTCGGCCGTGTAGAGCGGCGTCTCGCCCTCCCGCTCCAGGTGCTCGGCCTCCATGACGCGTACGCTGTCGGCGAGCAGCAGGCGCGTCAGCAGCAGGGTCGTCTCCGTACAATAGATGGGCACCGTCGGGAACATTTCCGAGGCGAGCGGCAGCGCGCCGGTGTGGTCGATATGCGCGTGCGTCACCAGGATCGCCTCCGGCGGCTCAACGGTCAGCCGATCGAGGGCGGGCAGGCGGTCCTGCCCCGCGCGCGCGGACGGGCGCATCCCTGCGTCGATGAGCACGCGCCGGTCCCCGATCCGCAGGATGCCGCACGAGGCTCCGACCTCGCCCGCGCCGCCCAATGGGATGTACTCCACCTTCACGATTGTCCGTCCCCTCTTCCTCGTTCGTCCCTGCACAACGAGCCGACCCTTGCGGTGCGCCGGTGACGCCTCATCTCCCTATCCCTAGTGTCTCAGACGCGCCGCGAAAGACGCGGGGCATCGCGCACCGTGGCCCGACGCGGGGGCGGGCTGTGTCGTCTATATCCTCGCCACACACGGCCGGCGCATGCGCCAAGGGAAAGGGGTGCGCGCACAATCTGTCCCCCTCGCCTCACAGCAGCGACGGATCGATGGCACGCACGGCCGCGACCAACTCGGGCCAGAACGCATGCATCGCGCGCACAGGCGGGCTCTCGGGGCCGTAGCGATCCGTGATATCGCGGAGGCGCTCGACGATCGGGACCACGAGGCCGGATTGCAAGGTGGACGCGTCCACCACGGCGACGATCTGATTGACGATGCTGTCCTCATAGGGATAGGGGATGGTCAGCCCGCGCAGCGCGGCCTCGTAGCGCGCGCCCGAGTGGTGGGCGATGAGCGCGGCCAGGCGCGGCTCGCCGCAGGCCAAGGCGAAGGCGGCGCCGTCGAGGGGGTGGAAATCCGTCCCAGTGGTGCGCAACGCATCGACCTTGCCGAGGTCGTGGGCGAGCGCGCACACCTCGCATAGTGCCCGCTCGTCGTCGGACAGGCGCAGGCGTGTCGCGTAGTCCCGGGCGCGCAGGGCCTCGACGGCGACATGGGGGAGCAGTATGGGACGCTCCCGGCATCTGTCCAGGACCACGGACCGCCAGCCATCAATGTCGATCATCCCTCACTCCGCGTTGAGACGCTCTCATCCAAGGTCCATACCCGTGCCGCCAGCGCCATCTTCGTTGCCGTCATCCCACGGCGGGGGTTGATAGTCCGCGGGATAGAGCGGGAGTCATCGCCACCTTTTCTCCGCGCGCCGCAGCGCGGGCCCTGTGTGCCACAGCGTCCGTCCACACAAGGCCGCGCCGGGGCGCGGGGACATAGGGAGTTCTCGGATGGTAGGACGCGCGAACGGTGGGGCCAAGATTGTGCGATGGCTGCCCCGACGCGTCCTGTCCCGGCCCCTATCCGCTCACTCGGGTCGCTGAGAAGGTCGACGAGGTCCACCCACCGGAGGCGGCGTCGCCCGCGCTCGCGTCGGCACGCAGGTACACGACGTACTCGCCGGCGGTCTCGGGTCGGCGCAGCGCGAACAGCAGGCCGCGCCATTCCTCGCCGTCCCCATCCCGGAACGTCCACGCGCTCCACGCGACCGGCCCCTCGTGCCCCTCCCCCTGGGCCGTCCAGCCGGCGTCCCGCAGCTGCGCGGCGTAGTGCGCCCCGAGCGCGGCCGGGTCGAGGTCCGTGCGCACCGTCGCGTTCGAGTAATAGCCGTTGCTCCCCCCGCCGCCGCCTTGCGGCATCTGCCGCGCGCCCGCCGGCGGCGTGAGGATGGGCAGGGGATCGCGCATCCCACCATGATAGGGCTGCGGCGCGCACGGCGACTGGCGCGGGTCGGTGTTGAGGTTGAGGCGCACGTCGGTCGGCCCGCCCTCGCTCGCGGTCGCCTGCACGGAGAGGGACGGGCCGCGCGCGCTCCGACAATACAGGAGCGATGGCGTGCGCCATGTCGGGGCGAAGCCGCCGCCGTGCATCCCCGGCTGCTGCTCCGGGAGCGTCCACCCGTCCGCTTCCAAGCGCTCACGGTAAAAATCGAGCACCTGCCCCTCCTTCAGGTCGGCGTCGAGCACAATGGTCGCGACCGCCCCGAGGATCTGGCTGCCCACGACGCGCGCGCCGTCGAGCAGGGGAACGGGGACGGGCAGCGGGTCGGGGAGGCGCGCGACGAGGAGGCGCGTCGGGGCGTCGTCGGGGAAGCCAAAGCCGTGCCCCATCAGGCGCAGCGTGAGCGCGAGGGTCGCGTCCCGGTCGTCGTCGCCCTCGACGATCGGGCTACCCGAGGAGATGTTGCCGCTGTAGTACATGGTAACCGCCTTTCTAAGCGTCGCCTGGGCCGTCGTCGCGGGATGTTATGCCGGGACCCACGCCCCCCTATCGTACTACGACGGCGGCCTACCCTGTCGCGGTATCTCCGCGCAGGTCGCGCAGTCGGCGGTTCACAAGGTTGCGGTCAAAGCCGTCCGGGTCGAAGTCGCCGCCCAGCCACGTCAGCAGGTCCTCGTACCCCTCGCCACGTCCCCTCTCCAGCGTTGCCAGCAGGTCGCGGTAGCCCCCATACCCCGCCACAGTCCTCGGGTGGGCCGGCGCGTGTTAGCGACGCACAACGGGTACGGGCGGCGCTTATCCGGCCGCTCGATGGACCGCACCATGATGTCGTGCCGCCAGTTGTCGCCGAAGTCGTAGGCGTAGACGAATGCCGCGCCGACGGCCGGGGCGATGGCGGGGAGCGCCGTCCGCGTGGCGTCGATAGGCGGCTCCTCGTCCGCGAACGTGGGCTCATAGACGCCGCAGCGGGCAGTCCTTGCACCCTCCTCCCCACCGAACTAGAACTTAGACCACACAACAAGGCTTTCAGGGGGTGTAAGCCCAAACCGCCGAAAAGTTCGTCACCCGAGATCTATGCCCGCGTGGACTGGGGAGGGTGGTCGGATGAGACGCGCCTGTAGACGACGAGCATGTGCGGAAAACCCCGAGAGTGCTGTTTACGCATGGTAGGCTAAACCGATAGAGTTTTCCGTACACATCTTGGTGCGGTGCAGTGGCGAAATAGACCTGCACCACCCGCCTGTCGCCAAACAAGTGTTTTCCGACAGGGCGACGGTGATGAGCCTCGATTCACGGTTGGCCGTCAGCACTAACTTGAAAGCGGCCATGCTGGGGTCGATCATGTGAGCAGGTCGGTCGAGCTGTTCCCGTTTCTCCGTGCTAACCAAGCCATTTCGGGAAAATCGATTTGGGAACACGTTTTGGGAAAGCGACACCCGCTGGCGGTGGACCTGCTTGTATATTGAGAGAGTTGGTTCGACGACGGCGGTGAGGACGCTGGACCTGCAGCGGAGCGAACCGCGCCTCTGAGATTGTTCCCCGCCGTCGCGGGCTGGCGAGAGTCTGGACCGGATGATGTGGCGCTGACCACGCATGACAAGCACAGACGACAGCCGCCCCGAACCGCATCGTCCCTACCATCCCCTCAGCCTATAGTTTAGGAGCGCCTATGTCCGTCGATGCCGCCTCATCTCCCTCTATCTACCGTCTCTTCGCGGGCGTCGACAGCGCCGCGGCCACGTTCACGACGGTCTGGATGGCCCCTGGCGCGAGTCCCAGCCGCCCGCTCACCCTGGATCAGACCCCGCAGGGCTTCGCGACCGTGCAAGCGCGGCTCCTCGCCGCCGGCCATGCCCCCGGCGAGGTTCTCGTTGTGATGGAGGCTACCGGATCGTATTGGGTCACGCTCGCGACGACCCTGGCCCAGGCCGGCTTCGCCGTGTCCGTCATTAACCCGGATCAGGCGCACAACTTCGCCAAGGCGCTACTCCAACGCGCGAAAACGGATGCCATCGACGCGCGCACGCTCGCCCGCCTTGCCAGCATGTTGCAGCCGGCTCCGTGGACGCCGCCCCCAGCCATCTACGCCGAGCTGCAGCAGCGCTTGGCCGAGCGCGACACGCTGGTCGATCTGCGCCAGCAGGTGCGCAACCAGCTCCACGCCCTGGTCCAGTTGCCGGTTGTGATCCCGGCGGTGCGCACGCGGATGGAAGGGCTGATCGCCACGTTTGACGCCCAGATTGCCGCGATCGAGCGCGAGATCAAGGCTGTGCTTCCGCAGGATGCGGCCTGGGCAGCGTCGGCTGACCTGTTGCTGAGCATCGCGGGCGTGGGGCTGCTCACTGCGGCCTGGCTCCTGGTCGGCACGCTCAACTTTACCATCGGCGCGGGTCCCGAGGCGCTGGCTGCCTACGCGGGCCTGGCCCCCCACCCCAAGGAGTCGGGAACGAGCGTGCGGGGGCGCGAGCGGATCGGACGCGGCGGCCACAAGCGGCTGCGCACGGCCCTCTATATGGCGACGCTCGCGGCGGCGCGCCACAATCCCTTGATCAAAGCCTTCTACGACCGCCTGCGCGCCGCCGGCAAGCCCCCGAAAGTGGCGCGTTGGGCGGCCGCGCGCAAGCTCCTGCACCTGGCGTGGGCGGTGGTCCGGAAAGGGCGGGCGTTCGACCCCGCCTACGGCCAGCGTCAGATGGAGGTGGCCTAACCCCCGGCCCCACGTCTGTTGTTTAGAGCGGCGAGGACGACCACGGGCAGGCGCTGTGCGGCCTGATCGCCCGTTGTGCGCGCCTGCCCGTGGTTGCCGCAGTCCGCAACCGGGGTCCAAGGGGCAGGCCGCCCCTTGGTCGGGCTGCGCCCGACAACGGGTATTGAGTTCCACAATTTGCCCCTTGACAACCAATACCGGATCTCACGGACAGGTTCCGTTTTTGGGAAGATATTCTCCGGCACACTGGGTGCGTATCACCGAGAGGAAGCTTCTATAAAGACAGGTTCCTCTTGCTATATACACACAACGTAGGCGAAGCACGCCTACAATTTTGACATCACCATTTTGCTCAACGGGGATGTATCCCTTCCCAAAAACGGAACCTGTCCGTGAGCAGGTCCACACGGGTAGCGCAAGCGAACGCACGGCGGAACCATCGTTACGGTGAACAAGCCTACGTGGAGTATCGGCTTGGTCCAAAACGGACACGAGTAGGAGTCCGGCGGGCCATACCCCGACCGGCGTTCACGTCCAGACCTCCGGTGGAAAGTGCGGTCCTACCGCCACGTAAAACGACCGCCAGGAACGAGGTAACTACCCGTGTGCTCTCCGCCAGGGTCGAGGGCGGACATGGTGACGAGTGGTTGTTAGACCAGGATCGTCGCCAATGAGTGCGGTGGCAGTTCGACGCGCCACGCGTCGGGGCCGTCGGCCACCACGGTGAGTGGGGCCGGCGCGACCCGGTCGGGTTCGGCCGCGCTGTTGACCGCGCACGGCCTGTCGGCCGTCAGAACCTGTCCCTCCGCCCCACCGCGCGCTCCGGGGCAAAAGATACGCACGCTCGCGGGCTGGTTCAGGTGCCGGTTGATCAGCGTTATGGTCACGCCACTAGTACGCCGTGAGGCCGTCGCACTGACCGCGTTGGATCCGCCGGGAATAGTGTCCACTCCATCAATCTTGACGGGCAGCGCCGTCGCGCCGATATGCGGGGCGTGCAGGCGCAGCGCGTGGTAGGTCGGCGTGAGCCACATGCCCGCTCCTTCGGTCATGACCGGAGCGTGCAACACGTTGACGATCTGCGCCAGGTTGGCCAGCGTCAGTACGTTGCACTGGCGGTGGAAACCCTCCAGGACGATCGCCGCAGCCAGCGCGTCGCGCAGCGTGCCGGCCTGCTCGTACCCGCCGGTCGCCGGATCGCGCCACCTCGCCGCGTCCCTGTCGAACCCCCACGATCGAACCTCGGGGTGCCACACGCCCCACTCGTCCAGGGCGATCCCGATACGCCGGCGCCCGGCCGCGTGCGCGCCTTCGCTCTGCTCGCTCTCGCTCTCCTCGCTTTCGGGGCGTGACCTCGGGGTGGCCTCCCTGATGAATGCGGCCGTCCGCTTGATGAAGTCCTCGGTCTCCTCCGCCTCGGCCAGCAGCGCGTAATAGTCGTCGTCGCTAAAGTCCGTCTCGGGGCCGCCGTTGATCCAGTAGCGGTGGATCGAGAGGTGGTCGACGAGGTGTAGATGTGGCCCAAGTACGTCGAGGAGTTCCCTGTTCCAGTCGTCCTCGTAGCCGCAGGCGACTAACTCGGCGCTGGGGTCGACGTGGCGTAGCATGGTGGCGTAGCGCCGGTACTCGCGGGCGTAGGTTGCAGCGTCGTAGTTGCCGCCGCAGCCCCAGTTCTCGTTGCCCACCCCCCACAGCGGAACGTTGAACGGTTCTGCGTGGCCGTTGGCGGCGCGTTGGCGCGTCAACGTGGTGTCGAGCATGCTGTTGCAGTACTCAAGCCAGTCGCACAATTCCTGCGGGGAGCCAGTGCCCATGTTGCCGGCCAGGTAGGGTTCGGCTCCGAGTTGCCGGCACAGGTAGAGGAACTCGTGAGTACCGAGGCCGTTATCGTCTTCCACTTGCAGGTTGCAGGACATGCCGAGACGGCGCGGACGTTCGCCGGTGGGCCCAACCCCGTCGCGCCAGTGGTAGTGGTCGGCGTAGCAGCCGCCCGGCCAGCGCAGCAGGGGGACGGGTAACGCCCCCAGCGCCGCCAGCACATCGTGGCGGAAGCCCTGGTCGTGCGCGATGTCCGCGCGATCGAGCCCGACCCAGAGCCCGTCGTAGCAGCAGCGCCCCAGGTGCTCGGCGAAATGCCCGTACAACCGCGGCGAGATCCGCCCAATCGCGGCCTCACTGCGCACTGTGATCGTCGTATCCGACATGTATCCTCCCAATGCGGCCTGCCACTTTATTCGCAGGGCAACGGAAGATGGTGGAGCGCGGCATCTTCCACTTGGTCGACCATGATTTCGTTAAGGTTCTCGCTCATCATCGTTCTCCATCCGTGATCCGTCCGGGACTCGATCACGCTCTGTTGATAGATCAGGATTCGGAACACCCCCTGTGATGGCTACCGTGGTCATCCGCGCGATGAGACTACTAGTTCTGTCGCGCGGATGACCACGAGCCATCCAGGCAGCAAGATAGACGAACTGCTGGCGACGCTGACGGTCGCGACGGCGGGGGACCGGCGTGATGCACGAGAGCTTTCATCCTGATGAGCCGGGGCGATTCACGCGGCCCTGGTTCGCCTGGGCCAGCAGGCTGTTCGCCGCGTTCGTCCATCTAAGACGGCGCGCCGGAACGCTCACCCGGCGGACCGCCGCGCGCCGTCTTAGATGGACTCGCGGCAAAGGCCGACGGATACATTGTGGGCCTCACGATGCCTTCCGCCAGTGCCGACTTGCTACAGGCGGGTCAGATCAAACTCTTGTAGGGCCGTGTCGCGCCCAAGGACCTCGCGCACAAAGTCGGGCCACCAGTTCTTTTGCTCGCCACGATCCGCGTAGTCATCGAGCACATGCGCCGTCGAATTGCGAAGATCCCACCCTCGTTTCACCGCCTCTTGTGACGACATGTGTAGCTTGGGCAGCAGCCATTTGCGGCCTGTGTGCACATGCTGTACCTCGTCGGCCCAATCATAATCCTGGATGTGTGAAGCCAGCGGATCATGGGCATTGCAACTGATCTTGTATT
>JAABUX010005107.1_pt1 | contig 16250 bp, 15 predicted proteins | sample 5561851 | NCBI WGS metagenome assembly JAABUX01 (sample SAMN10711883, study PRJNA513361) | rock metagenome | isolation source: Antarctica rocks | place: Antarctica: Victoria Land, Richard Nunatak red sandstone | collected 2016-01-03 | reverse complement strand
GGGTGGGGTAGGTATGAGGTGTGGGTGGATGATATAAGCTGCTGTTCTGGACACGGACGTTTCGATCTTGACTCGGCATACTGGCTCTCAAATGTAGCTCATTCTTTTTGAAGGAACTTGCGCCATCTTGATTCCTGGCAAAGGTATATAGCGATGATCTGTCGTGTAAATTGAATCTTCTTACGCTTCTGATCAGGATGACCCTAGCCTCCCAATCCCAATCCCAATCCCCTCACAAACCTCACCTCGTTCGCCTGCCTCTCCAACGCCCTCCTCATCATCCTGCCATAATCCCTTTCCTCGAATCCCTCCCCGCTCCCTCCATTCTCCACACCATCCGCCTCATCGCCCCCATCGGCGGAAAGCGCGAAACGCGGTTTCTTCTTGAACCCCAGCACGCCGATCCTTTCGCCTGTCCAGAGTAGCACTTCGCTTCTTTCCTTCGAGCTGACTGGTAGCAATTTACGTGCGACGTCGCCTTCGTTCAGGTCGTTGTTGAATATGCCTTGAGTAGGTAGTGTGTCGGTAGGCGAGGAGGAGTAGGTGTTGATGTTCCAGCGCCGGACGAGGGTCGAACCGTCTCTTTCGACCCATCTGAGTTGGCCGTCGCTGTCTGAGAACAGAATGCGGGTGCCGTGTGGTGTAAGGGAGAGGATCTTTGAGCGAGAGGCGGAGGCACGGTTGCGAGTCGGGGGCTTAGCCTCTGTTGCTTCGGATGAGGAGGGTGGTGTGAGAGGATATAATTCTAGAGAGCCTTTGCCGTTGTATTCGCCTCCTGCTACTAGCGTTGGGCTGTTTGGCGTTGGGAGAGAGCTGATAGAGCAGAGACTGCCGCCGCTGTGGATAGTGGAGACTATATTTGGGAAAAAGCGCCGGTCATAGTGTAGGATGCTGGGGAAACGACCAGCGACGTATATCGTAGACGACGGATTAAGGTGGAGGATAGAAAGAGGCAGGGGTTGGAATAGAGTTGCGTAGTCTAGCACTCCTGACGGGTCCCCATTATGAAGGCGGGTGAAGTCAGTCTGATTTTGAGGCCCGTCGATAGGGTGGCCGATATCAGCGCTCTCGGAGAGATATGTGTAGGATGATCGTCGGCCGTTGTTGCCAATGCGAGGGTCGTGAATGTGGAGGGAAAGTGTCGTCCCGACGGTCAACGGTATGGGATGAGTGGCTTCGGACAGCGCTGAGATTGAGAAGGGATATCGATCGTAGGAGGAGATTTGGAGTGTATTAAGATCAACTTCGTTCAAACCAGATTGTACAGCAAAGTAGGCTTTATTGCGAGCCTTGTCGACGCTTACGCACTCCACGACCCCAGTGCTTGTCATCTTCGCTCTAGAGCTACTGGGATTTTGCCAATTCGTACCGTCAGGGCCGTTCACTGAGAGAAGGCTGGGTTTACTGCAAGCAATGATCCGACCATCTTCTGGATCAGGAGCCGCATTCTCTTGCCCAATATTCCAGAGGCATACACTTCCGTCGTCCAATGGACCAACCGCGATGTTATTTCCAGCATTTTTCAACAGCCCTAGGCCTCGGGTCTCCAGTTTCTCTCCGACCGCATTTGAATCGCTGATAGGTTGCTGCAGCCAGCTCAGCGATAAGGGTGCATGTCTTGCTGTATATTCGCTGTACCAGTCTACTCTTTCATGCGGGTATGTAGGGTCCCAACAAGCCATTGGCCGTGCCGTAGCTCTCGCCTCCTTGCGGGTTTCAACTGGTATAGAAGTTTCGACATCGCGATTATTGCCTACGGACTGGGCTACAACCCTCTGCAGCTCAAACACGGTCGGTTCTTGTATGGGTATTGGAGTGCCGTAGAGAAAGTCACGGCGCTTGCGGGCAGCTTCGGCGTGAGAGTCCTCTAGGCAAAGCTCCTTCCAAAGCCCGTTGTCTCGAGTGGTTTTGTGGATACGCTTGGATGCAAGCTGTAGTGGAACGATTTCCGTAGCCTCGAGGACTAGACATGTCAATTCGAACCTCACCAAAGGATATAGATATATCTTACAGTGAACTATATGCAGTATTAACTCCTCCGGCAGCTGTTCCATGGTAAACTATGTCACCCGGAGATGGATGCGGATGAGCTTCGAGCCAGATGTGATGCCTCGGCTCAACCCCACACCTGGTCGACAGGCAAACAGCTGGCAATTGGAGCTCCATAAGATGACTTCCTCTCCCAATTGCACTATTGTGATACTTTCATCGTCTAATTCAGCACCATGCGAGCTATCCAAGTACAATCCTACGTCTCCGGTCCCCAAGACCTCACCGTAACCACCCTCCCTAACCCCACCCCCTCACCAGAGCAATATCTAATCGCCATCCACGCAACCGCCACCAACTTCTTCGATCTGCTCCAAATCCGCGGAAAATACCAACATCAACCGCCCCTCCCTTGGATCTCAGGCTCCGAGTTCGCAGGCACAATCCTCTCCACTCCCCCTTCAAACCCCAACCCCGCCTTCCGAAAGGGCGCCAAGGTTTTCGGCGCAGCCCAAGGCGGGTTTGCCACGCACATCTGTGCTCTAGAGGCGCAGTTACGTCCCGTGCCGCAGGGATGGAGTTTCTTGGACGCAGCCGGGTTGATGATCACGGCGCCGACGAGCTATGCAGCTCTTGTTACTAGAGCCGGGGTGAAGAGGGGAGATTACGTCCTTATACATGCGGCGGCAGGGGGTGTGGGGTTGGCTGCTGTCCAGGTTGCTAAAGCTTATGGGGCTACTGTCATAGCGACGGCGGGTAGTGCACGGAAGTTGGAAGTTGCCAAGGGGTACGGAGCGGATTTTGGGGTGGATTACAATCAGCCGAGATGGGAAGATGAGGTGAAGAGGTTGACGCCGAAGGGGAGGGGTGTGGATATTGTGTTTGATCCTGTAGGGATGGTGAATACGAGTTTACGGTGTACCGCTTGGAATGGTCGGATTGTTGTCGTTGGATTTGCTGCAGGAGATATTGAGAAGGTGGCCATGAACAGAGTATTACTTAAGAATGTCAGTTTGGTGGGGCTTCATTGGGGCATGTATGCCAAAGAAGAAGTGGAGACCGTGGAGGAGGTATGGGGAGGATTGTTTCGCCTCATAGAGCAAGGTAAGTTCAAGGGAACGGTCTACAGTGATCGGAAGTTTTGTGGATTGGAAAGTGTGGGGGAAGCCTTGGGGATGTTGGGAAGCAGAGAGACTTGGGGCAAAGTGGTCGTCGAGGTACCGGATGGGGAGAAAAGCAAGCTGTGACGTATGATAGATATAACGCTTACAAAACCTATATACAATCCCAGCCCCAGTCATCTAGTTAAGCTCCCAGATCGTAGCGACTAAAGGCGAGGCAACGGCGAAACTTAGTTAACTCTGCGCTAGAAGACTATGCCTAGGGCTCTGCTGAATCTCACAGACTCTGTTTGCCCCTCGTCTCTATGGGAAAGCAGCACATAGCCACAAAAGCAGCAAGGATGAGAGCACCTGCTGCATATACGGGAGCGTTTGGATTGACAGATCCTGCGTGGACCGCGACAATCGGAGCACAAAGACCTGAAATTCTGTTGAGGCAGGACGCAATCCCGGTCCCAGTGCCGCGGTTGGGAGCTGGGAAGACTTCTGGAGTATATGCATACAAGACGCCGTACATGATGTCTAACAAAATTAGCAACTTTGCTATCAAGATAGAGGACAAATCGATTGGTATGAGAACGTACTCTGGAAAAAAGCCTCAAGACTCGTGAAGGTCAATTGATAATTGGAGTTGGAGCTGATGGTGAAGCAGAACAACAGAATGCCGGTGATTAGCGTAGAGATTGCAATGGTATACTTTCGGCCGATATACTTGACATCGACTGTATATGCAGCTATAATCGATCCGGGAACCCCCACGATCGAGGTGATGGCGTAATTGCGATAGACGATATTGTTTGGCGTGGGCGCTTGATGCTTGCCAGCGTTCTGGAGATACTGTGGAAGGAAGGCATTGAAGAGAGGGTAGCCCATTCCAATCGTGGCCCAACAGAACCAAACCAGGCACGCTGTAGATATATATTAGCATCAGCTTAGGGCGAACGGGATATACAGGTGTTATCATTGTTGGGGCTTGATGATAGCGGGAAGGAGCGAGATCAGTACGTACTCATGGTTGCCATCTTCTTGGTCGCGAATAGAGGTGCAAGCCTATCCCTGGAAAACCTGCTGAAAAAGCGCTGAACTATCTGACCATTTGACAGCTTAGCAGAATCAACAACAGCAGGGTCGCCCCCAATCGCATTCAGCACTTCCTCGGATAGCCACGTTTTACGTCCATTTTTGTACGCTGCCATTCGTCAGCATCCAGTACTCATGTGACGACAGTACTTCGTACCTATTCCATGAACAGTTGCAACTGCTTCTGCCTGTCGCCCCCTCGAGAGAAGGAATTTGGGGGATTCGAAGAGATGGAAGAGGAAGAAGCGGCAGATGAACATGAGGAATATTATGACCCCAATGGTGATGTTGAGGTATCTCCATCCCATGTTTTTGGCTCTGGAGCAGCAGGCTACGCCGGGGGCCGCGATGGTGCAAGAGGTGAGGTTTGGGTTACATGCATATTTGTATCCACCAAGAAATCCCCAGGCGACTACACCGATTTCAGTGATGAATTGGAAGCATCTGGGTTTTCTGCCTACTGAGAGAACCGATCAGCTGTCCGATGGGCCACCAAACAGACAGCAGAGTCAGCAATCCCTGGGAAGCAGTCGGTAGAAATTCAAGGAAGAGCGCCTTTTGCACATCAGCCTGGTCAACAGCTTGGAGGGTTTATTGGCAAGTACGCCGTCAACAGGGAGATTTCCGCCAATGCCTACTCCCAACGCTGCATATAGACCACAGACGCCATACCAGCTGTTGCCACCACCAACTGCGATACAGAAAACCCCAGCGATGAAAAGGGTCGCGTTGAAGGCCAACCGGCGACCGATGATATCGGAGGCGATGCCCCAGAAGGAAGCCCCGAGGCACAATCCAACAAATAAGGAGCAGGTTGTGTATCGGACATGTGTACTCGACACCCCATACTCAAGTGTCAAGGATGGTAGAGTAAGCGCTACCATCTAAGATATTGGTCAGTCACGTTTCGTAAGGAAGCTTTCTATGGAACCTAGAGCATACTTGAAGCACCATGCTGCATAGTTGCTTTGTCAGCGGAGTATATCTGGCGGGGCGGTGGGCTAGACTTACTTGTCCGCGAGCCAGCCGAAACCACAGAGGCAAAAGAGCTGCCACTGGTACCATCCCATGCCGATGTCCATTATAGCTTTATTGATGACTTTTGATTTTCCTATACAAGGTTTAGTTCGCAAAGGTTTCTCTTGTCTGGTCCGAAAACTAGTCCCGTGGCATTACCAGAATGTGATTCTACTTCACGTACTGTCATAGGCGGTATCATGCCCGGACGCTGCGATGTCAAGGTCTATTCCCGCTCGAAGACCCTCCACTGTATATGCACTGTAGTCATTGATTGGGCTGATAGCCGCCTCATTGTCTAGTTTATCGCCTTCGGAGAATACGCCGACTTTCTTATCATGGTCTGCACCGACAGATGGAATTCCAGTAAATTGGGCCAACGGCACATACACATTCGGGAAGTCACTGACGTCGTGCTTCTGAAATGGGTTCATGAACAGAGGCATCTTGATGGCTGGCAATTGCACAGAGCGGGCGTGGAGTAGACCTTCTGCTATCCTGATCGAAATTCAAGATTCCCGAGTAGTTTCAAGAGAATAGCATCACACAGCCAAAATGAACTTCTTTTTCTAATCGCATTGGCCGCGATCTGAGAATACAAAGCACGGTAGGTAGATGAACGATGAATGATGAATGCTGCCAGCAGAAAGGAATGAGGAGTGAGCAAGATTCAGACCAGCAAGCGTGGGGTTTGAAGCGCACGTGCCGTTCGCTGTATTCTATAGAATAAACTAAAGTAAATGACGGGATAATGGCCGGAGGAAAGTAAGACGATCTTGTACTCCATAGCAGGGCCAAATACTATTAGATGAGAGCATCTGCTTGAATAAAGTACCTTAATCGAATAAGGTATAGCTTACCTCCGGACGGCGGCAGACCCCGCCTCATGGCCTCGGTTGCCGGTTGGACGATTGCAGACCGCAAACCTTGGCGACCCACCTCGCTAGACCATACGTAGTTTAGGTCGCGCCGGACCTCTTCCTCCTCAAGCTCCTGTTACCCTGATGACAGTCTCCTCTTAGCAATCATTGGTAGGAGGTGCATGAATCGTTGTCAATAGTAGTACGGAGTACGGCAATATCAGAAGGATTACCGTTACCTGTCCCTATGCATACATAGTCTGTCTCACGCCAAGACCGTTGCGTCTCAAGCTTTTCGAGGAAGATCAGCGGCATGCCTATCTTGGTCGAAGCTGGTAGGTATCATGCGAAAGAAGTAGGCTGTGAATGTTGTTCGTGAGCCAGCACTGAGCAGTAAAGCCAACCTCTCTCTCAATCGCAAGGTCCGCCCGGGTGTTGTATAGCAGATTGTAAATGATGGTTATAGATATCAAGTCGAGATGTGCATTGACAGCTGTATCATTGTTGAGGGACTTGGTGTCGAACAAAAGCCTGCTAATCTTGATACCTCTTTGCAATCTAAGGTACCTTAGTCATATCTCTTTCTCCGTCGTTACTGAACGTAGTGGCGGTCAAAGGCACTCGGATGAATACTTCAGAGTACCTCCTTGCGAAGGATCCATGAGACGAATTTAGCTTCTATGAGACACAGAAATTCCCAATAGCAAGGCGCAGGACGAACAAGACACGCTCAGCCCGCAGGAGAAGATATAGCATAGTATTGTTTCACGGGATTCCCGTTCTTCAATGCCTGTGAAGTACCTTACTTTACTTTATGCGATGTAAGAGCCAAGACTCTAAGAGAGATTTAAGGCTTGGGCGTGCCAGCTCACGCCTGGGTTCGGCTAGACTGGAGCCGATGGCGATGCCATCATTCAGCCGTATTCGCGCACATGTTTCCGTCATCTTAGGATCGCTCTTGAATGGTGATTTTTGATTAATACTTAACCAAGCTCCTTTCAACAGCCATCACAAGAGGTCCATTCCTGCGACTTCATAATCGTATACCACCGTCAGCGTTACACGAAAATGGATGCATCGAATTGATACCACGCGACACGAGTACGACTTAGATTCCACCCAATACCATCATGAAATTCGTTGGAATAGCCACTACATTTCTGCTAGGAGCATCGCTCACTGCATCATTATCACTACGTTCAGCAAAGAATAGCAAGGATGCAATTTCTCGGCGAGGAGCCGAACCAGAGGCGAAAGTACTATACGCGCCAGTCTCCGAACACTTCGATGAAGGGCTCTTAAGTCATCTTGAGAAGCGCAGAGGTGGCGGAGGGGGAGGAGGAGGAGGAGGAGGAGGAGGAAGTGGAGGGGGAGGCGGAGGCGGAGGAAGAAGTGGAGGTTCTTCTGGCTCGTCAGGAAGCTCTTCGGGCTCGTCCTCAGGCGCTGGCAGATCTGGTGGTGGTGGTACTACGGGTTCAGCCAGGTATGCGAGATTGGCTCCAGAATGGTTAGGAAGCGAGCTCACCGAAGACACAGTTCTTCGTCATCAATAAGCCCTGGCTACGGGGGAGGTAGATACTACGGAGGCGGTTCCTCATCAGCCTATCGATCTGGTGGACGCTCGCCAGCTGGCATCCTTCCATTCGCTTTGGGTGGAGCAGCGCTTGGGATCTTCCCCGGACTTTGGCTATACGGCGCCTACGGGTATAACTACAATAACCCTTACAACTTCCGCAATCGATCCGACTCCAACAACCAGAACCAGAGCCTACCGGTGACATGCCTTTGTCAACAATACAGCGCATGCGGATGTGATGACAACAACAACTCGACATTCCTCGACTCGGTGGTGGGAAACGGTAGCTTAGCGGACGAGGATAGCACACTGGTCAACGTTGGCATCGTGAATGGAACCAAGACGATCATCCTCAATGGCACACTTCCCAACGGCACCGACACAAACAGCAGTACGGACAATAGCACGGACAACAGCATTCCGGCTACTGCGCCTACCAGTGTTGCTACAAGGATCAATATATTGGAAAATGCAGGATTCTGGCTTGTGGGTGCCATCGTGGGTGCAACAATATGGTTGCTGTGACCGGAGAACTTAGCAACGAGGGAGGGAAGTAGTTATACCCGGGCCTAAGAGTTGAAACAACTGGGTCACTTTGGTCTTACTCTGGGAATGACAGCAAGGCGTCGGAGGTCTTTGTCATTCACTCATAAACATCGGTTTTGTATATGGTTATCTATAGGTTCAACCCTTTTTCCGTCACCGTCCAGTGCACGTCTCGGCCAGAGTTCGTATTCCGCACATGATATGACAGCTTGATTACGCGGTGCGCTATCAATTCACTAGCCGAATACTTATTTCAGAATCCTCACGATGAGCGAACAGTGTGGGTGGCAACATGGTCTCTTCATTGATACTGAGTAGATGAACTCCATGAATAATTTCCAACCGGCCACACTCTCTGAATATTCCCAATATCACAATCGAGGGGCTGCAACTCCGTATTTGTTCGCGCATCGCTACGGAAACCCACCGCTCCCTGTCAAAGCAACAGGTAACCCGGGCCATGCCTTGCATAAGTGCATGATGCAAGCTCTGACAGGCCCCCTCCTGATCGCCCTCCCCCCTTGCTTGCCACTTTCGTTTCAGGATTTTGAACGCCGTCGCACAGCTCGTATTCAGGATGGCTAGCTAGCGAGCGAAATTCAATGGATGGGGAAAATTGGAAATATTGGGAGGCGTCAATGGTTGCCGATTTTCTCCGCTTCTGAGCTATTTTCCTAGTGCTCTTGGTAGATCAATCTCCTCCTTCCCACGCCAAGACACGCCATGACCGTTCCTCTACTCTGTTGACTTCACGCCGGCGTCGGTGGCGTCGTCGAGTTTATCGATTGATTTACAGGCAGGCTGGAAGTAATATCAACTCTGATGGTTCATGGGAGCACATTTGGTCTTGGACGGGGTTTGCTCCGGTTAGGATAAAAGGGAGGCTCGAAATTCGCTTGCGAGTCAATAGTACTTTAGTATACGTAGTATACGAGCGATACTTGTCTCAGGCAAGTGTGCAGATCTCCAAGCCGGCGCTAATCTGGACTTGTCGCAATCACCAGCAGCAACGGTGTGATGGACCTATCAGCATTTGCAGGAGGCGGGAGAAATGGGGGCCATGATGAAGATCGATCTTCACCCATGCTGGGTTCTGGTGAGCGGAAAATGCACCATCAAGGGTTCACCGCAAGGATGTGCTTGTTAGGTGCTTGCTAGGTGGAAAGTGGAGACCGAGTCTGCCTTTTCCCCTGCTAAAAATGTCTTTTCTCCCACCTCCTGAATTTGCAGCTACTTGCCTCATCCGGTTACCTCGATGATCTGGTTGGCCATAATACGGCGAAGAAAGTGGACTAGCGGGACGCTACCTGACCCCTTCCGCGTTCGAGATTGGTCGGCTGGGCGATCCAGCCCCCCGGCTGCCCCCTGCTACACCGAACCGCCGCCAATCCATAGATAAACAAGGTCGCCCGCTTTCTTTCCCCTTTCTCCTCCTTCTTCTCTTTCTTACCACCTACATCTATCACTCCAAATAACTACACACTCGTATCATCTACCATCACAGTCGCTTCTGATCATACATCGATCAAGACATTCGCTCAGCGCATATCAATCACAATCATCTCCATCACTCCAAACCCACTCTAATAACATCCAACCTCACACGAAAATGCCTTCCATCCAAAAGATCATCATTTCCCTGGCCTTTGCTGCCACCGTCCTCGGCCAGGCCTCGCAAGGACCAGATGGCCAGGTCGTGGCTGCCTCATTCACCCCTATCAAGCAGATCAGTGACGGCCAGGCTCAAGCTGCCACAACCGCCCGGTCTGTCACTATTACTCCATCGGTCACACCAACCCCATCGGTCACACCAGCCCCATCTGCCCCAGTAAAGCAGATCGGCGATGGACAGATTCAAGCTGCCACATCAACTGTCACCCCCGTCAAGCAAATCGGCGACGGACAGATCCAGGCCGGCACACGTGTATCCACCGGCGTTGTCCCAGTTCCCACCAACGGCACCATCGCTTCCACCAAGCCATCAGCCAGTGCTTTCGCTGGTTCCGCCAACATGCTCGGCTGGAGCCAGGAAGTCGCCATCGCTGCCATTGGCGCTGCCGCAGGATTCGCCATGCTGTAAAAAGCTCATGTCATTGTCATCATCTTCACCACATCACATACTGAAACTGTCAAATATTCGGGAAGGAGCGTTGGAAATCCGGAAGGGCTACTTCTTTTCTCTTCATGTCACCAATCGAAGAACGTTTACGATAGCGACGGGGGTTTGAAGCATTACCGGTTTTTGTATCTAGGCATGACACGCACCATCGGTATACTCTTGCGTGCATCCTCTTACGGAGGATATCCTCGCCATCACCTCGATCAGCATATATGATTTGGAGGTACTGTTAGGAATAGTAATAATACAAAATTAGATTATTAAGAGCGCGTTCTCTACTTCCCGTGGGATGTACTTTGAGAAGGATTCGGAGTGACTTCGCTCATTTAATTTTATCATTAATCGTAGCAACGTACGCTTTCTGTTTCGAGCATCATATTCCCAACATCATTCTCTACCACTATGCTCAATCTGACGCGGCACTTCGGCTGCCGTTACTATCGTCATCAATCACATCATCACATCGCCATTTGTACCTTTACCTCTCAACAAGTCTCAAGCTTTCAACGGCGACCGCCGATCCCGGCATCCACCCCACTTTCTAGTATGATGAAATACTCGCCTCCATGCGGAGAAGAGCGCCAGATGCCTCCCAAAAGAATCGCACCCTCTTCGCCTCTGTGCACACTGGGTCCCACCTGTCTTTCACACGGGATTGCGCATCCAAGAAGGGTGCATTGGCAAGAGCCAGGACAACGGCCATTCGATTGACGAAGGCCCATGAGACTATCGCATAACAATGGAGAAGACAAGCCTCCCATAAACCTTTCGACCGACCACATCAATTGTCATCGTACAGGAGCCCCAGTTCAGTCCCTACCAGCCAATGAGGACGATGCCGTAGCCGTTCCTGCCCTGGACGATGTTATTTCAAGGCTCGAAGCTGCCAACGATAATGGAGACCCCAGGGCTCTAGACACAAGGGTTTCGCGAGGACAAGGCCTCCCATACGATATCTCGTCTACGGTTGCGTCACAAGACTTAAAGGCGGAATGCTGCACGACATCATGTCAACCTCGATCTGATTTACCAAAGGACCAGCCAGCCAATACTCAGACTTCTAATTGCGCCTCCATAACATCCACAAACGAAGCGCACTCCAATGGCCACGATGACAAGATTACGACCCGAGACGAAGCATTTGTCCAGGACGACAATACCTATCCTGAAGGCGGCCTCGCTGCCTGGCTGGTCGTCTTTGGCTCGTTCAGTGGGATGGTGGCATCGTTTGGCATTCTGAACAGCGTTGGTACCTTTCAGGCCTATCTGAGCACGCATCAGCTAGACCACCACTCGCCTGCCAGTATAGGCTGGATATTCAGTATCTTCGCCTTTATCACTTTCTTCTGCGGCGTGCAAATCGGCCCAATCTTTGACGCAAAGGGCCCTCGATGGTTGGTCGCTGCAGGAAGTGGGTTCTTGTTCGCTGGGCTGATGGGAGTTGCTGAGAGCACAAGTATGCTTGTCTACTCTGACGTCGAGGTCTTTCCAGATGAGGTGTCCTAATCGTACCTCGCAGAATTATGGCACTTTATCATAACCTTCTCCATCCTCTGCGGCCTCGGCTCTTCTCTCGTCTTCACACCGGCAGTGGGAGCCATCGCTCACTGGTTCATGAAACGACGAGCGGCGGCGACCGGCCTAGCAACAACCGGTGGTTCAGTCGGTGGCATCATCTTCCCCTTGATGCTCCAACGCCTCTTCCCACTCGTCGGCTTCAGATGGGCAACGCGAATCTTAGCCTTCATCTTCCTCTTCCTCCTCAGCATCGCCAACGTCCTCATACGCACGCGTCTGACGCCCCACGACCGAGCCAGAAGAGGCGAGAAGGGGATCGTGGCTACAAATCTACAGAAGGATATCTGGCCCGACATACGCATCTTCAGACACTCCGTGTTTGCCGTGACGACCGCAGGAGTCTTTTTCATCGAATGGGCGCTCTTCATACCCATCTCTTATATATCCACATATGCGTTATATCACGAGGTCAACACCACATTCTCATACCAGATCCTGGCCATCCTCAACGTAGGTTCATTCTTCGGCCGCTGGGCACCCGGGTACGTGGCCGACAGATTCGGACGCTACAACGCCATGATCGCCACCGTGGCCCTCTGCCTCGTCTCCGTGCTCTGTCTCTGGCTGACCTGCACGCCTGACGATGGCCCCGGAGGTCTGGCGCAGCTCGTCATCTTCGTCCTCGTCTTCGGTTTCGCCAGCGGCTCCAACATCAGCCTCACGCCCGTTTGTGTGGGGCAACTGTGCGGTACCGAGGTCTTTGGACGATGGTACGCGTCGCTGTATACCGTGGTCAGCTTCGGCTGTCTCACGGGCATCCCGATTGCCGGACAGCTGATCGCGAGCGATGGCGGGCGGTACACGGCGCTGATTGCGTTCTGTGGCGGATGCTATGGGCTGGGGCTGATATGTTTTGTATGGGCGAGGGTGATGGCGGTGGGTTGGGGGGTGAAGAAGATCTATTGAGAGGTAGCCCTGTGAGCGTGGAGAAAGTTTACTGAGCCGTGGGTGTCGTGGGCATGACCCTCTTGCCGCAGTATCTCCTAGACATTTACATCGTCGCTCAATGGGAAAAAAGAGACTCTACGACTTGAAGCAAGCTCCTTGCACCATCCTTTCAGCCTATTTAGCGTAGCACATGCCACCATCGATTGACGCTCAAAACAAAGATATCGACGGAGAAAAGAAAAGAAAAGAAGGGAAGGGAAATCACCCACCCATCTGAATTGCCACAGCCTCAGAATATTACGCTGCTGAGCGTGCGATCTCTATCAAATACGTTATCTATGACCACGATATTCCGTAAAAGTCCATCAAACCCTACCTAGCTTCACAACCTCGTTTCGTTGGTGACCGCACTGAATGTACAGTACAGTACAGTATCTATCTCGTCAATAAAGAACCTGTATTCTCCGTTCTCCCTTCTTCAATTCACTACAACACGGTATAAGAGTTCCACCCCCCCTCCCCTTCTGGTCTAAACTTACTGCTGGTTCACGCCCTCGCTTTCGACAACGATAGACTTCGATAACTTGTTTTCGCTAGCTAGAAGAGCTGTGGGATGCGTGGGACTTAATAATTAGTGTAGTAGGGTGGTTTATTGAATTTGTAGGGGTGTGGATTTATGGAGCTATGGAAGCGATAGGGGGGGCTCTGCGCGTTGGCAACTGGCAAGGACGTCTTCCCGGCTATACCTCGGTAAAAGGAGCGCCCCTTCTCACTGCCGTTCACTCAGTGTCTTCGATCTTAGGGTACCATAGTTGCTTTCTCTAGTACATCCATCATATTATCTGAAGATGATGGAATCAATTGCTACTAGGATTTCCTAGCCTAGATCTAACCAGCCAAGAGGCCTTTGGTCTGAAAATACTTGCTCAAGGGTCGAGTCCGAACGTTGATGTAGTAGCCGTCCACGGCCTCAATGGACACCGTGAAAACACTTGGACTGCAAAGACTGGAGTGCTCTGGCTTAGAGATCTCCTACCAGCCAAGATCCCGAATGCACGGATCTTTAGCTGGGGATACGATGCGAACACACATGGCAAGAAACCACTGACGTCCATGTACCTTTATGATCATGCACGGGAACTTGTCTCGGATCTGTCACTGGAAAGGCGACTTACCAACACGACCCAACGGCCGATTGTGTTTGTTGCTCATAGTCTGGGTGGTATTGTGGTGAAGAGCGCCCTACTTCATTCCAACTCCACCCACCCTGGGCATTTGAAAGAACATCGGGCAATCAAGACATCTACCTATGGCATCATCTTCATGGGCACGCCCCACCAAGGTAGTGATAGCTCGGCCTGGGGAATGAGACTTGTCGATGTGGAATTCATATTCATTCACACTAATGATAGTCTCTTGAAGAATCTGGGGAAAGATTCGGAAATGTTACAGAATGTGCTTGCTTATTATGCCGGTATCAGTTCCGATTTTGTGACTAAATTTGCCTATGAAACGTATGCCACCCCATTAGCTACGGGAAAGGCTGTTCTTGTCGTGCCAAAGTCTTCGGCCGTCGTTCCTGGAGCTGTCGATGCCGAAGCAATAGCAATAATGGATAATCACTTGAACATGGTAAAGTTTCTTTCTGAAGATGATAGCGGTTTTAAGAAAATCGCGGGGCACCTCATGTTGATGGCCGAGGATGCTTCGACGAAAATATCTCAGAACTGGGAAAGAGAAGGGAACTTGCAGATAAGTAAGTAACTAACATGGGTCTGCCGCTACGTTCCTGATGACTCCTAGGTATGCAATGATCTTTTCTTGCCTGCTCTGAATGCGGGCCTAAGGTGTCTATACAAATCTGATCAACGCACAGGCTCGGATGGTTTTCGAGTCTCGGCAGACTTGGCAGGTTCCGAATGTTTGCGGGCTTTGTTTGTCACCAATTCAGAGGACGATAAGGCGAGCATTGAAAATAAGACCTATCGATTGTTAGAGGAGTCATGTGCATGGATTTTTGAGGAGCATGCATTTCTGACGTGGTTGAAAGAGGACCAATCGCCAATGCTTTGGATCCATGGTGACCCCGGGAAAGGAAAAAGTATGCTAATGATTGCTATCATCGCAAAATTGTCAGTTCGGAGGGAACCCCGTCACAATGGTTTTGTGTTTTTCTTCTGTGATGCTGCGGATGAAAGGCGAAGAACCGCGATATCTGCATTAAGGGGCATAATCTACCAGCTTATTTGTCAGCACCCTCTATTATTACAATACCTACAAAGAGAGTATGATCGAGAGCGGAACCAACTTTTTTCGTCACCAAACGCTTTGCAAGCTTTATGGAGAATTCTACAGAACATGTTGGCGGATGCTGTTCTTACGGATGTTTACATCATGATCGATGCTCTTGATGAGTGTGACCTAGAGTCTCTTGACGAGTTTTTGGTGCTCATCAAACGTGCGGTTCAATCAACACAAACTTCGTGGACATCAAAGTCTTGCAGAGTCAAATGGCTCTGTACAAGTCGTAATGTTTTCGTTATACAGCAACGGATAGGTGGAGGATGTCAAGACATCGGCCTAGAATCACATGCATCGAAAGGACTGGGGCCATTACGTTGTTCATCAATAGCCAGGTCAAAGAATTAGCGCAGGAGAAAGGTTACAATCACGAGCTCCGAGAGTATGTGAGAAACGACCTGCACACACGAGCTGGAGGGACCTTTCTCTGGGTAGCCATAGTTTGTCGTGAGCTCCGCAAATATACAATCAGATCTTTCAATACAAAGTCGACACTTCAAAACTTACCATCAGGCTTGCGGACTTTATATGACAGAATTCTGGAACAGGTAACAAACAACGAAGACAAAAGTTTGGGAAAGATTGCGGAAGACATTTTGTGCTCTGCTAGCATCGCAGTTCGACCGCTGAGATTACAGGAATTGGCAATTGTGGCAGGCTTACCACCGGAATATTACAACGATTTGCCGGTTCTCCAGGAATTTGTAGAGCAATGCGGTCCATTCTTAACGGTGGTTCAAGGAACCGTCCATTTTATTCATCAATCAGTCAAAGACTATCTCCTCACTCCACTAGTGGTACCTCGTTTCTCGCTTGATGTTAGAGTCCAGCATCAAGTGGTCGCAACCCGCTGCTTTGAATACATATGTAATGGAGCATTTACAGAGTCGTATGAAGAGGCAGACTCTTATGTGGAATATCCTCTAGGCAATTGGATTCAACATGTAAAGAAATCAGAGCTCGATATGACGGGAATGATCGACATAGAAGCGAACTTTTTCCAATCAGGTTCAAGGCTCCGAGATATCTGGTTTCATGTTTACTGGAAGAACTCCCATGGCTTACATAGCGATATGGAGGAACCATGCGGTTTTACACCATTACACCTTGCGGCTTGCTCTGGCACCTTCTGGCTAGCTCAGAAATTACTCAGCTGTGGTCATACAGAAGCCATC
>JAABUX010005106.1_pt1 | contig 16251 bp, 16 predicted proteins | sample 5561851 | NCBI WGS metagenome assembly JAABUX01 (sample SAMN10711883, study PRJNA513361) | rock metagenome | isolation source: Antarctica rocks | place: Antarctica: Victoria Land, Richard Nunatak red sandstone | collected 2016-01-03 | reverse complement strand
GTGGCCTGGCTGCCAGCCTCGTTGTCCGCCGCCGCCGCCACCTCACGGCACTTTGCCTGGCCGTTGTAGCCGGTCTGCTGCTGATTCTGAACCAGCTCAGCGTGCGGCAGCAGATCGCCGACCGGATAAGCCACGACTTCAACGGTCGCCTGGTCTCTGGCAAGGTGCCCTCCGACTACGTGAACAACGAGCCGGGCTTCTGGCTTGCCCTGCTCCTGTTGCTCGGTGCCGCGACCATCAACGGCATCGCCGTGCTGCGCGAGCGGCGCAAGTACCACCGAACCGGCGGCGTCTGAGCACACCTCACCAGCCCGAAGGCAGCGTTACTTGAGGATTCCGAAAGGTCGAAGCGTCGAGAGCGGCCGACGCGCCAAGAAGCTCCCGTAAGTGCCGGTAAAGGCCCTTATCAGGAGCAGTGCCGCCGCCCGCCCTGATCCCGGCGAGGGCTAAAGATCCAACACTCAATGCGTGTCGCAAGGGGATCGGCTTGCGGGACCGGGATAGCGTCGGGCGGGGGGCCTGTCATTAGCTGAGTTGGTTGATCAGGCGGCGGTAGGTGTCTAGCGCGGGCTTGGGGGTGTAGTCATCGCGGGTCAGGCCGAACTGATGAAAGAGCCCTGGTTGGGCGCTGTCGGCGTCGCGAAGGGAGAAATGGGTGTAACCGCTCAGCTGGAGCGGCCTGGCAACGGCCGCGACGATGCTGATGACGGTCTCGATGACCTCGGCTTGCCGGTCCGGTGAGCGGTCGGGTCCGGTGGGCCATCCGTGCTCGGTGATGTGCATCGAGACGTCACCGAGGCCAGCAGGGGTCAGGATGGTGTCGCGGTGGTAGCGCAGTAGTCCCTCGGTCGCGGCGGCGAGGTCGCTGGCGGCGACCGGGCGGAACACGTCGGGGAAGAAGTCGAGCCCAACATAGTCGAGGTGGTCGATGAAGCTGTGGCCGCCCTGGGCGGCCAGGTCGGTGACGAACGAGGCGGAGGGCCCGAACAGGGGCGTGGTATTGAACCCGACCCGCAGGTGGTGTTGGCCCAAGCGGCGGGCCTCCTGTTTGGCCGCGGTCACCCCGGCAATGATCGCCTCGCTCACGCGAGGGTAGTCTCCGTCCAGCACGGGGTTGCCGGTTACGTTGGGTTCCTCGGTGATCTGCAGCGTGGCCGTCACAGCGCCGTACTCGGCGACGAGTTCACGCACGAAGCCGACGTAGCCGGCGACGTCGCCGCGCGGGGACTGGTACTGGGCCACCAGGTCCAGGCTCCGCCCGTCGGTGGCGTAGCGGGCGGCTTCGGTCGGTGTCGACGTCGGATGGGACACCCCCAAGCTGGTGTCGTCGGTGAACGCCAGGTAGGCACGGACCGAGAAAGGGCGGCCGGCGCGGCCCTGCAGGAGATCGAGAGCAGCGGTGATCAAGTCCGGGTCATCCGGAGGGCCGCCGGCCAATCCACCGGCGTCATCCCCGGCAACGCCACCGGGATAGATGCCGAACAACAGAGCGTCGCCGTGTATCGCCATCAGACGATCATCACAGGCTCCAGCATGAACGGCCTTGCTGCCCCGCGGTCCGTCCCCAGTGGGCCATCCCTCTACGGAACGCCCCACGTGTCAATACCCGCACTTATAGTGCTGCGATGACCTACGGGCTCTTCGGCAAGTTCACCGCTCAGCCGGGAAAGCGAGACGAACTCGTCGGATACTTCTTGCGAGCGGCCGAGCTGCTTGAACGGGACCCGGGCTGCATCCAGTACATGGTCAGCACGTCGAGCGACCCCGACGCGGTCTACGTCTCAGAGGTCTGGACGGATCAGGTGGCGCATGACGCCTCCCTCGAGACCGAAGACATACGGGCGCTAATCCCAGAAGCGCGGCCGTTGATCGCTGGCATGTCGGAGCAGACCCACCTGACGGTCCATGGAGGCAAGGGCGCCTCGGGCGCCCCGTAGAGGGTTCCGCTTGCGGGCAACGGTAGTGCCGCTGCCCTCCGCGGGTCACTGGATCACCGTGGCGAGCACCTGTCTGATCTCCTCCTCATGAGCCAGCAACTCAAGTGCGAACAACAGAGCGCCCAGGAGCAGCGCCACCTGAAGCAGCTCCCCCGCGACCTCCTCATCTGAGCTCCCTTCCCCCGTGGCTCCGAGGAAACCACTTCAGGGGGCGATGCTCGATGACCAGATGAGCTGCACCAAGGATCCGCGAAGCATGGGCGACCCATCATCGATTAGTTGCCGTGCCTGCTCGCGGTTAACTGGTTACGCCGGAGGCGTCGTTTGTCACCTGAGAATGCATCGTCTGTCACCCGTGTTCTGGACCTCTTGGGAACGCCGTCTCTCGGTGAGCGGAGCGGTCATCGCTGAGCTCAGCTCCAGTCCACTTTACTGAGCCAACTCGCTGGCCCTGCACGTAGCTGCGATCGCGTTTTGACGCTCACGCCACAGTGGCCCACCGAGCTTGAATATCCTGGTGCTCGCCGCCCCAGCCAACCATCGTGCGTGCCAGTCGAAACCGGCCAGCCATTTCGGTTGAATTCGGCCGTGCATTCCGGGTGAAACCGGCCACCCGGCCGCGTTGAGCCGGAAGGCCCTACTCGGAGCTGAGCGGCGCCTTGGCGTGATCCAGGACGCTAGATATGTGCGTCGTCCGCCCGTCGTCTGGCCGTCGGCCGCTCAGAAAGACAATTCGATCTCGCCGCTCCAGACGACGAGGGAGCTCAGCCTCGTCTGAACGTCGACGCTGGCTGGACGCCGCCAGAACGGCTCGTTCAATGTGCAGTTGCAGTTATGGAGATGAGGGGACCACTCGTTCTATCCAGTGCGGGGCTCGACGAGGCACCTGCGCTTCGCTGACGACATCGGTCGTGGGCTCAGGCCGGCTGGCCTTCTCGGCGCGCACTCCTGGAGGCCGCTGGGGAGAAGTAGGCGCCCCTGCCGGCGAATGCGGCGGCCTGATAGCCCTCCTCGACGCCGAGCATGTCAGTGAAGTCGGGCACGATCGCATGCTCCCCTTGACCCCTCACCAGCTCGCGGTCATACTGCACCGCGAAGCGATCAAGTCGGGCGGCCTGACCGGCCTTCGGCGCTGGATGGTGCTCCCCGGATGAGTGGAGGTGGGTGCAATGCCTCGGAAGATCTCCGGTTATGGCTGGATTCCAGACCTGCCCGACCAGCGCGATCATCTATATGCGGCCGTGCCGCAGGTGCTGGCAACTCTGCCGGTGAGCGCGGATCTGACCGATCAGTGTCCGCTGGTGTACGACCAGGGGCAGCTCGGCAGCTGCACGGCCAACTCAATATCGGCGGCAATCGAGTTTGATCGCCTTCGCCAGAAGATGCCGGACTTCATGCCCTCGCGCCTATTCATCTATTACAACGAGCGCGCGAGGGAAGGCACGGTCGGAACCGACAGCGGGGCACAGATCCGCGACGGGATCAAGTCGGTCGCCGAGCAGGGCGTCTGCCCGGAGTCCGAGTGGCCTTACGACATATCCAAGTTCACCCAGAAGCCGTCCGACAAGTGCTATCTGGAGGCCCTGCTCGATCGAGCGGTGTCGTATCAGCGACTGATCCAGAACCTGAATCAGATGAAGGGCTGCCTGGCCTCAGGATTCCCTTTTGTGTTCGGTTTCACTGTCTATGAGAGCTTTGAGAGCCAGGAGGTGGCGCAGACCGGCCACGCATCGGTGCCAGGGCCCTCCGAGCAGGCGATCGGCGGTCACGCTGTGATGGCGGTTGGATACGACGACGCTCATCAGTGGTTCATCGTTAGGAACTCGTGGGGTCAGAGCTGGGGGATGAAGGGCTACTTCACGCTGCCCTACACCTACCTGCTCCAGCCGAACCTGGCTTCTGACTTCTGGACCATCCGCCTGGTCGGTAGTTGATATCACTCAGGGTAGTGCCCTCCAACCGGCCCTGTACCTGCACCAGGCGTCTCAAGAAGATGGCTGTACCAGCAGCATGAGCCTTGTCGCGCGGGTCGGGACAGCATTCGAGGTCAACCTTGAGGAACCCGTCGGGACGGGGTATCGCTGGCTCCCTGATGCCCTGCCGATCGGGCTCAGCCTGATCGATGAGGAGCGCCGTCAAGCCGGCCAGACCGGGGCCGGGGGCGGAGCCCTACACGTGTTCCGGCTTGAGGCTGCGGCAGTTGGCGAGTACGCCGTGCACTTCGCCCTGAAGCGTGCCTGGGTCACTGTGCCGGCCCGAGTCGAGGTCATCAATGTGAGGGTCCAGTCGTGAGCGCCTGGCTTGGGCTAGGGTTGCGGTGGGGCTGGCCGGCCACAGGTCTGACCGCGCTCGTAGGGGGTTAGCAATGGGTATCGACTTCGACCCGGGATACTGCCGGGCTCCATTCGATGAGCTGTGTCGGGACTATCCTGACGGGAGCGTCTATCCACCTTCGGACTTCAGGCTGGAGTGGAGACCGGTCTTTCATCGCGGCCGACTCGACGGGAGCGCCCGGGTTCTCATCATCGGCCAGGATCCGGCTCAGCACGAGGAGATGGCCAGGCGAATCTTGATCGGTGCCGCGGGCCACCGCACCCAGGGCTTTCTCGCCAAGCTCGGCATCGATCGCAGCTACGTCTTGATCAACACCTTCTTGTACAGCGTTTACGGTCAAGGCGGTGGGAACCGCCATCAGGCCGACGCGGCGATCACCTCCTATCGGAACCGCTGGCTGGATGCACTACTTCAAGAGAACTCGGTCGAGGCGGTGGTGGCGTTGGGGTCTCTAGCGGACGGGGCTTGGCAGGCCTGGAAAGGGGCCTCCGCCGGACACGATTACCCGGGCGGTTACGCCCACATCACTCATCCGACCCAGCCTGAGAGCTCTTCTGGTGGCGATCCGCAGAAGCTGAAGGCAGCCATTGCGGCGATGCTCCAGAACTGGAACGTTGCCCTGGAATCACTCAAGCCGGCGATCACCCAGCCCGACCAGCAGCGAGCTCTAGTCCCCTACGGCGATTCATTCGCAGCTGGAGATCTGGTAAGCATCCCCTCAGGGGGCCTGCCGGCCGGCAGCCCAGCCTGGATGTTGGGTCAAAAGCCATGGGCTGACCGGACCGGAGCGACAGCGCAGGCAAAGCGCTTCACCATCACGATCACCGTTCCCCCCGACTTCCAGCAGTCTTGATGTCCACGTCGGGAACGGTTTCGTCCAGACTCGCCCTGATCGGGCGGATCGTGACCATGAACGACGCCTTCGCGGTAGTACCACGCGGGACGGTCTACTTAGATGGCGACACGATCGCGGCGGTGCAGGATGCCGCCCAGGCAGCACCCCTTGACTTCAGCGCCGTTGTGCCAATCGACACCGGCGGAACCATCTATCCAGGCTTGATCGAGCTCCACAATCACCTGAGCTACAACGCCCTGCAGCTGTGGAGCGTGCCTCAGCTATACGGGGACCGCTCTCAGTGGGCGGGTACGGCTCAATATCAGCAGCTGATCACGACACCGATGAAGGTGCTGGGGACGTCGCCTGGACTCACCCCGGCTGTGGTCCGCTATGTGGAATGCAAGTGTCTGGTCGCGGGCGTGACCACAAGCCAGGGCATCGCGTTGTTCAGCAATGCTGGCATCCGGCGGTTCTACCAAGGCACTCTTAGGGTGGTGGAGGCGCCGGGAGATCCGGCCCTGCCGTCAGCCGGCACCCGGATTGCCGACGTAGCTGCGACTGACCGGACCGCCTTCTTGAAGGAGCTGGGAACCAGGAAGTCGTTCCTGTTGCACCTGAGCGAGGGGGCCAACGATGCCGCTCGCTCTCACTTCCTTTCCCTGCAATTTCCTGATGGAACCTGGGCGATCACCGACTCGCTGGCCGGAATCCATTGCGTGGCGCTTCGGCAGCCCGAATGGCAGGTGATGGCCGATCACGGTGCTTCGATGGTCTGGTCGCCAATGAGCAACCTGCTCCTGTACGGCCAAACCGCCGACCTGGCCGGGGCCAGGGCGGCTGGACTCCGGATCGGCCTCGGCTCGGACTGGGCGCCATCAGGAAGCAAGAACCTGCTCGGTGAAATGAAGGTGGCTCGGATCTATGCCCAAGAGAAGGGCATCGCCCTCGGCGACCGAGACATTGTCGCCATGGTGACGAGAGATGCGGCTGCGATCTTGCGATGGAGTCAGCGGATCGGGACACTTGAAGCCGGCAAGCTGGCAGATCTGGTCGTCGTGGATGGTGTCCAGGGTGATCCCTACGCTTTGCTACTGAGCGCCACTGAGGCCTCGATCAGTCTGGTGACGATTGGCGGCCTAGCGCGGTTCGGGCAGCCGGGATTGATGGAGTCGCTGGGAGCCACTGGCGAGGCGGTGACGATTGGCAGCAAGATGAGGTCGCTCGACCTCAAGCAAGCGCCGGAGGATCCGGGGATCGCAACGGTCAGCCTCGCCGACGCGACGCAGAGCCTTTCAGATGCTCTGCACAACCTGCCGACGTTGGCCCAGGCTGCGGAAGTCTCGGAGCCACAGTTGGCAGTTGTTGGTCCTCATCTGCCGCTAGAAGACCAACGATGGTATCTGGCGCTGGACGAGCTCAGCGACACGGGCGTAGACCTACGCCCATCGCTCTCACCAGAGATGCGGGCACGGCCCGAAATGGCAGCGCCGCCTCTGCCAATCCAGTCGCTTACGCTCGACGCACTGACAGTGATCGACGACCCGTCCCTGTTCGAGCGTCTAGCCGCGGAGAAGAACCTGCCTGAGTTCCTCGTGCAGGCGCTCAGGGGACTCTACTGACGACAGTGAGATGATCGATTCCCGGCTTTGGTTGGGAGATCGATCAGCTGATCGACCGGGCGAGGCGGAGTGCGGCCCTGCGTGGTGTTGCAGAGTGGGTCCTTGATGGGCGCGTGAGGCTAACGTCGACTAGCCGCATGAAATCGGGTTTCCACCCGGCGGAGGAACCTGACAGCGTCGAACTTGTTCCTAATGCTGTCGTAAGCACTGAGCAGGCGGTCCCTCTGACGATCGATGGTCGCTGCGAGGTCGCCGCTGACGCTTGCCAGTATGAGGAGCTCGCGGGCCAGGGCGACATGTACGAAGCCAAGCAGAGCCGGCTCGAGCTCTCCGGACAGCTCTGCCGGAATCTCCTCTAGGTCGCCGGCCAGCCACTGCTCCACCCCGTTCTCGCAGTCCGGCAGGCCGGAGGTCGCCGGCTCGGGTAGGGACGTCGGCGCGTCCGAGCGCGGCGCTTTGAGTTCGAACAAGTGGTTGAAATTCGCGGCAACTGTATCGCGTGCAGTTAGGGGCTGGAGCCCGAACAAGCCTTCCAAGCTGGCGAGCAGCGAGGTGTGGTCATAGGTGGTGTGGTCGATGAGCCCTCGTTGGGTGTAGGGCGATGCAATCACCGCAGGGACCCTGACTCCCAGCTGATCGAAGCTGAAGCCAAACCTATTGCAGTTCGGGAGGAAGGCGTCGCCTGGAGGCGTCGCCGGTGGAGGTGCAACGTGATCGTAGAAGCCGCCATGCTCATCGTACGTGATGACGAGGGCGCTGGCGGCCCAGTGTGGTGAGTTGCGGACCAGCTCGTAGATCTGCTTCAGGAGCCTCTCGCCTCGGGTGACATCATCCAGCGGGTGCTGCGAGCTACCGCACTTGAAGTTGCGGCCGTCGGCTAGCACGTGTCCGTAGTGAGGCTCGATGAATACGTAAGCATCCGAGAACTCGGGTCCGCTCAAGCGTTCCCGGAGCTGATCGAAGGTGATGAAGTGGCCATCCATCGCGTGCTGGATCATCCCCCCGATAGCTAGAACTTGGGGAAGAGCATCCCCCTCGACCACGCTCCACCTCAGGCCCGCTGCGCTGAGTCGGTCGTAGATGCTGCCATTGGCAAACCTATAGCCTTCGAGAATCGCTGTGGCCGATCGAAGCGGGGAGGGACTGCTGTCCAGACCGCCCGAAGTCGCGGCGTGAATGAAGAACCGATTCGGCCACGTTGGCCCGGGCAGCGATGAGAACCAGCCATCGCAGACTGCGAATTCGCTTGCCAGGGTGGTCAGGACAGGAAGCTGGTCTCGATGGAATCCTTTCATCGCGATCTCGGGGCTGGCGTTGAGAGCCGAACGCCGGATCAGGGACTCGAGCCGTGAAGCGAAGCCCGAGTTGGTGATCGCAGGATAGTTTCCACCGGCTCCCGGATAGGTCACTCCCTGACCGCAGAGATGCTCCAGCACGTCGTCGAACTCGTGACCGGGATCGATGTTGAGGGCGAAGTCGGCAGCCGCCGACACGCTGATGCCCTGGCCAGAGGCCAGCCGATTGGATTCCGCTCCGGACAGTCCATCGACACTGGTTGGGCCGCCGGAGACTGCATCGATTCCGCTCAGGCCTGCGAAACCGAGCATGTGGTCGAAGGAGCGGTTCTCCAGCATGACGACGAAGACATGCTCGATCGAAGCCATCCGGCCGATTCTAGATCAGGGCCACCTGTTTGGCCGCTGAGAACTACTTCTGCCTTGCCGCTGTCGGTCTGCATCTGAGCCATGGGAGGATCAGCGGTGACTTGAATGAGTCCGGCCAGGACGCTATCATTGGCTGCTGCCATGTGGCGCCACGCTCGGGCCCAGCGCCAGCCGGCCCGTCTTCCCAATATCGCCGCGTCAATCCTCATTTGTGGCCTTCTTGGTTTTGGTGGAGCTGCTTCGGCATGCGGTCAGGGAGCTGCTCCTTCGTCCGATCAGGGGTCGCCGGCCACCACTGCGCAGCCGTCATCAGCGGAGACCTCCAGCAATCCGGCCACGGCTGCCCCACCTCAGTCTTTCTTCGGCAACCTCAAGGCGACGGGCGCAAGTACCTTCGTCCAGGTCGACGGCGTAGCCAAGGGCGCTCAATGCACCGTTAGAGTCGTGCTTGCGGAATCCGGGAAAGACCTCGGTGGCCCGGGACTCCCCTTCAACAAAGCAAAGCAGGTGGCGCAAACCGACGGGACCGTGACTTTGAGCTGGGGGGATGGCGCACACGACCTGGTCAAGGAAGCGACCTCAACCGGTCCGAGTCCGAGCCCTTCGATCACACAGCTTGTTCGCTGGAAGGCGATTTGCGAGCTCGGTTCGGCGCGAAAAGAGGTATTGTCCGATCCTTACACACCCTGAGGGGCCGATGCCTCACTGCGGTGGCCGATCCTCTGATCCGAGAGCCAGATAACCAACATCATGGCCGAGGAGACTCCGCCGGGCGCTAGATGGACTAGGTTGTCCCGCCTTCGGGCGGCGTTCAAGGGCTCAAGTGAATTGTCGCCGCAGCTTGAGCGCACCCTGATGAGATATCTCGAGCTCCGCATTCAGGAGCTGGAGAGCAGCGAAGTCGAGCGGAAGGAGTCCGGTGAGCGCGGTGAGCTGACCGCGGCCATCGGCCAGATGCTCACGCGCGTCAGCGTTCTGGCCGTATACGCGCTGGCAATCGCCACGGCATTCCAGTCCGTGCTGATCGCTGCGCTCCTCAACCCTCAGGAGGTCGCCTCAAGAGTGAAGGCGGCCGTCTCATCTCTCACCATCATCAATTCGATTCCGCCAGCCTTTCAGGGAACCGTGGTCGCAGCACTGGGTGCGTTGGCGCTACTCGCCTTTCGCTCTACACCGCTGGGCGTGAGGGCGAACATTGTGGGACCGCTGTTCATGGGCGTGATCGCCTTGTCCATCCTCTCACTCTCCGCTGCGGCCGCGGCCGGGGCCGTCGGCATGCTGGCCGCCCTCCCAGGATTCGTTGCCGCGGTGGTGATCGTTTACGAGTTCGGGCTGGTGCTCGAACGGACACTGCAAGGGCAGCCTGACAGGGCCCCGGCGGCGAGAACTGTAGATTCCCGATTCACTAGGCAGGCAGCCATGGTGCTCAACTGGCTTGGGAGTAGAGTCCGAGTTACCGAGAGTCGTGCTGCCCTGTTTGTCTTCTTAGGCGTTCCAGCGGTGATCATCGCGGTGGTGGTTGCTGCCGTGCTCACAAACGGCGGGCCACTCTATTGGCCCAGTTGGATCGCCCAACGAGCGTTCCCAGTCTGGTGCGTTTGGGCATTCGCGGTCACCCCGAAGGTCGTAAGGATCCCTCTCTGGTCGCTTCTGATTTGGGCCGCGTTGTTTCTCACGCTTTTCTTCGGTACCGCCGTGGCCAACATCTACGCGCTGGCGATATTGACTACGCTGTTGGGGAACGTAATGCTGGCGGTTCTGCGAAGCGGACGCCAACGGCCTAGGGCAAGTGTAGTTTGACAGGGAACCGATGAAGCACAAGAAGGGTTCAAAGATGGTGCGCCCGGAGCCAGCAGGCGGCACCTAGACTTATCGGCAGCCAGTCGGCTACTCGACCAGCCCCGGTACTGGACTGGAGGCAGGCCGCTGTCGGGGTCGCCCTCTCACATTCCAACAAAGCAGGCGAGCCCCCCTGGTTGGCCCGAAGAGCGCTGTCCAGGGGTGCTACCCGCGGTGGAGTGCGGTTGCATCAGCCAATTAGTCCCTCGATTTTGATCAGCTGATAGGCGTTGCCATCCCAGACGAGCTTCGCTGAGTAGAGTCGGGTGGAGCTTCTTGCCTGCATATGGCTCCCAAGCTCGTCGTAGTCAAGGGTCATGTCGTAGTGGCCGACGACCTCGAAGATCTGGTGGTCGCCGTCCCAGCCAACCGTCGCGTCGGCCAGTGGGTCCCCGCTAAGCGTCCAGCGGATGTTCTTGACGTTGGTGTAGTCCCGGTTGACGTTCTGGGGGCAGTCAGTCGGGTTCACGATGGTCGCTGCCGCGCACTTCTGCATGGCGTCCTTGACCAGCGCCTTGGCCGCCTCGTCGCTCGTCCCGCCGGGCCGGCTCAGGTTGGCAACGTCGCCGGCTGGGTCGATGCCGGTGACGCGGATCTCCGAGCCCCGGATCAGTAGATGAGCCTCGAAGGTGCCGCCCGAGACGTCATGCGCCGTCGTCCCCGGCCGCAAGGGCGGTTGGTAGCTCAGCGTCATGAGGAAGTGTCCGGAAGCGACCAGGTGCTGGTCCTTGTCGAAGTCCACCGCCGCAGCCGCGCTGGGATCCCCGATCAACTGCCAGCGCAGGCCTTCTCGGGCGTTGGTGTTGGAGTGCTGAGGGCAGCCGATCGGCGCCGCCTCTGCCATGCCCGCGCAGGTCGCGAACTGGCTCTTGATGGCGGCCTTCGCCTTCTCCCTGCCCAGGTTGCTGATCCGCGGCAGGAGAGCCACACTGACCTCGCCGCCGGCGGAGTAGGTCGCATCCACCTTTCCCGTCTGCCCCTCCAGCAGCGAGCCGCCCTGCAGATCGATGCGGTGAGGCACTGGAAGCACGGCGATCCTGTGCTCGCCGGCGCCCGAGAGGCGCACCGCCTGGCCGTCGACCAGGACGCCGCTCGTGCCCTCGGGCAGGGTCGTCCGGAGCAGGGCCGGGGAGACCACCACCCGCCAGCTTGGATAGATGCCATAACGTCGTTCGGCGTCGTCGCGACGGAGCAGCAACGTCGTCTGGAGCTCCCCCTGGGGCCGGCTGACGCTGATGTCGGTCGCCGCGGAGGCACCGTCCTGGGCTGTCTTGTTGACCGTCGCGCTCCGGTAGTTCGGCTTCGCCCCCGAGAGGGCGGCCTTCAGCGCGGGCTCATCCAGCAGCTTGGCCTCGACCGGCTGCTGGGGCTGGCTGACTTCCATCGCCGACCAGGCGGCCGAGGCATCACCCGAGCGAAGACCGTCCAGGTATCTCTGGGAAGTACCCTCAGGGCTGCTCTGGCGGCTGAGCACCACGTTCGTCACCACACCTCCGGCGATGAGGAGGAGAAGGGCAGCGGCGATCAGCATGGCCCGAGGTCCCAACCGGTCTCGCCAGGACCCGTTCGGCTTGGTTTCAGGACGGCCTTGGACGGTCATGGTCAAACCTCCCCTCGGTTTCCGAGTTCACGGCGCAATTGTTCGGCGCGGGCCGTCTGCCCGGTCTGCAGGTAGGCGGAGATCAGGCGGCGGCCGACATCCTCCCGTTGGGGTGCGTCGGCCAGCCTGGGTTCCAGTACCTGCAGGGCCAGCTCCGGCTGGCGCCGAGCCAGGCGATGATCCGCGACGGCGCAGGCAACCGCCGCTCGCCAACCGGCCACCTGCAGGCGGGCATCGCGGACCGTGTCACCGGCCGCTCCCCGCCCCTCGGTGACGGCGTTTTCCAGTTCTTCGAAGCCGGGCAGGAACTCACCCCGGGCGAGCTCTTTGAGCAGTGCTTCGGCCTGCTCGGCCATTGCTGGCTCGAGCAGCTCAGCCTCTCGCGTCAATGACTGGCTCAGATCCCGCAAGCGGAGGACGTCGAAGTCGGCGCCATTCAGGCGAAGCCCAACCTGGTGGCGATCGGCCTCGATCATGCCGCCGATCAACGGCGGGATGTCGTGCTGAAGGTTGTAGAGCTGGTCGCGCAGCCGCTTGGTCTGGCTCTGCGCGGGCAGCCCAGGCGACATCTCGTCGGCCAGGCTGTTGCGGAGCAGAGGCTGCTCGGAGAGCACCAGCCGCGCGAGCAGAAAGCTCCAGAGGAAGGCCAGCGTCGGCCGCTGGAGCAGGGCCGCGCTCAGGTCCTCACCGTCGTGGAGCACCTGAATCCTGCCGACACTGCGAATGACGGTGCGGCGGCTTTCCACCGCAGCCGGCTTGGTCAGCGACAACGGCGGTTCCGACCCCTCAGGAGGCTCCACCGACGTCTGGGCACCATCGACCGACCCGGTGCCGGCGCTGACAGCCGTTCGCCGGCCGGTTCCCCGGCGGGCGGCAACCACGGCCAGTCCGGCCGCCACCAGGGCGACAAGCAAGCCGCTCCAGCTCCCGCCCAGAATGGCGCCGGCGAGGGCCCCGAGCGCCACGCCAGACCAGATGGCCAGAGAGAAGACGCGGCTGTGCAGGAAGACGTACCCGGCCACACCGGCAGCCAGGTAGAGCAGGCCAAAGGGATCGCCGGTGAGCAGCAATCCGACGCCGAGCAGCGCAGCGCCCAAGGAGCCGGCCGCCAGGACCCAGCCCCTCAGGTCATCACGCAAACCGAAGAGATGTCTCATCTCCGGCTCCGTAGCGCTGCCCTTGTCCTCCAAACCCTCCTCCCTTGTCTGGCTCCGTTGGCCGAAAGGATATAGCGCCGCAGCCTGGTTGGCCAGCATCAGATTTCTTCATCCAGAACGGGCACCTGGCTGTCCTGTCGGCGGAGCTCGCGGCCCAGCCGCCGGCTGACAGCCTGGGAGGCGCGGCGGATGATCGCCCGCTCCAAGACCAGCGGGTCCTCGGGCAGCGGCATGCAGACGGCTGCCTCCAGAACCTCCATCAAGAGTTGCTGGCGGATGTCGTCCGACCCGATCGCCGGCGGCACCGGATGAAGGTGGCGGAGGCGATTGTCCAGCGCCGGAACCATCAGGGTCAGGACCACTGGAGCCCAGCTGGAGCGGCAGCCGACGCGATAGGCCTGGACGGCTCGGGCCAGCGCCAGGGCCAGGCTCCGGTCCCCGGCAATAGCGCGGTCGTCGGTCGGACTAAGGAGGCGCGGGGGAGGGACGCTGGCGGGGCCAGTACGGTCATCGGATACCTCCTCTTGGACGGTTGCGATCGAGCTGGTCGGCATGGGCTTCCTCCTCTGCTGAGTGATGCCCAAGACGCTAGATATGCCCCGTCGTCCGACCGTCGTCTGGCCGTCGTCTGGGCGTCCGCCCAGCCGGCCCATTCGATCTCGCTGCTCAGACGACGTTTGGCTCAGCGTCGTCTCAGCGTCGAAAGTTGGCTGGACGACGCCAGAACGGCTTGGTCGATGTGCATGTAAGAGATGTGGAGACCACGCATCGGATCCAGGTCCGGCTCAACGGGGAGCTGCTCTTTCGGATTCGGCGCTTCGCCCAGGACAGCGGCCTCGGGCTTAGTCCCGCCCTCCGCCTCCTCGCCGCGCGCTCGCTGGGAGCCGGCGCCGGAGAAGCGATCGGGGTTACCGCTGCCGGCGAACGCGCCAGCCTGGCTGCGCTGCTCGCCGCCGAGCACGCTCTCTTGCTGACAGCTTCGGTGCTGCCGGAGGGCGAGCGTCGCATGGCCGCTCTGTCCGAGCGAGCTGCGGGGGCGGCCGAGGAGCGGCTCGCTCTCTTTGCCGACCAGACGAGGGGCGAGGGGCGCGATGGCTGACCGCGTGATCCTGGCCGTGAAGTACACGCCTGCAAGTGCACCGAGTCTGGCCCGGCGGGCCGTGGGCGGCTTCCTGCGCTACGTGCAGTACCGCGACAAGCACGCTGAGAGCCAGCTAGCTCCAGCCGAGCCCAGGGTGGGCGGCTTGCTCAAGTACGTCGCCTATCGGGATCAGGGCGCTCAGGAGGGCCGGCTCTTCGGACCAGAGGGCACCGCCGGCAACCAGGAGAGGCGAGAGTTCGCCGACTTTGTGGCCCGCTCCATAAAGGACTCAAAGCCACAGCTCTCACCTGATGCCACGGGCGAGCTGGTCGATCACCGCCGGGCCGTCTATCGCTTTGTTCTCTCGCCCGAGCATGCCGAAGGGTTGGACCTGCGCCAGCTGACCCGGGCGGCCCTCAGCCGCCTGGAGAGCGACACCGGTGCGGACGGTCTGCACTGGATCGCGGCCGAGCATCGCAACACCGCCCATCCCCACGTCCACATCGTGCTCGCCGGCATGCGGCAGACAGCTCCCGACCGGTACGAATCTCTGGTCCTCAACGCGCGGCGGCTGGCCGGGATGAAGGAGGCACTCGTGCTTGAGATTCAGCGCCAGCGCGGCGCCAACCCCCGACGGCAGAAGGCGCCTCAATCGTCTGTAGGGCCTCGACTTGCCGGCCATCCACAGCCGGTCGCGGCGGCATTGCCGCGGCTATGGGCGCCTTCTGCCAGAAGGCACTTCCGCCCGACGGTCCCCCGCAGAGGCGCGCTATCCGCGTCGGCCCTGCTGCGGGCCGCCGCCCGACGCTACCGCTGGAGGCTGCAGCGCCAGATCGAAGACGAGCGGCGTCATGCTCGCGAGGCATCGCGCTGATGGGCGACTGGTTCAGCTGGGCCGCGGCCGTGATCCGATTCCTGGGCTGGTGCGCCAGGGCGTTTCTGCCCTCCTGGCTGCTCGGGAGCTCCTCTCCCCATAGCCACGGCACCAGCCGCTGGGCGAGTGTCTGGGAGCGGCGGCTTCTGGGCCGAACTGGCAGGCCGGAGCGGATGCACGGCGACGGAGTCGTGCTGGGCTGGCTTGGCGGCCGGCCCCTGCAGTCGCCGGCTGAGGACAACGTGCTGCTGCTTGGCGTGCAGCGCTCGGGCAAGACCTCAACCGTCGTCGTCCCCACCCTGCTGTCGTGGTCGGGCGCGCTTGTCGCCACCTCGACCAAGGAGGAGCTGGTGGCCATGACAGCGCAGCAGCGGCGAAGCCGGGGACCGGTCTGGGTCTTCGCGCCGCTCGACATCGATCATTCCTGGGTCGAGACGTTGGGTCTCCAGCCGGCCACCTGGAACCCGGTCGCCGCCGCCAGTACCTGCGCTCTGGCGGCCGAGATCGCCGACCACTTCTGCGCCGAGGGCAAGCGTGGCACCTCAGCCCACTGGTATCTCTCGGCCGCCAGTCTCATCACCGGACTGCTGGTCTGCGAGCAGGAGCGCGGCGGCGACATGCGCTCGGTCCTGGCGCGGCTGAACCGCACCTCGATAGCCGAGTACCTGGGCGTGTCCGAGGCAGTCGAGGATTCAACCGCGTCCGAGCTGATCTTCGGCTTCGTTCAAACACCGGAGAAGGAGGCGGCGTCAATCGCCTCGACCGCCCGCTCCTCTCTCTCGCTCTGGATCGACGACCGCATCGCCCGCGCCACCGCCGCCAGCCCCAGCCAGGTCGACCTTGACCGGCTTCTGGCAGCCGGCGGCAGCCTCTATCTGGTGGCACCGGCAGAGGATGCCGAGCGCTGCCGGCCGCTCTTCTCAGCGCTCCTGCAAACGCTGCTGCGCAAGGCCACCAGCCGGGCCAGAGCTCAGGGCGGCGTGCTCGAGCCAAGGCTGCTCCTGGCACTTGACGAGGCGGCCAACTTCGCCCGGGTGCCGCGACTTGCCGGCTATGCCTCCAGCGGTCCAGGGCAGGGAATCCAGCTCCTCCTCTGCTATCACGATCTGGCCCAGATCGAGGCCGGCTACGGCCAGGAGGAGTCTCGCACGATCTGGAACAACTGCCGCGCCCGCCTGCTCCTGCCCGGCCAGGGCGATCTCAAGACGCTGGAACAGTTCTCCCGCGCCATCGGCGACGAGACCCGGATCTATCACTCGCAGAGTGAGGGCGAGCGTCACAACCGGCGCTCCGAGCAGCGAACCGGTC
>JAABUX010005105.1_pt1 | contig 16251 bp, 14 predicted proteins | sample 5561851 | NCBI WGS metagenome assembly JAABUX01 (sample SAMN10711883, study PRJNA513361) | rock metagenome | isolation source: Antarctica rocks | place: Antarctica: Victoria Land, Richard Nunatak red sandstone | collected 2016-01-03 | reverse complement strand
CCCGGCGGCGCCGGAACCAGCCGCGCCGGTGAGGACGTGCGGGTCCTGCGGCCGGGCGACATCCGCCGGATCCCGGAGAAGCACGCGCTGGTCGTCGCCGGCAACGCCCCACCCATCATCGCCACGCTCCGCCGCTGCCTCGACGGCGCGGACGGCACCGCGCTGCAGGCCGAGCTCGAGCAGGCCCGGGCGGCGGTGGGCGCCGCCCGTACCGGGATCACACCGTTGCCTGAGCGCACCCGACAGGCCGTCGTCTATGCGCACACACACCACCTGGGACCGCAGCAGACGGTCGTGGTGTCGACCGGCGCTGACGGTGCGACCGCGACCGACGCAGCAGTGACCACCCTGCCGACCATGGAACCGGCGTCGGTGCCCACCTCGGAGCCGGGGGGCTGGTTCTGGTGCTGATCGTCGCGAGATTCCCACCTGCCCCGGACCACGTCGTGATCGCCCTCTCTGATCTCGACCGCGCCTTGAACGGCTCCGCCGAGCAGAAGGCCGACGCCGGCGATCTGCGGGCGCTCCAGCGGCCGTGGGAACCCGACACCTGCGGGACGCTCCTTCGATCCAGTGTGTGGACGTGGTGCCTCGAGGTCGCCGCGTGGGTCAACCACGAGTACGGCTGGCGGCCCGAGCACATGATCCCCCCGTGCTGGCCGCTGCACCCGCACATCGCCCGCGAGCTGCCGGTGCTGGCGGTGCTGAGGTGGATCGCCCACAACTCAGCCGAGCCGGTCAAGCTCGAGGAGTGGCACCGGGACAGGCTGCCCGGGTTCCTGACCAGGATGGCGGACCGGCTGGGCGACAGCTGCGGCAACGGCGCGCACCAGGACTGGCCGGCCGCCGGCCGCTACGACGCCTACACCGGTGTCCAAGCGACCGACGCGGTCGAGCGGATCATCGCCACGGACGCGCGAACATGGGACACCCAGCACGATGCGTAGGCGGCCAGTCAAGGCACGGGGTCCCTGCCAACCCGGAGGCGGTCAGACGCGTCAGCGGGGCGCGGGCGCAGGACAGTCGCCACCTCGAGCGCCGCTACCGGCCGGCCACCCGAGGGTCATGGCGTCGGCCGCCGACATGGGCCGACACGGGCCGACATGGCATGCGCGATGTCGGTGGTCGAGATCGCAGGTGCGGTTGAAGGAGGGTTCGGATGGGCTGAGTATGTCTGGGACTGCACCAACATCGGCCCGAGGACGCTAACAAACGAGCGGCGGCACCCGCCGCCGCCGCGCCGGGCGGTGCTGCTCGGCGAGCTACACTCGCGGTGCTGCGGGGCGGCGTCAGGGATGAAACGGGCCGGGCTCCCGGACGTAGAAGGGCCTCTCGATACCGTCGGCCTGGCCGGGGACGCAGACGAACCCCTTGCCCTCGTAGAGGGCGATCAGCTCCTGCTGCTTGTCAGGGTCGGCCGCGTGCGCGCGCAGCACGAGCCGTTCACCGGTCCACCCGTGACAGGTGAGCAGACCCGCGAGCAGCGCCTTGGCGCCGGCCCCGGGCGGTGCGTCGCGCTGCGCCGGCAGGTAGGCCACGACGTTGCCCACGCACAGCGACCCGGCGTGTCCCCGGTACTCCAACGTCGACGCCAAGCCCATCCCGGCCAGGACCACACCCACGACCCCGCCGATGAGCAGCAGCACCCCGACCGGGCCGAGCAGCCCACCGGACACGCCAAGCAGCATGCCGACCAGCAGAACCGCGAAGGCGAACACGAACCACAGCGTGGCTCCCAGCAGCGAGGGCACCCGGGGAGCGGTCAGGAACGCCACGTTGTTGGTCCACCCCGGGCCGCGCCACAGCAGCGGCCGCAGGGTCGTCTTGCGAACCTTGCCCAACGAGAACCGGTCAACCGCGACCTGCAGATGGCGCTTGCGGTCGTCCCCGGTCGGGCGCCGCAGCGCGGCCGCCCGCGGGAGCCGCTGCTCCTGCTGCACGTGCACCATCACTCCACCCCACACTCGGCCGGGCCCCGATCACGGGCGCCGGCGGACGCCCGTGTCGGCACGCTACGACCCACCCCTGACACGACCGGCCAGCGTGGACGTGTCGTGCCGCCCCCTCGACTACAGTCAAGGCACCCAGCGCTTGCCGCCGATCGCCTCCTCGATCATCCGGTCAGCGCGGGCCCTGGCCGCGAGCTCCGGCCCGACCCGGGTCAGCATCACCCGCACCGCGGCCCCTGCACCCTCCCCGGCGACACGCGCGCCAGCACGCTCGGACCCGACCCCACAGGGCTTGCTGTCGGTGCCGTCGACGAGCTGGTCGATGCTCGTCCACATGGGCCGGGCGGTGGTGACCTGGGCGTCGAGGTGCTCGGCGGCCATCCGCGCCAGGGCGCGCGGGGGTGGCGGCGCAGCCTGGGGTCCTGACTGCCAGGCGGGCGGGCACCAGTCCAGCAGCCACACCGCCGCGTCCTCCTCCCAGCCCGGCACCGACGGCGGCCGCACCGATGCGGGCCAGCCCGGCGGGCGGTGCGCGGTCACGGGTGCCCCCGCGGCGGGGACGGCGCACCGCTCGCGGTCGGCGCGTGCGTCACGGGTAGTCGCCGGCGGTGACCGACCGGGTGCGGGGGTCGCGAGCGGTCGCGACGTCGCGGCCGGTGACTGCGAGGTCCCGTGAGGACAGGCCGGGGGTGCTGGGCCAGCTCCACCGGACCTCGTGGTCGGCGCCCAGGATCGTCGCGCCGCCGTCGTGGCCCCGTGCGACCGCCGCGGCGTCAACGGCCTGCAACCGCTCGTCGACCAGTTGCACGTCGGCCGCGCACGTTGGCTCGCCGTGCACGACCCGCCGCTCCCGTTCCCCGCGCGCATAGCTTGCGGCGACGTCGACCACGTGCGGGGCCGACAGTTCCGCCAGCCAGCCAGCCAGCCAGCCGGGCACGGCGTCGGACGTGCGCTTGGCGGCATAGCAGCAGGGTCGTCGTCGCCGGGGTCGGGGTGGACGGAGGGCTCGACGCTGTCAGCCGGAGCGGGCGGCATGTGGCCGGGCCAGGGTCTCCGCGACGAGTAACTCACCGTCGGCAAGGGTGCGGCGCTGGACCAGGCACTCCCAGTGCGACTTGTGGGAGTAAGGGCTGGGCGGACCCCTGCTGCCGAGGCGTCGCCGATACAGGTCGGCTCGTGACGGCGGCCCGTGCCCTTGGTGTCGACCACACCACGGCGACGCGTGGCACCCGGGCTGAATGATCACTCTAGAGCTGATGCACGGCGAGTCGCCCGCACCCGTCCGACGGCGGTCGTCCGGCAGGGCAGAATGCCTGTATGCCGCTGTATGTGACGCCCGCAGGCCCGATGGAGCTCGCGGAGCTATACCTCGGAGCCAAGCGCGTGGTCGTCGACTCGGGCTACGCGGGAGAGATGGAATGGCAGCGGCGGGTGGGCGAGCGCCTCGACCCGGTCACCGAGAAGGAGTTCTTGTCCGAGGCGGCCTGGGTTGTCTTCAACGCCGGTATGCGCGAGAGCGTGGTCCGGTCGAAGTGGGCGGCTCTTTCCGACGCCTTCCTGCTCTGGCGGTCGGCCAGGGAGGTCACCGACCACGCGAGCGAATGCTCCGCCGCGGCCCTGTCCGTCTTCGGTCACGTCCGCAAGGTGCAGGCGGCGGTAGCCATCGCCGGCCTGGTGGCCGATGTCGGCATATCCCAGATCAGGATGAGCATGGATATGGATCCCGAGGTGTTCCTGACGGAGCTGCCCTACGTCGGCGCCGTGACGTGGAGGCACCTGGCGAAGAACCTGGGACTCCAGATGGTGAAGGAGGACCGTCACCTCGTCAGACTCGCGGGCGCGTGGGGCCGCCCGAGCGCCGACGACATGTGCCGGGAGATCGCCGACTGGCTCGGTGAGCCGCTCTCGGTCGTCGACCTGGTCCTGTGGCGGTGGTGCGCGCTCGGTGCTCCCGCGTCGGCTAGACAGCCCGCTTGGCAGCAGCCAGCCTTGTTCTGAGGATCCGTCTGGCCCCGTGCACACTTAAGCCGGGGTGCTGGGACAGGAGCCTGCTCACTTCCACCTTGCGAAGGTGCCGACTCTTGAGCCTGTCGAAACTCCTCCCCGGGATCTGCTCCACCTCATCCGTCACCTCCTCGTAGCGCTGCGCGAGGGATGCCGCGGTGGCGGGGTCGTACGGCTCGCGAAAGCGCGCCTTCAGCTCAGCCAGGCGCTTGGCGGCGTCGGCGTGCCTGCTTTCGGCGCCGCGATGGTCGAGCACGAGGTCGACGAGAACCAGCGCGAAAGTTCCGAAGGTCAGGAAACCTGCCCAGGTCGCCCTAGCCGCGCTCAGGCCGAGGATGGTCAACGGGACGGCGCCGTTCGCGAAGGCGGCTGTCGCGCCGAGCGCGGTCAGCACCAGAATCGCGCTGGTGGTGGCCGTGGCCCGCCTGGCGTAGGTGTCCCGGAGGTCCGAATGCATCGAGACCAGCATGTCGGTGACGCGGCGCTGGCGCGCGTGCTCACCCCCCGACGGCGGGATATGGGTCACGGCAAGCCGAGCATGCGCCGCCACTCGTGGGTGTCGCCGTCGCGCATCCGCGTCGCCACCCGCTGCATCGCCCTGGCGACGGTCGCGCGTTCGGCGCTGTGGCGCGGACCGAGGTACTCGTCGACCACTCTCGACTGGCCGCTGACGTCCCCGATCCGCTGCTGCACGCCGGTAGCCGCTGCCTGGAAAAGGTACCGGACCATCTCCGAACGGCTGTAGGCGCCGTCGTAGCCGCGGAAGGCGTTAACCGCGAGCGCTTCGAGGTGGTAACTGCTGACGCGGTGCTGCTCCGGCATCTCCGCGATGACCGCCTTGGCGACCTTGATGGCCGGAACGACGCCCCCGCCCGCGTCCTGGTTGACCTTGGTGAGGTCCCTGGCGAAGGCGCCGGGGTCGATCCGTTTCCAGGACTGGCCGTCCTCGCTGCTGATGAAGGTGCCCCGAGCGGTGTGCAGCGCGGGCAGCACCTGGATCTGCTGTCCGTCCTTGTAGGTGACCGTCACCGCCAGCGTTCCAGCGCTGATGGAGTCGATGTCTCCGTGGCGGAGGTTTGCCCTGAGCTCGGTCGCGAAGTCAGCCCTGAGGTCGGCGGGGGTGCGGTTGTCGTCGGGGGCCCGGTCGAGGATGACGAGGGCGTCGACATCGGAGAGCCCGTCGACGTAGGTGTGCTTGCTGACGCTCCCGCCGAAGACCGTCCTGTCGACTTCGGCGGCGTCCTGGAGCGACTCCAGAATGCCGTCGAGCCGTTCACGGACCAGGTCGTTGTCGCGGCCGTTGTAGGCGAGGAGCTGCCCCGCGAGCAGCCGGTCGACCTCGGCGCGCCGTTCCTGCTGCTCGAGGCGCTCCCTGACCGCCGCGGCGGTGCTGGCGGCGTCCTGCGCTGACGAGCCGCCGCCTCCTCCTCCTGCCACCGTGCTACCTCCGCGCCTTGTTCGTCCGGGCCTGCATCACCCGGTAAGCGTGCAGCAGCGCGTCCCGGCGGGCGGCGTCGAAGACGCCGAAGTCCTGCTCGGCGGCCCAGCGCTCGAGGCTGTTCTTGATATGCGCTATCTCCGTGAGGTTGCCCGCCTGGAACAGGCCGCGCCGCAGCCGCGACTTGGTGTCGAGTTCCTGTAGCAGCACGGAGCGCGTCTCGCTATAGACGCTGAGGCCCTCCCGGTAGGCGTACCGGAGCCAGGTCAGACCGTCGAAGATCTCGGCGCCGGCCATGTAGTAGAGGGGCGTGAAGACCGGGTCGAGCGAGCCGAACACGTGGATTGGACGGTCGACACCCTCCTCGTCAAGTGCGCGGCGCATCTCTGCCACGGTGACCATCCTGTCGAGAATGCTGTCTCCCAGCTCTTTCTCCGTCACGCCGATCACGTCGAAGACGTTCATGTCGCGCACGTGCGGCCTCAGGGCGCTCGGGTCCACGTATCGCTGGCCCCGGGGAGGCTTGATGAGGAAGTCGGAGAGACATTTCGGGCCCCTCGCGAAGGTCCTTTGGGCCGTGGCGACCTGCTCGCCATACGTCTCGTAGGAGTCGTAGCTGACGAGCATCAGGTTCTGGTCGCCCGGCAGGCCAGCAACGACCTCGTCGTGCATCTCGCTCGTCCAGGTCTCGGCCGGTCCGCCGCTCCTCATGATCTCGCCCGACTCCCAAGCCTGGGGGTCGGCCTCGTAGCCGCCGCTGTCGATCACGAGCAGTAGAGGCAGGCGGTAGGGGGCGAGCGCCGCCTCATCGGACAGTTGCAGTGACGGCAGGCGTTCGTAGTGGATGTCGTAGGCGCTGACGAGCAGCGCCTCGGTGATGGAGTCCTTGACGACTGAATAGTCGTAGTCGACCTCGTAACGGCCGTCGATCGTCACCCCGGAGCCTTTGGACGAAACGCTCGGGATGAGCAGCGGCGTGCTGATTCTGCTGCCGTCACCGAGCGTCAACAGTCGGCTACGCCCTTCAGGCAGGTCAGGCATCTGCGTGCTCGAATCGTGCCCGGTCGCGGCATGAGAGGCACTTCCCGCACGGGCCACCCGAGCGCTCGCACGAGTAGGTGGCCTCGAGGAGGTGCGGGGTCTTGGCGGCCAGCGCGAGGACGTCCTGCTTGCCCAGGTCGAGGAAGGGCGCGAGGACGCGCGTCGCGCCGCCGTGCTGGACGTCCAGCACCGCCTGCCAGGCGTCGATGAATGCCCGCGAGCAGTCCGGGTAGTCGGTCCCGCCGTGCACGCCGATGGCCACATAGTCCGTGGGGCACGCGTGGTCGGCCGCCGCAAGCAGCATCGCGTTCCGCCCCCTGATCTCGCCGGTCGTCGGCAACGTGACCGTCGACTTGAACGTCATGGACGCCCATTCGACCCTCATGCGCCGGGCGACGCCGCGGCTCGCGCGCCGCTCCTCCGCCAGAGCCGGCTGGTCGTAGTCCACGAACAGGGCGCTGGGCTTTAGATCCCCGTCGAGGAGTTGCGCCAGCAGCGCGGCGCTGTCTGCCCCACCCGACAGCAGGACCGTGACGGTGGCCGCCTCCCCGGAGAGCACTTCGCTAGCTTCGCACCGCATCGACCGCATCCGTCGGAGGTCAGGGTCATCGTCCCCGGGTGTCGTCCCAGAGCATCACGTGCAGCCGAGTACCTAGGTTAAAGCCCCTGGCAGCGACGAGCGGCGCCAGCGAGCGGCTCCGGTCGGTGACCCGTTCGGCGGTAGTGCCTTCCGGCATGATCCAAACGCGCGGCGCGCGCAGCCCGAGGGACATGACCATGTCGCAGACCTCGACTAGGTCGAGAGGGTCGGCTACGACAAACTTGAACATCGCCGCCGGCATCTGCGCGAACTCGGCCAGGACGCCGGTACGCCGGCGCGCACGCATGTCGACGCCGCTGTTGGCGGTCTTCGGCGACACCACGAACAGGTCGACGACGCCCGCCAGGTCTCCGGGGGCGACGGTGCCGTTCGTTTCAATGTGGACGTCGAGACCCCGGCGCTTCAGCCGTAGCACCAGCGGTCGAAGAGCACCGGCCTGGAGCATCGGCTCACCGCCGGTGATCACGCACAGGGGCGCGCCGATCGCGAGCACCTCCTCCGCGACTTCCCCGGTGTCCCGCAACGTCAGCTCCCGGGAGAGGTCGTGGCGCGCGGCGTCCCAGGTGTAGGGGGTGTCGCACCATCCGCAGGAAAGGTTGCATCCTCCGAGCCGTAGGAACGCCGCGGCGCGGCCGACGGCCGGTCCCTCGCCTTGCACGGTGGGGCCGAAGATCTCGCTGACGAGCAGTTGTCCAGCCGTCGGGCGGGTGGCTCCCCTCCACAACGACGTCACCGTGTGAGTCGCGCCGAGCAGTCGGCTGTCTCCCACAGCCGCAAGGCGGACCAGGCGAGACCGGCCTCGTCGAGCCAATCGCCGACCTGAGCGACCAGCCGCTCGGCCGTGGGGTTGTCGATGACCCCGTTGAGGTCGGTGTGGTCGACCCGGTCGAGCACGAATGTCGTGACCAGACGTTTGATATCCGCAAAGTCCAAGATCACGCCCCGCTCGTCCATCTCGCCCTCGACCGTCACCTCGAGGCGGTACGAGTGGCCGTGCAGACGGGAGCACTTGCCGGGGTGCCAGGGCAGCGTGTGCGCCGCCTCGAACCGGAAATCCCTGACCAGCGTCAACGCCACCGCGCAAGTATCCCTGGAACGACCGGGGTTACGGCTCTGGCGCGCCTGAGACGGCATCGCGCAACCGTCCCTCTATGGTTTGGCGCCTGGTGCCATCCGCGCCGGCGTGCCCGGTACGAGGTTCGGCACCCGTCACGGGCCCGTCGACCCCGCCCCGCCTTGGCGGATTCAGGCCGAGCTCAAGATCGCCCCGCAGATCGTCATCATCAACTACGCCGCCATCGTCGGCATACTGGTCCTCACCGCGGTCCTCGCCTTCGGCCTGGGCGGCCGTGAGGTCGCCGCACAGATCTTGTCCAGCGCCTACGACAAGGCCGGCGACGCCAAGGACCAGGCCAAGGGCGACCTGCAGACCGGCAAGGACCGCGCCCAGCAGGTCGACCAGGCCCGCAACCGGGCCTGAAGACCCGAACGCCGGCTGTGGCCCCCTGCGGGCGTGGCACGTCCGGCACGTCCGGCACGTGGTATAGCTTCCTCCGCGCCGCGGGGTCAAGAACGCCCCTGCGACGGCGCGTTCCTTACGTGGACGCGCCGGTTGCGCTCCTCTTGGAGGTACGGACTGCGCCCGCCGCTCGTCGTCCGGCGTTCGGTCATGACGACCGACGCCACGTTCTGGTGGCGTCATCTCGGCCGTCGCGACGAGGCCACGACGGTCGTGCCCCGTTGCCGTGGGGATGATCTTGGGAAGGCTGGGGGACGATCTTTGACGACGGCCCGAAACTCCAGGTCAACCGCAATCGTCGGCAGCCCGACCCCCACGGGAGCGGAAGGAAGACCGGGACGGTTCAGTTCAGGGACGCCGGAGACGAGCGCACGGCGTCACCGGTGCCGACCTCGGCGTGGTCGTGCACGCCGGTCGGTCGCAGGTCTTCGGCCAGGACCAGGCCCTTGGTGCTGGTGATCTGCTGTGTGCCGTCCCGGTCGCTAATGTGTCGCCGCGGCTTCATCTCGCCACCCCTTGGAAGTACCGGTGACGGACACCACCTGCCACATGTCGATCTCACTGGATGGCTTCGTCGCCGGGCCAGACCAGAGCCGCGAGAACCCGCTCGGGAAGCGTGGCATCGAGCTGCACGGTTGGCATTTCGGAGACCCACGCGCCAACGAGGCCGACGAGATCGCGAACGCATGGCTCATGCGCCCCCGCGGCGCCTACGTCATGGGCCGGAACATGTTCGGGCCGATCCGCGGCCAGTGGGACGAGGACTGGCGCGGCTGGTGGGGGGGCCGAACCGCCGTACCACGCTCCGGTGTTCGTGCTCACCCATCACGCCCACGATCCCATCGAGATGGAAGGTGGGACGGCGTTCCACTTCGTCACCGAAGGCTTCGAGGTTGCCTACGCGCAGGCGTCTGAGATCGCCGGTGACAAGGGGGTGGACATCGCCGGGGGCGCCTCCACCGTCCGGCAGGCCTTGATTGCCGGCGTCATCGACGAGCTCACCCTGGACATCGCCCCCACCCTGCTCGGTGCAGGCGAGCGCATGTTCGAAAGCGTTGCCTCCTTCGGTTTCGAGCCCGTCGAGGTGCTGCATTCACCCCTGACCTCGGTTGATCGACCAGCTGCCGCTACCGGCCGCTGGGAGTGGCCGACACCCTGTTCCGATCCATCGAGCTCCTGCCGTCCGGTAGCCCGGCGTCCCGCTTCCGGCTGGCGGGCCGTGCCGGCGGGGCCGGGGCTGCCGAGAACGCGCCCGGCGCGGCGGTCTGCCCGGATCTGAGATGTTCGCCGGTGGCGCCGCCCGCGACCCCTGGATAGTCCGATGTGAAGGAGCCGTGGGTCAACGAGCCTGGTGGCGTGTTCGCCGCCTGACGTGGCCGCAGCGAGCGGACCACCACAGTGCTGCATCCTGAGGCAAGCGATCGCGGTATCCCAGCGGGGCACGGGCCAACTCCTGGCTAGCGCTGGGGCCCCTGCTCGATGGGTCGGGGTAGTCGCGGGGCTGGCTCAATATCAGCGGCGCTGCGCTCGGGGCTGGTGGCAAAGCCCTGGCTGAGGTGCCGGGTCCGGTCGGCGGCTGCGGGGCAGGCCTGGACGAGTATCTCGGTGAGGTGCCTGCCGATGTTGGCGGTAGGGGTGCGGTAGGCGGCGGCGAGTTGGGGCAGCCGGGTGACGTCGTAGCCGGCTGCGTCGGCCCGGTCCAGGCTCTCGGCGAGCCGCTGCCAGGAGGGGTCGGTGATGACCCCGGGTGCGGCTTGCTCGGCGAGGGAGGCCCAGCGCACGGTCGGTGGCAGTGGCTCAGCTTTGGGCAGCGGGGTGAACGCGGGGGGGCGCCAGGTGGCGTGCTGGGCGGCGACGGTGTGCGGGTTGTCGTCGAAGGTGTGCGCGGCGGCGGTGACCTCCAGGAGCGTGACCAGGGAGGTGGCTCCGGTGCGCTCGGCGACACGGGCGATGTGTTCGGGCCACTGCGACACCGGCAGGGCGGCGATGACGGCGGCGGCGGAACGGGCGGCGTTGACCTGGCCTTCGGTCCATTGCAGCTGGTCGTGGTGTGCGTCGACGCGGGTGGTGATGAGGGTTTCGGCGAGGGGCCGGGCGGTGGTCAGGGCGTGGCGGAGGGCGTGGGGCCCATGGAGTTGGAGCAGCTCGGCGGGGTCCTTCCCGGCGGGGACGAGCAGGTGGGTGGCGGTGATGCGGTGGGGGGAGAGCTGCCAGAACGCGCGGTGTGCTGCCTGATGTCCGGCCCGGTCGTTGTCGGTGCCCACCACGATGTCCGGGCGTCCCGTCGCGGTGCGGGGCGGGTCGTCGCCGTCATCGCGGTCGGCGACGTTGGCGCCGGCGCCGGCCGTGCGCGGGCGGCGGACGTGGGCCAGTAGCAAGTCGGTCTGGTGGGTGGTGAGCGCGGTCCCGAGTGGGGCGACGCCGACGTAGTCACCGTCGCTGGCGAGCGTGACGGCGATCGCGTCCAGTGGCCCTTCCACGAGAGTGGGCGTGGCGCCGGCGGCGAGCGCGGCGGCGTTCTCGGCGAGGCCGAACATCTCCCGGCCCTTGCTGAACACCAGGGTGTCGGCGGTGTTGAGGTACTTGGGTCCGGCCTTGTTAAACGCGGTCCAGCTCTGCTGGGGGTCGTCGTGGTCATGGTCGGGGTTGCGGCGGGCGATGAAGCCGTGGATCTCGTCGCCGTTGCGGATGGGGATGATCAGGCGGTCGCGGAAGCGGTCGATGAGCCGGCCGTTGCTGGCTGTCGTGGCCAGGCCGGCGGCGAGCAGGTCCTGGTCGTGGGCTGCGCGTGCGCGGAGGTGGTCGACCAGGTGCGTCCAACCGTCGGGGGCGTAGCCGAGTGGGAACCGCGGGTCGTCGACGAGGTCGGTGCCGAGTCGTTCGTGCACGTAGCCGGCGGCCCAGACGTCGGTGTAGTGGTCGGCGTAGAAGTCGGCGGTGAGCGTGTTCAGCCGCAGGAGCTCCCGGCGGGTGACGGTGTCGGCCGTGGCCTGTCCGTGGTCGAGGAACAGCGCGCCGGCGAGCTCACCGAGGCCGGGGAGGTCGGCGGTCGCAGGAGGTGTGGTGTCGGGGCTGACGGGCCGTGGGTGCCCGCTGTCCTGCTGGGCGACGGAAGCCGCTGCAGTCGGGGATGGGTCGTCGGGGTGGTCGTCAGGGTCGCCGGTCGCGCAGGAGGCGGAGTCCGCGTCGGCCGCATCGGGGTCGTCGGCACCGGGGTCGGCGAGCGCGGCGAGTGCGGCTGCGTAGTCGAAGTCGGCCGGGAGGGCCCACGGGTCGTTGGCGGTGTGCGGGTGCGCAGCAACGGGCGTGTCGTTGCTCGTCGCGGCGGTTGGCACCGGGGTGGCGGCAGTCCGGGCGGCCGGCAGCCGTTCGCAGGCAGGGATGTCGGTCGGCGGCGCGTCCACCGGCTGGGGCGGCGCGGGTGCCGCGGGGTCTGGCCGTCCGGGTGGCGGACTGTCAGACGGCCACCGGGCCTTGGGCATCGACGGGGAGGGCGTTCTTGCCGGCTGCCGGTCGGCGCCGGTGGGGTCGGGCGCGTCGTGGGCCGCGCCGTAATGGCTCGGGTAGGTGGCAGTCTCGTCCTGATCGACATCGTCGGGCGGGGTGAGGCTGGCTAGCCAGGCGTCGTCTCTGGTGCCGTCGTCGGTGACGCCCAGGACAGTCAGGTCAACGGGGTCAGCAGCGCCGGCGGTGCCGGCATCGGCGGCGTTGCGACTGCCGTCGGCCGTCGAGGGCGCCGTGTTGCCGGTGGTGCTGTTCGGGGGTTGGGCGCGTGCGGTGGTGTCGGATGTGGGTGCCGTGGTGCTGTCCGTGAGCAGTCGCACGCGCCAGGCGAGGGCGGTGGCGAGCTCTGCGGGGCGTAGGGGGGTGTCGTCGGGTTGACCGTCCAGGAGCAGGTCGTGGGCGGTGAACAGGACCGGGCCGGGGTCCCAGCCGGCGCGCCGGGCGACGGTGACCGCGGCGACCAGGGATGGCCAGCCGGGGTCGGCGAGGACCCGGTCGGCGGAACGGGCACCGATAACGTCGGCGAGCACGGGTGTCCAGTCGGGGCGCAGCCTCGCGGTCGCCGTGTTCGACGTGGCGGCGACGGCACCGGTGACGAGGTGGGCCGCGAGGCGCCACCACAGCGCGGCGGCGGGCTGCTCGTCGGGCAGCGGCGCGGCACGGGCCGCGGCGGTGACCAGGGTGGTGACGTCGATCCCGGCGCGCTCGGCGACGGCCAGCTTCTCGGCGAGCTGCGGCCAGTACGGGTCGGCGGTCAGATGGGTGTTCAGGTGCTCGGCCAGCGGCTTCCATCGGGTAGTTGCGGTGTCGGCGCGGCCGATCAGTTCGCTGACCCGGGAGTCGAGACGGGCCTGGGCGCGGGCGTCGGCGGCGGCCAGGCGCGGGGGGCCGGTGGGTCGCAGGTCGGTGTCGGGGACGCCGTTGGCGGCGCGCCAGATGGCGAGGTCGGTGACCAGCGCCGCGTCCGCCTGGATTGCCGGGGGCACGTCACCGCCGTCGGGTCGGCCCTCTGCGCCCGCTCCGCCCGCTGGGCCGGCTGGGCCGTGTGACCGGATGCCGAGCATCGGCGCGGCCCAGTCGGGCGCGCTGGTGGGCGTCCACTGCTGGGCTTGCGCGCGCACGACGTCGGTGGCGGCGCGCAGGTGCGTTGCCCTGGCGGTGAGGTAGCGGCCCCAGTCGGCGTCGGCCGCGACCCGGTGGGGGACAGCGGGGAACCAGGCCAGCGTGGTCGGGAACGAGAGGCGACTCGGGTCGTCCGGGTCGCTGGCCGGGTCGTCATCGCGGGCGACGGGAGTGGTGCTGGCGCCGGGATGGTGGCGGGAGTGCCGGCCGGTGGGGTCCAGCCGCCAGTCCAGGACGGCGGCGGGGTCGCGGGCGTCGGTGAAGGAGCGGCGGCTCCCGGTGTCGCCGAGATCGCCGCCGATGGCGTGGGCGAGGGCTGCGGTGGCGGGGGTGCCGTCCAGGGCCAGCAGCGCGAGGTGCCCGCGCAGCGTCGGCCAGGCGGCGGCGACGGTCAGTCCGGAGAGCGCATGCTCGGCGGCGGCGTGGATCGCGGCGAGAGCGTGCGGTCCGAGGATGCGTTCGGCGGCGGTGACCAGGGAGTTGTAGTAGCGGTCGGCCGCCGCTTTCAGACGGGTGGCGGGGTCGGCGAGCTCCCGGCCGGCGGTGGCGGCCGAGGTCGGGGAGGCGTCGCGGGAAAGGACCCGGGTCAGGATGTCGACCGCTGTCGGGGGGATCAGGGTGTCGGGGGCGGTGGTGGTGTGCTCGTCGCCGTCGCCGGCGGTGCTCAGGTAGAGGTGGTTGGCGTGCCGGCCGCGGGTCATCGCGACGTAGAGCAGCTGCCGGGATTCCGCGCCGGTGGCCACGATGTGGCAGGTGTCAGCGGTGACGCCCTGGGCGGCGTGCACAGTGCTGGCGTAGCCCAGCGCGACATGGCTGGTGACGTAGCCGGCGGGCAGGGTGAGGTGGCGTCCGGTGCGGCCGTGGAGCACTGCCAGTGCGCCGTCGTCGCGGACACTGGTCACTGTCCACAGGTCTCCGTTCTTCACCCAGTCGGTGGCGGTGATGGGCAGTTTGCGGTCGTTCCTGCGGGTGACGATGGTGTCGCCGGTGCTGGCCCGGGTGCCGTCGTCGAGGGTGACGGCGGGTCCTTCCGGTCGGCCGGCGCGGGTGCGGGCGGCGATGCGGTCCTCGCGGGCGCGGGTGTTCAGGCCGGTGACCAGGTCGGTGGTGGGGGCGATCATGATGCTGTCCCGGCCGGCGGTGCGGTCCTGCTGCCAGGCGGTGTAGGCGAGGTCGGTGGCGGTGGTGAGGTCACCGACGTGCACCCGGGCATGGTCGGTGTAGTAGGCGATGGCGGCCGGGTCTCCGTCGCGTAGCGCCAGGCTGGCGGCGCCCTCGGCGTGGTTCGGCGCCCCCGTTTCGGGGTCGGTGAACCGGATGACCTGCGACAGGGTGACTGCGCCGTGGGTGTGCGCGAGGTCGCGCAGCACACCGCCGGCGCCGATCGCCGCCAACTGCTGATCGTCGCCGACGAGGCGCACCGTGGCACCCCGGTCGAGCAGGAAGTCGATGGTGTCGGCCAGATCGACAGTGCCGGCCATCCCGGCCTCGTCGATGATGACCAGCGTCGCGGCGTCGATGCCGCGGACCCACCCTGGCGCCGACGCGGAGTCGGCACTGCCGTCGCGGACATGGAACAGCAGCTTGGCGATCGTGTCCGCGCTCACCGCGGCCGCAACATCGTGGCATGCGTGACCTGGTGGCCGGCCGCCCTCGGCCGCGTCGGGTTGGTCTCCGGCGGTCCTGACGATGTCGTCGCGGATGTCACTGCCGAGGTCGTCGCGGATGTCGTTGCGGAGCACGCTCGCCGCTGCTGCGGACGGAGCCAACCCGACGACCCTGGGCGGGCCGGTCGCCCGGCTTGTGACGGGCAGTCCCCCAGGTCGTGCCGTGGTGGGTGTGCTGGTGGTCCAGGCGCGGGCGAGGACACGCATCGCGGTGGTCTTGCCGGTCCCGGCTGGCGCGAGCGCCAGCTGCACGCGGGCCGGGTTGGTCGCCAGCGCGCGGACCAGCGCGACCTGCCCGGGGTTGAGCTCGACCCCGTTCGCGATCGACTCCACCAGCGCAATCTCGACATCGGGGTCGGTCACGGTGCGGCCGTCGACGCGCCCGGCGGCTGCCAGGATCCGCTGCTCGGCGTCGATCACGGCCGGGGAGGTGAACAGGGTCGACCCGGCGATCGTGTAGACCGACGTGCCGTCGGAACGGGTCAGCGCTGCGGGCAGGAGAGCGTCCGCGGCCGCCGCTGCGTCGTGCTCCCGTGCCGGGAGCCGGGCCTCGCCGGCACGTTCCGGGTGTTCGTCATGGGTGGGGATCAGCACGGGGTCAGCGGTCGGCCCGGTGGTGATGTCGGTGGCTGCGGGTCCGACGGGGGGGCCGGTGGCGTGGGGGTCCAGCCGGATGCTCATGTCGGCGAGGGCGCGTTCGGTGACCTCCTCGACGGCTGTCGCGACGTCGGCGAGGGCGATCCCGGCGGTGCGGGCGGCGCGTTCGGCCTCGGCGCGGACGTGGTGCTGTTTCCAGGTGGCGCGGGTCTGCTGCACGGTCGCGATGACCGCCTGCGCGGTGGCCAGTGCCCACTGGGTGGGGTCGTCGTCCCGGCTCGGTGTGCCGGCATGGGTGGCCGGCGTGGTGGTCAGCGCGTCGGCGACGTAGCGGGACAGGGCCGGCTCGTCGCCTAGCACGGCGATGGCCTCGGCGCGCCAGCCGGCGCGCTGCTGGGCCAGGGACCGGGGTTCGTGCTTGTCGGCCCTGGTGGCCAGGTTGGCCTGCTGGGCGAGCGCGATCGCCTCTTTCGGGCTGGGTGGACGGCCGTGGTCGGCCTGGAACTTCGCCGACAGCTCGGCGCGCCTGGCGTCGATCGCGGTCCGGCGGGAGGACCACAGCCGGGGTAGCGGACCGTCGATCCCGACGATCTCCCGGACCGCCCGCGTGCCAGCACCACCCGTCTGACCGCCCGCCCGCCCACCCGGCTGACCGGTGGTCGGGATGGTGTCGTCGCGGTCGGCGAAGCTGACGCCGAGCCGGTCGACCAGCAGCGCCTCCAGGCGGGTGTTGTAGTGCTCGGAGGCGGCGACGGCGTTGGCAAACACCGCTCGCCCGTCCAGGGCGAGCCACCTGCCGTCGAGGGTGC
>JAABUX010005103.1_pt1 | contig 16254 bp, 13 predicted proteins | sample 5561851 | NCBI WGS metagenome assembly JAABUX01 (sample SAMN10711883, study PRJNA513361) | rock metagenome | isolation source: Antarctica rocks | place: Antarctica: Victoria Land, Richard Nunatak red sandstone | collected 2016-01-03 | reverse complement strand
GGCCGGCGTCGGCGTCATCCAGGCGGACATTCGCGGCCTCGATGGTCAGGCGCCCACCGTCCGGCATCGAGTCCCGGGCATTGATCGCAAGGTTGAGCAGCGCGTTCTCAAGCTGGTTAGGGTCGCAGCGCGTGTTCCACAGATTTCCCGGCATCACCGATTCCACGTGGATGGCGGGCCCGACCGTGCGACGGATCAGGTCCTCGATGAAGGTTGCGAGCCCACGAACCTCGACGATCTTGCTTTCGAGCGCTTGGTGCCGCGAGAAGGCCAGCAGGCGGCGGATCAGCGAGGCCGACCGGTCTGCCGAGATGGTGGCAGCGTCGAGGTAGCGGTCGACCTGATCGAAGCGGCCCTGGGCGACGCGGGTCCGCATCAAATCCAGGCTGCCGACGATCCCGGTCAGCAAGTTATTGAAATCATGGGCGAGCCCACCCGTCAATTGCCCCACCGCCTCCATTTTCTGGCTTTGGCGGAGCTTGTCATTAAGCTCGGCGATCCGGCGCAGGCCGCGCACCATGACCTCGGTGATGCCGTGCCGGAGCGCCTCGGCCATCTCCAATTCCCACTCGGTCCAGGGCTTGGCGAACCCGTGCCGCGTTTCGACCTACCGTTCGAACGACAGCCGGGGCTGGACGCCCGAGCTTACGTCCCCTCCCTTGTTCGGATTCCCACCCCAGTTCACGAGGTACGGCTCCTCCGGCCGGAACCACAGCAGCACGTCGGAGCGGTCATCGGACAGGAACACCGCGAGCACGCCGCTGGCGATGGCGGCGTGCCGCTCCCACGGCGGGTACGCGGTGGCCAGATTATCGGTTTGGAGCGACTTGCCCATACCGTTCTGCGTGCCCAGCCAAGTCGCGAGGGCGCGCAATTCAGCCTCGGGGGGCGTGTTTCCGAGTAGCGAGACGACACCGTCATAGAGGATTGCGGCGCCGGTGGAGGTGAATAGGTCGGCGATCGTGACGTCGCCGGTCGTGAGCGCGGCGGCGACCATGTCCGCGTCCGCCATCTGGGCCAACAGGGCGGACAGGCGCGCCAAGTCGCCCCGACGGGCGCGATCGGTGTCCGAGCGCTGGGCGGGGCCGAGGCGGAGCGCGAAGGCGTCGGTCAGCGCCGCCGCCGCCGCCCGCTGGCCGGGCGACGGGTAGTGCGCCTGGCGGTGATGGCAGACCATCAAGCCCCACAGCCGCTCCTCGTGCAGGATCGACAGCGACATGGAGCCGTTGACGCCCATGTTGCGGTGGTACTGCAGGTGCACCGGCGACAGGCTGCGTAGGCGGGCAAACGACAGGTCGATGGCCTGCGGGCGCGCATCGCCCGTCCACGCCGGGTCGATATCGAGCGGGACCGGCTTGGCGTCCCGGTCGGGAACCCAGCGGATCGGGCTGCGAAGGTAGAGGTCGTGGGCCTGCGCGGGGATGTCGTCGGCCGGGAAGTGCTGCCCATTCAGGGACTGCTCCCAATCGGCGACCTTGGTCTCCGCGATCGCCTGGCCGTTCCAATCGGCGTCGAACCGGTAGATCAGGGTTCTCTCGTATCCGGTCAGCAGCCTCACCCCGTGCGCCGCCACACGCGCCAGCACCTCGAGCTGGCCCTTGGTCTCCCGGAGGTCGGCGATGGCTTCCTGTAGGTGACGAAGCGAATTCAGCGCGTCCGCCTCGTCCTGCAACCCGGCCCGCTCCAGCTCCAGGTGGATCAAGCCGCCCACGGCGTGAATGGCCACATCCAAGGCCGGCGATCGATCGGCCAGCCTGAGGGTCGACTGCCAGGGCGCCTCCCCACGCAGCTTTCCGTCGAGGAAGCGTTGCCGCACGGCCTCGGCAAATGCGGTTCCGAGGAGATCCCCCAGGCTGCGCCCCAGAAGTCCGGCCGCCGCCAAGGAGGCGCCCAGCAGGGCCGCCGCGTTGCGGGACACGCCGACGACGGTCAAGCCGCGCGCCGGATCGACCGTCAGCAACGCCCCATGGGGTTGGATCGAACCGGGGACCTGGATTGGCTCACGGGAACAATCGAAAGCGGCGTCCGACGGCGACACGATGGCGGGAGGGCCGGTCTGAGAAGGATAATTTACCGTATAAATTCTCCCAATTGACCACCGGCGGTGAACGGTATCCGGACGATTGGGAACAATCCAGAGCTTTCAAGTCCCACTATACTCTGTCTTGCTGAAGCAGCCGTAAATAAGACCGTTTCGGCGCCGATCTCGAACGTTTCGGTACGATGGCGTGCGTTCGCTTGACCCGGCGCCGTGCCCGGCGCGTCGTCAGCCTTTCATGCTGTCCGGCACCTTGCCGCCGTTCTCCTCCAGCTTCTGCACCACCGCTTTGTGAAGGGCGATATTCTCCTCCGCCGACCCATCGGCGCCGGCATGCACATTCAGTTCGGTGGCGAGTTGCTTGCGAGCGTCAAGGCTGGAATCGAGGTCCAGCAGCTTCAGCAAGTCCACGATGGAGGTCTGGTAGTTGCCGCCCCCGCCCTTCTGCGACGCCATTTGAGACAACACCGCGCCAACATCGACCGCTTGCGGCTGGGGCGTGGAGGCGTCGGCGGCGGATAGGGGCGTCGCCGCGGCGCTTGCCTGGGGGGCGGCGTCTGACGCGGGCTGCGCCGCAGCACTCGGCGAATGGAAAATCTTGCTCATGATCGAGCCGAAAATGCTCATGGTTTGACCTCATGTGTGTGAGACGTGACGAAGGCGCCTGACCCGGGACCGGGCTGTCGAGGAAGTCTAAAGTCTCGGCCCCGCGCCGGTTGGGGTGATCGGGACGAGCCGTACTCGAAAAAGGCGCAGGCATGCAACCGGTTCGAAACCGTGCTTGGCATGGCCCGGATGCGATTTCTCGCCTCAGCGACGATCCTTGCCAGGGCGTGGACGGTGTTCAGCTTCGGCCGAGCGTCCTGGATGATGCGGATCAACTCGTCCAGCTTGTGCCGGACCGCGTCCGTGTCACGGTTTCGGGTGTTCTGAGGCGCGTGAGCCGACCCGGCGCGGCAGCATCCGGGCCAGCACGCCGTCACGCCAGACATAGCGGTGGACCAGGGCCGCGGAGGCGTGAATCCCAGCCAGGATCAGGATCGAGTTGGCCGCCAGCCCGTGCAAATCCTCCACCTGCGTCCGCAGCGGCTTGTTGCCGGGATCGAACGCCGGGATGCGGAACAGGTTGTAGATGCTGTCCCCGCGCACCCAGACGTTGGCCACGCCCAAGGTCACCGCCGCGATGAGCAGCAGGTACATGGCCCAGTGCGTCCCCTTCGCCACGGCGTGCAGCGCGCCCCGGTCGGCGGCGGGCAGCCGGCGGCCCTGCGTCGCGCGCCAGACGATCCGGGTCGCCAGCACGGCAATCAATATCAGGCCGAGCGTGATGTGGACGGACCGCGCATCGACCCGGGCAGCGCCTTCGAAGTCGTCGATGATCTGCGCGATGACCCATTGGGATGCGACCAGCAGCGCCGTCGCCCAGTGCAGCCACATCGTCCGGCGGTCGTAGCGGTCCGCCGTCTCAGACACCGGCTGCATCTCAGCTGCTCCCGATCAGGACGCCCGCGGCGAGCACCAGGGCCCCGCCCAGCATCACCTTGGCGATCGCCGAGAGCGGCGCCGTGTCCATGTATTTCCACTGAATCCACGCGATGATCGCCAGCTCGATCACGACGACGATGCCCGACATGATGGTCGCGGTCCAGAAATCCTGCACCAGGAACGGCAGGGTGTGCCCGATCCCCCCCGCCATCGTCATCAGCCCGCACACGAGGCCGCGCAGATACGGCGTGCCGCGTCCCGACAGCTTGCCGTCGTCGGACAGCGCCTCGGCGAACCCCATCGAGATGCCGGCGCCGATTGAGGCGGCGAGCCCGACCAGGAAGGTGTTCCAGGTGTCGTGGGTGGCGAAGGCGGCGGCGAACACCGGGGCCAAAGTCGATACCGAGCCGTCCATCAACCCGACCAGCCCCGGCTGCACGATCTGCAGCACGAAGCGGCGGCGGGCGTCGTCGTCCTCGCGCAGCCGCGTCTCGCCGGGCAGGCGCTTGGCCTCGATCTCACCGGCGGTGTGCTCGTGCGCCGCCTCGGCCGCGGCCAAGTCGCCCAGCAGCTTGCGGATGGTCGCGTCCGACGTGCGGCTCGCGGCCTGCGAGTAGAACCGGCTCGACTCCTGCTCCATCATGCGGGCCTGCTTGCGGACCACGTCCACGCCGAGCGGGCGGAGCTGCCACACCGGGCGGCGGGTGACGAAGCCGCGGACGTCTTGTCGGCGCACGAGCGGGATGTGGTCGCCGAACTTGGCCACGTACATGTCGAGCAGCTGACGCCGGTGGTCGCTCTCCTCCGCCGCCATGTCGGTGAACACGCGGGCGCTGTCGGGGTAGTCCTGGCGCAGGCCCTCGGCGAAATCGGCGTACACCCGGCCGTCCTCCTCCTCGCTGCAGATGGCGAGGGCGAGGATTTCTTGTTCAGTCAGTTCATCGATGCTTCTCATGGTCCCTAAAATGGCGAGCGCCGCCGAAACGATCAAGCCGCTACCGCAATGATGAGAATGCTTCTCAATGGCGGAAATGGCGCATCCCGGTGAACACCATCGCGACGCCCGCCGCGTCCGCCGCCGCGATCACCTCGGCGTCGCGGATCGATCCGCCCGGTTGGATCACCGCAACCGCACCGGCCGCGATCGTCGCCTCCAGCCCGTCCGCGAACGGGAAGAAGGCGTCGGACGCGACCACGCTGCCTTCGGTCAGGCGACGGTCGAGCCCGGCGGCGCGCGCGGCCTCCTCGGCCTTCCACGCGGCGATGCGCGCGCTGTCCACCCGGCTCATCTGTCCGGCGCCGATGCCGACGGTCGCGGCATCCCGGGCGTAGACGATGGCGTTCGATTTCACGTGCTTGCAGACGCGAAAGGCGAACAGCAGGTCGTCCAGTTCGGCGTCGGTCGGCGCGCGCCGGGTCACGACGCGCAGATCGGCGCGGCCGATTCGCCCGGCGTCGCGGGACTGCGCCAGGAACCCGCCCGCGAGCGTGCGGATTGTCCGGCCAGGGGCCGCCGAGTCGGGAAGGCCGCCGGTCAGCAGCAGGCGGACGTTTTTCTTGCGCGCCAGGATCGTTCGGGCCGCGTCGTCGGCGTCGGGCGCCACGATGACCTCGGTGAAGATGGCGGCGATCCGTTCGGCGGCGGCGGCGTCCAAGGTGCGGTTGACCGCGACGATGCCGCCGAACGCCGACACCGGGTCGCAGCGCAGGGCGGCGTCCCAGGCCTGGGCCAACGTTGCCGCGCTGGCGACGCCGCAGGGGTTGGCGTGCTTGACGATCGCCACCGTGGGCGCGTCGAACTCGGCCACGCACTCGAACGCGGCGTCGGTGTCGTTCAGGTTGTTGTACGACAATTCCTTGCCCTGGGCCTGGACGGCGGTGGCGACGCCGGGCCGTGCGCCGGTCGCGTAGAAGGCGGCCGCCTGGTGCGGGTTCTCGCCGTAGCGCAGGGTTTGCCGCAGCGTGCCCGATAGCGTCAGGCGGGGTGGAAACTCGACGCCCTGCTGCCCGGTGAACCACCCGGCCACCGCGGCGTCGTAGGCGGCGGTGCGCGCGTAGGCCTCGGCCGCCCATCGCTGCCGCAGCCCCAGGCCCGTGCCGCCCTGGGCCAGCGCGTCGACCAAGGCGGCGTACTGCGCCGGATCGGTCACGACGGCCACATGGCTGTGGTTTTTGGCGGCGGCGCGGATCAGCGCGGGGCCGCCGATGTCGATATTCTCGATGCAATCGGCGGGGTCGGCGCCTTGGGCCACCGTCGCCTCGAACGGATACAGGTTCACCACCACCAGGTCGATCGGCGCGATGCCGTGCGCCTGCATCTGCGCCCGGTGCTCCGGCAGGTCGCGCCGGCCGAGGATGCCGCCGTGGATTTGCGGCACGAGAGTCTTCACCCTTCCGTCCAGAATCTCGGGGAACCCGGTGTGGTCGGCGACCTCCGTCACCGGCACGCCGGCCGCGCGCAGGGACGCCACCGACCCTCCGGTCGAGAGAATGTGCACGCCGGCCGCCGCGAGCGCCTGGCCGAGCGGCACGAGGCCCTGCTTGTCGGACACGGAAATCAGGGCACGTTGGATGGGAACGATGTCTGTCATAGCGCCGCCGCATAGGACAGATCGCTACCGCAGGAAAGGTAACGCCATGACGGATGCGCCCATCACCCGCCTTCAGGTATCCGCGAACGGATTGAGCTTCGCCGTGCAGGCGTGCGGCGAGGGCGGCCGACTCGCGCTGTGCCTGCACGGCTTCCCCGACGATGCGATTGCCTGGCGTCACCAGTTGCCGGTGCTGGCGGGGCTGGGATATCGCGCCTGGGCGCCGAACCAGCGCGGCTACGCGGGCAGCTCCCGTCCGCTCGGGGTCGCGGCCTACGGGATCGACCGGCTTCTGGACGACGTCGCCGGGCTGATCGACGCGTCGGGGGCGACCTCGACGGTGCTGATCGGGCACGATTGGGGCGCGCTGGTCGCGTGGTGCTTCGCCGCCCGGCAGATACGTCCGCTGGAGAAATTGGTCATCATGAACGTGCCGCATCCGATGTGCTTCAACGCGGCGCTGCGGCATTGGCGACAGGCGCGCAAATCCTGGTACGCGGCGTTCTTCCAGCTTCCGGGGCTACCGGACGCCCTGCTCAGCCGTCGCGGCGGGGCGCTGGTGCGGCGGATGGTGCTCGGCTCCGCCCGCGACAAGGCGCGTTTCCCACCCGCCGTGCTGGACACGCTATGCCGCAACGCCGCCGAGCCGGGCGCCGCCACCGCGATGCTGAACTGGTACCGGGCGGCCTGGCGCGACGGCGGGCTGCGCGACCGGCGGCTCGCGCAGCCGATCGACACGCCGACCCTGCTGGTCTGGGGCGAGGAGGACGTGGCGTTGGACGTCATCACCCTCGACGGCACCGAACGCTACGTGCGCGACCTCACCCTGCGCCGCCTGCCCGGCGTGTCGCACTGGGTGCAGCAGGAAGCGCCGGAGCGGGTGAACGCGATGCTCACGGCGTTCCTGTCGAGCCAGCCGGTCCCGTCATAGGCCGAGCAGGTCGAGCGTCCGCTGCACCACGCGCGCCTCGGTGTATAGCGCGAGCGCCCGGACCCGGCCGGCCTCCCCCATGGCGGCGCGCTCCGCCGGGTCGCGCACGAGGCGGTTCAGGGCAGCAGCCAGCGGTGCGACGGTTGCGGGCGGGACCAGCAGCCCGGTTCGGCCGTCGACGACCTGCTCGCGCGGGCCTCGGATGGCGGTGGCGACCACCGGCAGGCTCGTCAGCATCGCCTCGATCACGGACATCGGCAGGCCTTCGAACAGGCTCGGCAAGGTGAAGATGTCGGCCGCCGCCAGCACGCTCGCGACGTCGGTGCGGTAGCCAAGCCGCCGGAACCGGCCGCCGAGATCAGCGTCGGCGAACACCTGCTCCAGGTCGTCGCCGTGGTCGGACGGCAGGCGTTCTCCGACCACCCACAGTTCGGCGCCGGGCACGTCGCGCAGGGCGGCCAGCAGTTCGGGGTAGCCCTTGTGGCGCACGAGGCGGGAGACGGCGACGATCACGACCCGCTCGGGCGGCGTGTTGAGCTCGGTGCGGATGCGCGCGCGGGCCGCCGGGTCGGGCCGGAACAGGGCCGGGTCGCGCCCGTTGCCGACCGCCATCGCCCGGCGCGAGATGAACAGGCGGCGCGCATCCGCCGCTTCCTCGGTCGAGACCGTCAGGAACACGTCCGTCAAGCGCCCGCCGAGCCACTCCAGCAGCAGCGACGCGCCCCGGCGTCGCCACGATCCAGGCTGGTTGAACAGGAAGCCATGGCACGTGTACGCCACGCAGGGCACGCCGGCGACGCGGGCCGCCACGCGGGCGAGCAGGCCGCTGATGGGCATGTGGCCGTGCACGAGGTCCGGCCGCTCCCGCCGGAACAGCCCGACCAGGGCACGGAACGCCCGCCACTGCGCCGAGGGGGACAGGGTGCGCGCGAACGGCAGCGCTTCGATGCGGAAACCCTCGGCGCGGAGATCGGCCAGGAGCGGCCCCTCGGCGGACACCCCGACCACCTCATGCCCGCGCGCGCGCGCGCCGCGTATCAGCGGCAGCAGGAAGTGACGCATCGAGAAGTCGACGTTGGTGACCTCAATGACCTTCAACGCGCGTCGGCCCGGCTCAGCCGACCTTGGTGATCGCCCATTTGACCTGCTGCGGGCCGTCGGCGTAGCCGGTCAGCACGACCTGCTCGCAGCGTTTCGGCTCGGCCTGGCCCAGGTAGATGCTGTCCTCCAGCGTCATGCGCGCGCCCTCGGCCCGCAGCCGCCAGCCGCCGCCGCTGGGCAGGCGCAGCAGCACGGCCTCGCCATCCTGCTGCAGGCTGGCGATGACGGTGGGGTGGAGGTGGAACCGGAGCGAGTACGGCTGCGGCGTCGGCGCTTCCACGGCGTCCTCGCCGCGGATGTCCTCGCCGCTCTCGGCGAGATACAGGCGGCGGCGGTGCAGCGCGCCGAACGGCTTGGTGTAGCCGTCGTGGCTTGCCTCCAGCCAGTGCGCGCCGTTCGCCTCCTGCCGCTGCGCCTCGACGTGTTCGGGCTGGCGGCCGAGGCCGGCGCCCTTCAATTCGGAACTGTTGGTGTCGGCGATCACCAGCGTGGAGTGCGCGGCGGTGGCGCGGGTGGCGTCCTGCCACTCTGGCCCGGCGGCCGGCGCCGCGCCGCAGTTCACGATCAGCCGCTCCCGCCCGACCGACAGCTCCATCGACAGGGTTCCGGCGTGGGATTGCCGGTCGATGCCGGGCGGCGGCGGACGTCCGCAATCGACGATCAGCACGCTGCGTCCGGCCTGCAGGCGCTGGAATCCCCCGTCCAGCAAGCTCAACGGGGGGCGTCCGCCACGTCCGGTCTGGGCGAGCACCAGCTCGATTAGCGGCGAGCTGTCCTCCTTGGCACCGTTGAACAGCGACAGGCCGCCATCGCCGTGGCGCAGGGCGCGCAAGGTGGGCGCCATCCGCTCGATCGCGCTGGCCAAGGCGGCGGGGGGCTGCGCTTGGGCGGCCTGCAGCAGGGCGCGGATTTCCACGAGGTCCTGCAGCACGGCGAGTTGCGCGGCGGGGCTGCGCTCGGCGTGGCAGCCATCGGGCAACACTTGACGGTTGATTTCCTGCGGCAGGAACCGCAGCGCGCGGGTCAGGAACGCGGCGTTGTCCGGCAGCGCCACCGCGGCGGCGATCAGGCCTTTCAGCGCGGTCAGGGCGCGGGCGTCCAGTTCCTCGGCGGGCAGCATGGCGGCGAGGGCACGAGCGTCCCCGACCAGCCGGTTCATCAGCTTCTGGCGAAACGGATCGTCGGCGGAGGCGGCGAAAAAATCGTAGTGGCCGAGCCAGGCCGTGAGCCGGGCGCCGACGACATCGGGCCGATGGGCCAGCGGGTCCAATGACCCGGCACTGGCGATCCAGTCGGCGATCAGCAGCCGCGCCCGCATCCGGGCGGCGTCGGTGCCGAGCGCGCGCAAATCCCGCAGCCAGGTGAAGCTATGGGCGGCGGCGCGCAGCGGCGGCGAGGCGCTGTGGCCCCAGTTGCCGGGCGCCAGCACCATGGTGACCCCGGAGAGTTCGAACTCCCCCATCAGCAGGCGCGCGCCCCGCCCAGGGTCACCGGGCCAAGGGTCGCGAACGGGAAGCGCGGGAGCGTCCGGCACCCGGCCCATCCGCAGGTCCGGCAGCCGCGACATCGCGCGCCGCACGCCGCGCACCCAGGGCAGCGCCATCAAACCGTCAGCCGCATGGCGGATATTGCCTCGTTGTAGTCGTGCGCCCCGAAAATGGACGTGCCGGCGATCAGGACATCGCATCCGGCGGCGACAATACGCGGCGCCGTGGCAGGCGAGACGCCGCCATCCGCCGCGATGTGGATTTGCCGGCCACTTGCATCTACCATTTGACGCAAAGTGGCGATCTTCGTCAATTGGCTCTCGATGAACGACTGCCCGCCAAAGCCCGGATTGACCGTCATCACCAGGATCACGTCGACCAGGTCCAGCACCTCGGCGACGATTGCGGCCGGAGTCGCCGGATCGATCGCCACACCCGCCGCCTTGCCGAGCGCGCGGACCTGCTGCAGCGAGCGGTGCAGATGCGGCCCGGCTTCGGCGTGGATGCTGATATGGTCGGCCCCCGCGGCGGCGAAGGCCGCGATGTAGGGGTCGGCGGGGGCGATCATCAGGTGGACGTCGAACGGCATCCGGCAATGCGGCCGCAGCGCACTGAGCACGGCGGGGCCGAAGCTGAGGTTGGGGACGAAGTGCCCGTCCATGATGTCGAGGTGCAGCCAGTCGGCCCCGGCCGCCTCGACCGCCATCGCCTCCTCGCGCAACCGGCCGAAATCCGCAGTCAGTAGGCTGGGCGCGACGATGGTTCGAGAGGACGATGGGTGCGCCATGAGGTGGTTCTAGAGTGTGCCCCGATGGCAGCACAAGCAGCGCTCAGGGCTTGATGAACCGCGCGGCGAAGAATCCGTCTATTCCCCCCCGCTCCGGCCACAAGCCGGGATGGGTGCGCAGGCAGCCATCCGGGGTGAGCGCTTCCGGCAACGCTGCCAGCTCGTTCGGCCGGAGCGGATCGTGGCGCAATCCGGCGCGTGCGGCGGCCTCCATCTGTCCCCGTCCCTCCTCCGGCTGCAGCGAGCAGACCGCGTAGACCAGGCGCCCGCCGGGCCGCAGCATGGCGGCGGCGGCGGCGATCAGCGCGGCCTGCTGCGCCACCAGCGTTTCGATGTCGCGGGGGCGCTTCAGGAAAGGCACGTCGGGATGGCGGCGGATGGTCCCGGTAGCGCTGCACGGCGCGTCGAGCAGCACCGCATCGAGGGGAGCCTCCGGCCGCCACTCCAGCGCGTCGGCCAGGATCGGGGTCGCGGTCGAGCGGAGCCGGGCAAAATTGTCGGCCAGGCGGTCCAGGCGCACGGGATCGCGCTCAATGGCGGCGACGGCGGCGCCGGTCATGGCGAGCTGGGCGGCCTTGCCCCCCGGCGCCGCGCAGAGGTCGGCGACAAGCTCGCCCGGCCGCACGTTCAGCAGCCCCGCGGGAAGGGCGGCCGCTGCGTCCTGGACCCAGAATGCGCCCTCGGCGAAGCCCGGCAGTTCCGTCAGACGCGTTCCGGCCGGCATGCGAACCGACCCGGTGGGAAGCATCTCGCCGTCCAGCGCCGACGCTCCGGGCCGCAGAGTGAGGTCGAGCGGCGCTTCCCGTCCGTGCGCCTGGGCGATCGCGCGGGCGTCGGCGCCCCAGCTCGCCCACAGCCAGGGCGGGGTGTCCAGCCGCGGTCCGTCCAGATGGTCGAGGGCCGCCGGTCCCGCTTCGGCCACCCGGCGCAGCACCGCGTTGACCAAGCCCGCGAATGGAGCGAGGCCCCGGGCGCGGGCAAGTGCCACGGCGGTCGCGACCGCGGCGTGGGGCGGCGTGTCCAGCAGGACGAGCTGCGCCGCACCGAGCCGCAGGATGTGGCGCACGGGATCGGGTGGGGCACGGCGCAGGAATGGCTCCAGCACGGCGTCGAGGGAGCCGGCGCGGCGCAGCACCGACGCCACGATCCGGTGAGCGGCGGCACGGTCCCGCGGCTCGATCGACGCAAGCGCGTCCAGCGCCTCCTCGAGGGGGCGGTGCCGATTCAACACGGCGGCGAGCAGGTCGAAGGCGGCTTGGCGGGTCGGGTCGGACATGGCGCTTCATGGCGCGGACGGGGCTCGCGTGCTAGGGGCCGTCGCGATGAACGACCCAGATATGCTCGATGGCGACGCCGGTCTGCTCGCGTCGCGGCGGCCGTACGCCGTGCTGGCAGCGTTCTGCCTGCTGCTCTGGCTGCCGGGTTTGTTCACCTTGCCGCCGACCGATCGCGACGAGAGCCGGTTCGCCCAGGCGAGCAAGCAGATGATCGAGACCGGCGACGGCGTGCGCATCATGAACGGCACGGAACCGCGCAACCGCAAGCCGATCGGCATCCACTGGCTGCAGGTTCCGTTCGCCGCTGCGGCGGAGGCAGCTGGGCTCGCGACCGGGAACCCGATCTGGCCGTACCGCGTGCCGTCCCTGCTCGGGGCGCTGCTGGCGGTGCTGGCGACGTTCGGGCTGGGTCGCGGCCTGGTGGGCGGGCCAGCGGCGCTGCTCGCGGCGGGGATGCTGGCGGCGTGCGTGCTGCTGACGGTCGAGGCGCACCTTGCGAAGACCGACGCGGCGCTGCTCGGGGTGACCACGGTGGCGATGGGCCTGCTCGGGGGCGCCTATATCGGGCCGGCGGCGTTCGGCCAGCGTCATGCCGCGGCGTTCTGGCTGGCGATGGGCGCTGGAATCCTGCTGAAAGGGCCGATCACCCCCATGGTGGCCGCGCTCGCTTGCCTCACGCTGGCGGTTTGGGACCGGCGGGTTAAGTGGCTGCGCGCGCTGCGTCCGGGCTGGGGCGTGGCGCTGATGCTGCTGGTCGTCGTGCCTTGGTTCGTGGCGATCGGAGTGGCGACGCACGGCGCATTCTTCCAGGACGCGGTCGGCGGCGATCTCGGCCGCAAGCTGTCGTCCGGCGACGACGCGCATGGCGGGCCGCCCGGGCTGCATCTGCTGCTGCTGCCGCTGCTCGCGTTTCCCTCGTCCCTCCTGGTGCTGCACGCGCTGCCGGACCTTTGGCGGCGGCGGGACGACGCGACCCGGTTCCTGGTCGCCTGGATCGTGCCGAGCTGGGCGGTGTTCGAGGCGGTGCCGACGAAGCTGCCCCACTACGCCCTGCCGCTCTATCCCGCGCTGTTCCTCCTGGCTGCGCGATGGGCCACCGACCCGGCGCGGCGCGCGACGCCCCGTGCCTGGGCAGCGGCGTCCACCTCGTTGACGGCGGCGGCGGCGGCGTTGATCGGCCTGGCCGCCATCGCCTTGCCCGTGGCACTGCACGCCTCGCCGTGGGCGGGGCTGCCCGTGCTGGCGGCGGCGATCCTGGCTGGATGGCTCGCTGTCCAACCCGGCCGCGTGGTCCTGGCACTGGCCGCGATGCCCCTGCTCACGGCGGCGCTGCTGGGAGTGGAGCTGCCAGGTCTGCAGCCGTTGTGGATCGCGCCCCACGTCGAGAGCGTGCTGGCCGGCGCGGGGCTCGCCGGGCGCACGCTGGGTGCGGTGGGCTTCCATGAGCCGAGCCTGATGTTCCTGGCAGGGACGCGAACGGAACTGCTGGCGACGGGCGCTGCGGGTGCGGACGCCCTCGACGCCGGCGAGGTTGCGGCCCTGGTTGTCGCCGCGGGCGACGAGTCGGCGTTCCAGGCCGAAGTGGCCCGGCTCCACCTCGCGCCCGTGCCCATCGGACACGTGGGCGGGTTCAATTACTCGCGCGGACGGTCCGTTTCGCTGACGATCTACCGCCGGTGATGACGGGATGCAAAAAATGAGGTGTGGGCTGGTCCCGCCCTAGCATTACGTTGCGCATTTCTTCTCATGTGGGCGGTTCTGGCATCTGCTTGATGGGCCCGTCGCCACTGTGACCATGCAATCACATCGGCAGGTTGAATGCGGCGCCGGGCCAGACGCGTCGCTATATTGGCGCGGCGCCGGATGGCGGCCATCATGGCGAAGGCGAGCATGACCAACGCGGTGTGGCGGTCCCATCCATGCCAGGATCGGGTCTCGTTGTGATCGAGGCCGAGTTCGTTCTCCGCGGTCTCGAAGCTGTCCTCGATGCACCAGCGGTGGCCTTCAACCCCGACCAGCGTGGCCATGGGCGTGCCCTTGCGGCACCAGGTTGAGAAGAAGGCAAATTCGCCGTCGCCGACGTGACGCCGGATGAGCAGGCCGCGGGTCCACAGCGCGTCGCCCGGCGGCTGATCGTGTCCGCCCTCCAGGTCCGCCAGTTCCAGGTAGCACCACCAGGTAGCCCCAATCGTGCAGGCGTGGTCCCTGGGTCCGCGCACCTGCCGACAGGCGCCGCCAGTCGCCGGGTTCGCACGCCGTGGCGATGGCGAGTGCGGTGCCGCCGACCCGGGGCGTCTTGGCCCAGGAGTTGAACCGATGCGCCGAGCTCACGCCAAGCACGTAGCCCTTTCCCGCCCGGCGCAGCACCTGCTCCACCTCGCCCACGGCACAGACGCTGTCAGCGGCCACCCACTGGAACGGAACGCTGGCGGCGATGGCGCGGCGGAGCATTTGCACGGCAAGCCCTGGTGCACGGCAAGCCCTGGCTTGGTCGCGAACGTCCCACCCCCGGGCACCCCCCCCCCGGGCACATGGGCTGCGGCCAGACGCGCCGGGTCGTCGGTCCAGCTCTTGGGCAGATGGAGCGCGCGGTCGATGAAGGCGTGGCCATGGCGCGAGGCATAGGTGGCGAACACGCCGATCTGGCAGTTGGTGATCTTGCCTGCCGAGCCGGTGTATTGCCGGTCTACCCCGCACGAGGAACGGCCCTGCTTGAGGAACCCGGTCTCGTCGATCACCAGCACGGCATCGGCCACCAGCACGGCATCGGCGTCAGCAAGGGTTTCGACGACATAGTCGCGCACGACGTGGCGCAGCGCCTCCGCATCCCATCGGCCGTGTCCCAGGATAGCCTGCTGGCGCCAGGGACCAGGATCGCCCGCAGCCTCCGCCCTCATCCAGCCGGTCTTGCGCCGTTCCTCGCCCAGCAAGCCGTCCAGGAACAACCCCGCAAATGTCGCCACCCGCTCCTGCGTGAACAGCGGCCGCATCCGCGCCTTCATCCCCCGCAGCGAGGACGCCCACAGCTCCAACGTCGTCTCGATCGATGCGCCAGCCATCCCATGATCTCCAAATCATGGGGCAGCCCTCAGCCATCCCCTCATTGCGCAGCTGCAAGAAGTCCGCTGAATTCGGGTGCTTTTGCGACGGCTCGGGCGAATGCTTCCATGAGCGGGAGCAGTCGGTGCCCGGGCATGTTGGGAATGAGCTCGTATAGCTTGCAGCCCTGGCGGAACAGCGAGTGGGTGCGGGTCTTGCTCGTATTGGACTTGAGCAGGCGCTCCATGCCGAGGCTTTCGCCAACCGCGCCGAGCATCGTGAGCAGCGCGACCGCGAAGGCGCTGACCAGCAAGAGCCGGTCGCGGCGCATCGGCTCGCCGACGCGGGTCGACGACAGCCCCCTGCCGAAGCGCAGATCCTTGGTATCGCGGAACTGCGGCTCGATCGTCCAGCGGCGGGCATAGTGCCAGCGGCGGGCATAGTACCAGCGGCGGGCATAGTGATTGACCAGCGTCGCCGCGGTGGCCTCCGGGTTGCTCGCAGCCAGGCGCCATGGCTCTTTCATCGTCTTGGTATGGACGCACACGACGGCTCCGACCTGCTGGCCTTTCGCCGTCACCCGCGCGTGGCGAAGCTTGCGCGCCCGGCCGCTCGCGCCGACCCATTCGACGGCGGGCTTGGACGTGCCGTCCGCGTCGGTGACGCCGATGTTGCCGCGGAAGCGGATGACATAGCCGAAGCCGATCTCGCCCAGGAAGGCGAACAGCTTCCGGTCACCAAAGCCGCGGTCGGCCAGGATCGTCATGGAAGTGCGTAGGGTTGGCGTGGTGAATTGACCTCTTGAGAGTTGAACCGTACCGAACACGGTACGAGTCGACGCGCCATCGGTTGCTAGCCCCACCGAACCCCAGACCCGCGTCCTTCGCCAAACACCAAGCTCCCCGCGACTGTTCCTGCGCAGGCTTACGCCCACTCAGTGTCCCCTGCACCGCCTTGTAGGCTACATTCAGCTTGGGGGCTTGCATGATCCTGACTGTGATGTCCGCGTGGCTCAGGGCCTCGCCTGCGTCCCGCGACAGCGACAGGACTAGTACCGCTGCACAGAGGTTTTGACGGGTTGAGATAGGCCACGCCTACCCTGCATCAGCCGCCTTGGACCCGGCGGTGTCGGGATAAGCGCGAGCCAGCTTGGCTCGGGCCTTTTGGGTGGTGAACTTCCACTTGATCCGGGCGCTGGACGCGTTGCGCTGCTTCTGCCAGGCCGCGATCTCGGCGACGAGGACGTCACGTTCGCCGATGCGGCGATCCAGGCACTGACCGCGCAGCACGCCGATCTCAATCTCCACCATGTTCAGCCAGCTGGCGTGCTTGGGCGTATAGTGAAATTCCAGGCGCTGCAGGATGCGGTGTGCCTCGCGCGCCGGGAACGTTTCGTATAAGGCTCCGGCGGTGTGGGTCGAAAGGTTGTCCAGCACCACGCGGATCAGCTCCGCTTCTGGATAGTGCGTGTCGGCCAAATCTCGCATGCACAGGGCAAAGTCCCGCGCGGTTCGCCGC
>JAABUX010005101.1_pt1 | contig 16259 bp, 14 predicted proteins | sample 5561851 | NCBI WGS metagenome assembly JAABUX01 (sample SAMN10711883, study PRJNA513361) | rock metagenome | isolation source: Antarctica rocks | place: Antarctica: Victoria Land, Richard Nunatak red sandstone | collected 2016-01-03 | reverse complement strand
AGTTCCGGTGGTCGGCGAACTCGACCGAAGACCCGCGCCTTTTGCTCTTGCGCTCCCCCTTCATCCGCCCGACGAAGATCTTCTTGCTGACAAGCTCCAACTGCTCGAGCTTGTGGAGGAACAGCGGGTCGAGCAGGGCGGTCTGCGCGGCGGTGGGGGGCATGAGTTGGCCTCAATCCGGCAAGGGGTGAGCGATCGGTTCAGCCGGGAAGATGGGAGAAGTCTTCGATCGTCCCAACGTCTTTGACGATGGTCCAGACCGGTTCGCTCTCGGGTAAAGACTTGATTAGATTGTTTCGGCCGACTTCGGCTTGCTCCAAAGTGGCAAATCGTAGTTGAGTCTTGCCGCCTGGAAAGAGCGTCGAGGCCCCGGCACCAAGCATGGCCCGATGACACTGCTCGACAGTCACTGGGTCGCTCTTGCGGACGAGGGGTATTACCTGATATGGGAGCAGGCCCAGAGCGACCGCTTCGGGGAAAGTATACCCACCCAGCAAACCGATCTTGTTGACGAAGCCATCCCCCATGACCGTGCGATAAGCGGCAATAATTTGCGCACCTCGCTCGTCGGGGGGTACTTCCTCCCAACGATCCCAAAAGACGTTTACTCTAACGGCCCCCGTGTCGAATTCTTCTTCGTTGATAGTTGGCTGGCCGACCTCTCGAGTGCTTCGCAACTCAGCGGTGAGGTCGCCGATCAAGTTCACTCGCGGTTCGGCGGTGAGCGGGCCGGCACGGAATTGATTGCGTGGCATTGATGGTTCCGGATCAGAGGTCCAGGGAATGGCGAACAAGCCAGGCGACCGCACTCCGCATGCGCTCGACTTCATGAGGATATGCCAGATTGTTGTGATACCGTAAGGTTTCTCTCCAAATTGGCTCGATTTGTAACCCTCGTCGCTTGATCTCGCCGCCAAATCCAGGGTCGGCGTAGGGGATGCCAGGCGAGTGCGAACGATAAGCGACCAGGTAATCGCACCAGGCACGGACGTTGTGGAATTTCCCCACATTGGGCCAGGTGATGTTATACGGAGGAAGGATGGCTCGATTGCGAGCGTCGTTGAGGTCACCGAATTGGATTACTTGCGTCCTGCTAAAACCGATCGCCGTGAAGTAAGCGGCTTTGATCAACATCTCCGCCGCATAGCCCAAGAGATAGATAGATGCCGTTCGACGCTCGGCACGGGCGGCTTCAACTCCATCGGCGAATCGGACATTCGCGGCAGCCTGGAAGGATTCGATGCTGTCATCGCCGCATCGTTGCAGAAGGAATTTAGGCATCGAATCGGCTCAGAGTATCGAACTAATTCAACCCCACCGGTCCGACAGCGAGAACAGGGCGAGCATCAACCCCGCTGCTATCCCTAATCCGACCACCCAGGGGATCAGCGCGGCGAGGAAGATCTTCCAGCGGTCGCCGAACCCCGAGGTCTGGGGGCGTCGGTGGCGCTGGAGGAATCCCAGGGCGGTGAACCAGCTTTCGATGATGACCAGGGTTCCCCCGGTGACGATCAAGGGGGCCAGCGCCGGCTCGAACCGCCAGGCCCAGGCCGAGGCCGCCAGGACCAGGGCGCCGAAGGCGACGAGGACCGACAGGTCGCTCGCCGTCCAGTGCAGCGGGGCAGGCTCGGGCGGCGCCCAGGGGACCGGCGCGGGGGGCGGGTCGTAGATGTCGTGGGCGAGATTCATGGTGCGAGTCGCCTAGGTGTCGTCAGAGGGGGGTCGAGTCGTGCGCTTTTCCTGATTGGTAGCCGGCTCCCAAGCCGTCGGGAAGCAGCACGAGCTTACCCCGGGCCTGCCCGCTCTGGCTGATGTCGCGTGCCAGGCCCCACTCGTCGAGAGCGAAGGTCCGGGCGATCGGGACGGCGAGTCGGCCCTCCGCCGCCCACCGCGCGAACGAGGCGAGCATGTCGTAGCGCAGCGTTCTGTCCTCCCCGAGGCTGTTCCGGACGCCGAGCGCCACGGCGGCGGCGAAGTCCGCGATGGTGAGGACGCGTCGAGGATCGCCGCCGGCGATCCGGACCAGATCGGGCAGGACGCCGCTCGCCGGCGCGGTGTCCAGGATCAGGTCCGGGGACCCACCGACGATGCCCCGGACCTCCTCCACCATCCCGTCGCCATACGCGGTCACGGTCGCGCCGAACTCCCGGAGCTGTCGGGCATAGGTGCGGCCGGCAGTGGCCACCACCCGGGCGCCACGCATGAGAGCGAGCTGGACGGCGGCGAAACCGACGGTCGTTCCGGCACCGTGCACCATCAGCAGTTGGCCGGCTTCCAAGCCGAGGTTCTCCAGGCTCCGGTAGGCCGTCTCGGCCGCCATCGGCAGGGCGGCCGCCCGCAGGGGGTCGAGCCCCGGCGGGATGCGGGTCCAGTGGTCCATGATCGCGCGGTCCGAAGCGCCGGCACTCAGCTCGCCGGCCCAATCGGCCATGCCCATGACGAGATCGCCGACCGCGACATCGGCGACGTCCTCGCTGACCGCATCGACCACGCCGGATAGTTCCAAGCCGATGCCGCGAGGCAGCCTGCCGGGGAACAGCCCGCGGCACAGGGCCCAATCGGCCGGGTTCAATCCGCACGCAAGCACGGCGACGCGGATGCGGCCGGGGGGCGGACTCGGCACGGCGATCCGATCCAGGCGCAGGACCTCGACCGGCTCGCCATACTCGTGGAAGCGCACGGTCCTCATCGTCGCATTTGAGGATTCATCAACGACCATGCCATGCTCCGCGATGTGACGTTGCGTCCGAGTTCGGTCACTGACCTTATGGCGAAACGTCGGTGACTGAACTCGGACTCGACGGAATGATCCCCGCGAGCGGTGACCCTGATTGTACGACCGAGACCGCCCCGACCGGAACACCCGGGCGGATCGTTTCGGCCCGATCAGCCCGCCTTGGCGGTCCGGTCCTCGAACTTCTCGGACACGGTGTCGAGGATCTTGAGCAGGACGACGTCGACGTCGACCCCCTCGGCCTGCGCCTCGAAGTTGAGCAGGGTCCGGTGCCGGAGCGCGGGGAGGTAAACGCGGCGGACGTCCTCGAACGAGACGTTGAACCGGCCGTCGAGCAAGGCCCGGACCTTGGCGGCCAGGACCAGGGTTTGCGCCCCCCGGGGGCTGCTTCCCCACCGGACGTACTGGTTGGTGATGGCGACGGCATGAGGCCCCTCGGGGTGGGTGGCCAGGGCCAGGCGGATGGCGTAGTCCTGGACGTGGGGGGCGACGATGACCTCGCGGACGAGCTTCTGCATCACGATCAAAGTCTCGCCGGTGATGACGCGCTCGGCCCTGGGCTTCTCGTTCCGGGTGGTCCGGTCGAGGACGATGGTCAACTCTTCTCGGGTCGAGTAGCCGACGACGAGCTTGAACATGAACCGGTCGAGCTGGGCCTCGGGCAAGGGGTAGGTCCCTTCCTGCTCGATCGGGTTCTGCGTCGCCATCACGAAGAACGGCTCTTTGAGGATGTGGATCGTGCCGCCGACGGTGACGGAGTGCTCTTGCATCGCTTCGAGCAGGGCGGATTGGGTCTTCGGCGTCGCCCGGTTGATCTCGTCGGCCAGGACGATCTGCGAGAAGATCGGCCCGCGCTGGAACTCGAACTGGCGGCGGCCGTCGGGGCCTTCCATCACCACGTTGGTCCCGAGGATGTCGGCGGGCATCAGGTCGGGGGTGAACTGGATTCGGTTGAAGTCGAGCGAAAGCGCGTCGGCCAAGGTCCGGATCAACAAGGTCTTGCCCAGGCCGGGCACCCCTTCGAGCAAGGCATGGCCGCCGACGAACAGGCAGGTCAAGACCCCGTGGATGATGTCGTCGTGGCCGACGATCACCTTGGAGATTTCGGCCTTCACCCGGGCGTAGGCTTCGCGGAACTCGGAGGCTCGGGCTTCCATCGCGGAGGGGTCGGCGGGCATGGGCAAGGTGCTGGACATGGCGGGTGCGATCCTCTAGAGGTACGAAGAAGATTCAGGCTCGAATGGGAAGCAGATCCAAGGCGGCAATTTCCGCGACAATCACGCCATCCAAACGGAGAGGAACCAACTGGTCGACGGCATACACGGATTCTTCGGCGTACCGCCGCTCGGCGGAGATCGGCGTTTCATAGGTTTGGATCACGTTCTTGATGAGGTTGACGACCCAGTAGGCGGGGATACCCGCCTCGGCATAAGCGGCGAGCTTGATGGTGGTGTCGTACCGCAAGCTGGAATCCGACAGTTCGACGACCAAGCCCACGTCGGAGGCGGAGGGATCTCGATCGACGTAGTCGTCGAACACCCCCCTAAGCATGACGAGGTCGGGCAATGGCACTCGGACCTGATTGAGCTTGATCGGCCCTTCGCCACCGACAAACCATCCGGGCGGTGCGAGGCGCTGTAAGGCGAAATCCACCTTGGCCGACGACAGGAAGTGGGGACGTTTTTTGGCCATCTTCTCGCGGACCTGCCCATCCCATAGTTCGACCCGCTCGTCGTCGGCGAAGACATCCGCCTCGATCATCTTGAAGAACGCTTCGGCGGTGAAAGAAAATAGCCCTCGATCCGCAGCGGCTTCGGCGGCGTCCACGCCGGTCGTTTGTACTTCTTGGGTAGTGCTCATTGATCACCATTCGCCTTCTTCTCGGTTTTGATCAGCCCCGGACGGGCAGCAGGTCCTTGGCGGGGATCTCGGCGACGAGCACGCCGTCGAGCCGAAGCGGAACCGACTGGCCCACCGCGAAGACCTGGGATGACTCGTAGCGCCGCTCGGTGGGAATGGGACGCTCGAAGACCTGGACGACATTCTCCGAGAGGTCGAGCACCCAGTAGGCGGGGATGCTCGCCTCGGCATGCTTTGCCAGCTTCACTCCCATGTCATACTTCGGGCTGCTCAGCGAAAGTTCGATGATCAATCCAGTGTCGGCGGGGTTGGGACGACGAGCGAGGTAGTCGCCGCCGGCCCCTCGCAAAACGGCGAAATCGGGCAAAGGAGTCGATTTCTCGCCAAGGGCGATGGGGTTCTCTCCCGAAAGGCACCAGCCAGGAGGCAAGGCGCGGACCAGGGTCATCGTGACATTGATCCCCGTCACGGCATGAGCTTGGGTTTTGGCCATTTTCTCGTAGATCCGCCCGTCCCAGAGTTCGACGCGATCTTCGTCGGCGAAGACTTCAGCCTCAAGCATCTTGCGGAATACGTCGGCGGTGATCAGGTACGGCATCCCTGCGGGCGAGGAGGACGCGGTGTCGGGCGTCAAAACGGTGGGTGGCGCTTCTTGGATGGCACTCATTGGTGGCGGATCTCCCGAAAGCTTGAATCTTCACGCCAAGCGTGGCAACAAGTCGGCGGCGGGGATCTCGGCGACGAGCACGCCATCGAGCCGAAGCGGAACCGACTGGCCCACCGCGAAGACCTGGGACGACTCGTAGCGCCGCTCGGCGGTGACGGGACGCTCGAAAACTTGCACGAGGTTGTCGACGAGGTTGAGTACCCAGTAAGCGGGGACGCCCGCTTGGGCATAAGCGGCCAGCTTGACTTTGGTGTCATGCTTGAGGCTGGTTAAGGAGAATTCGACGATCAAGCCGATGTCCCCAGGTTCGGGGGGGCGACCGTAGTCGTCGGGATCGCCTCGAAGCACAACAAGGTCGGGCAAAGGAACTCGCTTCTCCGCGAGCTTGATTGGATTTTCGTTTCCGGGAAACCACCCAGCAGGCAGGACTCGGACGAGAGTCAGGTTGACCTTGTTTCCCGCGATCGCATGAGCTTGGGTTTTGGCCATTTTCTCGTAGATCCGCCCGTCCCAGAGTTCGACCCGATCCTCATCCGCGAAGACCTCGGCCTCGAGCATCTTGCAGAATGCCTCGGAGGTGACCAAATAAGGGGACTGCTCGGCCAGGTCGGTCGAGGGTGAGATGGCGACGGGTTGTTCCTGGACGGTACTCATTGGCGGATCTCCCCGAAATTGAATGGTCACGACGCGCCTTTGTCCTTGTCCTTCTCGCGGTCTTCCCAGACCTTGTTCTTGGCCTTGAGGAGGCGGTTGGTGTAGCTTTCCGGCTCGCCGGCGGGTGGGGTCGGGGCGAGGCCGGGGGTGGCCGGCTTGGGGGCGGATCGGGTTTCGGCGCCCTTGGGCTTGGCCTCGCCGCCGAGGAGCGGTTCGTCGACCGTGACGGGCTGGTTTGGGTCCCGACCCGCCGAAGGGTCGAAGCGGGTGGCGGCTCGGGTGCGCTCGAAGCCTTCGACCACCTCGGCCTTGCGGCCTTTGAGCTTCTCGATGTACTCGACGGCGGGGGCGACCTCGCGGCCTCGGAGCTTCTCGAAGAAGTCGCCGGCCTGCCTCCGCATCCGGGCGAAGTCGGGCGAGACCCTTCGGACGGCCACGTCGCCCAAGAACAGGAACGCCGACGCGAACAGCAAGAACGGCCAGAGCGGCGACAACCCCCGAGGGGTCAAGGTCTGGGCGTCGCGGCGGAACGGCCGACTCCCGGCGAGGGTCCGTTGCAGGTCGATCTGCCCTTGAGGATTTCGCTTCCAGGACAGGACCTCGCCGCCGGTCAGGCTGGCGATCGTTTCGAGCGTGCCGGGGTTGGATTTCAACTCGCGGTACTCGTCGGAGTACGGGACCGAGACGCCGGTAGACACCACCCCTTTGACGTCATCGCCGCCCGAGTAGCCCAAGGTGACGAAGTAGTTGCCGCTCGCTTCGGCGCTTTCCACCGTCCCCTCGTAGCGGCCGGGGGCGGTTTGCACCAGGTCGAGGGGGATCGGCTTCAAGTCCGGCCCCAGGACGCTCCCGCGCAACTGGAGGAAGTTCAAGAACCGGCTGTCCTTGTCCAAAGCATCAACGACGACCTTGATCTTGCCCTCGTCGCGGCGGACGTTGAGGGTCAGGTTCCGGTTGTCGACGGGGCGCATCGACCATCGGACGATCTGCGACCAGAACGCCGCGTAGCCGTCCCAGCTCGGCCAGGCGGAGGCCCACTTCCGGCCCGCGTCGCTGGTGAAGGCCACCGAACGACCCAGGCCGTAGGTCCAGTGCGCCAGGAGGGGCGGTGGCTGCTCGGCGGGCAGGGGCGACATGATTGGGATCTCGACCAGCTCGCTTTGCTTGGGGCTAGTCTGCACCAGGCCGGTGATCGGCGGGACGACCCCCGACAGGCCAGTGATCGGCTCGGAGGTGAACTTGACCGAGGGCTGCCAGGGCTTGCCGGGTTGCTCGAAGATCAACGGGCGCGAGATGATCCGGGCTTCCTTCTGGTAGATCCGGGGCAGGGCCTTGGGGTTGGTGACCTGGTAGAACCGCCCCTTGGTCTTCACCGCCATGTCGCGCATGGTCTGGGTGGAGAACTGATCGTTGCCGTGCGCCGCGACGAGCACGGTGGTCACGGTGATCTTGTTGGCGATCAACTGGCTCATCACGCCGGGGCTCGGCGCGGCGGGGTCGCCGTCGGAGATGACGATGATGTGCTTGGTCATCGCGTCGTTGACCTTGCGAAGCCCGTTGAGCGACATCTGCAACGTCGGGTCGAAGGCGGGCATGTCTCCGGGGGTCATCCGGTCGATGGCCCGGAGCATGCTCGGCTTCCCCTTGCCGACGGCTTGGATGGTGAACAGCCAGGCTTCCTGCCCTTCCCAGTGGACCATCCCGCAGTAGTCGTAGCTGGACAGGGTCTTGATCGCTTCCTGGGCGATCACCTTCATCCAGTAGTTGCCTTCGGGGATCTCGGTGGCGTGCATGATCTGGACCAGGGCGCCCTTGCCTTGGACCTTGAGCGCCTTGATCTCCATGTCGACGGGCAAGGCCTTCTCGACCGGCGAGTTCTTCCAGCCCCCCGCGCCGAAGCTGTTCTCGCCGCCGAGCATGATCAGGCCCGCGCCCATGTCGTGGACGTTGGCCTCGATCAGCTTTTGCTGCGACTCGGTGAGCGAGTCCTTGGGGACGTTGCCGAGGATCACGGTGTCGAACGGCTGCAACTGGCCGAGGTTGTCGGGCAAAGGGTCGCCCCCTTCGTTGCCCCCGCCGCCGATCCCGGGCGCGGTCAAGACCTTCACTTCGAGCTTTCTTTCCCGGAGGGCCTTGACGAGTTCGGCGTGTTCGCCCTTGATCCCCTCGATCAAGAGGACCTGCGCCGTGCCTCGGGCGTAGGTGAACCCCGAGGCGACGTTGTTGATGCTCCGGTTGTCCCCCGAGCCTTTGACCGGGACGAATTCGGTGGTGAAGGTGTAGAAGTTCGGCTCGGTGATCGGTTGCTTGAGGGTGAAGACGTTGACGCCTCGCTTCAAGTCGACCGGCACCGGCTTCTCGTTGCCGGGGGCGGGGACGCTCCGGTTCTCGGAGTCCTTCTGGAAGATCTGCAAAGTCCCCTGCGTCGGCCCGCTCGCCCGGACGACGACGTTGATGTTGACCGTGTCCCCCTTCTTGACGTCGGAGGGTAAGGACACCTTCTCGACCAACACTTCCTTGTCGTAGAAATAATCCACCGGCAACACATCCACCTGGACGCCCAGGTCCTTGGCCGCCAGGGCTTGCTCCAGCGCGTTCCCCCGGTTCTCGTTGCCGTCGGAGATGACGACGATCCGCCGGGCCGAGTCTTCGGGGAAGGTGGCCAGGGCGAGCTTGATCGCGCCTCCGAGGTCGGTGTACTGGCCGTCGACGGCGTTCTCGATTCCGAGGGTGAGGTTCGCCTCGGACTGTTGCGGCGGGGTTTCGACCTTGGGTTCCTTGCCGAAGACGACCACGCCGGTCTGGTCGTTCTTGGCGACGACCCGCTTCTTGGTGTCCTCGGAAACGAACTGCAAGATGGGGCTGCGGTATTCGAGCGGGATGCTCTCCGAGGCGTCGACGACGTACAAGGTCGTCAGCTTCTCGTTGCGCTGGACGGCCTGGACCTCGGCCAGGGCGAGGATGATCGCCGCAACGACGCTCGACCGCGCCGCGATCGCCACCCACCGCCGGACCGGCCCCAGGCCCGACAGGCTCCGGTAGCTCAAGAGGATCAGGGGGATCAGCGTGATCGGCAGCAAGATCAGCCAGGAGGGCCGCCCCACCGTCACCCCCGCCGCCAGGTTCCCCAGCCAGCTACCCATGACGCATCATCCCTTGTTCTACGGTTCGCAGGAAATTTCCCGAATGTCGGATCGCAAATCGCAAACATTTCATTCGTATTGATTTGCGATCTGCAATCCTGCAATCTGCAATCAATCTCTTGGATTTGGTCGAGCCGCCCAATTCACATCCGAAACCGCTGGACCCGGTGGTTGTTCGAGTCGACCACCGACACCGCCCCCCGGCTGTCGACCGCCAACGCCCAGGGGTTGTAGAGCTGCCCTGGGCCTCGCCCCGACTCCCCCCAGACCGCGATCGGCTTGCCTTCCAGGGTGAACTTTTGGACGCGGTGGTTGCCGTACTCGCAGACATAAAGCGAATGATCCGGCCCGACCGCCACGTCGAACGGGTAGGCCAGTTCCCCCAAGGCCGATCCTCGGGTCCCCCAGCTTCGGATCAACTTCCCCGAGGTGTCGAACACCTGAATCCGGTGCGTCCCGCTGTCGGCGACGTAGATCCGGTCGTCATCGTCGATCGCCAGCGCCCGAGGCCGCAAGAACTGCCCGGGGGCGTAGCCATGCCCACCCCACTGCCTGAGCCACTTCCCCTCGGGCGAGAACACCTGCACCCGGTCGTTCTCGCCATAATCCGCGACGTAGAAGTTGCCGAGCTTGTCGCAAACCACGTCGCACGGGTAGCCGAACCGCCCCGGGGTCGCCCCTTGCACGCCGTCGCCGATCTGGAGGAGGATCTTCCCCTCGGGCGAGAACACCAGGACCCGGTAGAAGTGCGTATCCGCGACGAGCAAACGCCCCTGGCGGTCGACGCTGACGCCGCTCGGGCCGTCGACGTTGAAGTCGGGCATCCGCCACCCTCGAAGGTACTTCCCCTCGCGGTCGAACACCTGGACGCGGTCGGTCAGGTCGACCAGATAAAGGTGGTCATCCCGATCGAAAACCGCCGCCCTCGGCTTCTGAATCCACCCAGCCTTCCGGCCGTGGATGCCCCAGACCAGGTCAGGGCTTGACCCTTCGCCCGAGTCGCACCCCGCCACTATCGCCAGCAACAACGCCGGGAGAATGATCCCGAAGGCTTGGGTTGATCGCCGCATGAACGCCATCACGCCCCTGATCGGGTTGAGTCGAGTTAAGTCGGGTCGACAGGTCAGGTCGGATTCTAACCGGCCCCGGAACTCCGACGCAAGTCCGACACCCGTCGAGGTGCGTGTTATCCACCGGACGGCTTCGCTTCAAACTCGCTCCGAGGGCAACCCGACTGGCGGATGATCGACCCGGAGGGTACCGATGCGGACCTCTTTATGATCGGGAACCGGGACGATCGTGGTCCCATCGGGAAGTCGCCGCTGCATGACGATCTGGCTGACTCGGCGACGGACTTCGACGAAGCGGTGCCGGGCGAGGATGGAGCAAACTTATTGACCGGAGAGGACAAGCAGCCTACCCAACCGACACCTCAACTTGGGTCACATAAACCTCGGAGCCGAGCCGCCGGTCGACTTCGTCCGGGGGAGCGGCCTCGAAAAACAACTCCAAGGCTTCCTGAAGGTTGTCGCGGGCGTCCTGGACGGTATCTCCTTGGCTGGCAATGTCGAGTTCCGGGCAAAGGGCGACATACCCATCTCCTTCGCGCCCGATGATCGCGGTCAATTGTCGCTTCATGAGTTTTCTGCCCCACCCGCCAAGGTCTCGCCGTTAAACAACCGAAGCTTAGCGGTCCGACCGGATCGGGTGACGGCAAATCTTACCAGAAAACGACAGAAGCGGCCGGGTGGCACGGGAACACTCAAAGTGAGACTAATTATAAACAGAGACTCTGTCCGATGAAGGACACGCGAGAGTTTGTCAGCTATCCTACTGTTGAAGAGACCATTGAAGTCTACGACGGGGGTGAGCCGATGGCAAAGAAGAAGCAAAAAGTTACGAAAGAGTCCGAACTTGCCAAGGTGGAATCCAAGGCCAAGCCGGAGAAGCCAGCGACCGTGAAGATTAATCGGGCTTCCAAAACGAAGCGGAAAGGCGACAAGGTGGTCAAGAACGAGCTTTATTTCGGCGACAATTTGGATGTCCTCAAGCGATACGTTAAAACCGAGTCCGTTGATCTCATCTATTTAGACCCACCTTTCAACTCGAACGCCGACTACAACATACTCTTCAAGGAACGCGATGGCGGCAAAGCAACGGCTCAAATCAAGGTGTTTGGTGATATGTGGGTCTGGGGGATAGAGAGCGCGGCCGCATTCCGCGAGGTCGTTGATAACGGGCCTAGGAAGGTCTCGGACTTGATGGAGGCGTTTAGGGAGTTTCTGGGGGGCAATAACATGCTAGCATATCTCTCGATGATGGCCCCTCGGCTGGTGGAACTTAAGCGCGTACTCAAACCGACCGGCTCCATTTACCTCCATTGCGATCCCACGGCGAGTCATTTCCTCAAGCTACTCATGGATTCGGTCTTCGACCTGCAAAACTTTCGCAGCGAAATCATTTGGAAGCGGTCCACCAGTCACGGTAATGTCAGCCAAAACTATGGGTCCCTTTATGACTCCATCCTTTACTACACTCTTTCAACGAACTTCACCTGGGATCAGCAATATCGACCCTTCACCGCAGAATATATCAAAGAGAAATTCAAGAAGAAAGATGCGGACGGTCGGAGGTTCCAAGATGTGTCGTTGCGTAATCCTGGAGTTCGGCCAAACCTTCATTATTCCTACACCGCCAGCAATGGAGTCACATACGAACCTCATCCGAATGGATGGGCTTGCGAGGTTGAACGATTGCAAAAATACGACAGGGAGAGCCGGCTCTACTTTCCTAAGAAAGTTACCGGCACTCTGAGACTTAAGATGTATCTGGACGAGAGCCCGGGAGTCAAACTCCAGAATATTTGGGATGACATTCCCGCGATCAACTCGCGGGCAGCGGAACGGCTGGGGTATCCTACGCAGAAGCCTTTGACTCTGCTGAAGAGAATCATCGAGACCAGTTCCAATCCCGGCGATGTCGTCCTTGATCCGTTTTGCGGCTGCGGTACATCCATTGATGCCGCCCAAAGGTTGGGGCGACGTTGGGTGGGAATTGATATCACACACCTGGCAACGAGTCTCATCAAAACCCGGCTTCAAGACTCGTACGGCTCCAAGATTATCCAGAGCTACAGCACTTTGGGCGAGCCGACAACCCTGTCAGGAGCCGAAGCCCTCGCCCTGCAGGACCGTTTTCAATTCCAGTATTGGGCTCTTGGTTTGGTGGGAGCACGTCCAGTGCAGGGCGATGAGAAGAGGGGAGCCGACAAGGGAATCGATGGTGTTCAGAAGTTTCATGATGAAGGCGAGACCAGTAAAGCCAAACGAGTCCTCTTCTCGGTCAAGTCGGGGGGTGTATCTGTGAAAGACGTACGTGACCTCCGTGGAGTAATCAATCGAGAAAAGGCGGCAATTGGGGTCCTCATTACCCTAGAAAATCCCACCCAACCAATGAAAGTAGAGGCCGCTAGCGGCGACTTCTACACTTCGCCCACAGTCAACTCGAAGCACCCTCGCATTCAAATTCTCACGATCGCCGACCTGCTCGCCGGTAAGCGGGTTGATCTTCCATCAATCGCCGATTTCCGAACCTTCAAGCAAGCACCCAAAGCTAAGCTAGCCGGGACAAAAAACCTTGAATTTGCTTTTGACGTTGATTACGACGATAACGACGGCTCCGATGAGGACGAATAAAGACAAAAGGGGAGAAAGGACATTCAAGGTTTTGGCATAGCAACCTTAAATAGCGTTTTCTAAAGTGGGGGCGGCGGGCGGCGGGCATAGGTCGATGACTCGACTTTGAGGCCGGCCACCCGCCCGCATGTCTGGGTTGGATCAGTAGGCGTCGGCGGAGATCACCTCGCCGCCGGCTTTGGTTCCGAGGGCCCACCAGGTGATGGCGGCGATCGTGCTCTTGACCGATCGGACCGAGCCGTCGGCCATCAGGACGTTGACGCTGCCGGGGTGGCGACTGCTCGCGGCGTGGGCTCCCTGGTCGTTCGACCCGCCGCCGCCGTTGGACACGCACGACCAGGTATTGGGCGGCATGACGTGGTTGTAGCCGGTATGCGCAGGGTATCCGATGTACCAGGTCCCGCCGATCCCGTAGACGTCGGAGTCATACCCCTGGCCGCCTTGCAGCTTCGCGGTCTGTTGGTTGATGCTGTTGCACGCGATCCAATAGGCGTTGGGAAGGTTCATCAGGTTGATCGGGGTCACTGCGGCGACGGTGAACGCCGACGAGGTCGGCTTGATCGGGTCGAGACCCTGGGTATTTTTGGGGAGTCCCATGACTCTCTCGCTGAACGCCGCCGTGTTGCTGAGGCCATCGATGATGTCTCGAAAGCCGAAGACGCGGCAGTTGAGCTTCGCTTTCGGGTCGGCGCCGATGAATGGCCCGTTCATCTGGCCCAAGGTATTGACCGAGTCGGGAGAGCTTCCCAGGTTGCACCGATAATTGTTGTGGCCAAACTTGTTGGTCTGGCGGTCGGTGTCCGAGGGGCAGAGGAAGACGGTGACCTTGGTATTGGTCGCCGTCGAGTTCCTGACGTTTCGAGGGCTGGCCGCGTTGCCGTCGTTGTAGAAGTTGAACGAGTTGTAGAGCGGACCCTGCTCGACGAACGGCAAGAGCGCGACATGCGCGGACCAGTCGCACCACTGGTCGTCTTCCTGGTGACCCCAGGGGAGCGACCCCTGGACATCATGATAATTGTGCAGCGCGATCCCGAATTGCTTGAGGTTGTTGATGCACTGCGAGCGTCGGGCGGCCTCGCGAGCCGCCTGCACGGCGGGAAGCAAGAGCGCGATCAACACGGCGATGATCGCGATCACCACCAAAAGCTCGATGAGCGTGAACCCTCGGGGACCTCGTCGGCGATTCATCGATTCTCCTTCAAGCGACCTGATGTGATGAGAAGAGAGGGATCACAACACCTGACTACGGGCCGATCGCTTCATCGGTGGAGTCTCAGCCTCACCCATCGGGGCGGGACCTTCGCGAAGGTTGATAGCGATGGGACGACGGGAGATGGGTTCGAAGTGACCTAGGTAAGAGTAAGCCACGCGAAATCCGGGTTGTCAAGCGTTTCACCCCATCCGACGTGGTGGGGTGTTGACAAATCTGAACCATCGTGATCACACGCTTGCATCGTCCCGGCAGCCCGGCAAGTCTCCCCTCGATGGACCTCGGACGGCGTTCGACGGTAGGATCTAGCCCGAGTTGAGGCGATCGCCGCTCGCTTCGATTTCCCTGAGAATTCGGACTGATTTTCCCCATGAGCTACGTTTCGCACCTGGTCTGCCCGACCTGCCGGACGACCTATCCCAAAGACAGCGTCATGAACTTGTGCGTCCAAGACGGACGACCGGTCCAGGTCGCCTACGACCTCGACCGGCTTAAGCGACAGCGAGGCCCCGAAGCGGGCTGGAATCCCGATCGTCGGGACCTTTGGCGGTTCGGCGGGCTTTTGCCGCTGGATGTCGAGGACGAGGCGGATCGGCGGTCGGTGGTGTCGCTCGGCGAGGGGTATACCCCGCACCTGGCTTATCCTCACCCGATCGCGGACCGGGTGGGTTGCCACCTGGAGGTCAAGGACGAGGGGCGGCACCACCCCGGCTTCGGGGGGAACCCGACGCTCTCGTTCAAGGACCGGGGGATGAGCGTCACGGCGTCGATGGCCCGGGCGCTCGGGCTGGCCCGGTTGGCGGTCCCGACTCAGGGGAACGCGGGGGACTCGCTGGCGACGTATGCGGTCGCGGCGGGCCTGGAAGTGGCCGTGGTGATGTCGCCCGACACCGACCGCCCGGTCCTGGGGAACGTCGCCGCGCTGGCCGCTTTGTACCCCGACCGGGTCAAGCTCGAACTCGTCGCCGGGACGATCGTCGAGTGCGCGGCCCGCATCCGCGAGCATTACGTCCCCCAAGGGTATTTCAGCGTCGCGACGTTCCAGGAGCCGGGCTGGCGGACCGAGGGGAAGAAGACGTTGGGCCTGGAGATGGCCGAACCTCGGGGGGACCGCCTGCGGGACCGGACCTGGAGCGTCCCCGACGTGATCGTTTATCCTACCGGGGGCGGGACCGGCGTGGTGGGGATGGCCAAGGCGTTCGACGAGTTGGAAGCCCTGGGCCTGATCGGCCCGAAGCGGCCTCGGATGGTCTGCGTCCAGAGCGAGGCGACCGACCCGATCGTCCGGGCCTTCCGGGGCGGCGACCTTGACATCACCCCGCTCGAACCGGGTCGGACCGTGGCCACCGGCCTGAACGTGGCCAAGAACGTCGGCCATATCAACGTGTTGCGGATCATCCGAGACTCGGGGGGAGCGGCCGTCTCGGTCTCCGACGCCCAGATCCGCGAGACGACCCGGGCCGAGTGGCAGGCCCGGAGGTTCGCCTGGTCGCCCGAAGGCGCCGCAACCCTGGCTTGCTTGCCCGAACTGGCCGACCTCAAGATGATCCGCGCCGGCGACCGGGTCGTCCTGGTCAATACCGCATCGCCCGAGAAGTACATGCCCACCACCCGCGATCTCTTCGACGGCGGGTTTTAATCGGGGAGGTCAACCCGGCGAAGAAACCGTGAATTTCGCCCGGATCGCGATCTCCTAAGTTCCTCGACCCGACCGGGTTTCGCTATGCTTTGAGCCGTCGTGGTCGAGTTTCGGTTCCGAGCACCAAGGATGAGCGAGGGAATTCGATGCGGTTCCAACCGATGAAGCGGGCGTCCTGGCGGGTCCTGGTGTTGGCGGCGACGTTGGGCGGGGCCGGTCCGGTCGCCCTGGGCCAAGCCAGTCCCAACCTCAAGATGGGCAACCCGAGCCAGGCCCAGGCCGACCCGGGCGTGAAGGACAACTTCCTCCTGGATCGCGAAGCGTTCGCGACGTCGTACAACAACGCGAAAGGGACGCCGAACTGGGTGAGCTGGCGGCTCGCGGCGTCGGACCTGGGGAGGAACCCCCGCGAGCCGTTCTACGCCGACCCCGACCTTCCCGAGGGGCTTCGCCGGGTCGGCCCGAACGAGTACACCCGCTCGGGCTTCGACCGGGGGCACATGTGCCCGCACGGCGACCGGACGGGGACGCCCGAGAGCAGCCACGCGACGTTCGCGATGACCAACATCATCCCCCAGTCGCACGACGTGAACACGATGGCCTGGGACGCCTTGGAAAGCTACATCCGCAACCTCGCCAAGAACCAAGGCAAGGTCT
>JAABUX010005100.1_pt1 | contig 16259 bp, 15 predicted proteins | sample 5561851 | NCBI WGS metagenome assembly JAABUX01 (sample SAMN10711883, study PRJNA513361) | rock metagenome | isolation source: Antarctica rocks | place: Antarctica: Victoria Land, Richard Nunatak red sandstone | collected 2016-01-03 | reverse complement strand
TACAACCGGGCGACGCACTGCGCTCGCGACGGTGACGGACATCAACGGCTCGGCGCCGGTCAGTTTAGGTCCGGCGTTCGCTGTCAACGACGCGGGGGAAGTTGCGGGCTCGATCGGCGGCGGCTGCGTAGAGGCAGCGGTCATCGCCGAAGCGCGCACCGTGCTTGCAACCGGAGAGTCGGTCGCACGAACGTACGGCTGCAGTGACGGGCTCGTCGACGTCGCGTCGCTGTGCGGCGGGACGCTTACGATGGAGCTGGCCATCATCACCGAATCGGTCCTCGTGTCGCTTACGGCTAACAGTGCGCCGCCGGCATCGCTCTATCTCGTCGGTGCGAACGCCTACGCGGCAGCGCTGGTTCCAATCGCGCGGCAGATCGGTTGCGACGTGCTGGTCGTCGATCCTCGCCCCGCGTTTCTTTCAGCACGGCACTTCTCAAATGCCACGACCGTTCTCGGGTGGCCCGAAGACGTCGTGCCGACAGCGACGTTGTGCCGACGCGATGCGGTCGTCGTGCTGGCGCATGACGAGCGATTCGAAGCTACGTTCTTGCCGACAGTGCTCTCTTCCGAGGTCGGATATGTCGGCGCGCTCGGTAGTCGCAACGCCCACGCACGGAGGCTCGAGCGTTTGCGGGCCGCCCGCGTCAGCGAGACGCAAATCGCACGACTCGCAGCGCCGATAGGACTTGATCTCGGCGCGGATAACGCCGCTGAGGTCGCCGTCTCCATTGCCGCGGAGATGATCGCCGCTCGACATGCGCGCTCGGGCGGACGCCTACTGCTTGGCTCAGGGCCTATTCATTCCGTGCTTGGATGAACGCCGCCGTCGTTTGCGTCGTGCTAGCGGCCGGCCGTTCGCGCCGCATGGGCTACGACAAACTCGCACATTGGGTTGGCGAGGCGCCGATCATCTCGCGATCGCTCACAAACCTCGTTCCGTTGTCAGTCGTCGTCGTGATATCGCCCGCGCTCGTCGACGTCATCGAACGTCGAAGTTCTATCGTAATGCCCGTCGTGAACGCGTTTCCCGAGCGTGGTATGGCCTACTCACTGAAGTTAGCCATGCCGCATGTCGCCGCCGAAACCGCATTCGCGGTGTGTCTCGCCGACGTTCCGCTCGTGACGTCGAAGGATGTCCTCAGGCTAGAACGCGCACGCGCCGCAGCCGCGGTCGATGTCGCGTTCCCCGTCCGTCGCAATCAGCCAGGCCACCCGGTTATTTTCGGTCCTCGCACGCGCGGTTTCGTCGGCTCGTTACCTGACGGTGACACGCTCCGACAATTACGTGATGACCCGCGCTTGACGCGGTTACGCATCGACGACGAGCGCGAGGAGCCGTATCTCGACGTCGATACACCGGACGACATCGAGCAGTACACCGGGCACGTAATCGACGTGACGCCGGAAACCCGAGGATCCAATACACTCTGAGCAACAGATTCCGCTCACAGCTGCGGTTCTTGCGGTCGTCGAAATTTTGACCCAGTTGTGTGAGACTTGCCAGTTAAGGGTCGTGTTGAGGGTGCTATCGCTGTGGATTCCAGTATCCTCAAACAACGACTGAACTAGAGATTCCCAGCTGCGCGACGCCGCCCCATTTATAGAGCCGCTTGAAATTGTGGGTCTTGGTTGAGATACGATTTGAGAAACTCGACCGGAGTCATCCCCCCGAGCGTCGTGTGCGGCCGGCGCTGGTTGTAGTCGAAGCGCCAGGCGTCGATCGCCGATCGGGCGTGGAAAATCGTCGGAAATGAATGCTCATTCAAAAGCTCGTCGCGAAGACGTCCGTTGAAGCTTTCGACGACGGCATTGTGGTTCGGCTTGCCGGGCTCGATGAAGTGCAGTTTGACGCCGGTTATCCCGCTCCACTCCAGTAATTTTCCGCTGGTGAATTCCGCGCCATTATTGGATTTGATGGTCGCCGGCAGCGATCGAGAAAGCGCGACGCGATCGAAGATCCTCGCAACGCGTTCTCCGGAAAATGAGAAGCCCACCTCAAGTGTGAAACGCACTCGCGCGAAAACTCATCGACAACGGTTAGCACGCGAAAAGCACGGCCCGTCAGACGATCGTGAACGAAGTCGATCGACCAACGCTCGTTCGGATTGGTGACGATGGGCACGTCATTGCCGCGAACATAGCGAACCCCACGCTTGCGGCGCGGCCGCAATTGCAACGCAAGATCGCGATATATGCGATAGACGCGTTTCTGATTCGCAACGATCCCTTCGCGGCGTAGCATCAGCCCCAAGCGACGATAGCCGAAGCGACGGCGCTCGGCCGCGATCGCCTTGAGGCGCTCGATCATGTGTGGATCGTTGCTGCGACGAATTCGGTACTGCGCAACTGAACGCGCGCAACCGGTGATACGACAGGCGGCGCGCTGGCTCAAGCCAAGTTCCTGGAGCGCCCTCGCCGCGTTTTTTCGCGAGGAGGGCCCCAGGAGTTTTTTTCGATCAGCTGTTTCATCGCGTCGTTCTCAAAGCGAGAGATTGGCGATGATCCGGCGCATTCGTGTGTTCTCGTCCTCGATCACGCGGGCGCGAGCCAGCTCGCTACTTTCCATGCCACCGCATTTTGATTGCCAATTTGCGATGGTATTCGGATGCACGCCGTAACGGCGGCCGAGATCGACGAACGACGCGCCGGCGTCGTGCTCTTTGAGGACCGAGACGATTTGCGTCTCGGTGAAGCGAGACTTCCGCATATGGGCTTCCTTTCGGCCATTTTGACCGGGAAACCCACAATCTCAATTGGCCCGGATATCCGGGGCGACGTCGCTTGACCGTGTGGCGCATCGCTCGGGAGCTGGCAGATACGCGCGCCGAAAAGTCGCCGCAAACGAAGAATAGCCTTCGCCACCGGTGACCGATCCGCCGCAAAGCAAAACGACGTCGCGTAGCTCGGGCGAACAGCACCGACCATTCATTGAGGTGGAGTTTGGCAAGCGCCGAAACGCAGTAACGATTTTTCAGGATCTCGTCGAGCATCGGGTTTACGAAGGCCGCTACAACGCCGTCAAGCGCTTCATGCGGAGCTTACGTTCTCACGAATCGTGGGTGAGTTGCCGGTTCGAAACCAGTGCCGGCGCGGAGGCGCAAGTCGACTACGGCGAATCTCAATGCACCACCCGCGCGTGTGGCCACGTAGCCCAGCGTTCGTCGAAAGCCACCACGTAGCAAGGCGCAGCGAACGAAGGGAAAATCGGGCGACGCGTTGCAGCGCGCGTGATCGAGTGCATCATCTCATTCCAATCGTGAAGACTATGACAGGTGTGTAGCGCTAAGCGCTGACATCATTAAAGCGACGAGCCCTCAAAAGGCTATCAAACCGCCCCACCTTCTTTGTCCGAACCCGCCGCAAGCGCTCGGATGCGCTTCGCACGGTCGACGGCGCCGCACTGCAAACTGATTGCCCCTCGTCCGGTCACGCGCGTCGGACAATAATATTGCGTCTGCACGCCGTCGCGAAGCGACCCGGCTGATGCCGGCTACTCACGACCCACCAGAGCGGGCGCTGGAACATCGCCGAATGCGCCCAATACGGATCTGCAGCATTATGATGTCGCGTCGAGGGAGCCTACAGGATATCGTTCTTGGCGTTCGCGCTGGGCCCACAACCGCATCAGCCACCGGATGAAGCGCCCAATGCACGTCGCCTGTCTTTGTTTAAGCCGGCGGCCCGCTCGAGACCGGTTCCGTAGCGTATCGTTCCATTAGCGCTTTCATGCCCTCCAAGCTCAGACCGGAGCCGTTGGCGAGCGCCTCTATGTCGCGAAAGTATTGGACGTAAAAGTCAGGCGTAAAGGTTGTGATGAATTCGGCATCTTCGTCGAATGGATTTGCGAACGTATGCGGCGCACCGATCGGCACCATCACGAACGTGCCGGTGGACACGTCGTAGGTATCGCTCCCCACGGTAAAGACGAGCTTACCCCGAGTCACGAAAAAGCCCTCATCATGCTCGCGATGCCGGTGCTGCGGTGGTCCAGGCGTCTTCGCCGGTAATGTCGATCGCACTACGCCAAGGCGGTGGCCGGTACGCGATCCGTCTTCGATGATCTCCATCGTCGTATTAGCAATATGAACGAGTTCTCCGTCGCCGAGCGCGACGATGTGGACAGCACTCATGTGAAACCTCCCCGCCCGCGAGTCGCAGACAAACTTCATGGTAGCGGCTACTGGAGCTTCGCCAACTCTTCGCGCATGATCGTCATGCCGTTCCCCGCGTGCGGATACCCGATGTAGACCGTGAGGAGCGTCGCGAGCGCCTCGAGCTGCACGGCCGTGCAGCCGTGCTCGATGGCCCAGCGCGTATGTGTGCGCAGTTGTGCTTGCGCGCCGCCCAGGGTGATGAGGGCTGCGACGACGACGAGGCTCCGGTCGCGCAGACTCAACTCATCGTCCGCCCACGCCCCCCGCCGGCGAGGATCGCCTCCTCGCCGAACCGTTCGCCGACCGCGGCGACGAACCATGAGGCGACTTCTTCCCGCGGCATGTGGAACTGGCTCGCGTACACGTCGAGTCCGCGCTGGTATCGGGGGTCGGCTGCGTTTCCCGTCACCTTAGGCCGAAGTCCCGGCAGCGTAGAAGGCGCGGGCTGCGAAGTTTATCCACTCCGGATGCTCCCACGTGGACCAGCGTGCGCGGACATCTTTGTCGATGATCGCTGCGGTGTCGTCAGCGGAGGTGCCGGCGGCCCGCAAGCGCGCGGCTTCACCGCGGACATACTCGAGATACGTGCGGACGTCGCGGATCAGGGTTGTATCGCTCACTTCGCCATGGCCCGGGACGACGATTTCCGGTTTGAGGTCGAGAAACTCGCCGAGGATCTCGATCCAGCGGCTGCCATCGACGTCGACGTCGTGCGGCGGAACGTAGGGCAGAATTGGAAACATGCGCGTTTCCAACAAGTCGCCGGTGAAGAGCACGCGGCCGTCGACGAACACGGTCTGATCCGATAAGGTGTGTCCCGCACCCCACGTGCGCAGGACGGCGCGGTGCCCGCCGAGGTCGAGTTCCGTTTCGCTCTCCGCGTACGTGCGGTCGGGTTCGACGAATACGACATCCGCAAGCTCGGCCGCGACCGCCGGCCCCATACCTTGGAACATGCCGAGGTAGCCCGGTCCTTTGCGCTGGAGTTCGTCGCGCTGTCCGGCGTTGTACACGATCGTCGCAGCGCCTTTGAAGGCTTGCGCGCCGAACCCGTGCTCGGGATGGAAGTGCGTGATTGTCAAATATAACGGCCGGCCGGCTGCCAGGCGCTTTGCTCGTTCGAGGACATAGGCGCCATTGCGCGGGCCGAGCCCCGAATCGATCACGAGCACCGCTTTGGTGCCGACGACGATGCCGACATTGGGGACAAGTTCGACGCGGTTGTCCGGAATCACGAAAATGCCGTCAGCAATCTCGAGGGGTTCGCCGCGGACAATCGGCGGCGGACCTTTGGTGAGGTCCGGTATCCCGGCTGGGGCTCCGCCCCCGGCACTCGACTGCGATTGCTTCGGTAACTCTGCGCTGCACATGAACGTATGGTCCTATCTTATCAATGCTCAGTTCGGCGCTGACCATAGCACAGAGCACTGCTAAGATCAAGCTGAAGTGATAAGCTTTACGGGTGACACCGCGGACCTATCACCATGGCGATCTCCCAAGCGCCCTGCTCGACGCCGCCGAAGGACTCATCCGGGAACGCGCGCTCCACGGCTGGTCCGTGCGCGAAGTGTCCGCGCAGGTCGGCGTTAGTTCCAGCGCCGCGTATCATCACTTCGAGTCGCGCGACGCTCTGGTCCGTGCGCTGTCGGATCGCGTCATCGCGCGGATCGGAGAGCGCCTGACTAGCGCGGTCGCTAGCGCAACCGGGGGGCCGCAGCAAGGTCTTATCGAGTTCGGTCGCGGCTACATTCGGTGGGCGCTCGATGACCCGGCCGTCGCACGCCTCGTGTTCGCTGCCGGCCGGACTGAACCCCGATCCGCGATTTCGCCCCACCCCCATGACGTGCTCGTGGCGGAGCTGGATCGGCTGGTCGATGCCGGCTTCCTGACCGAAGCGTCGCGCCCCGGAGCCGACTTCGTGGTTTGGGCGGCCGTGCACGGACTCGCCACCTTGCTCCTCGACGGTCTCGTTCGATTCGATAGTGACCACGACATGGATCGCGAGGTCGAGCGTCTGGTCCGAGCCGTTCTCAACGGCCTAGCCCACGAAACCGCTCCCGTCGCGGCGTGGCCGACCGCACGATCGGCCCACACCGAGAGATCGAAGGGCGCAGGCTGCTGAGCGGCAGGCGCCTGAGGCGCGACGCAGAACTCTACGTCCTCAGCGCTTCGCCCACCGTCGCGGCCATCGGAGTTGTGGGCCGTCCGATGAGCGCACCGAGCGCGCGCCCGTCGTCGAATAGGGCGTCCTTCGATGCGCCGACATCGCTGTCGGCCAGAAGCGCGGCGATGTCACCCGGCAGCCCCATGCCGACAAGGGCTTCACGATACGCCGTTTCCGGCAGATCGCGGTACACGACCGGCTTGCCGGATTGGCGCGCGAGCTCTGCCGCATACTGCGGCAACGTGTAGGCATCGTCGCCGGCGAGTTCGTATATGCGGCCGCTCTCGACATCGCGCGCCGTCAGTACCGCCGCCGCGGCCGCCGCGTAGTCCGCGCGGCTCGCCGACGAGATCCGGCCGCTTCCGGCGCTGCCCAGTACGGCGCCGTGCTCGACGGAAAGCTTGGCGGCCGCAGCGTAATTTTCGGTGTACCAGCCGTTGCGCAGAAACGCGAAGGGGACGCCCGAAGCGCGAATCTCGGCTTCAGTTTTGCGATGCTCCTCGGCGAGTCCGAGCGGTGAGATGTCGGCGTGTAGGATGCTCGTATACGCGAGCAACTTCACGCCCGTGCGCTTTGCGGCGTCGACGACGTGGCGATGCTGTTGGACGCGTCGTCCGACGGTGTTGGACGAGATCAGAAGCACGCGGTCAACGTCTGCAAACGCGGCATCCAGCGTCCCGGGCTCCTCATAGTCGGCCATGCGCACGGCGACACCAAGCCGCTCGAGCGACACGACTTGCGACGCATTACGTACTCCTGCGATGACACGCTCGGCGGCCACGACGTCGAGCAACGCCTTGACGACCATGCCGCCCAATTGACCACCGGCGGCGGTCACAAAGATGGCGGGTGAAGATTGGGACACGAGGCGTCCTCCTGCGGGCGTTACCGCAATGACTGAAGGTTTCTTGATGAGAGTAGGTCTATGATAGAGACCGACCGATAGAGCCGCAATGAGGCGGGAGAACGTGCCTTGGTGACGTCAAGGGAACCGACTGCAGTTGAAGCCACCCTCGAAGCCGGCGCGTACGCGTCGAGCCTCGGCGTGGACGACGCCGCGGGCAGCGCCCACGCAGCGCACCTGCTAACGCAGTTGTTCACGCTGCGCCAAAACGGTACGTTCGGTGCCCGGCTTTGCCCCGTGCGTGATGTGCTCGATCAAATCGGCGACAGATGGACGATGCTCGTCGTCATGGCGCTCGCGGCGAAGCCGTACCGCTTCAGCGAGCTCGGCCGCGCCATCCCCGATATCTCGAAGCGCATGCTGACCGAGACGCTTCGCGCTCTCGAACGCGACGGGCTACTCACGCGAAGCGTGTTCCCGACGAAGCCACCGAGCGTCGAGTACCGGCTCTCACACACCGGCCAATCGTTCCTCGTGCCGCTTGCAACGCTCGTCGCGTGGGCGGACCGCATGCACGCGACCATCGAAAACTCGCGCGCCGAGTACGACGTGCGAATAGAACGTCTTGCCGGTCATGAACGGCAAGCCATCACGTCCTTGACGTAATCTCATAACGGACCGACCCATTCCGGTACAACCATCGTTTAAACTGGGTTTGTCTCGCCCATCGCAATTCGCCAGAGCCGGGCGCATTTGTCGCTTTATCGATTGGCACGGAATCGACAGCGGCTTAAGAAGCTGAGCCTACCGATGGGTTAGCGCCATAGCGTAGCCCGTCGACGAGGAGAGCGGCCATCCGCTCCGCGAGACCGGGTCCGTCACTGTGGGCCGACATACACAAGCTCGCCTCCGCGACCAAAAGGTCGTTAGCATCGACATCGCCGCGCACCTGACCGGCCGCGACGGCGGCCTTGAGCAGTGTCCGGAGTGCCGGCCGCAGGCGTTGGTCGAAATAAGCCGGCAAGGTGTCGAACGCGGGATCGCCCGTACCGCATGCGCGCCAAGACGCAAGGGACCAGTGTCGCAAAACGGAAAACCGCCCCCCAGGCGGGTTCGTCTTAACGCGACCAAACTGGGTCCATCTTATCCCGGCGCCAACAGTCAATCGACTGGGCGCCGTTCTCTCGAACGATTCCCAACTGTTTAAGCCGCCGAGGTAATGTACGGAGTCATTTCGGCATATATATCGACATACACCGTCCCGGCATGAAGCATCGACGCGTCGTTAGGGTTTGGGTGCAAATTCTCGTTTAAGGTGCCGGCGCGCACCCTGCCCGGTTCGGCAAGTTCGACCGCATCAACATACCGGTGGGCACGGCTTCAGCGACGAAGTAACGCGCGAACGCTAACTCGTAATGCTCAAAGTTGTGCCGCCATCGACTAAAAGCTCGATGCCGGTGATATATCGAGCATCATCAGATGCTAAAAATACGACGGCTTTGGCAACATCCCAAGCATCGCCCATGAAACCCATCGGACATTGCTTAGTACGCGCCGCCCACATCGCCTCCGCTTCTGCCGTGCCATAGGCGTTGGTAAGACCCTGTTCCACCATCGGCGTCTTCATCAATCCTGGTAGCACGGCATTGATACGCACCAGACTCGGTGCGTATTCTGCGGCGGTGGCTCGAGTTAGGCTATTTATGGCCCCTTTAGATGCGTAATAACCAGCATACGGAATTCCGAGATAACGTTTGGATGCTATTGACGAGATATTTATGATCGAACCACCACCCTGAGCGGCCATTATCGGAGCTATGTACTTCATCGCTAAAAAACAACTCCGAACGTTCACCGCCATTACCTTTTCCCAAGACGCCAAGTCTGTCTCTGCAACTCCACCTGGGATAACGATTCCCACGTTGTTGTCGAGAATATCGACCCGCCCAAACGTCTCGTTCGCCACCTTCACCATCGCCAAAATGTCCGGCTCGCTGGATGCATCAACTTGAAGCGCGACAGCCTCACCCCCTTCGGCCTTAATTAACGCAGCCGTTTCGAGTGCAGCTCTTTCATTAAGGTCTGCACAGAGAACTTTTGCGCCTTCACGCGCCATTAGTACAGCTGTTGCCTTGCCATTGCCCCAGCCTTCTCCAACGGAACCGGCTCCGACGACGACCGCCGCCTTGCCAAGAAGTCGATCGCTCATCGAGCATGACTTAAATTAGTGAAACACCAGTTAATCAATCGGGTCGAAAGCTTGTAAGAGGTCATCAGTTTCCCATCTTCATCTGCTCGGGATCAATCAAGTGGCTCTCCGCCCGCGTTCGTGGCCGTTCGCCGCGTGCGTTAGAAGGAAAGATCAAAGCGCTTCAATTCTTTGCGCAGCGCCGAGAGCGCCGGACTTGGCCGAAGAGCAGCCGCTAGCGTGCGAGGATGGTGACGACGGCCACGGCGGGGCCGCCACCGAGGTGTCCGCCCGCGTTTTCGGCAAGCGCGACACGCGCGCCGTCGACTTGTCGGGCGCCGGCGCGCCCGCGCAATTGGTCGGCGAGCTCAACGAGTTGCGCCGCGCCCGTGGCGCCAACGGGATGTCCTTTGCTCAAGAGTCCGCCGCTCGTGTTCACCGGAATTCGACCCCCCAGTGTCGTCGCGCCCGAACGAAGCAGTTCAACGCCGTCACCGGCTGCGCACAGGCCGATCTCTTCGTAGATCGGCAACTCCGCGGCAGCGGTGGCGTCGTGCAGTTCGACCACATCGAGGTCGGTCGGGCCAGCTCCGGCCCGCGCGTAAGCGAGGTCGGCGGCTCGCTGCGGCGCACTCGTTCCTCGTCCGTCGAGCGATGTCGTGACGCTACAAGCGAGGATTCGGATCGCATCGGCGCCGACGCGCTTCGCGTACTCCGGCGTGGAGAGCACCAACGCGGCCGCGCCATCACCGATCGGCGAACACATCAAGAGCGTGAGCGGAGCGGAGATTTCCCGGCTGGCCAGCACCTGATCCGCGCTCACCTCGTCGCGATATTGCGCCTTGGGATTGAGCGCTCCGTGATGATGATTCTTGACGGCGACGTCTGCGAAATCGCGCGGCGCAGCACCCGTCGCCTCCATGTACTCGCGCGCGGAGCGGGCGTAGACATCCATGAAGAACGAGCGAGACCGTCCGCCGGCGGGATCCGCAAGATCGCCGAACTCGTCCATCCCTTCGAGATCGACGGCGGTGCCGATCGCAGCAAACGCGCGCTCTTTGTCGGCGTGCACGAGCTTCTCCGCGCCGACGGCGACGGCAACGTCGACTTCGCCCGAAGCGACGGCTAGCCATGCGAGATGGAATGCGCTCGAACCCGACGCGCAGGCATTCTCAACGTTCATAACCGGCAGTCCCAAAAGACCGGTGTGCCGGAGTGCCGCCTCACCGCGAATCATCTCTTGTCCCGTCATCAACCCTGCGGCAGCGTTGCCGAACATCACGATCCCCGGCTCGGTAGCGGCAATGCCCGCATCGGCGAGCGCGTCTCGTACTGCCTCTTCTGCGAGCGAGCGCATCCCGCGCTCTGGAAATTTCCCGAACGGCGTCATCCCGACGCCCGCGATCACGACGTCTCTCATCTGTCCTCCGCTTTCGAGCTCTAACGCCCTTCGAACGTCGCCGTGCGCCGCTCGCGAAAAGCGGTGGTGCCTTCGGCGAGATCGGAGGTGAACGCGAGGTCGGCGAACGATCGCGACTCGGTGCGCAAGCCGTCTTCGATCGTGCGCCCGAGCGCGCGCAGCATGGTTTGTTTGGCGAAGCGCTGCGCGAGCGGTGCCCGCGATGCAAGCATCTGCGCGTAATCGAGCGTTTCCTCGAGGAGGCGCTCAGCCGCGATGACGCGATTGACGAGACCGATCCGCAGCGCGTGCTCGGCGCGGATGCGCTCGCCCGAGAGGACGATCTCCATCGCGTTCCCCAGGCCGATGATCCACGGGAGACGGATCAATCCGCCGTCGCACGCGTGGAAGCCCCATTTCACGTCCTGCAGACCGAACTCGGCGTTGGGCGAGCAGAAGCGGATATCGCACGCGAGTGCGAGTTCGAGTCCGCCTGAGAGCGCGTAACCGTTGACCGCCGCGACGACGGGCTTGTCGACGTCGAGATTTCGCGTGATGCCGCCGAAGCCCGGGCCATCGGTGAAGCGCGTGCGGAATTCCGGCGCCGGCGCCTGCGCGAAGGGCATCGTGTACGTCTTCAGATCCGCGCCCGCACAGAATGCCTGCGACCCGGCGCCGGTGACGACGGCGACGCGGGCGTCGCCGTCTGCTGCAAACTCGCGCCAGCGCTCGCACAATTCTTCGTTCGCCGCAAAATCGAGGGAGTTCATCTTCGGCGCGCGGTCGATCGTGAGCAGGCGGACGTGCCCGTGGCGCTCGTAGCGGATATCGCTCATCTTGAGCTCAAGCGTTCCCGTAACGAGGTCTTGAGAACCTTGCCGTAGCCGCTCTTTGGAAGCTCGTCCACGAAGTGGTACGCGCGCGGCCGCTTAAAGCGCGCGAGATACTCGAGACAGAAGTCGGCGAGCTCCGCTTCGTCGCAGTTTGCGCCCTCGGCACGCACGACGAACGCCACGACCTCCTCGCCCCACTCTGGGTTCGGGCGCCCGACGACGGCAACCTCACGCACGGCGTCGTGCTTGAGAAGAACCTCTTCGATCTCCCTGGGATAAATGTTCGTCCCGCCGCTGATAATCATGTCCTTCGCGCGGTCTTTGAGATGGAGGTAACCCTCCTGATCGAAGGAGCCGATGTCGCCCGTATGTAGCCAACCGCCACGCAGCGCGCGTGCCGTCGCCTCCGGGTCCTTCCAATATCCGCTCATGACGATGTCGCTTCTCGTGACGATCTCGCCCGTTTCGCCCGCAGCGAGCGGAGCGCCCTCGTCGTCGACTATATCAACCTCGCAGCCGATGCGGGCAACGCCGACCGATGCCAGCCGTTTTTCATAGCGCGGATGGTCGCGCTCCGCGTGCACCGACCGCGAAAGCGCGGTGATCGTCATCGGCGTCTCGCCCTGTCCGTAGAGCTGCACGAATTTGGGTCCGAACCGTTCGAGCGCATCGCGGATGTCGGCGACGTACATCGGACCGCCGCCGTACACGATCGTCTTGAGGTTCGTCACGTCGACTTCGTTGCGGGCGGCATACGCCGTCAAGCGCACGATCATCGTCGGGACGGCGAAGAAAGAAACGTTCGGATACGCGCGCACGAGCGCGAAGATCTCCGCTGCATCGAATCCACCTGACTCCGGGATCACGTTCACGGCACCCTTCGCGATGTGCGGGAGCGCGTAGAGGCCAGCGCCATGCGACAGCGGTGCGGCATGGACAATCGTGTCGCCCGGCGCGACGGAATCGATGTCGCAGAAATAGTTCATCGTCATCGCGACGAGATTGCGGTGCGTAAGCATCGCGCCTTTGGGGCGGCCGGTCGTGCCGCTCGTGTAGAAAAGCCAGGCGACGGCATCCGGCTCGACCGCAGCTGGCGGCAAGGCTTCCTCGACAGCGAGCGTTGCGTACAAGGAATCGTCGACGCGCAACAGTGTGCACTCGGTGCCCTCGGCAGCGAGCGCGCGGGTAAGCGGTTCATACAGATCGGCGTCGACGAAACACGCGCGGGCGCCGGCGTTGGCGATGATGTACGAGGCTTCGCGCGCATGGAGCTTGGCGTTGATGGGAACTGCGATGAGACCGGCATGCCAGCAGGCGAAAAGACACTCGAGGTATTCGGGGCGATTGAACATGAGGAGCGCGACCCGATCTCCGGGGCGTGCGTCATATCTGGACTCCAGCCCGCGCGCGATCCGCCCCACGCGCGTCGAGAGTTCGCCGTAGGTTGCGAAGGCGCGGGTCCCCAACGCGATTGCCGTGCGCGCGCTCTCGCTACGGGAGGCGTTGTGCAGCAACGTGGCGGCGTTCATCGCTCCGTCGCTCGAGCTACCAATCCTTCTTGCACGTCGATTCCGACTCTGGCCGAAAGGCGCGCGAAGCCGGGATGGCGGAAACCACCTTATACCAGGCGTGCGGTTCCTTGAGAGCTTCCTTCGGGACGACGTCGACGACGTACATGTCGTGCGTGACCTGGTGATCGCGGGCCCGCCACTGCGCGTTGTGCGCGAAAATGTCGTCAAAGCGCCGTCCGTCGAGGTTGGCAACGACTTTGTCGGCATCGACCGAGCCTGCTGCCTTCACCGCTTTGAGCCACTGAGTCGCCGCGGAGTAGTCGGCGGCTTGGACCTGCGAGGGCCGCAGCCCGCCGCCCATGCGTTTGGTGAATCGGTCGGCCCACGCCCGCGCGCGTTTGTCTTCATTCCAGTACCAGGACGTCGTAATGCGAGAACCGACGAACACATCGGGCAGCGCATCGACATCGGTAATATAGAGCAGTCCGATCGCGACGCGCATGTGCTTATCGATGCCGAACTGTTTGACTTGCTTCATCGTGTTGACGGTGTCGGTGCCGGCGTTTAGGACGCCCAAGACCTGCGCGTGCGAATTCTGAGCCGCGAGCAAGTACGAGGAGAAGTCGGCGGTGCCGATCGGGATCATGTCGGAATGAACGAAGCGCCCGCCCTGCGACTGCACCGCAGTTGTGAAATCGGCGAGCATCTGTTGGCCGAACGCATAGTTGGGAACGATACCGTACCAGGTTTTGCCGTCGCGCTCGCCGGCGATACTGCGGCCGGTCGACGCGGCGAACGAATAGGTGTCGTACGCGTAGAGATACGTGTACTTGCTGCACGCCGAACCGGTGAGCGCGCTGCTCGCCGCGCCGGTAACGATTTCGAGCTTGTGCTTCTCTTTGGCGACTGCGGAGACGGCGAGCGCTGCGCCGGAGTTGGTCACATCGAGCGCCAGCTCCGCGCCGGCGTCGAAGGCTTCACGCGCCTTCGCAGCGGCCTCGGGCGCGTTGTTGCGATGATCGACCGAGACGACCTCCACCGGGCGTCCCAAGACCGTTCCGCCGAACTCTTCGACCGCCATCTTCGCTGCTTCGACAGCACCTCGACCGGAGAGGGCAGAATACGCGCCCGACATGTCTGTCAAGACGACGATCTTGATCGGGGTGGTCTGCTCCTGTGCGTAGAGCGGCGCGGGTATCGCGAAGGGCGGAAGCACCGATAAGAAAGCGGCAATGATGGCGCGACGGATGCGATGAGCCTGCAATCTTCCCCCTCGTCAACGGAGCATCGGACTTAAATCAGATATTGTTTTCGTACCGCGAAGTTCCTCGATGTCACAGCCGATTGAACGTAGTAATATCGGTGTCTTAGAGACTCTGGCTGTATCCGTTTGTGGGACTCTCGTATTAAGATCACGCGTTCTTCCCGGTCTATTCGGAATTTTGCTAATCTTTAATGGCTTCGCGTAATTTGGCCACTAACTTCACTGGTACACTGCTACCGAAACATTTTTAAGGTGATGGAATGTTGCTCAGCGGCACTTGGAAGAGATCGACGCCGCGCGGAGCGCGTTCCACGCATACGTCCCGGCGCGATGACAAAAACGTAGCGGCGGTGAGCGGCCACGTGCCGAGCTGCGTCGCGAGCGATACGGCGAGCGGGTTCGCAATGACCGCTACGAGCCGACGCGAAAGGCGAACAGACCCCGACGATAGCGCGATTGATGGAATGCGATTTACGCCGCTCGAGGCCGTCCTCGGCGGATCAAGCGGAGGCTCGACGACCGATGAGACGACGGTCGGGCACGAACGCAGCACGAGTTTGGGCGGTTCGGTTCGCCTGCGTTATCGCGCTCAGTGCAGCAGATAGTCGGGGCCAAGGGCGGCGCCCGCCTCCGGGTGGGTTTGATCGTAGCCGCGCGCATCGCACTGATAGCCGTGCACGATGCACTGATCCACCAGCGCCTTCAACGTCGGCGGCTCCCACGCGTTATAGAAATCGTAGTGGAACGAATAACCGCGCCCGCTCGAGAGCCGGACGAGGCTCGTATCGCTGCCCGCCGGGAAAGCCATCTTGAATTCGAGCATCGGTACGGCCACCGGATAGCTTGCCGTGCAGCGCCCGGCCACCGGGTACGTCATGTGACTCTTGTGATCGGGCGAGTCGAGGTGCAATCCGTCCCAACAACTGGGAGCCTGATAGCGCACGTTCAGTTGCGAGCCGGGTACCTGCGCGCAGCTCGGAAAATCGGCGTTATCGGCGTTATGAGAGGAGTTGCCACATTCCCAGCCTTCGACCGACGCAGCCAGAAATTCGTCTGGAAGCGCGTGGGAGTCGCCGACCACGAAGCGCAGGCCCGGCGGGAAGGGACGAACGCTCGTGTAGTCCAGTACGCCCGTCTTGTAATAGATGACTTGAGGGCCGGCCGGCAAGATCGTCTGGGTTCCGTTGTACATGGTGGGCATCCAGTACGCAGAGCGATCTGCGGGCGCTTTGCATGTCGTCGTGCCGGCTTGGAGTGAGGCCAGCGTGCTGCCGGCAAAGGTCGTGGTGTTGCCCAAGAACGTGTGCACGTGCGTCGCGCCCGGCTGATTAAAGAACACGATCGGATCGTCGGCTAAAGGCGTTCGGCTGACGGCACAGTTCGCTTGAAACTCGTGAAAGTAACGGTTTGGTGGCGTGGCCGAGGACGGTGTCACGCCCGTTACTTGCGGATCCGCCATCACATAGCCACTCGTCGGCGGTGGGGTGCTGCTCGATGAGGAGAACACTTGCATCTCGTACAGCGAGTAGCCGTATCCCGTTGCCCGCTGGGTGCCGGTCATCCGAAGATACTTGCCGGAGCCGTTGACCGCGAGCTTTTGCGTGCCGCCCGCGCCGTTTGTGGTTGCGTACACCGGCGTCCACGTGCTGGCGTCGTTCGAACTTTCGAGTTTGAACGCCTTACCGTAGGCCGCTTCCCACTGCAGCGTTACGCCGCAAATGCTCTGCACGCTGCCGAGGTCCACCTGTAACCACTGGGGATCGCTGAATGCACTAGCAGGCCCGTGAAAAAGGCGCGCAACGGCAGTCGCCGCCGGGGTTTTGGAAGGGACAGCGGGCGAAGTTCGGGATATTCCGGCTGGTTTTCGGGTGCCTTGAGCGTACTGATCGCGTCGAATGG
>JAABUX010005099.1_pt1 | contig 16260 bp, 29 predicted proteins | sample 5561851 | NCBI WGS metagenome assembly JAABUX01 (sample SAMN10711883, study PRJNA513361) | rock metagenome | isolation source: Antarctica rocks | place: Antarctica: Victoria Land, Richard Nunatak red sandstone | collected 2016-01-03 | reverse complement strand
ATGCTGCGGCAGTATTGTGCACGCAGATTGGCGATTACGACGTGAGCAGAACTCATGACAGCAGCATTTCATGAGCGCAGCGACAGGGTCTGGCTCATCCAGCAGATACCGCAAGCTGCCAGGCAGTCGCATCCAGTGACACGCACCCGTGTCGACGATGGTCCAGGAGTCTATGTGCGGCTTGACGCTGGCCAGGGTCTGGTTGATGAAGTCCGCCTCGTTCTTGACCATCATAACCAGTGCCAGCAGCGGCGGCACGTCCGGCGGCGGTTCCTCCACACCCTGGTGGCGCGTCGCAGACTTGATGAGACTCACCTCAGGCTTTGAGACAGCATTGGGTTTCACATCGTCACAAGGTCACGGCACCACCATCGAGTCAGCATACGGCACAGATGGACGCCGGCGAGCGCATGGACCTTCCGACATCAGCTTTTGCGAGGCAACCCCGCTGAAGAATTGCGCTCCCTCTGCGCTGTTGCACTTCAAGCTTCCGCGCAGGGCGGACGCTCCGCAGTTCCGCAGCCGGACGTCTGCCTTCCAGGCTCCGCAGGGCCTGGATCAGCGTATGTTGCTGGGGGCATGTGCATGCTGAGCTGTTGTGATGTTCTCCGCAAGCCAGGGTTTTGAGACCATGGGGTGCAAGTCGTGCTGGGATGTTTGCGCACCAGAGCTTCGCTGAGGGTGCGCGGGGCGCTGGCCCAGGCGGTCGCACGTGGCCGTCGCCACGCGCGCCGGACGGCGGCCTCCAGGGCCTCCACGCGGTGCAGGCCGTCGAAGACCACCCGCTCGGCCTCGAGGTTGACATACCGCTGCGGCCGGCACGGCGGGCGCTGGCCCGCGGGGTCCAGGTCGTGCCAGCCGGGTCCCAGCGGGTCCACCGTGGCGTTGACGTATTCCGCGGGCTCGCAGGCCTGCAAAAGGACGAGCTACAGTCGTTAATAGGTAACCACGACGCAGGTGCACACATATATGTACTTCCTTTCAGGCAATCCGAGAAGGTACGCCAGGGTCGCAGGCATGGCTTGCCTCAATGGTCGCGGGGCTGAACCCTACAACCTTGTTATGAATAGTCAGCGCATGCCGCACCTCCTCGCGGCTGAGCGCCAGCACCGCTGGTCGCTCGTAGGCGGGGTGCAGCCGGAAGTCGTGCTCCGTGAAGCGCACGACCGGGATCGCGGCGCTGGTCGTGTAGTCCGAGGAGTCCACCGCAGCTTGCTGCAGAAACAACAGAAGCATTGCGAACAAGCGCCGCACAGTGGTGCCCTCGAGCGCTGGGACTGGCGCACATCACCACTTGGCAGAGCTGTACGACGCCGCAGAAGCACTATGCCCATGTGTTGGGACATGGTCTGCTTGAGAAACGGCACCAGTGGACTGCGGGGTGGCCACAACCAAGCATGATGAGAAGACGCACCCCAGCCGTGAAGACAACATCGAACTTGTGCACGGCTGCCGGGACCTGGTTCAGTGCAAAAACCAGGCCGCCAGGGTAGCCTTTGTTGCCGAACGCGAGGGCTACGTCGTAGAGGCTGGGACCTCCGGGAAACAGCGCCTCGTGCATGTCGTAGCTGATGAAGCCGAGCCTGGGGAGGTCCGATTGCTCCGGCGGCGGCGATGGCGGGGCCGTGAAGTTGGCTGGCCCGCCAACAGCCTGAGCCTGCGCCGCTGCCGCGTACGCCGCCTGCAGATGGATACTCGGCGGTGGAGGACATATGAAGAGCAGAGGCACCCCGTGTTGCAAGCTGAGTCGACGATCTTCTGCCCGGTGTGATGCAAGCGCATGCATGCCGGGGGGCGCACCATGATCGCCAGGCCGAGAAAAAGTGTCGGCAACCTCATAGCCGAGTGCAGTTCCGTCGACGACGAAGACGCAGACTCGGACTACGCCAGGGAAGATCGCTCGTACATGATGACGGCCCTGCATCATGTCAATGAATCGGTTCGGCACATTTGCCCGAGCCTAATGCCGAAATGCTAATGAACTTCACAGCCACGTTCGCACGTGCGGGACGCGCAAGCTGCCGGGCGAGTAGCCGGGGTTCCTGTCGTCCGCTTCTCGGCAAGGCACGGCTCCTGTCCGCCGCGTGTCGTATGTAAGGGTTGTTGGGAACCGGAGTGCGTACGAACCTTCTGCGAGAGCGAACGAGGCTGGTTTGTAACAGCAGCTGGGGCCTGCGGTGCTGCACTCCGAAGCGAAAGAAGTTATCGGTGCAAGGAGGGTTTATGCGCACGTGCGCCACGCAGTGAGCAGCCAGACCATTACTCAAGATACCGGGCGAGCTGACAGCAGCTAGCAACGCGGCAGCAGTGCAGCCGTGCGCACAACAACGCGGGCAGCTCTGAGGCTAGTTACGCATGCATGGCATGATGGCAGCTGAATCTCCTGAGCGAGAACACGGGGGCCTAGCCTAACAAGGGTTCCAGTTCCCACTGAACGAACAACACTGCAACATAATTGTTCAATCGATAGTGCATCTGCAGTCCTGGGTGGGCAAGTCATACAGGGGTTTCTGGTAGGTATGTAACTAAACATCAAAAGGTAAGTTTCGACACGGTTCATACATGCTGACAGTTCATGTGAGCGAGCCGGAGCGGCTCACCGCGGCGCGGGATCCGCGGTGGGCGCCGGCCGCTCGCCGCGAGGTCGCTGGGACTCAGGCGACGGGCAGCCCGATCTCAGCTGCTGGGACTCTGGCACTGCTGGCAGTCCGCCGACGGGCAATGCTGTCACACTTGGGGTCCGGAGGAACAGCCGCTGCTTATTCTACTACTATCACTGGTGGTCGGCGCTCCGCCTGCTGATGAGTTGTGCTGCGCGCTGTTTCCGCTCGCATCTTACTTGGCAGCACTCCGGCTTTGGCAGCCACAGTCGCGCCATTGGGATTGTCTTGCCCGCGTGTACCACCGGAACGCTGTCGCAGCCTCGGCATACCTATTCTGGTGACCAGCGCGACTCGCCTGCTCGAAAGCGAAGATGCAGTAAGAGGGAGTGTTTTGCCGGCGATAATCTAGAACAGACTGTCACGCCGCAAGCGCAGACAGGTCAGCACGCCAGCAGGGCACCTGTGGTGGGGTTGTGGTGGAAGATGCGGCCGTCCGGATTGCGCAGCTGCACCCAGTCTTCGCTGGCCTCCGACGAGGGCTTTCCCTCCAATGGCTGGGCTGGACTTGAAGTGGCGCTCCCTGAGTTGCTTTCACAACGTTGGTAGGGAAAGCAAGCTACACGACGGTTCGCTATGTGCAGGACCCACATATAAGTGTCTCAGTACGGGCAGCGGATCTAGCATGCGCATGTGCCTTGTCGACTGTCATTCAATCTGCTCCAGCAGCATTCGTTGTTTGCCACCAACTTGTCATCAAGGTTGCAACACTGGAAACTGCGGCAAAGTGGGGAGGGCACACGCATGGTTTAGCTGCCTGCACCTGACGGGAGGTCCGGCTGCAGCTGCATGGCGGCCATCATGTCGGTGAGGCTGCTGGGGTAGCTGGTCGGCACGGCAGGCGTCTCCTCCGCCACCAAGCGCTGCTGCTGGCACAAACACCCTATGTCAAGGCCCGGCTGTACATCCCATGCATACTTCAGTTACAGCACTGGGTCACAGGATCGGGCTCGACATCGACTCCGACAAAGGCGAGACCGACGGCATTGCTGCAGTGGGGCCACAGGAGGACAAAGGGTGACATAATGTGTGTGTTTTGACCCTGACCTGAGGCGGCGCTGATGGCGGTGAGCGTGTCAGAGGAATCGCTGCAGGGCTGCCGCTGCCCTGCTGCTGCAGCTGCGGCTGCTGCGCCGGCGACAGCGCCACCGGTACGGCGCGCGGAGTCCAGGTGGCTCCCGCGGGGCCGGTGGGCAGCTTCGGCGGCGTGAGCGGCGCCGGCACTGCTGCGGCGAGGCCCATTGGGAAGGGGCCGCTGGGACCTGCCGGGGAACCCATGACCGGCTGCAGGCTGCGTGGGGATTCTATCTGCAACAACAAGCCGTACCACGTTCAGGGGCAGTTGGGTCGGGGTCCGGACCAATATGACAGAGCAAATCACCCACGATCAGCTATAAGCAGCCTCATGCCATCACAATGTGGCAGAAAGCAGACGCAGAGCTGGCATAGGGCGTGTTGCGCCAGTCTGAAAGTACGGGTAGACACAAGCTTATTTGCGCTCGTGTCTGGGACGTGATGGTTGCGCACCTGGTTGCGGGCTACGAAGCCGTAGCGCGGCACGTACAGTGGCGGATCGAAAGGCGGCGCCAGCGGATCGTTCAGCATATACGCAGTCTGTCTGAGCATCGCGAAGCCCTTAAAGGCGCCATTGATAATATCCTGCTTGCAGCAAGCAGTGGGACTCAGAAACCTACATCCAAGGTGCGCATGTTTAGCCAAGTGCTCACATGCCAGAAGGGAGTCATTCGGGGCCAACTGGTCAATGCGTGTGCTCTTTCGCACCTCCACCATGCTCTGCGCCAGCGAGACTGCGCCGGGACTCCCCAGCAAGGTAATCTCTGTAGGCTCCTTGCTCTGATCGATCTGGATTGTAGCTCCCGAGAACTGCGGGACGCGTTTCGTTAATGAGATGATGAATCGTAGGGCGAAGAAACGGGCGCCGCTTGCATGTCAGACAGTTGCAGGATGGCAGCGTACCAGCTGCAGAGCCTTGATCGTCTCGCCCCCCCTGCAACGAGAACACAGAGTTCGTCATGATTGACATCGCTTGCATGCATGCGTGCCATTCTGTCGAACGGAGAGCCGGGCCGCGCCCGCAGCTGCGAGACGAGAGGGAGGCGAGGGACAACCGGGCTCACCTCCCAATCACTCGTCCGACCCGATCTCTGCGGCCAAATCACAGCACCCCCGTGAGGCCGGCCCACATCAGAGCTGATGACAATCGTGCGGGAGCATACGCATTGCTGGTGTTCACCTTGGACAAGGGACGACGAGCACAGTCTGAGGCTCGTCTATCGCCGCGGTCTCCCCGCTGCCAGCGGCAGGCGGAAACGGGCCCAGCAACCCAGGCTGCATGGGCACGACGCCTGTTGCGGCCTGCAGTCACAACCGCGGTGCAGGGTTCGGGCAGCGGCCAATGCATGCCTTCTCAACAACTAACCTGCCCCAGGGTCTGGAGCGCGACTCTCTCGGATTTACCGGAACGCAGCTCATGGGCTGTTTAGGCTTCGTAAGTATCGCTCTTAGCAGACGCCTGTGAGCAAGCCCCGTGCTGTGCCAACGTGCAGCGTCGTGTTCCGGCAAAAGGATTGTAGCCATCGACATAGCATTGGGGGCTCCACGAAGTCCGCGTGCGGCTTGCTACTTGGTCCGAACCAGATCCTCGTCCCGGCTTGCATGCACCCGAGGCTCGCAGGTCTCGCATGCAGCACGCACAGCGCAGCAGCACGCTCCGGCGGTGTGATCCGCTGGCTTTCGACCATACACTACGACTCCACGGCCAGCGATGTCGAGGCGCTGCTGCATGAGTCCCTGGTGCGGTAATCAGTGCGCTGCAGGGCGTGAGGATGACGCCATGGAACCTGAGCACACTCCGTCCGAAGCCGCAACACACAGTTGGTGTCGTGCGCTGCTCAGGACAAGCGGCAGCAGCGTAACGACAGCCCGGAGCGTCTCCTGACCACCAGACGGGAGGCTCTGTCGCTGTGCGCTGCCTCAAAAGCAATTCTCTCCGCTCTGCTTTGTGTAGTGTTATCACGGTGGAACGGCACGACAGCTGATGTCGGCTGCGTAAGCAGATACCGGCTTATCATGCGGTACAGCAGGCTGTTCGTCTGGCAGCACGATTCGGGACTGCCGTGGTGAGCTGTGAAAGCCACACGCTCCAAAAACTGCACCTCTTGGCAGACCTCTGGTTGTGACATCCTCGCTGACCGCTCATCATGGGTCTGCAGGAGGGACGTCATAAGGAACAGCGCCAGACAGGAGTTTGAGGCAGCCCGGTTTGAGACGGACCCTGTCCTGGTGCGCGACACATGTGTGATTAGGATGATCAATTACTACGCACTTGGAGTTCTACACGCATTGCGCCCAGAACGTCAGCAAAAGGAGCGATGCTGCTCACCGTGCAGATCAACCAGATGCTTGTGGTGGGCAGGGACGCTGTCGAACAAGCCAAAGCGAAGGTGCGCATGGGCGCTGGCAATCTCTGCCACATGCGATTGTGTATAGCGTATACTGACACGCTGACCTCACCGCACAGTTCATGGACAAGAGGCAACGGGTCATCGCAGAAGACGAAGCTGCAATTGCGAGTGGACGCCCTCTTGAGCCGCTAAGTTGACGGTACCGCTAAGTTGACGGAAAACATGCTGTAAACTGATGCACGCGGGTGCAGGCCAATGAATACTGAGTCAAGTCAATAACTATAGACGCCGTGGGCGTGTAGAAAGTGAACTGTACAACAATTGCGGCACAATGCATTTTAGTTAGAATGTATCTTTGGTGTACAATGGTTGAAAAGTCATGCTGCGTTGGCAACGAGTTCATCGGTCGCTAGGTTCGCCTTGAGCCGCTCAGCATGCGCCTGCGCCTCTTTGACCATCTCGTGGTCCTTCCACACGTCCCGATACTGCTCAGGAAACTTCCTCTTGTTATCGCCTGCACCGTCAGCACCACATCGAAGCATTCATTGAGAAACAGAGAGCAAGCTCACTCCGCAGGAAGCAGTTGCGTGCATCCGTGCTCCAACTCAGTCAACAGATGACGGCGAGCCCACTTCTACGTCGGCCGCGCATCACCTGTGATCTCATACATCCGCTGCCTCCAAGGCGGCAGATGCGGCGTGTCCGGCCCGCACTGCTCGGCGAGCCAGTCATCGTAGTGCCACTGGGTGTCTCCGTCCATACGGTGCGCATACCGCCCAGCGACGTCGTCCCTGGCAAGCTGCTCGTCAAAATCCCGCACATCTGCCTGCGACAGCAGTGTGGGGCTGCTCACAAACGGAACTTTGTGAGGTTCGGGTTCTTTTCCAAGCGCGTGGTGTTCAATGGCATGATGAGTCAGGATTGGGGCTAGGATCATGGGCATTGCCGGCAAAGAGGCCGAAGCTTCTCAGGATACTGCATTGGCACCATACGAAGGTAGGAAGGGGTAGATGGGGTTGTCTCGTATCATCACAGGGCCAGGGCTGCCGCACCTCCATCACATCGACCAGTGGCAGCTGCACCCGACCGGCGAGGAGCCTCGCGACCCATCTGGACTGCAGCTCGTACAGCGGGAACGGGACAATCTTCCACGGAAGCCCGACGAAGGACAGGCTCGGCGCATACCGCGGCGGGAACAGGTGTTTATACAGGGGAGATACCCTGCACGCACGAAGCCTGTAGGTCGGAGGCACAACAGAACAGACATCACCCACCAAAGGCTTGTGGCCGTACAGGCGCTGTGGAAGATGACACCATATGCTCTTGACAAGTCTATGACAGGACAGTCGCACAGCATTCAGACATGCGATGCGTTCCGACATGAAGCTGAGGGGTCCGTAAACCACAGGCTTCGCTCAGGTGGGAATTCTGCAGTGTCGCCAGGCTGCGTTGCAGGCTGAAGGCCGGGGAGCACACCTGTTGTCCTCGACAGTGACAATGCCGGAGTCCTGCAGGAACGGAAAATTGTACACGTAACCCGTGGCGAACAGAACCTGCGCATGCAGAAAGATCAATGCTTGAATTCTGGTCGGCTCGTGCAGCAGGTCGGCAGCAAACTCGGTCACCATAGGGGGCGGTCATAGCAGTTGCTCTGCACGACTCTGGCACGCACCGTGTCCACGCACGGCACGCTGCGGTCGCCGGCGAAGTGCACGGCGCCCTCGCGGTCCATGCTCTGGAAGCCCGGGACACGGTAGATGTTGCTGTTGTCGCCGAAGGGCTTGGCGTGCGAGGTGTCCTCTGCAGACCATGACCGCGCGCTCAGGAACACCTGCTCAGCGTCACACTCTGCAGATTAACGCGTTGTGACGGGCATACACGCTCCATGTCGTTGCTATAGCATGCGCGAGGTGGTGCGTGCCGACAAACGGGTTTGCTGTCAGACCAGAGCGCAACCATGTCCCGACTCCGCTGACACTGCCATGCTGCTCAGGTCCGAGTTTTGGCTGCTAAACATCCAATCTGCAGAATACGGCTCCGTGGCTGCCTCGGGGCATACAGTGAGCGGTTTGCTCGCACCTTCTTTGCCACTGTCGCGATCTCCCGACTGATGTCCACTCCCGAGGCAGACGCACCGACCACCACAACACGCTGGCCAGCGAAGGGCGACGGCTCCCGGTATGAGTGCGTGTGCATGACTGTGCTGGGGAACACTTCGGCTCCTGCGGTCGTCAGATAGGCTGTCAGTTGCCAACACGCGGGATCACGCAAAGCAATTTGCAGGTCTGCTTGCTCCAAAGCAGCTTGGCTCCTCAGCAGACATTGCCTGCAGCTAGCATGAGAAGCCGTTACAGGATGGGTATTCTGCAACGCATGCAGCGCTGTGTAGTCGGCTCCGAATATGGGTGCAGCAGCCAGGCGCGCTAGAGGCGGACCTGAGTCCGGAGGCAGCCGCGGTTCGCTGTAGTGCCCGTTGCACACCACGACCGCCTCAAACTCCTCGCTTTCGCGGTGCCTCGCTGCGTCTGGCGCGGCGACGACCGTGACTGGCGACAGCCGCGCATCGTCCGCTGTTGGCTCGCTCGTGACCCGCCATCGCCGCGTGGCTGCGGGATCCGAGCCGTTTGCTGCTGGGCCCGTGCTGTCGGCTGCCAGCGCAGCAGCACTGGTCTCTGGACCCACCCCATTTGCGTCCGATGCTCCACAGCCTAGGGCAGTCCCCAGACTGCCGGCTGCCGACAGGGGCTCGACGCGCGTGACGCGTGTCCGGCACTGGACGAAGCGCTCGAGGCCGTACGCCTCGGCGAACGCCAAGAGGTATGCCTCCACCTGTGTCAAGTCGGTGGCTATCCTCAGCAACTACATTCATGAGGCTGAGGTGCATTGTGAGGTGCATTGTGAAGAAAACATCAAGTGATGCGCAGACTGTGACCAGCGACTTGCTAGCGTGCCCACGAGCAGAATGAGCCTCAACAGTGGGGCCGGTAGCAGACCTCAGCGTGCCCACAAAACCGCCGGCTGTCTCGCGAGCGCTTCCTCATCAGTGCGGGCTCGAAGGGGAAGTCCGTGAAAGCCATGATCTGCATACGACAGGCAGATGAGGTGCTGACGATCACTGCTGCAAGCACAGCGCCGAACATGAAGGGTGCGAAAGGTTAGCCAACACTGTGATCCGGGCGGTTGTGTCAAATTGTACCTCCCGCGGAAGGTTGGTCCGTAGGTTGGAGTACATGCTCGTGTGCACCCGCCCGCGGTTTGGGTCGGTGCCCAGCACGTCCTCCTCAATCTGGTCCGTATACACCCAGACTCCCCCGAGGGTTGCTCCCTGCAACAGGCGTGCGCACGGTTGACGAGAATGCCAGTCGGATATGCGCTGCAAATGTTTTCCTATGGTTGCACGGCACAGTCCGAAGCTTCCTTTATAGTATGCAAACGACTGCAAGTCAAGATGCATTCGATATGAGACAGGCTTGTCACTCGCGCCTGAAGCTCTGTGAGTTGAGTGAACCATGACACACCTGCTCAAAGACTTTGACGCAGTGCCCTTCCCGGATCAGCTCACGTGCAGCCACCAACCCGGCCGCACCCGCGCCGATCACCGCCTGTGCGTGCAGAGGGCTGTGCGGTCAGCGATGCTTGATGCCATGCAAGGGTAGCTCTGCTTGCCCGGCGGGCGGGGGGGGGGCATGTCCTGATGCATGCGCGCACCACTTTTGCTTTCATGATGGCTGTTGCCGCAACCTGGTACCTTGGACGACCTCCTCGTGCGAGCAGAGCGATCGATCGCACGCTCGACTGCGTCACTCGAGCGCACAACCAATTGGACGTCAAGGTGCAGGAAGTGACCTTTGTCATGCAGCCATAGTTGGGTTGGGCTGCAGCAAGGTGCAATGCGTCTCCTGAGGCCTGCAGACGCTTCTCGCCTCTCACTCGTGACGTTTGCTAGCACACACGCTCAACTACTTGCAGGCTACCCCTGGTTGATCTAATGTTCTGGAGCTCGGATTCTCGTAACATCGGCAGCCAGTCCGAACGTCATCACGATCAATGTTTGAGCTTGTTACCGCGCTGCCTCATGCCTGCCGACGCCGTTCCTGGTAGGGTCTCAGGGCGCTGCTGCTGCTGCTGCTGCTGCTGATTGCTGAGGAGGCCGCTGATCAGCGGCTGCACGGTCTGCGCCCACGCGTCCTCCCAGCGCGGCCCGCCGGACTGCTCGACAGCGTCAGTGAGGCTGCTGAGCTGCCGGGAGACCGTCGCCGGGAAGCCGTCGAACAAGGCCAGCAGCTGGTCCGCCAGCTCGCCGGCCTCGCTGAACAGCAGCCCGTTGCGGCCGTCCTTGACCAGCTCCCCGATGCAGGCGTACCTGGCCGCGCACACAGGCAGCCCGCAGCCGTACATGTCCAGCACCTGCACGTGTCCGTGCGTGGTGTCAGACATGCCGAGCGCAGCATTTGGCGAGTGTGACGTTCTGACGCAAGCTGACCGTGCTGCAGGATGCGCCCTGTCAGGTTGCCGGCTATGCAGGCAGCATGCCAATTCTGCCTCATCTGCGTGATGACGATGATGTTCTTTCTGGATGAGGACTCCAAAGCAGTGATGAGCGCACAGTGAGGCCGCAGAATATCGAAGATAACAGCGCGCCCACCTTCATGGGCAGGTCTAGTCCGCTGGTGGACGTGTGCAAGCATATGCCCAGGTCCGCAGAGCCCAGCAGCCGCGGGTATGCCTCCGCGGAGAGCCAAGCGGTCCGAAACGCCACCTGCCAGAGCCGTGATTTCTCCCAGTCAGGGCTTTGCTTTCTAGCATGACTTCATCAAGGCCTGGATGCATAACCATCAAGTCCGAAGCCATGTGGACGGTGTGAGAGGGCTTTCGGTCTCACCCGTCTCAGGTCCAATCGCCGCAGCTGCGCCTCATACGTCGCCCGCTGCGGCCCTTTGCCAGTGACCACAAACAAGATGAGTGGGTACCGCGCAGGCTGTTTGCGCGCCTGCGGAGCCGATACATCGACACATCGATGATCACAGCGTCAGCATGCACCGCCTGCAGGGACTCAAGCGAGTCTTGGAGCGTGTGCATGATGAAAGCTACTCAGTGGCAGCCACAGCAAACTATCCCTTGGACGCAGTCCAGGCTGAGTACTCCACCATAACCAAACGTCTCCAATGCTTGACTGCACGCATTGGCACACTCAGCGCGGACATCTAGCCATCACGTGATCTGCAGGCCTCTCTGGAGGTAGCTTATCTTGCTCCGATTGGCTCGAAGGTCCCCTCCTCAGCCTCTGACACATCATGACCCACCTGCTCGTCGTACAGGCGCGCCGCCCTGAGCAGGATGCCGAAGTCCTCGTCAGGCGTCCAGCTGGTGCCGCTGACCACCAGCGCCGGGCGGTCCGGCCGCAGGCTTGCCCGAAGGTGGCCGCGCGCCACCGCAGCGGTCGTCAGGGCCGTGCGCTGCTGCTGCTGCTTGCCTGCTGCAGCAGCCGTCAGCCGTCAGCCCGTCCTAACGTTGCTGGCCTACATCATACAAGATGACACCTCACAATGCAAACTTTCGTTGCCTGGGCCATCACTTTGTCTCATGTGCACTTGTGTATTCATGTGCCACCTCCGCTGCTTGCATGACGTGAGCAGTGAATCAGGATTGGGCCAGCGAGGGCGGTCACAGGGGATTGAAACCCCCACTATTTCTAAACAGGTGTGCGCACCGGCTCCATCAAGCGGTGGTAGGTCCCTGTACAGCGCAGCGCAGCAGTCGTCTGGATGTAACGGTTCCCTCAGAACCAGTTCCAGTTCCACCAGCAGCGTGTGCAGCTCCTCGACTGTAGAGGCGCGCATCTCCGCCCGCGGCCGGTCATGGAACACTGTTGCAGGGACGCCCCACCTGCAATGTAATAGTCTCTTGTCGTGCTCGGGCCCTGTAAATCATTGCCGCTCTGTTTTAAAGTCATGCCCAAGTATGCAACACATGGCTGCGGTAACGCTACATGTCGGGCCCGGCACCACCCATGGCGGCGCACAGAGTAAGATGCATTGGTCTGAGACAAGCAAGTTGGGAAGGGCAAGGCGTGTGCAGAGGCATCATACCCCTTGGAGAGCTCTCGCTGCATTGCCGCTGTCACGCATAGGCTCGCGTTTGCGCGAGGACCCCAGAAGCGCTCATACCTCTCCGCCGCTTCCACCTGCGAGAATGCCGTCCTCCCGCTCAATACCCACCTGTCCCCACCTTGTTGTCCTAGTCATGTCATGTCGCAAAGCAGCAGGCAGCATGGCGGCCGCCTCAAAACTGCTCACCAGCCCATGGCGGCGGCCGAGGGACTGTGCCATGATGGTATAGCCCATGTTGTGCCAGTCGTACACGAGCCTCGCGTGGTGGTGCCACCAACACGCCAGCGACACGACGGCCATCGTCGGCAGCTGCCGGCCAGCACACCGATTACTTCAGCAGGGGTTCGCCTGCCAGCTGATGGCGGGGAAAGAGCACCAAGGATGATGCTGGGGAGATTGTCACCAATGGTGAGCATCAATGTCAGGGTCGGTGGTTCACATCGTGATATACATGACGGTCAGCGAATCGATATTAGCAACATTGACAGGGTCGGGGGCAGGAAGGATGGCAATAAAGGAGGGCATACCGTCGGTGGCAGCTGCAGGAGAACGACGTCCGGCCGCGGCGCCCGGAACAGCATGAGCCACAGCATCGCGATGGCCTGCAGCACCGGCTTCAGCAGCAGCAGCAGCGCGCGCGGCAGCCGCGACATCCAACGCGGACTGCAAGCAGGGGACACTTCGGGCCAACATGAGTGTGATGGAATGGCACTGCCGTCGCCATGTGTCGCCGACTGTCAATGGCGAGGGCCACCATGCACGGCGGAGGCATATCTCTCACAGGGCCTCACATGTCTGGTATGTCATGCCTACGGATGCGAGGGTGGCTGCTGACCGCCCGCAGCGGCTCGCTGCCGCGCGTTGCAAGCACATCCACGTCCAGACCCGCCTGGTGTGCCATATAAAGAGTCACTGTTACCGTGCATGTCAAGCTGGCCAACGGACAGAGTCTCATTGTGCAGACGCTCGCTTGGCAGCCAGTGCGTTGCCGCGCAGTGCAGCGGGATCACAACTTGTGTGGCACTGCGTAGCTTGTGATTGTATGCGCCCGCGCCTGTTCGGCCAGCGACAGCGTGTGGTACTGCATGCGCGGGCTGCGTCCGAAGTCTCCCAAGACGACCACCCAGGCGCGCTGACGCTGGCCGGACTGCTCGCCGCGAGGTTTTCTACCTGCGTCCGCACCGGCGTGACTCGTAAAACACTATAGAGGAGCAGCATGCGGGGTTACGGAAGCCAATCGAGCCGGGCGGGGAGTGCAGGCCTACCGGATCGCGTGGACGCTGTCATCGCTGTCCTCCCTTAGTGATGTTCAGACGTTGCTTTGAGACTCGAGCTCCAGATGCCACCACTGTCTCGGCGCATCGCTGGGGTAGAGGATCGCTGCGCCGCTTTGTGTGGCTCTGCGGAATGGGATGAGCAGAAAGCCGATGCCTAGTGTCGAGTGTATTTTCTTGCTGCCTCGACTGCCCGGCGCTTCAACCTCGACATGCATGCATTTGGCCAACTATCCGAAATGCGTCTACAGTGAGCCATGAGCTTGAAGGTCGTCTCCAAGGAGATACAAGCGCTCACTGCGCTCCGCCAGCGGCCGCTCATCCCCATCGGTGGCACGCGATGGGCGCCTGTGACCATCCTGTGGGGCCTGGCATACGTAGCATGCGTGCTGCAGATGGCCTGGCTCTTCCTCGATGCCCAATGGTGAGCGGCCTTCGGCGAAGACAGCTCTCAACTCGGATGCTGGCTCGAGGCAACACCCCCCCACCTGTCATCCCACCCGTCGTCGGCTCCCAAGTGCCCTGGGGCCCGCAAGCCAAGAAGCCAGCTTGCTGCCGCAGGAGCAACCTCAACATGTGGAAGCTCATCACGGTCGGCATCGGCGTCGTTCATGCCCTGTACCAGCTGTCCTCCTACTGGTTCCTGGGGTTCGCGGCGCTCACACGCTTCCACCCCGTGCCGAAGCTCAGCGGCGCGGACCACGTGCTGGTCCGCCCCGCGGAGTTCTCGGGGTCGCCTGAGATCGTCCCTCTGCAGACGCGCCTGCTGGTGTGATCACCCCTGCCCCTCCTTCAACACTAGGCACCCCCGCATGATGCGGTCCTCGTATGTCTCGCGGTGCTGTCAGGCTGACTGTGCGCTGCAACCCCCGCAGGACGGCCAGAAGGAGCTCAGCTTCGAGTTCCGGAAGCAGCGATTCTGCTGGGAGGCCGCTGAGGGAGCTTTCGAGAAGCTCAAATACCCGACCCACGTGAGGATGAGGCGCCAGCCACCAGCTCTTCCCCAGCTTGATTGTCCGGTGATAACGGGACCTGCAATCCGATGCCCTTATTGTGCTGGCTGCAGGAGACGTTCGATCACTACGCGAAAGCCAGCGGCTTGGGCTCAGAGACCAAGGTGGCAGCCGCGCTGGAGCGATGGGGGCCAAATCTGTTCGATGTGCCGCTGCCAAAGTTCTCAGCGCTCCTACAGGTGCTTACTTGTATAGTGATGGACGGCCGCAGTCGCACGGACTGCCATTTGCATGTTGTGCAGCCAAGCTACTTCGGAAGGCACCTGGCAAGTGCTGGCGTCTGAAATGCCTGACCCTGCTGCAGGAACACCTTCTGGCGCCGTTTTTCGTGTTCCAGGTGTTCTGTGTCGGCCTGTGGGCGCTGGACGACTACTGGTGCGTTCCTGATGCTCTCTGAACATCCACACATTATGCTGGCCCGATGCCAGCCATTGACCCTGCGTGGTGACCCTGACCGCATGTTTATTAGCATGCCCGCTTTGCCTGCAAACGCTGCACATCAACAAGGCAGCGCATTAACCAGAGCGTGCAGACCAGCCCGTTGCGCCTTTGCAGGTACTACTCGCTGTTCACGCTGGGCATGCTGGTCATGTTCGAGTGCACCGTCGTCGGCTCGCGCATCCGCAACGTCAGGGAGCTGCGCTCGCTCCAGACGCCAAAGCAGGGCATACAGGCGAGCCGCATTCCGCCAGCCCATCTGCTGGAGGATGGCCGTCACGCTGCCTGAACAAGCCACCCCGCCGCTTTGCATAGTCGTCCCGTCAGGACTTGTGTCTCATTAGGGGCAGTAATGCTCGTTATAAAACCCCTCCAGGCACGTCTTCGCGGATGACTCAAAGGAATCATCCGTGTGCATCCTTGCAGCGACCCCAGACCGAGCCTGGACTGTTGTTGGATGCAGGTCTACCGTCACGGGCGGTGGTCGAAGCTGCCGGGCGAGGCGCTCGCGCCGGGCGACGTCATCTCCATCGGCAGGCCCACCGGTGCGCAGCCATTATTCTCCTGGCATTCTCGCTGTCAACACGTACTTCATCCCAGCCGTGGCTGTCCCATGCCAGCCAGTTGCTGGATAGCAACGAAAATGCTGGGCACAGTATGCAATGTCTAAGGGCTGGCGATACAGGTCTGTGACCAAGCAAACCTCCATAATGTCCGACCACGTTGCCGGCAGACATGGTTTTGAGGATGAACCTGTCCCGGCTGCGCGCAGGCGCCAATTCGGAGGAGCACGTGGTCCCCGCGGACGCGCTGCTGGTGGCGGGCACGTGCATCGTCGAGGAGGCGGTGCTGACGGGCGAGTCGACGCCGCAGTGGAAGAACCCCATCGGCACGCCGTCCGACGACACTGAGCTGGACGTGTCCGCCGGGTGCGTTGCGCTCTGTAGTTCTTTCGGGACTTCTCAAGGTGACGGTACTTGAGTACGGCAGGAGCCGAGCCCGCAACTTAGTCCAGGCATTGGTGTACGGCAGACCGCAGGCAGAAAACCCGTCTGCAAGGACGCCATTCAAGCGCTTTGCTGTGATTTCGTCTGCGCATGCGCATCATGCGCATCATGCGCGAGGGGCTCAGGACTGGTCTCAGGCATGCTGGGCTAGTTAATGTGTGTATACCATTCTGGCATCCGGTGGCACGTCGCTGGACACGATGATTCCACAGGCCGCGCGGGGTGTTTGCACATGTTTCGGCCTGACGGCGGTGGTTGACGCCTGGTTGACCGATATCATATCTGGCGCAGGGGCGAAGGCCGGCTGTCCATCAAGCGCGACAAGACGCACGT
>JAABUX010005098.1_pt1 | contig 16260 bp, 6 predicted proteins | sample 5561851 | NCBI WGS metagenome assembly JAABUX01 (sample SAMN10711883, study PRJNA513361) | rock metagenome | isolation source: Antarctica rocks | place: Antarctica: Victoria Land, Richard Nunatak red sandstone | collected 2016-01-03 | reverse complement strand
GGGAGGGGCGCGGAGTAAAGCGCCGCACAGCGATAGTTATAGGCCCTTTCAAGGCACGTGTCAAAGCAGCATCGCCCGCGAGGCGTCGCGCTCGACGGCGGCGTCCGGCGCCAGGCCAAACCTGATGAGGCCGACGCCGTTGCGCCGTTGGTCGTCGTCGAGCGCCTGTAGCGCCCGTGGCCATAACGCCGCGGGGACGAGCGGCCCGAGATACGGGAAGGGCGCCCAGTTGGCGTTCTTGAAGGGGCCGCGTTGCTTGACCAGCAGCGGCGCCAGGCCGACGAGCGTCTCGCCGCGATAGAAACCGAGCGGGAGGAAGGTCTTGTCGAGGGCGTGGGCCATCGTGGCGAGCCAGTCCCAGCGGTGGAAGACCGTGGCGCCCGGCTGCCCGGCGCGGCAGGCCTCCCAGGCGGCCGGTCCCGCCACCCGACGTACCCGTAGTGGGCTGCCCGGCTCGCTCGGTAGCGCGCTGCCTAGCTCACTCGACGGACGAGGTCTCACGGCGATCATGGGAGTTGTCCTTTCGATAGGCGCCAACGGACGGCGACGCGCGGGCCTGTGTCTACGCAAACTCGACCATCTCGCGGATCGTGCCGCGCACCGCCACGCGCCGCGGGTGATCGTCTCGCCGTTGGATGCGCATGGGCATGCCGCTTTTGGGTGCCAGCGTGACCGTGACGTGTCGGTCGACCGCGGCGCCGTCGGCCAGGGTGAGCGTGTAGCGTTGCAGGACCATCGCCAGCACAGGTCGGTCAGGACGGCGGGATGCTGTGCGAGCAGAAAGGGCAGCCAGGTCAGCGCGTTGTGCGCGGCCTCGTCGGCGGCGATGAAGAGCATGCACATCTGGCCGACGAGCGCGCCGCGGTCGAGCCCGGCGTCCTCTTGCACGAGCAACGAGAGCGCGTCGTCTCCGAGTTCGGTCGCCCGACGGCGCCGCTCCGCCACGGCTAGAAGGCGCTGTTCGAGACACTCGGAGAGGCGCATCAGATTGTGATAGGGCGTCCCCGGTCGGTCGATTGGCCAGAGCAAGTAGCGGTTGAGCCCGTTTAGCTCCAGCCAGCGGGCCATCAGCGCGCCGAGTTGCGCGGCCTCGTCGGGCTCGAGACCGAAGAGGATGGCGCCGACGAGGCGGCGCGTCAAGCCGCGCATGTCCCTCCAGATGTCCCGGTGCTCCCCGATCCGCCACCCATCGAGTATGTGAGCGGTGATGGCGACGATGTCGTCGCGGTACCCGCCGATGCGCGCCCGCCGGAACGCGGGCATCAACAGGCGGCGGTCGTGCCGGTGCTCGTCCCCGTTTTGCGCGACCAGGCCATGCCCCAGCCGGGACAGGGCCGAGTTGGCGGGGCCTTCGAGCGTGAAGCCGCAGCGGTGGAAGAGGCGGGTGTCGCGGAGCAGCGCCTCGTTGTAGTGCGGGCCGAACGCGAAGACGCGCGCGGGGTCGCCCGCGACGAGGCCGGCAACGGGCCTGTACAGGCGGTGGACGGCGCGCAGGTACGCGATGGGATCGTGGAAGAAACGATGTTGATTTCCGCGCCATCCGACTAGTGGGACCGGTCGCGGTCCGGGAAGCTGACGGCTTGCCAGGGGTCTCTGTGCGATCATCTGGACCTTGGGACCTCGTCCTGTTTCAGGCGCGCCTTGCCGCCCCTCCACCACTTATAGATGGGCATATCGTAGTGCGCGCGGCGTCCGCGACCAATAGTCCTTTAGTACCAGCGGGTAGTACCAGCGGGGCGTCAGGACAGGGTGCTATGCGGTGTGCGCCCCGCTCAAGGCCTCGTCGACCACCTGCTCCAACGGCAGGGTCCCGCCATGGAACCAGGCGACGGTCAGAGGCTCGTCGTCGCGTGTCGAGGCCGCGATGCGCGCGGCATGGACCACCGCGACGGCACGGGCCAGACGTTCGGCGTCGGGGGGTGGCAGCGGGGCCTCGATATAGGCGCGCAACGCATCCCCGGCGCCGAATAGGCGCGCGGCGCGTTCGAACCGGCCCTGCGCGGAGGCGACCGCGGCCAGCCCCTCCAGGCTCGACGCGATGCCAATCCGGTCCTTGCTCTGCCGGAAAATGCTCAGCGCCTCCACGTACCGTTGCGTGGCGAGCGCAACGTCGCCGCGCTCACGGGCGATGTTGCCCAGGCTGCCAAGGGCGACCGCAATACCCAATCCCGTCCCGATCCGCCTGAAGGCCGACAGGCTCTCCTCGCAGAGCGCGGCCGCGCGTACGAGTTCGCCCTGATGGCGCGCCAGGTCGCCCAGATGCCCGAGGCACGTGGCAATACCCCAGGCGTCGCCAAGGTCGCGGCGCATCCGCAGGCTCTCCTCGTAGAGGACGCGCGCGCGGTCGAATCGGCAGCGATGGTGCAATGTAGCGCCCAGGGTGTCCAACACCAGGGCTACGCCCCAGCGGTCGCTCAGCGTACGGAACAGGGCCAGGCTCTGGCGACACAGCGCCGCGGCGCGAACGGCCTGGCCCTGACACAGCGTGGCCCGACCGAGATTGTGCAGGGCCATGGCTACGCTGCGCCGGTCGTCGCTTTGCCGGAAGAGGGTCAGGCTCTCGGCGTAGAGGGCGACGGCGCGGCCGTTGTCGCCGAGGTCGTGCGCGAGCTCGCCGAGGTTGAGCAGCGCGGCGGCCATATCCCGCGCCTCGCCGAGGTCGCGATGGTGGGCCAACGCTTGCTCTTCCAACGCGCGGGCTCTCTCATAGTCGCCGAGCGAGCGAGCGTTGATGGCCAGACCGTGGAGCGCGCGGGCGCTACCTCTTGTATCGCCCAGTTCCTGGTACAGCGTGAGGCTCCCGTGCAATGCCGTACCCGCCCGCCCGTGATCGCCCTGCTGATTGGCAAGCGGGGAGAGCGCATAGAGCGCCCGCGCGCGAGGGCGCCAGCGCCGCGTCCTCGCCAGCAGTGGCCAGCGCCTCCTCTAACCAGGCGCGGCCCTCGGTCAGGAAGCCATGGGTGAACCAGAAGCGCCACAGCGCGGCGGCAAGGCGTAGGCCCTTTTCGCCGTCTCGCGTCTCAATCGTCCAACGCAGGGCCGCCCGCAGGTTGTCGTGTTCCGCCAGCAGACGGCGCAACCACGCGGTCTGACGCGGGCCGACCAACTCCGGAGCAGCCAGTTCCGCCAGCGCCAGGTAGTAGGCGGCGTGCGCGCGGCGCATCGTTGCCGCTTCTCCGCTTGCCTCCAGCAGTTCCAGCCCGTAGGCGCGGATCGTCTCCAGTAGCGCCAGGCGCGGCTCCGCCGCGTCCGCTCCATCGCTCGTGTCGGGTATCTGGGGCTCTTCCCGCCGCGCCAGGCTGTTGTCCAGCAACGTGGTCAGCCCGTCGAGGATATCCGCTTCCGGCGCGTCGCCTCCCGCGCACACGGCCTCCGCCGCCTCTACCGTGCAGCCGCCGACGAAGACACACAGGCGCCGGAACAGCGCGCGCGCGACCGGGTCGAGCAGGTCGTAACTCCAGGCGAGCGTGGCGCGCATGGTGCGTTGGTGTGTTGGCAGGTCATCGCCCCCACCGGACAACAGGCGCAGCGCCGGGGCGGCTCCCGGCGCCGCGGTCAGGCGATCGCGCAGGGCGCGCGGGGACAACAGTTTGACGCGCGCCGCCGCCAACTCGATGGCCAGCGGCAGCCCGTCCAGCCGCGCGCAGATCTCGCCCACGATGTCCGCGTTTGATTGCGTCAGCGCAAAACTCGGCTGGATCGCTCGCGCGCGGTCGACGAACAGGGCCACGGCCGCCGACCGCGAGGCCAGGGTCAGCGCCGTTGCCCCTCTCGTCGCGCGGGCCGGTGGCGCCAGCGTGGGGACGACGTATTCCTGCTCTCCGCGCACGCGTAGCGCCGCCCTGCTCGTCGCCACGATCGTGAGCCGCGGCGCCGTGGCCAGCAACTCGGCCATCAGCGGCGCGGCGCCCGGCAGCTGCTCCATGTTATCCAGCAGCAGCAGCGCCTCCCGGTTCGCTAGGTGCTCGACCAGCAGTGAGCGGACGGAGTGCGCCGGACCCTCGCGCAGTCCCATGACCGCCGCGATGCTGGGCGCGACGAGCTCGGGATCGGTGATCGCCGCCAGCGGGACGAACGTCGCCCCGTGCGCGTAGGCGCCATACAATGCGGCGGCCAGATGCAGGGCCAGGCGGGTCTTGCCCACGCCTCCCGGTCCGGTCAGGGTCAGCAAGCGCACGGTCGGGCGGTGTAGCAGGGCCTCAACGGCCGCCACCTCCGCCGACCGTCCGATGAGCGGCGTCGGCGGCAGCGGGACCGCCGACGTGGCGACCGATGGCGGCTCGGGCGCGATCGCCGCTGGGGCCACGCTCGAGGAGGCGACAGGTTCGTGGGCGCCGCGCGCGGCCGCGACGAAGGCGGCGCGCGCCGCGGGGTCTAGACCCAGGGCCTCGGCGAGCAGCGCCACGGTATCCAGGCGGGGGTGGCGACGGGCGCCGCGCTCCAGGTCGCTCAGGCCGCGGGCGCTCAGCCTGGCGCGCTCGGCCAGCGCCTCTTGCGTCAGTCCTGACGCAAGCCGCAGGTGTCGCAGCATCTCGCCGAAGGGCGCTGGGTCGACCGTGGTCATCGCATCAGCCTGTTCCCCTACTTCACTATCTGCTCCCTACATAGTAGTGATTTCTCCGTCGGACGCGCAAGACAATGTTCGTTAGTAGCAGGCGTAGCGCGAGAGGTGGTCATCCTGGACGCGGCGCCGCGCACCAGAGCCGATCTGGACCATTTCGCTCACTTGGGCGAAATGGTCTGTGATTGGCTGGCCACTGTTCTCGCACGCCGTCTGAGCCTTCGTGATCGCGTTCTTGAACTTGTTATACTCCGTGTAGCCGAGCAGGCGCGCCAGGTCGCGCGCTGACCAGTATTCGCCCCCATCCTCGCCCTGCTTCCGGATTTGTTCGAATGGCGACATGCGTGCTTTTTCTCCCGGCAGGCCCTGTGTCTGGTCCACGTCCATGTTCACGTTTCCTCCTGCTATCCATTCAATGCCTCGTCGATGGCTTGCTCCAGCGGCATGACCTCGCCCTCGGCCCAGGCGATGGCGAAGGGATCCTCGTCGTGCGGCGGGGCCGTGGCGGACGCTGTGCGCGCCATGGCCTTGGCGCCGAGGGCAGCGCGCGTCGCGGCGACAAGGCGGTCGTACGCGGGCTGGTCGGCCAACGGGAGGGGCGTGCCCAGGGCGCGGCGTAGCGCGCCCGCGGCGCCCAGCAGCCGCGCGGCCCGCCCCGGCTGCCCCCGTTGGCCGACCAGCGCCGCGGCTCCCTCCAGACACGCCGCCATACCGATCTTATTGCCGACCTCCCGCAGCAAGGTCAGGCTGTCCCGGTACGCGCCCGCGGCGCGGTCCCACTCGCCCCGGTCGCGTAGCAGGTCGGCCAGCACGGTCAGCGAGTAGGCGAGCGCCCATTTGTCGCCGATCTCCCGGCGTAGGGCCAGGCTCTCCTCGACCAGCGCCATAGCGCGATCTCCGTCGCCCCGGTCGCGCAACGCCACCCCCAGGTTGCCGAGCGCCACGGCGACGCCGCGCTTCCACCCGATGTCCCTGAACAGGGTCAGGCTCTCGTCGTACAACGCGATGGCGCGGGCAACATCCCCGCGGCTGCGCGCGACGAGCCCGAGATTGTTCAGCGATATGGGGATGCCCCGCTTATCGTCCAGCGCGCGCTTGATGGCCAGACTCTCCTCGTGCAAGGCCCACGCCCGCTCGTACAACCCCCCGTCGCAGGCCACGAGGCCCAGGTTGCCGAGGGAGGCGGCGATGCCGCGCTGGTCCCCCAGCTCCCGGCGTAGCGCGAGGGCTTCCTCGTGGACCGCCCGCGCCCGCGCGAGGTTCCCCTGGTCGATGGCTACGTTGCCCAGGTTGTTGAGCGCCACCGCCATACCCCGCGCGTCGCCCAGCCCTCGGTACGCGGCGACGCCTTGCTCGGATAAGAGGACGGCGCGCCCGTAGTCGCCCTGGCCGTAGGCCAGCATCCCCGCCGCTGCCAGCGCCCTGGCGCGTACCGGTCCCGGAGGCGCGCCCTGCTCGTCCTGCTCGTCGAGGGTCAGGAACGCCTCCAGCCACTCGCGCCCCTCGCGCAGGTAGCCGCGCACGGACCAGAACTGCCACAGCGACGCGGCCAGGCGCAGCCCCTTGCTGGCCGCGTCGGGCCCCCGCGTCAAGGCCCAGCGCAAGGCGGCGCGCAGGTTGTCATGCTCACGCTCCAGCACGTCGAGCAGGTAGGCCTGCCGCGGACCCGTCAGTTCGGGCTCGATCCGCTCTACGAGCGCCAGGTAATAATCCGCGTGGCGTTCCTGCGTCACCTCGGCCTCGCCATGGGCCGTCAGACGCTCCAGCCCGTACTCGCGGATCGTCTCCAGCAGCGTGAAGCGCGGCTCGATCGACGCGGACCCCACGTCGCTTGCCGCCCCGTCGCCGAGGCTCGGCTGGCCGGGCGCCTCCCGCACCAGGCTTTTCTCCAACAGCGACGAGAGTCCCAGCAGGGCCGTATCCTCGGCGTCCTCACCCTCGGGGGGCGCGTCCTCGACGCACACGGCCGCGACCGCTTCCGGCATGCAGCCCCCCACGAAGATGCAGAGACGACGGAAGAGCGCCTGCTCGCGCGGCGAGAGGAGGTCGTAGCTCCAGGCGATCGTGGCCCGCATCGTCTGATGCCGCGCGGGCAAATCGCGCGCGCCCCCGGTTAAGAGGGGCAAACGACGCTCCAGTCGAGCCAGCAGGGCGAGCGGCGAGAGCAGCCGGACGCGCGCCGCCGCCAGCTCGATGGCCAGCGGCAGGCCGTCCAGCCGGCCGCAAATCTCGCCCACGACGTTCGCGTTGGCCTCCGTCAGCCTGAAGCCGGGCTGGACGGCCGCCGCCCGGTCCACGAACAGGACAACCGCTTCCGAGGCCGCGGCCAGCGGGAGCGCCGTCCCCGCGTGCGGCGCCGGCAGCGGCAGCGCCAGCGGCAGCACGGGGTACTCCTGCTCCCCGCGCACCCGCAGCGCCGCCCGGCTCGTGGCCAGTACTGTGAGCCGTGGGCAGTTGGCCAGTAGGTCCGCCACCAGCGACGCGACGCCCGGCAGCTGCTCCATATTGTCCAGTACGAGCAGCGCCTCCCGCTCCACGAAGTGGTCGAACAGAAGCGCACGAACGGGCCGCGCCCCAGCCGGACGCAGGCCCAGGGCCGTGGCGATGGTGGGGGCCACGAGGTCGGGGTCGTCGATGGCCGCCAGCGGGACGAAGGTCACACCGCGCGCGTCGGCGCCGTGCAGCGCGGCCGCCAGGTGCAGGGCCAGGCGCGTCTTGCCCACGCCGCCCGGACCAGTGAGGGTCAGCAAGCGTACGGTCGGGCGGCGTAGCAGGGTCTCGACCGCTGCCAGGTCGACGGCGCGTCCGACCAGGGGTGTCGGCGGCAGCGGTACCACGGGAACATCAGGCAGCGGCCTTGATGGATGGGGAGCAGAAGGGGCTGCGCGGTGGCCGCGCGCCGCGACAATGAAGGCGGCGCGCGTCGCCTGGTCCAGGCCTAAAGCAGCGGCGAGGAGGGCCACGGTGCCCGCGTGGGGCTGACGGCGGGCGCCGCGCTCCAGGTCGCTGAGGCCGCGCGCGCTCGGCTAGCGCCTCTTGCGTGAGGCCCGCCGCGAGCCGCAGGCGCTGCAGCATCTGGCCGAAGGACGCCGGGTCGACCGTGGTCATCTCGTGAGCTCGCCTCTCGTTCGACGGGAGGAATGGCGCCATCGCGCGTGGGAACCGTGGCCTCCTGGCCGGTTGTTGCAATGATAACATGTTGTGCTAGCGATCTTCCACCCCCTATTCCGGCTAATTGCGTGGGTAATTGCGTGGGTGTTGCGTGTGTTCAAGCCCTCCGATGTCCCCTATTATAGATGGAAGGCGAACCGCCGACCTCCGCCGCGCCATGTTCATATAGCCGACTCGCGCCCGATGCGCGGACGATATCCGTACAGCTCGCCCAGTCCGAGGGCAATTGTGGCTTTCTTAACGATGATCCTGTCGCGCGTATCAAGCACGCGGGGCATAGACGGGATGGGCATACTGCTTGGGATTGGGGAACAATGATGGACGGGCGCGGGCGCGGGCAAGAGCATGGGGTCGTATGGAGGCTGGCCTACGGCTGGCTGGTGGCGTTGATCGTCTTTGGCGGACCCAGTTCGGCTCTGGCCGCGTCCGCCGGCGCCGCGACAATCACCGCGCCGGCGCATAGCGTCAGCCCCGATGCGCGGTCGGCGACGACAACCGCCGCGGCTGCCGGCGGGAGCGGCGCCGTGCGCGCCGACCCGGACGTCTCGCCCGACGCGCCGCACTTCACGCCGATCACTCCGCACAAGGGGCCTCAGTTCCAGCTGCTGCGCTCCCTGCTGGCCACGCCGCGCGGGCGCGCCCTGCTACGACACACGTACGGCGCGGCCACGCTGGCGGCGATGGAACGGACCTATGGGACGACTGCGCCCTCGTTCGTCCCGCCCCTGACCGTCGCGCGGCGCCCGTTGGCCGGGCCGGCGTTGCACCCACGCGCGAACGCGCCCGCCCATCTCGGCGCCGACGCGCCGGTCAGCCCCACCATCGGCCTCGTCCCCTCCAGCGGCGCTATCGGCAACAGCATCGTGGTGACCGGAACCGGCTTCGCCGCCTACGAGAGCCTGGACATGGTGCTCGACACCGGCGCCGAGCTGGGCACGAGCTATACCGACGGCGCCGGCAATCTCTCGATCCCGGACATCAATAACGGCCGCTTCTCGTTCGTCGTGCCCGCCGGGACCCCGCCCGGATCGCACACGCTTACCGCCGTCGACCGGCGCACCAATGCCCGCGTCACCACCGCACTGCGCGTCTATGCGCTCTCCGCCAACGGGCAACAGGCCTCGCCGGGCGGGACCGTGACGGTGTCCGGCGTCGACTTCGCCCCCGGTCAGGTTGTCACCTTTACGCTCGGCCAGAACTCCGGCAATCCCATCACGCTGACCACCACCAGCGGAACGGACAGCGCCGGCGCCCTGGCGCCTATTTCGCTGACCGTCCCTACCACCGCGCCGTTCGAGTTGAGCGGCCTCTCCGCCTTCGACGGCGCGGGCGAAGGGGTTACGATCCCCTTTGAGGTCGTGCAGTCCTCGCTGATCCTGACGCCGACCGCCGGTCAGAGCGGCGACACGATCGCCCCGCGGGCGGACGGCTTCCGCCCCTACGAGGGCGTGAGCGTGTACGTCGACAACGTCCGCGTCCGTGACACCAACGCCGGGGGGGACGGCGTGATCGCGCCCCGCGCGTCCTACGAAGGCGGCTTTACGATCCCCATTGGCCTGACGCCCGGCCCGCATACCGTCGAGGCCCTCGGGGTCAGCAGCGGGCACGCCATCACCGGCACGCTGCGCGTCTTTGCGCTCACCACCGCGCCGGGGCGCGCCCCGGACGGCGCGCCCGTGGCAATCGGAGGCGCCGGCTTCACGCCGGGCGAAACGGTGGCCATCACCCTGGGAACGGCGGGCGCCGGTACCGGCTCGACGACGGTCGATACCTCCGGCAGCATTATCCCCATGACCCTGACCGTCCCGGCTGGCGCGCCGTCGGGCGCCCTGCCGGTCACGGCGACGGGCAGCGCCGGCAAGGCCGCGAGTACGAGCATACAGGTCATCGCCGCCGGGCTCGCGGTCAGCCCCACCACGGGGCAGCCCGGTACGACGGTGACGCTGAGCGGCGACGGCTACGGACCGAGCGATAATGTCTACTTCTACCAGGATGGCGTCTTCCTGGGCAACGTCAACGCCGATCAGAACGGCCGCTTCAGCGCAAGCGTGAGCATCCCCTCGACCTATAACCCCGGCGCGCACTCCATCATGGCCTTTGGGCTCAATAGCGGTCATACTCTGAGCACGCCCTTCCGCGAGTATGCCATCGCCGCGTCGCCCTATAGCGGACCGGCTGGCTCGACGCTCAACGTCTCCGGCGCCGGGTTCAGCGCCGGCACGCCGATCAGCCTCTCCTTCCTTGGCCAGACGGCGACGACCACCAGCGGCGCCGACGGCTCGATCACTCCTACCGCCTTTACCGTCCCGGCGGGGCGGCCGGCCGGCGCGTATCCCATCACGGCCTCCGACGCGCTGAGCGAAACGGCGAACACGGTCTTCCACGTCGCGCCCACGCAGGCGCTCACGCTCACGCCGGACAGCGGCGTCTCCGGCCAGTCGATCGGTGTCTCCTTCTCCGGCTTCTTTGGCGACGACGTGGTGGACATCTACGTCGGCGGCGACAGCGCCAACGGCACGCGCGTCGCGTCGATCGGCGCTAACGGCGGCGCTACCGGCGCCAATTCAAGTTACTTCACCCTGCCCGAGTTCGGTCAGGCGGGGCCTATCACCGCGACCGCCTACGGGCACGGGAACAACGGCCCCGGCGCGGGCGGCGTGGCCACGACGGTCTTCACCGTGACCACGGCGCTGCGGCCGGCCCAACTCGCCGCCCCGCCCGGCGCCACGGTAGGCGTGACTGGAACCGGCTTCCTGCCCAATGAGACGGTCGACCTGCTGCTGGACGGCGCCCCGGCCGGCATGGCGCCCAACGGCGGACCCTCCACGGCCTATCCCGCCGGCCACGCGGTAGCCGATGCCAGCGGCACTGTCGTCGCCGCGAGGGCGTCCCCGTCGCGGCGGGCACGCACCACATCTACGCCTACGGGCATACGAGCCATGACCTGGTGTTTGCCACCTTCGACGTGCTGCCGCCGGCGCTGAACCTCGGTCCCTCGGGCGGCCAGCCGGGCTCGCGCTTCAACGCCAGCGCGGCCTACGGCGTCTTCGCCGGGTTCGAGCCGGTATGGCTCTATTGGGATGGCGACAGCCACACCGGCCTGTCCCTGGGGCAGACGAACGCGTACTATGGCTCCATCAGTATCGACCTCAACGTGCCGGGCGGCGCCGCGCCGGGAATGCACACGTTGACCGCCTATGGCGTGTCCTCGGGCCTGTCGGTGGAGGCGGCCTTTAACGTCGTCTCGCTGGCCGTTTCCCCCGGCAAGGGCCTGCCCGGCAGCCCGGTCGCGCTGACCGCGCGCGGCTACGCGCCCGGCGAGAGCGTCGCGTTCGGCTTCGTGCCCAACATCTACCACGACGGGAGCGTCCATAGCGTCGACCTCGGCCGCGCCACGGCCGACGCCGATGGGGTCGCGACTGTGCGCGCGAGCGTGCCCGTGACGGCGCAGGGCGAGACTGTCTACCAGGGCGCCGCGACCTTTAGTGCAACGGGCCGCGACGATGGCTATCCCGCTACAGCCCTCTACACCGTGCTGGCGCCGTCCCTGCTGGTTACGCCGCGGGGAGGACTCGTGCCCGGACAGGGCTTCACTCCGCGCGTCCACGTCAGCGCGGGCAACTACGATGTGTACGCCCCCTTCGAGACGGTGCTGTTCTACTACGGCGGCGACCCCACGCGGGGCCAGGGCGCCTACCTCGGCTCGGCAAACACCTATTATGGCTCGCTGGACGCCGACCTGACGCTGCCCAACGGCGCGGCGGGTCCGCATACGATCTACGCCTATGGGCTGCTGAGCGGGACGCTGATCAGCGGCACGTACCAGATGCTGTCTCTCGCCTTCTCTCCCGGTCAGGCGACCATCGGTGCTCACAGCGTCGCTACCCTGGCGGGCTTCACGCCCGGGGAGACCGTCAGCCTGCTGTGGGACGGCGCGGACGCGCACAGCCTGGCCCTGGGCAGCAGCACGGCTGGCGCGACGGGCACGACGACGGTCTCCTTCACCGTGCCGGGCTATGCTAACGGACCGGTCGGGCTGGGGGCGCACACGGTCTACGCCGTGGGCCGGCAGAGCGGCTACGTCGCGGCGGCCTCGTTCAACGTCGTGCCCGGCACGCTGACCGTTTCTCCCTCGCGCGGTGGCAGCGGAACCTACGTCGAGGTGTCCAGTTCCTACGGTGTCTTCACCGACTCGGAGCCAGTCCTGATCTACTGGAACGGCGATCCCGCCCACGGCGTCTATCTACAGTCCACCAATGCCTACTATGGGCGCCTCGACACGGACATCACCATCCCGGCGGGCTATCCCGCTGGCCACCACGACATCTTCGCCTATGGCGAGAACAGCGGGACGCTGCTGCGCGGTACCTTCGACCAACTGAACGCCGCGCTGACCCTCGACCCGCCGGCGGCGCTGCCCGGCGCCGCGCTCAACGTCACGGCAACCGCCTTCGCCTCCCAGGAGCAGGTGACGGTGTACCTGGACGGGGATAACCTGGAGGGCACGCCCGTGGCCACGGCGACGACCGACCTGAGCGGCACGACCGGCGCCTTCTCGGTCACCGTGCCCGCTGGAACGCTGCCCGGCCCGCACACGCTGACGGCCTACGGCGCGTCGTCGGGCGACCTCTCCAGCGCGACGCTGAACGTGCTGGGCCTGGCCACCAGCCCGGCTCTCGGGCAGGCCGGCGACAGCGTCGACGTCTACGGCGCTGGCTTCCGCCCCTACGAGGGCGTCACTCTGCTCTTCGACGGGGCCTCGCTGGCCAATTTCGGCGCGGACGGCAGCGGTGATGTCAGCGGCGAGGCGACGATTCCCGCCGCCGCGACGCCCGGGCTGCACACGCTGACCGCGCTGGGCACAAGCTCGGGCCTGCGCTACTCTGCCCCCCTGCTGGCGCAGGGACTGACGGTGACGCCGGGCGAGATTCCCGCGGGCGGCGTCGTGACGGTCGGCGGCAGCGGCTTCACGGTGGGCGAACCGGTCCGGCTCTACCTGGACGGTCCCAACGTGACCTATCTCACGTCGGCCACGGCGGTCTCGCCAACGGGCGCCCTGACCTCGACACGGGTACTGACCGCCGTGGGCGTGCTCCCGCCGACCGCAGTCACGATCCCGGCCACGACAGCGCGGGGCGCGTACGGCGTCTACGGCGTGGGTACGCGCAGTGGCGTCACGCTGCACGTCGCCGTGTCGGTGGTCAGGGGCACGCTGGCGGTTCAACCCCCGGCAGAGCAGGTAGGCGACTCGGCGCAGCTGAGCGGTGACGGCTTCAGTCCTTACGAACAGGTCACCCTCTACCTCGACGGGCAGACGGAGGGCGATTTCTCCAACAACGGCGGCGCCGTGAGCAGGCAATTCATCATCCCCGCTGGCACGACGCCGGGCGCGCATATCCTGCGCGCGGTAGGGCGTAGCAGTGGCTACTTCGTCACGGCCCCGCTGCGCGTCTTCGCCGCGACCCTTTCGCCGGCGCAAGGACCGGCGGGCTCGACGGTGGCCGTCGGCGGCAGCGGCTTCACGCCGGGCGAGGCGCTGACCGCCACGTTCGGCGCGGGACCGGGCGGCGCGGGCGTGCCTACCACCGCCGATGCGAACGGCAACGTGGCGCCCGTCTCCGTGACCGTGCCGCTGAGCGAGACGGCGGGCGCGGACGTGGTGCGGCTGGACGGCGCGGCCGGCGAGCACGCCACGGCCGGTTTCACCGTCATCGCCGCCACGCTGACGATTAGCCCGGCCTACGCGCAGGCAGGCGACCAGATCTCTATCTTGGGCGATGGTTACAGCCCGTACGAAACCGTGCGCGTGCTCTTCGATGGCACGCGCCTGGTCGACTTCTCCACGAACAATGGCGGCCGCTTCGGCGGGACCACCACCGTCCCCAGCGCGGCCGCGGGCACGCACACGGTCAGCGCCTTCGGGCAGAACGGCAGCCATGCCCTGACCGCATCGTTCCGCGTGCTGACGCTGAGCACGGCGCCGGGCGCGGTCCCCGCGGGCGCGCAGGCGCGGGTCAGCGGCGACGGATTCGCCGCTAGCGAGACCGTCTCGTTGTACTGGAACGGCGACAACGCACACGGTCGCCTGCTGGGCACGGCCACGACCTCCGCGACGGGACTCTTCGCCGCGACGATGGCCGTGCCCGCTGACGCGGTGGCCGGCGCCTACCCGCTGTTTGCACGCGGGGCCTCCAGCCGCGCCCTGGCCTCAACCTTTGTGACCGTGCCGGACAGCGGCGGCGTCAGCCCGGCGCCGGGGACAGGAGCGGTGACGGTCACGCCGTCCGGCGGGCAGCCCGGCGGCAGCGTCGTGTTCGGTGGCTCCGGGCTGCTGCCCAACGAGCACTACGCGCTGTATATCGCCGGCTCCGCGGCCGGGTCGGTCGGCAACGGCGCGGCCGACGGTTCCGGCGGTTTCAATATCCCGGTCACCCTCCCCGGCGATCTCGCCGCCGGTTCCCACACCGTGACCGTGCTCGGCGCTCAGAGCGGGACCGTGCTGACGGGCGCGGTGCGGGTGGTGACGGCGCGCGTCAGCCCCTTCCTCGGCACGACCGGTACGCCCGTCGATATTGCCGCCGACGGCTTCGACGCCGGAGAGTTGGTCCGCCTGACGATCAACGGCGCGCCGGTCTACACCGCGACGGCCGACGCCGGCGGCAGCGTCTCCGCGACCGGCGCCTTCACCGTCCCCGCATTGGCGCCCGGCGGCTACACGGTGGTCTTCAGCGGCGGGCATAGCGGTCTCGTGGCCACGACCGGACTGGCCGTGGCCAGCAATAGCCTGACCGCCAACCCCAGCGGCGCGCAGGCGGGCGCCCAGGTACACCTGCAGGCGCCCTACAGTACCGTCTCCGGTAGCGAAGACGTGCGGTTCTACCTCGACGGCGACCGCAACAGCGGGATCTATCTTGGCCAGACCACGGGCTACTACGGTTCGCTCGACGTGACCCTGCCCATCCCGACCGGGACCGCGCCCGGCCTGCACACGGTCAGCGCCTACGGCGCGCTGAGCGGGCTGCGCCTGGTCACGCCCCTGCAAGTGCTCACCTTTGGCGCGACGCCGGCAAAAGGCGCGCCGGGCAGCCCCGTGACGCTGACCGCGCGCGGCTACGCGCCGGGCGAGGCGGTCGATTACAGCTTCGTGCCCAACATTTATCACGACGGGAGCGTGCATACCGCCACGCTGGGCCGCGCCATTGCCGGCCCGGATGGCACGGTCGTGCTGACCGCTACCGTCCCCGTGACGGCTCAGGGCGAGACGGTCGCGCAGGGCGCGGCCAGGTTCAGCGTCGCGGGTCGCGCCAACGGCTACGTCGCGTCGGTCGTCTTCACCGTGCTGCCGCCCGCGCTGCTCATCACGCCCGGAGGCGGCGTCACGCCGGGCCAGGGCGCCAGCCCGCGCGTCCACGTCAGCGCGGGCAACTACGACGTATTCGCCCCCTTCGAGACGGTGCTGTTCTACTACGGCGGCGACCCCACGCGGGGCCAGGGCGCCTACCTGGGCTCGGCCAATACGTACTATGGGTCGCTCGACGCCGACCTGACCCTGCCCTCGGATAGCCCCGGCCAGCACCCGGTCTACGCCCTCGGTGTGCAGAGCGGGACCCTGATCAGCGGTACTTACCAGACGTTGGGCCTGGCGCTGGCCCCGGCGCAGGGGCCCAGCGACGCGGGCTCGATGGCCACGGCGGCCGGCTTCGCGCCGGGCGAGGCCGTCAGCCTGTTGTGGGACGGCGCCGACGGGCATAGCCTGGCGCTGGGCACGGCCACGGCCAGCGTCTCGGGCACAGCGTCCATTCCCTTCGTCGTGCCCGGCTACGCCAACGGTCCGGTCGGTCAGGGCCTGCACAACGTCTATGCCGTCGGGCGCTTGACCGGCTACGCCGCGCTGGCCACCTACGACGTGGAGTCCGCCGGGTTGACGCTTTCGCCGCCGCGCGGCGGGCCGGGCGATTACGTCGCAGTCAGCAGCCCCTACGGCCGCTTCGCCGGCTTCGAGCCCGTCAGCCTGTACTGGAACGGCGACAACCGGCACGGCCTCTTCCTGGGCGTCGGCAACGCCTACTACGGCCGCCTCGACATCGGCGTCAGGATTCCCACCGGGTACAGGGCCGGACACTACAGCGTCTACGCCTACGGCGAGTACAGCGGGACATTGGTACAGGGCATCTATGACCTGCTCAGTTCGTCGCTGATCCTCAATCCCGCGGCGGCGCTACCGGGCGACAGCGTCAATCCCGCGGCGCGCGGCTTCGCCTCGGGCGAAACGGTGCAGCTGTACGTCGACGGCGACAACGTCAGCGGCACGCCCGTGACCACGGCCACGGTCGGCGCCGCCAGCTCGACCGCCGCCTTCTCGCTGACCGTCCCGCCGGGCGCGATCCCCGGCGTGCACGAGGTCGCGGTCTATGGCCTCTCGTCGGGCGACCTCGCCGCGACGGCGCTGACCGTCCTTGGCCTGGCTACCTCGCCGGCACAGGGGCAGCCCGGCGACAGCTTCGACGTCTACGGGGCAGGCTTCGCGC
>JAABUX010005097.1_pt1 | contig 16262 bp, 12 predicted proteins | sample 5561851 | NCBI WGS metagenome assembly JAABUX01 (sample SAMN10711883, study PRJNA513361) | rock metagenome | isolation source: Antarctica rocks | place: Antarctica: Victoria Land, Richard Nunatak red sandstone | collected 2016-01-03 | reverse complement strand
TGAGGTACCAGCAGTCCACCGCCGCTGTCGTCGCCCCGCTCGCGTACACCGTCACCGTGAACCCCGTGCCCGCCGTCAGCGCCATCACTCCCACCGTGGTGACCGTGCCGCCGTTCCCCCTCACCTGCAGGAACACCAGCGAGTTGGCGCCCACCAGCGTGTTGGCCACGGCCACCGTGCCACCGCTCGCCGTCCCCGCCGGGATGCTGAATGTCCCCACCTGCTGATTGGAGACGTTGCCGCCGCTCGTGTTCGCTGTCTGACCCGCCACGCACAGTTGCCTGTTGGCCGCGATGCACGGGTTCGGCGCCGGCTGGTTGTTCGGCGCCGTCGAATCCATCTGAATGCCCTCCAACGCCGTCGGCAGCACCGGTCCCGTATACATCCCTTGCCTCCCTTCGGTCGCAGTTCACAGTAGGCAGTAGGCAGTTCACAGTTCTGCCGTCAACCGACCACTCGTCCCCCATCTGCCCACTGCCCACTGCCCACTGCCCACTGCCCACTGCCCACTGCCCACTGCCCACTGCCCAGCTACGCCAGTAGCGCAATCAGCCGCGCCGCGATGTCCGCGTGCCCTGCGTCGCTCGGGTGGCTGTTGCCCCCGCCCGTGATCAGTCCAGCCACCGCCGTCGGACCCAGCGCCTCCCATGCCGCGTTGATGTCCAGCACCGCGCATCCAAAGCGCCGCGCCAGGTTATAGATGCGGTCGATGTAGAAGTGCGCGTAGGTGTTGTTCAGCCAGTTGCCCGCCAGGGGACCGATGCACGGGATCACGAACACCACCGACGCCCCCGCCATCCGCGCCGAGTCGCAGTACCGCCGCGCCTGGTACTCGAACGTGTCGTAGGCGATCTGCTGCTGCATGTCGTTCACCACGTGCTCGATCACCACCAGCTTCGGCTGCGGCTGCAGGAACTCCACGCTGCCCTTCGGCGTGTCCGCCGTCGTGTTCACCGCCGCCTGCCACAGGCTGCGGCCGCTGATCCCCAGCGGATACGGCAGGATGCCCCGCCCCACTCCGCTGTAGGCCGTGATGCCGTGCAGGATCAACGTCTGCGCCCCGGCCTGCGTCAGCACGATCGTGTGTGACCCCGGCACGAGTCCCGTGATGCTGACCGCTTTCACCGGGCTGACGATGCCGCCGTTGTTGCAGCTCGGGTTCCCCCCGCCGCCATTGGCCACGCCATTCGCGTCATAGCTCACCCCGTCCACCTGCACCGTGAACGGTCCGCCCCCGCCGTTCTGCCCCACCCACACGTCCACCGTCGTGCCGATGAACTGCCCCGTCGCCGCGGCGCCCATCGCGCCTGAGACCCGCGCCTGACCGCCCAGCCCGTAGGAGAACCAGTCGGCCCAGTTCCCCGCGTAGCTCCAGCACGGCCGGCTCTTCGCCGAGTAGTTGGTCCCGCCGCCATACGAGGCGTCCGTGGTGTCCCACACGCCGTGGAAGCCCTCGCCGGCGTTGCCGTAGCGCGCCTGCAAGGCCGCCATGGTCACCGCCGCGAAATGCCGGTCGGCCAGGGCGGTCGCGTTGGCCCCCCTCAGGATCGAGTCGCCGACCATGACGACAGGGCAGACCCGCGGCGCCGACCGCGCCGCGATCCATTGGTCCAACGCCCCATCGGGCACGTACACCGCCGGCTCGCTGCCCGACGATCCGCCCCCGTACAGTTGCGGCACGGTCTCCTCCTTCCTCAGTTCACAGTAGGCAGTAGGCAGTTCACAGTTCTGCCGCTAACCACCTGCTCGTCCCCCGTCTGCCTACTGCCTACTGCCTACTGCCCACTAGTTATTTCCCTGGTAGAACCCACGATAGTCCACCACCGCGCCGCCGTACTCGTGCCTGACCTTGTAGGTGATCACGTCGTTCGTGAAGTTGCTCCCGAACAACGGCTGATCCTGGATGAACAGCACCGGGTTGATCTGCCCGCCCACGAATCCGACCTCGACCGTGTCGATCACCCGCGGGTCCGCCGCCAGGTACCACCCCGTCGCGCTCGCCAGCTGCGGCACCACGATCACTTCGGCGTAGCCCAGCATCGGGTTGATGTCGTTGTAGTTCGCCCCCGGCGCGCCCGCGCTCTTGGTCACCACCATGCCCTGCCATTCCAGCTCCGGCGGCACGACCAGGTAGCGCGGCTTCAGCCCGATCGGTTTGCCCGCCAGGTTGGTCTGCCGCCGCATTTTGGTCACGCCCGTCTGCATCGCTCCGCTGGCCAGCGCCGCCCCCGTGTTCGGCGTGCCGGGTGTCACCACCGCGCTGTTGCCGTGCGCTCCGCCGTTGGTGAACAGGGGGCTGCCGTCGTAGATGTTCCCCGCCGCGGTCAGGATGCCGTACACGAACTCGGCGAGGGTGAACGCCGCCGCCACCGCCAGCTTGCCCGGAATCTGCCGGATGGCGTACAGGTCGTCGTTCACGATCGTCTCCCGCGTCACCGGCACCAGGTTGCCCCGCTTCGCCGGCTGATACACCGCCCGCGTGTCAGCCAGCGTCAGCGTGGTGTAGGCCGTGTCCTCCGGCACGGTCGAGAGCGACCCGAACGCGCCGAGGCGGATGCGGTCCTGCTGCTTGAAGTCTTTGATCGGCGTCACCGTGCAGAACTTCTGCCATTCGCTCGGCCACGCCTGGTAGTCCTTCAAGAGCCGCTTGTTCATGCTCGTGCCCAGCAGGTAGCTGAAGGTGGCCGTGGTCACGTCCGCCTCGCGCAGTTTCTCGGGCGCCGAGACGCCGGTGATGCCGCTGTCGCCGGTGGCCACCACGTAGGCCTCGCGGATGCCGCCCAGCTGTGGCACGCGCTCGCCCTCCTGGATGTCGAAGAGCTGGTCGAAGGCTTTCTGCAGCCGTTCCGCTTCGGTCATGCCCACGCGGATCTGCTTCTCGTAGCCCATGCCCCGGATCAGCCCCACGTCCGTCAGCTCGGCGAGCAAGGCCCGCTCGTCGGCCAGCGCCGCCTCCAGCTCGCCCGCCTCGAAGACGCGGCCGCTAAACCGCTTCTCGACGCGCGTGGTCACCGCCGTCGGAAGGCTGGCCCCGCTCAGCGTGCGCAGCAGGGTGCGCTCACACTCGATCAGCCGCCGCCCCTGCTGCAGTTCCTCACGCAGCGCCGTGCGCTCGGCCTCGAACAACGCGGCGACTTCAACACCTGTGGGAGCAGCCGGCACAACCGCCGTGGCCGTCCCTCCCGCCGCTATCCCTGTCCCCGTCCCTTTCTCCTCGTCTGCCACGTGCCTCTCTCCTTTCCGTTCCGCTTCCGTGATATAGGTCCCGCCGGCGATCACACGCCCGCCGGCAATGTCCGCCGCGATCGTCGGCCCCATCTGTACCGGACCCGTCCCCGCCCCAATGCCCGTGCTAAACGGCCCCTCGTGCGTCAGGTCTTGCCCTGTCACGGGCCGCTGCAGCTGGCCGATCCCCAGCCCCATGGATGCGGCCACGGCGGCGCTGGCGTCTTGCATGGCCACGCCGCGCTCATTGTCCGGCTCGTACTGGTCCCACCAGCTGCCGTTATCGGCCTGTAGCAGCCGCTCGATCCTGCCCCCGGCCGAGGCCCGCGTCACCACGTCGCAGCTGTTGAGCTTTGTGATGCCCTCCACCACCCGGCACGTCTTGCCATCGACCGTGCCCGGCGCCACCCGCCCGTCGGCGTCAATGCTGATCCCGACCAGCTCGTGCCCGTCCGTGACCGACTCCTCGATCAGCGACCACAGCCAGTCGGCGTTCTTGCTGACCTTCAGCGTGGCGCGTAGGGCGCCGTCGTCGCCGATGCGCGGCGCCTTGTAGTAGCCGACCAGGTCGCGCACGCTGCGCTCCGGCCGCTCGCCCGGCGCGGGGTGGTCGGCAAAGGCCCGCGCCCCCTCGAACAGCGGCATCATCCCGCGCACCACCTCCGGCGCGTAGTAGTTGCCGTTCTTGCTGAGGCCCGGCCGGATGCACACCACCTCCACCGCCCGCTCCTCCGCCTCCGGCGTCAGCACAGCCTCCGTCAGCGCCGCTACGATCGTCAGCCGCCCCGTACTCCCATCCGTCCGTCCCACGGCCTCCTCCTCACCAGCGACAAGTGACGAGTGACGCACAAGTCCCACTCATCCCTAACCACTCGTCACTCGTCACTCGTCACTCGTCACTCGTCACTCGTCACTCGTCACTCATTGATGGCCGCTCGGCCCCGTCGCGCCAGTGAACGCGCCCACGTCCCGCCCCGCCTCATTCGCCGCCGAATACTGCCCCGCGATTCTATAGCTCTCCATGTTGCCGTCCGCGTCGTCCGCGTCGTAGCTGTGCAGCGCCGGTGTGGCCAGGCCGTCGACGTGCGCGCCATTGACCATCGCCGTGAAGCGGTCCTCGGGATAGGCCGTGCCCTCGTCGCGCGGCTGGTAGGTCTCACTGGGATCGGGATAGCCGGGATGCCAGGTTCTGTCACTCATGGTCATGGTCTCGTCTCTCCTCTGTTGGGACATGTACGTTGCGGTGGGCAACCCTCACCCCCGCCCCATGCGGATTGGTCTCTCGGCTCTGCGGAGCCGAGAGACCAACCGGCTCTCCCGTGCGCAGGAGAGGGGGAGAAGATGCGCTCTAGAGTTCCACAACCGACCGCAGTCGGCCGGTGGTTTGCCCGGCGACCGCGGTCGCTGGGCCAGGCCGGTGGACCGCGCTACACGAATGCCCGCGGCTCGTAGCGGCCGTAGTCGCCAAGGCGCTCGCCCTGATCGCGCCGCACCGCCGTCTGCTGCCGGGCGCAGTAGCCGCCCGCATCGGTCTCCAGGTCGGTCAGTAGCCCGTCGACCGGCTCGCGTCCCACCGCCGGCGCCAGGCCCCAGCCCCACACCGGCTGCGTCACCGCAATCGCCGCGGCGCTACTCACGTCCGCCACGCGGCCGTCCCCGTCCCGAGGCAACGCGACCGGCGCCGGCATCGCCTCCATGCCCGCCAACGCCGCCGCGCCGTCCTGGCCGTCGCCGTCGTCGGGCAGCGCGTACCCCTGTATGCCCAAACCCTTTCTTATGGATGTGTCCACGTCTATCTCTGCCTCCTTGCTGTTCCAGCCGCGGCCGCTACGGCATTGCCCCCAGTCTCAGCCCAGGCTGCCCCTGTCCTTGCCCTTGCCCCGAAAAACTGGGCGTCGCGTCAGACGCCCCTGCCTGCGACTGGCTGGGATCGGACGCCGTGACCGCGACCGCTGCCGCCGCCGTTGCCGTTGCCGTTGCCGTCGCCGGGCGCGCTGTCGTCGCCGTTGTCGCCGCCGCCACCGCCGCGACGGCTGGCGCCGTGCGCAGCGCCGTCTTGAGGCTCAGCACCTCGCTCTCGATCAGCACCTCCAGTTGCTCCCCCGAGAACATGGGGAACCGCCGCGAGAGCAGCGCCGCCACCTCGGCGTAGCGCGCGCTCCTGGCCGGGATGGCCTGCTCCGCCCACGCCACCAGCCGCGCCGCGCAGGCCTCGGCGCGCCGGTCGCGCAGGTGCAGCAACACCTGCCGCACCACCCACGTCACCGCCAACGAGGTCAGTGGCGCCCCCGCAACCGCGAGCGCCTGATACTCCAAAAGCAGCGCCTGCCGCACCATGTCGCCGTGCATGCACCCCTCCTTCCAGTTATTAGTCGTTAGTCATTAGTTATTAGCCATGAAACGGAAGTACTTCCCTAACGACTAACGACTAACGACTAACGACTCGTACCAGCTCACGGCGCACCCAGCCGTGCAGGCCGAGCTCGCCGGCGTAGACGAACGTCCACAGGCACTCTTTGTCGTAGGCGTCGCGCAGGGCCTCGCCGTCGGGCAGCGTCGCCAGCACGGTCGCGCTCGCGCTGGGCGCCTCGCGCAGGCGCAGTCCCTCGGCGCAGTTCACCACCAGCGTTGCGCCACTGTTGTGCGAGCCGGTGGCGCCGCCGGCGGTCGTATTGCCGTCGTGGCGACGGTCCGGCGCCGACCGCACCACCTGGGGCAGGCTTTCCAGGATGAACGCGCCGGCAAAGGCCGTGGCCACGCTCGTGTCGGTGTAGACCGTGTCCCGACCGCCGTTCCAGTACGACAGCGGGTCGTTGAAGGCCCCGCCGGGCAGCCACAGGATGAAGTGGTCGGGCTCGTCCGCGCCGCCCAGCCACCACAGCGGGTAGTCGGTGTAGACGCGCCGGCCGTCTGTCAGGTTAGGCGTCGCCGTGCGCAGCCGCGCCGCGCGTACCCAGCAGATGGCCCACGGCGCGGACCGCGCCTCGGACAGGTTCGACGTCCAGCGCCAGCCAATCCCCAGCGCCGTCAGCGCCCGCCCGGCCTGGTCCAGCCACGTATAGCCCTGGCCGGCGTGGTCCGGCTGGCCCGTCGCCAGCAGCCGCATCGCCGCCACCAACGCCGGGTCGTCCCCCGCGAAGGGGTAGCCCACCTCGCGCAGGTAGCGCGCCAGGCTGGCCTCGAAACAATCGCTGGCTCCCTCCAGTGCCCCCGGCGCGTCGCCCGCGTGCCGGAACAACTGGCTCACGTGCCGCCAGCGCGGCTGCCATGCCATAGCGTCCTCCTTTGATAGCCGTTAGTAATTAGCCATTAGCTCTTGGTTGCTGCCAACGATTCAAGTGGGTGTCGACGCGGACGGCGTGACCGGCCGTAACGACAGGCTAATGACTAATGACTAATAGCTATTAGCTATTGGCTAATAGCTAACGTAGCCTCTTCAGCTCCACCGTCCAGCGATTGGCCGCGATGCCACTGGTGCGGTAGGAAATGACCTCGTAGCGCGCGGCCGCCGCCACGGCCTCGGGCGTCGCCGTTGCCGTATCGGCCACCAGCAGCACGGGGCGCGGGTCCGTCTCCAGCGGGAACTCCGCCCGCACCGTCGCCGGCTGCGCCGCCTGCCCGGCCGCGTGACCCGCGGCCGCTGCCAGGAGCGGCGAGACCGCCGGCTCCGCGTAGGCCTGCGGCTTCCACACCACGTCGGCCGTCACGTAGGCCGTCTCATCCGGCCGGCGGTAGACCAGCGTCACCGTGCGCGTCCGGCCCTGCCGCACCCGCGCCCGGTTGGCCGCCATGCGCGCCAGCTTGCGCCCGTCGAGCATCCGCCCCTCCTCGTCCTCGCCCCGCTCACGTACGCTTTGTCTCTTTGACGGCGCGACCCTGATCGCGAACCGGCGCCGCAGTGGGAGCGTGGATGTCTCACACGCCTCCGTCAGAGTGCCCGTTGTCGCACACCTACATGCTTTGCCGCCTCCCTTCGCGTTTTCTCCGCCCATTTAGTAGAACATCAGTTCTACTATGAGCCGATTATAGCACGGCATCGGCGGCCGTCAAGGAACACACCACGCACAGGCGAGTTGTGCATCGGCGGCCTGGGAGCGCGGGCGTCCCGCCCGTCCCCGCGTTGGACTCGGAAAGGCGGGACGCGTAGCGAGCGCCGCGCTCCCATAGATGCCCCTCCCATCGCCACGCCGGCGACTTTTCACCGACCGCGTTCCGCAACTTTGCCGGAAGATTGCCGGTCTGACGCGCCCCTGACCGTTCATAACGCTGTGAGTCTGGAGTAGACTATAGGTTGAGGACAGGCGCGAGGTGTCACTTTTTTGACAGCGCGCCGGCTGCTGGTGCTTTATAGTGGACAACAGCGGACGCGAACGGCAGAGACCTTTCAAGGTCCGTCCCTGCCATGACCCTTCAGGGTCAGGCAGCACTCGCATTTCTATTATGTGTATTTCATTATGCAAATCGTGCATGACCACATGTTACCCCTTATACTATGGTGCAGACCCACCAGCCCCACCCGGACGCGTCCCCCAACGATAGCCGTACAGAGAGAAAGGCTAGACCAACCGATGGATACCCCCACGACCGCGCGACACGCCCGCCCACGGCCCTCTAGCCCCCCTGGCCACGGCACGCGCCTGACCCTGTTCGCCACGCTGCTGCTGGCCCTGACCGCTGGCGTGACCCCCGCCGACGCCCGCCGTCCGTGCCCAGGGCGCGCCCGCGACGCCCGCCGTCCGTGCCCAGGGCGCGCCCCCGGAGCTCTCAGCGCCCCTGACCGCGGCGCTCACCCGTCCGGGCGCAGGGACAGTCGGCCGAGCGGTCGCCCGACCCGCGCGGCATCCTGTGGTTGCAGCCGCGGTGGCGCGGGACTCGCTCGGCGCCGCGCAATCGCTGCGCCTCTCGGCCAACGCGGCGGCGCGCCTCGCCGGCATCCGGCCAGACGCCGCGACGACCCTCACAGTCACGACCAACACCGACCCCTACAGTTGTCCCGAGCCGCCGGGTAGACCCAGACGGCGGTCGCCGGTAACCTGACCGCGACCGCTGCGGGGGGCCAGCCAACGAACACGCCAACCAACACGCCGACCAACACGCCGACCAGCACGCCGACCAACACGCCGACCAACACGCCCGGACCGGCCAACACGGGGACGCCCGCGGCCACGACCACGCCGTTCCCCACCCTCATCGCGCTGGCCACGCCGACCTCGCGCCCCACGCACGCGTCCCCCACCCCGCGGCCATCGCTCCGGCGCACGCCCACGCACACGCCCGTCACGACGGCGCCCTGCCTGGTGCGCGCGCTCTCCCTCTACGGCTCACGCTTTAGCTTCGCCGGCCTGAGCTTCTACACGCTGCCAAACATCAGTGTCACGAACCTGCGCGGCACGGGCGGGCGTCATCCCCGCGTGACTTCGCCCGCCCCGCTCTTCTTCGACGACGGGCGCGTCACCTTCTACGCCGACACGCGCTACGGCACGCTGGCCTGCGGCCGCTCCCCGCTGCTAGACCTGACCGGCCGCGTGTTCCTCGGCAGCGCGCCGGGCCAGCGCGGGCACGGCCTCGTCGACCTGTACGGCCGCAGCTTCCGGCTGCGCGTGCGCTCGACCAGGAGCGGCTACAGCGCGCGCCTGGAGATCTACAGCGCGCGCATCGACCACACCTACCAGGGCCTGCACGGGACTGTCGCCATCCGGCGGTAGACCTGTACGGGCTAACGACCTAACCCTGAAGGGGTCATGGGAGGGACAGACCTTAAAAGGTCAGCCGAGAAGCCTCGCGCGGGCCGGTTCCCGCCGGGGACCAGCCCGCGCAGACCCTTCAGGGTCCGTGTCCTGCCATGACCTTTTAAGGTCAGGCTGTTGGAGGACACAGATTCGTGATATGCTAATCGCGTCGTCCCATGCACGCCCCTACAGCGCAAAGCAGCAACGCCTGGTCGGAGTTGGGAGGAGCTTTGAGTATGGATACGACGCGGAATGGCCCCACGGCGCGACATCGACAGCGCGCGCGCATCGCGGCAATCGGCCTCATCACGATCCTGGGCGCGGGCATCACCGCTACCCCTGGCGCACGCGCCGGAGCCCCAACCGTGGCTGCTGCTGCCCTGGCGCATCCGCCGGCTGCCTCGGACACGTCAGTGTCCGTCGTTTGCCATGCGACGTGGGCCACGGGCTGCGTCCAATCGCCACAATCGCCAAGCTCTCGCGCTGCCGTGATCGCACCGGTCGCCGCCACTCGCACGCGCGAGCCCACGGCGGCTCCGACGCGGACCGCTACCCCCACACCCACCCGCACTCCTACCGCGACGAGCACGCGCACGGCCACCAACACCCCGTCGCCCACCGCGACCGCCACCAACACCCCCACCAATACCGCGACGACTACCCCGACCGCTACCCCCACGCCGCCGCCCACGGCCACCAACACCAACACCCCGTCGCCAACCCCGACCCCGACCCCGACCCCTGCCCCAACGGCGACGCCCTATCCAACCCTGGCCACTCCCTCGATCATGCCCGCTCCCACGGCGCCGCGCCCCAACGGCGCCCCGTCCACCCCGTCCCCATTCCCGTCGCTCCCGTCGCCCTCCCCAACCCCAACGGCCTCCCACGCTCGCCCGACGGCAGTCCCGGCTCCGGCCGCCGCCCGGCTGTCCGTCCGTGTCACGCCGCCGCGCGTGACCTCCGGCCACACACTCATCGTCCAGGTCACGACACTCCCGCGTACCCACGTCTCGCTCACGGTCATGGTACGGATGACGCGGGTCACGACGCGCGACGTGGTCAGGCGCGGACATCGCGTGCGCGTGCGCGCCAGCCAGACGGTCGTCCTCTACCGGCTCGACGCGCGGGTCACGACCGACCGGCACGGCCGCGGCGCCGCCCGCCTGCGCATCCTCTATCGACCCGCCAGCTCGGCTTCGGCGCGGGTCGAGGCCATCGCCCAGACCGCACACGGCGCCCTGCGCGCCGCCGCTGGCGTGACCATCCTCCCCGCCGCTGCCGCGTCGCGCCATGGCTGCGCCCTTCCCTGCACCGTCGGCGTCGGCGTCCAGCCCGGCGCCGTGGCCCTCGACGGACGGACGGGCCGCGCCTTCGTCGTCGACGGGGGCAGCAACAGCGTCAGCGTGCTCGACATCGCCACGGGCGCGGTCCTGCGCACGGTCAGGGTGGGGGCGCAGCCCAATGCCGTCGCGGTCGACGAGCGGACGGGGCTCGTCTTCGTGGCCAACGGCGGCGCCACTACCATCAGCGTCCTCAATGCGGCCAGCGGCGCCGTCCTGCATACCGTCACCGTCGGCGCCAACCCCTACGCGCTCGCTGTTGGCACAGCGGTGCGCCGCGTCTTCGTCGTCAATAATAGCGGCGTGGACACGCTCGACGCCGCGACTGGCCGCCTCCTCCATACCGCTGCCGTCGGCAGCGACCTCAACGCCGTGACCGTCGACGAGGCCACCCGCCGCGTCTTCGTGACCGACCAACTCGGTAACAGCGTCGTCACCCTCGACGCCGTCACCGAGGCGAAGCTCCACACCACAAAGGTCGGCAGCATCCCCTGGACCGTCACCACCGACCCGCGCAATGGCCATGCCTTCCTGGCCTGGGACAACGACCGCGTCAGCACCCTCGACGCCGCCAGCGGCGCCATCCTGCGCACCGTCTCCGTTGGCCAGGTGCCCAAAGTCCTGGCCGTCGACCCGGCCACCAACCGCGTCTTCGCCGCCGCCTCGGTCGACAATACCGTCGGCGTGCTCGACGCGACCACGGGTCGCCTGCTGCGCACCGTGCCCGTGGGCCAGGCGCCCGTCGCCCTGGCCGTGGACGAGCGGCGCGGACGCGTCTACGTGGTCGACAACGGCAACGATCGGGTCACCGTGCTCGACGCCGCCAGCGGCGCCGTCTGTGGCGCTGTCCACGCCGGCGCCGGACCCACCGCCGCGGCCGTTGACCCGCGTACCAATCGCGTCTTCGTGGTCGACAAAGGAGCCGGCGGCGCCTCGCACGGCGCCGTCACCATCTTCAGCGCCCAGTAACACCGGTCCCTTCGGGCACGTGTAGCCAATGGATAGCATGGATGACCTGGAATCCTGGAATCCTACCGTGAGAACGACATGGCTCTATCGCGCATTCCGCGGGCTCACTGCCGTTGTCCTACTCGTCGTCGCCGCTCCGGCCGCCCTATCCTCCGCGAACCCTCACCCACCCCTCCCGCACGCGGGACCCCACCCCTCTCCCGCGGTCAGGGCTCGTGAAACGTCGGCGACGGGCGTGTCCCCTGGGACCGCCGCAGTCCCCGCGGCTATGTGCGCGGGCGCGCGGTTTGCCGAATCTGGACGGGCGTCCTGCGACAGCGTGCCGCGGGGACTGCGGCGGTCCCAGGGGGTGACTGGCGTCCGCAGCGGACAATTCACAGACCCTGCTCCCGCGCATGGGAAAGGCGTGCTGGACCGTCGCATTCCGCGGCTAGCAATCGCGGGGGACCAGTCCGCCGTGGGCGGGGGGGCGAGGGCTCCCTTCCCGTCTACGATCAGGGTTGGCGTCAGCCCTGTTGCCGTGGCCATCGACGTGCGGACGGAACGCGCTTTCGTCGTCAATGGGGGAGGCAACAGTGTCAGCGTGCTCGACACCGCCACCGGCGCCGTCCGTCGAACCACCGTTGTGGGCGCGAAGCCCGACGCCATCGCGCTCGACGAGGGGACCGGGCTGGCTTTCGTCGCCAACGGCGGCGCCAATACGATCAGCGTGCTCGACGCGTCCAGCGGCGCCCTCCGTGGCGCCGTTACCGTCGGCGCCAACCCCTACGCGCTCGCGGTCAGCATCCCGGCGCGGCGCGTGTTCGTGATCAGCAACGACGGCGTGGACCTGCTCGACGCCGCGTCCGGCTTCTTCCTCGACACCATCGCCGTCGGCGGCGCCCTCAACGCCATTGCCGTGGACGACGCGACGGTTCGCGTCTTCGTGACCGACCAACTCGGCAACAGCGTCATCACCCTCGACGCCGTCACCGAGGCGGCCCTCCACACTACGCGCATCAGCAGCATCCCCTGGACCGTCGCCAGCGATACCCGGACGGGCCACGCCTTTGTGGCCTGGAACGACCGTGTCAGCACCCTCGACGCGGCCAGCGGCGCCCTGTTGCACACGGTCACGGTCGGCCAACTGCCCAAGGCCCTGGCCGTGGACGACACGACCAGCCGCGTCTTCGCCGCCAACGCGGTCGACAATACCGTCGGCGTCCTCGACGCGACCAGCGGCCGGCTGCTGCGCACGGTCGCGGTCGGGCCGTCCCCCATCGCCATAGCCGTGGACGAGCATCGGGGCCGCGTCTACGTGCTCGACAACGGTGGCGATAGCGTCAGCGTGCTCGATGCCAGGACCGGCGCCGTCCGCGGGACCATCCCCGCCGGCGCGCAACCCGTCGCCGCCGCCCTGGACCCGCGCACCGGCAGGGTCTTCGTGGTCGACAAAGGCGCCGGCGGCGAACCGGGCGCCGTCACCGTCCTCGCCCCCCCGGCGACGCCGGCGCGCCGCTGAAAAGAACGCCGCCCGACCGGACTGCCACGCCGCTCTTCTCTCCTCATATGCAACGACGCCCGGCAAGGCGCGGGGCATGCGGGGCATAGGGGTCCGCCAGCGCCCTTCAACGCCTGTTGCGAGAAAGTCAGGGTCCGTCGATGCGGCCGGCGACGGTCATAAGGAGAATGGCCGTGCCGGCTGTTGACCCGGAGGCAGGCAGGGGGGCGCCTTCACGTGGACGGGATACAGGGCCTGCAAAAGATCAGTCTGGGGGCGCGGGCGTCTCGCCCGTCCCGGCGTTGGCCCCGGAACGGGCAAGCAGCGCGGTGAGCGCCATGTGCCCCCAGACCAGAAAGGCCTCCACCCGATATGCCACCCCGATTTTTTGCAGACCCTGGGCCGGAACGCCGGGACACCGGGACAACAGGGGGATTGCGGCCCATGCGAGGGTGTGGTACCGTAGGGGGCAGTCGCCCGATTGTCGCCCGACTGGACCCCCTGAGCCGGTGACGGTCGGGTGAGATGATTAGGATGCTGCGCGACGCGCACGCCCTGATCCACAGGAGGACGGGCCGCCTCTGCCCGCGCGGCCGGTTGTGTCCCGGCCACCTGGAGGATTGTTCATGACTTTGCAGACGACGTTCGGCCAGGACGACCTGGCACGCATTCACCCCGGCGTCCTGGTCGCCGCCGCCACCGTGCGCGCGGCCTTCCAGGGCCTGATCGAGGAGCAGGCGCACCGCATACAGGCAGGCAACCCCCTGCTAGATCCCCTGGATGGCCTGTCGTACCACGGCGGCACGAGCTCGTGGTACGACAGGGCGGACCAGGGCAGAGGCGGGGACAGCGCGGCCGCGGCGCCCTCCTGCACCTTGCCGGCGGAGGTCTGGGACAACGCCTCGCCGCTGTGGGCGCTGCGCGACGGCCTGGGGCTGAGCCCTTTCGAGGTGAATGTCGTGGTCCTGTGCCTGCTCCTGGAGATCAGCGTGCGCTACGAGCCGTGGATCGGGACGTGGAGCGACGATATGACGCAAAGACAACCCACGGTGGAGCTGGCGCTGGACCTGTTTGCGCCCGAGGGCGCGGCCAGCCTGCCGTACCTGTACGCTTTCGCCTCCGAGGCGCGGCTGCGGACGTGGCGGCTGATCCACCTGCCAGAGGGGCCGCGCGACTCGCAGGCGGGGCCGCACAGCCTGGCCGCGCGGCCGCTGCAGCTCGACCACGCCCTGCTGTGGTTCCTGCTGGGCCACGACAGCCTCGACCCCGCCCTGCTGCCCGTGGCCGCCCCGCGCCCCTCCGACCCCGCCGCCCTCGGCCCCCTGCCCCCTGCCTTTGCCCCCTTCCTCTCCGCCCGTGCCGCGTCCGGGCGCGCCGCCGTGGCCCTGGTGTATGGCCCCGACCCCGCCGCCCTCGCCGGCGCCGCCCTCGCCGCCGCCCACCATTGTGATCGTCCCCTGCTGCAGATCGACGCCCGCGCCCTGGCCGACCTGCCCGCCGACGAGGCGCTCGACCTGCTGGCCCGCGCGCTGCGCCACGCCGTCCTGACGCGCGCTCTCCCCGCCCTCGTCGACGCGCCCGCCCTCCTCGCCCCCGCCCAACCCCTGGCCGACCCCGCCCGCCGCCTCCTCGCCGCCCTCCCCGCCCACACGCCCGTCCTGCTCCTCGCCCCCGGTCCCGAGGGCGAGGTCGGCACGCTCGACCCCGCCGCCGCGTTCGCGCCCGTCCCCGTCCCGGCCCCCGATCCCACCGCCGCCCTCGCCGCCTGGACCCGCGCCGCCCAGGTGCACGGCATCCCCGCCGCCCCCGCCGCGCTGCGCGCCCTGGCCGAGGCCGCCCCCCTCGCCCCCCCTCAGATCGCCCGCGTGGCCCAGGCCGCCGCCCAGGCCGCCCGCGCCGAGGGCGCCGCGCCCCAGCAGGGCCACCTCCAGGCGGCGGCGCGCGCCGCGCTGCGCACCCTGGCCCCCGCCCTGGACCTGACCCAGCCCCGCTACGGCTGGGAGGACCTGATCCTGCCGCCCGACCGGCTGGCGCTGCTGCGCCACCTGTGCAACCGAGTGCGCTTCCGCTCGCAGGTGCGCGCGCAGTGGGGCCTGGGGCGGGGCACGCTGCCCGGCGTCACCGCCCTGTTCGCGGGGGAGCCGGGCACGGGCAAGAGCATGGCGGCGGAGGTCGTGGCCGCCGACCTGGGCCTCGACCTCTTCAAGGTCGACCTAGCGCAGACCGTCAGCAAGTACATCGGGGAGACCGAGAAGAACCTGGGGCGCATCTTCGACCAGGCGGAGGCCTGCGGGGTGGTGCTGGTCTTCGACGAGGCGGACGCGCTCTTCGGCAAGCGCAGCGCGGTCAAGGACAGCCACGACCGCTACGCGAACCTGGAGACGTCGTACCTGTTGCAGCGGCTGGAGCGGTACCGGGGGCTGGCGATCCTGACCACGAACCTGCGGGCCAACCTGGACGAGGCGTTCACGCGGCGCATCGCGGTCAGCGTGGACTTCCCGCTGCCGGGCAGGGAGGACCGGCTGCGGTTGTGGGAGGGGGCGCTGGCCCAGGCGCCGCGGGACCCGGCCCTCGACCTGCGGCTGGTGGCGGAGCGGGCGGAGCTGGCGGGCGGGTCGATCCTGAGCGCGGCGCTGGCGGCGGCGCACTTCGCGGCGGAGGAGGGGGGCGCCATCGACGCGGACCGTCTGCTGCGGGCGCTCAAGTGGGAGACGCAGAAGAACGGGCGGCTGTTCGACCCGGTGCTACTCGCCGCCTTGCAGCCCCCCGCCGCGCCGCCGGCCGCCACCGGCAACGGCGCGCGCCCGGCGCGCGAGGGTATCATCTACCCGCCCTCGGGGTCCGACCGGTGGCGCGGCTGACCAGCTAGGGGCGGAGCAGGGAGCGCCCGGCCCCGTCGGCCGGGGTGCGGGGTGCGGGGCGCGGGCGGGGCGTCGCGCCGGCCCCGGACCCTGGTTGGGCGCGGCCGTTCGCCACGCGGCCGGACCGTCCGGGCGCCGGGCCAGGGCGGATGGAGGGGGGCGCGGCAGGCCACCGGGCCACCGGGCCACCGGGCCACCGGGCGCGCCGCGGCGTCCGTCACGCGTCACAAGACGGTCGGACGGGGGCACGGGGCCACTAGCCCAATGGTCCCCGTCCCCTGAGCGTGTGCGGCGGGACCGTTGCGCCAACGGCCGGGCTGTGCTACAGTGGAACCACGGCGCGGCGCGGGGCCGACGCCCGGCCCGCGGGAGCAGGCGCGCGGAGCGCCCAACGCGGAGAGCAGACGGAGGCCTGCATCCATGAGCGGCTATCATCCCTCTGACCACGAGCACGACCACGACCACGCGCGGCCGGCGCGGGAGCGGCTGGCGTCCCCGCACCAGACCTACTCGGAGCGCATGCTCGCGGCGGCCGAGGGCGCGGGGCCGGCCGCCCCACCGCACTATGGGGCGGGGAGCCAGTTCGCCTCGATCCTCCACCGCAAGGTCGCGGCGGAGCGGCGGGCGGCGGGGGAACCGGAGCCCGTGCCGCTGCCGG
>JAABUX010005096.1_pt1 | contig 16264 bp, 29 predicted proteins | sample 5561851 | NCBI WGS metagenome assembly JAABUX01 (sample SAMN10711883, study PRJNA513361) | rock metagenome | isolation source: Antarctica rocks | place: Antarctica: Victoria Land, Richard Nunatak red sandstone | collected 2016-01-03 | reverse complement strand
AGATAGTGCAGCTGGAGATGGAGAAGCTGTCCATCCAGCGCAGCGCCGACACGGACCGCCACTCCGCCGAGCGCCTGCACGCCATCGACGACCAGCTGGTCATGCTCAGGGAGGAGCAGCAGGCGCGCGCATGGCTCACATCTGCGCAACGCTAGAAGTCGGCGCTGGTCGCGGTTCAGAGCAAGGGTTCAACTACTAAACATGTTTAAACCCTTATTTTCCTCAATCGATAGCCCCGACCCAACCCATGCAATGAGTTCGGCATTCTCCGGAGCCGGATTACACAGGCCAGAGGCAATAGGCGGCAGGGTGTTTGAACGTTGGGTCAGAGATAGTTTGTATTGAGTCGTCCCTCGAGTTCCGGTTGCCACCAGGGCGACCTCATTGCTGCCGGCCGCCTCTCTTCAGGAGGCGCAGGTTGACTGCCTCTAGGCTAGTAGTCTTGCCTCGCTGTCGGGACCGGACTGTGCACGTTCGGGCCGGGTGGCTGTCTTTGGCTCGCGCCGCTGGATGACAGCGTCATCGAGTTTGAGGGGCGAACAAAAGTCGGGCCACAACGTGCGCCTGTCGGGAACCTACAGCGAGGGTGCCCATTATGGGGAAGGTCCGCCATCAAAGTTAGGGGAGCTGCTGTCTCATGCCATCAACGACCAGCTGGTCATGCTCAGGAAGGAGCAGCAGGCGCTGTGTGATCATGCCTATGCAATGCCACGATGTGGGTCGTCATGGTCAAAACAGTGCAAGGGCGACCTGGGTTTAAGCTCAGAGCTAGCTGGGAGGAGCGAGCTCCAAGGCTTTATTGCCCACTGCTGCAGTTGTTGCCGGCATTTGAGCAGAGGCACTCAGCGTCAGTGGAGTCACCTGTTGGTCGCCTTGAAACACTGTCCGCTTTGGCTGAGCTGCCTGATTGAGCTCGCCCTCCCAACGACCACGCCAATGGCTTTGAAGGGCGACTTGAATTGGGCAACCAGCCACAGCATGCAGCGAATCGAGCCTACAGCAGGGAGTGTCTGTCATGGGGGAGGGTCTGCTTTCAGCATTGCGGCCAAGTCCATTTCCGTACTGTGCTGTCTGATGCAGCCTAGCAGGTCACGGTGCTCCTGTCACCAACTGTCATGTAGAAGGACTAGACTTTGCGCCCCCCGCAGGAGATGACGCGGCAGTGGGACACGGAGAAAGGCCTCCTGGACCGCGTGCACCGCCTGAAGGAGGAGCTCGAGCGCGTCAAGATCGAGGCCGCCGCTGCGGTGCGTGTGCCCTCATTGTACCCGTCTGCTCCACAGTCCGGTACTGCTAGCGTGGTTCGCAGCCAGGCGATCTGCTTGTCACATGTGGCCTGCACACGCGCATGCTGATGTCACGCCACCCGAGCGACCCTGCCTTGTGACCCTGCACCGCCTGAGCCATCATCCTGATCCGAATCCTGTACTCGACCCCTTGCTCCCATAGTCTGTCACTGGCAGTCCGTCAGAAAGCGGTTTTGCCGGCACGGAAGGTGTTGCAGTGACGCTGCTATGGCTCAATATTCTTCTGGAATCCAAAAATTTGACCAAAATCGGGAATGTAATTTCCGCTGCGCGCAGGAACGGGCGTACGAGCTGGAGCGGGCGGCGCAGATCAAGTACGAGACGCTGCCCAACCTGGAGGAGCAGCTGATCGAGGCAGAGGCCGCGCTCAAGTCGCAGGTGCGAGCGATGCGACTGCCACATTACCCTGGACTATCTGTAACGTCTGAGTGTACATGTCGAAGGATCGGGTCGATGTTTATTACTTCTTTGCTTCACTGTAAACCCTGGGAGCAAGTCCTCTCTCATGCCGCAACTCTTGGACTTCCGTCAATTCAAACGTACCTGCGCTGTGTGCATGGTCACGTACTGGTAATTGTTTAGCAAACCGTCGGATACCTGGGTCACAGCAGACTGGTCCCAGTGATTCAAACATACCTGTGATGTGCATGATCACGTGCCCATAATTGTCCTGTAACCGCTTGATGCCTGCTTCACAGCAGACTGAAGAACTAACGGGAAACCATCATGCGAACGCAGCCGGACGCGCCGCGGATGCTGCGCGAGGAGGTGACGGCCGAGGACGTGAGCGAAATCGTCAGCCGCTGGACCGGCATCCCCGTGCAGGTCGGGACCCTCACCTGCCGCATACTTTCGCTGGCAATCTGAGCCGGTACAGCATGACAAACGCGTTGCCCTCTGTCAGATCCAGTCGTGCTGTGATGCCGGTGCAACTGCCGTCGACTTCGCCGCCTCCATCATCGGCGTGGATGCGTCACCCGGTCACGACATAGTTGGGACCTGACAGAGGGCAACGCGGTCGTCTTGCTGTACCAACTCAGATTGCCACCGGGCGCTGCACACCCGCAGCGCCGTTGCTCTGGCGCAGGGCATGCTCGAGCATGCAGACTGGGGCCAAGGGTCTGCACGCAGAGCTGACGGCTTCGGCGGGCGGACCGCCACCGCTGTGTGGCATCTATTGCTACACTCAAAGTCCTCACTAGCACATTCTTCGGCGTAAAGTCAGCTCGCTCAGTGATGCCGGCGCCGTTGTCGTAGCCTCAACATGGGAGGCCCCTGTCACCCAGTCAAGACCTGCTCACACCGGCACGTCGTCCTCATGCTCAGCTCAGGTTATGCACATCCGTATCAGTGCTGCTCTGGCGAAAGTCGCAGGTGCCTAGCGCCTGCGGCAGCCCCGCGCAGAGCAGTACTAGGGCAAGCCGTGGTGAGAACGCAGACGTTGCCCGCGTGGGCTTCTCGATAGATCAGGGCTGATCTACGAGAGTATCGTGACACTCAATCGATCAATCGACTCCAAAACGAAGTTTTACTGCTTCGCTGCTTCGCTGGAAGCAGGTAAGGGAAGATTTAGTCAACATAGTTGAAATAGTCGCTAGCAATTAGTATTGTTTAACTAAAGTTGAGCAGAAAAGCATGTTTAAAGATAAAAAATAAAATAAATTTCTGACAAGAAAAATCAGAAAAGTGTAGTAAAAAAGCTACACCAGTTTTTTTGGTTGCGCGCAGCGGCTGATGGCGAGCGAGCGCGAGAAGCTGCTGCACCTCGCGGAGACCCTGCACCGGCGGGTGGTCGGCCAGGACGAGGCCGTCGACGCTGTCGCGCAGGCCATCCAGCGGTGCGGCCACTGCTGACCCTAGTCTTTAAAACCTACTCGAAGCTCATCACTGATCCTGCGCCTTATTCCGGGAGTCACCGCGAACCTAGTACGGAGTGCAACGCTTACCCATCGCCCCATGCTCGTGCCCTTGGTCAGCTGCGGGACAACTCGTCAATGTTAAGAGCCTAGCGTCGCAATCCGCGTGATGCTGACTGTGATTCAGTCCCTACGCCGCTTGTTAGTGTCATACCCAAGAACACAGGTTGTGTAAGTATCGGTCGGTGAGTTTGTCAAATGCAACTTGGCAGGTCGCGGGTTGGGCTGTCGGATCCGAACCGCCCAATCGCTGGTTTCATGTTCCTGGGCCCCACCGGCGTCGGCAAGACCGAACTCGCCAAGGTGAAGCCTCGTGTCGTTGGCCGGGCAAACCAGGCATACTTGGGCGCACAGCATGGCAGAGCGCGGCATGGTACAGAGCAGTGGCTCCGCAAGCACAACAGCATAGCATAGCATAGCATAGCATAGCATAGCATAGCATAGGCACAAGCTGTAGCACAGCATAGCGCGGCGCCGACCTTGGTGCGTGCATGCAGTCTTCTGACAACCAAAGTCTCACCATCGCCTGTGCAGGCGCTGGCGGACTACCTGTTCGACACGGAGAAGGCGCTGGTCCGCATCGACATGAGCGAGTACATGGAGAAGCACACCGTCAGCCGCCTCATCGGCGCGCCGCCAGGTCAGCGCTGCAGCAAACCTGCTTCCGCGCCGTGGCTGACCATCATCTAATGGCAAGTGCAAGAGGAAAGTGACGCAGGCTAGTTCACTGAGATCCTAGCTGATCAGGCTGCACCTCAGTGGCCGTGCTGCACCGTCTGCTCCATGAGTGGGATCCGTTAGCCATGTCACACTGGCAACCGGTGTCCAGGCATGGCAAACGATTTCTCTCAGGCGCACGGTCGACAAGTCAATTGTCCTGCAGCCTGCAAGTACATCTTTGTGGCGAATCGGTACATGACTTAGTCAGGCTGCATGATCGCACTTCATCCGAGGGCTTCACTGCAGCGCTTGTACGGCAATGCGTCTTCGTGAAGCCGTTGTCATCATGTTCCGCAGTAGGAACCATTATGCTGACAGCATAGAACTGCAGTGGTTTGCATGAGCGCCGACGACCCTGCAAGCTTGCCACCACCAGGTCAGCAGAATGTTTCCACAAGCAGTCCTGTCACCGTGAGTGTCAGCTGGATCGAGCAATTTCTCCGCATCTGAGTGTTTCCGTGCCTACCGATGAGCCGGCAGCAAGGAGTGCTTGTGCAGGGTACATCGGCTTCGATCAGGGCGGGCAGCTGACGGAGGCGGTGCGCCGGCGCCCCTACGCCGTCATCCTCTTTGACGAGGTGTGCAGAGACGTTCCTTCAACAATAACTACGGGCTATGATATCTATGATATTAGATCTATGATATTAATGTCATGACATTCGCTGTCAAGATGGCCGAAGCGGCAGCTGTCCCAACCAGACCTTCACCGCAATGAGTGCGGCTTGTGCAGTCATGACACCCTTTGCAACTCGTGTTTGCTTGCTGCTACAGGTGGAGAAGGCCCACCCGGACGTCTTCAACATCCTGCTGCAGCTGCTGGATGACGGCCGTGTCACGGACAGCCAGGCGCGCCCATCCTCTACTTTGCCTCTGTATCGCCATTGATGAACAGTCGTGACCTCGTAGAAAAGGACAAACACAATTAAATACGTGTTGAGTGCATGAGTGCGCCCATGGCCGTCAAGCAGCAGCGCCCATGGCTGTCGAGCAGTGGCAAGCGTCATGTCATGCCACCTCTTTTCGACATCGCTGGGGCTCGGAGCCGACAAGGAATCAGCCGGGTAGCAGCTCGAGCCTCAGGAGCCATGCCCGCCATGCGTGCAGGGGCGGACGGTGAGCTTCAAGAACACGATCGTGGTTATGACCAGCAATCTTGGCTCCGTCGACATCCTGGACACGATGACGGCGCTGGACGCGGACCTCCTGCGCGAACGCGTCATGCAGCAGGTGCGGCGGCAGCACAAGCAGGGGTCCCAGACATGGGAATCCCACGGTGCGCTGACACTCGGCCATGCAGACCATCCATGCACGCCATACGACACGACGCGCAGCACGTGTGCGCTGGACGCGCCACAGATTTTCCTGTTGAACAGGGATGAGAGTGAGTACCAGGAGTAAACCGGCTCCAATATAAATGCACCAACCGCAGCACGGCTTGAGCTCTCACGCTCGGGATGCTTGCCTGTACAACCTGTGGCTGCTTCTAGTGCTTCCTCACAAAGCTGGGATCTGCTAAATGCGCGTGAATCTTGTGGAGCTGCTTGAGCTGCATGTCGTGGCGATGCCATGGCGCAGGTGCATGCGCACTTCCGGCCGGAGTTCGTGAATCGCGTCGACGAGTTCGTCGTCTTCCAGCCGCTGCAGCTGGGCCAGATCAAGCAGATCGTGCGCCTCCAGGTGCGGCGGGCCCCACGCAAGGGCGATTCGCTAGGCATCACAGACCCTTCCTTCCTGACTACTTGCATTGTACATGCAGAGGAAAGAGCTTCTGCTATAGCTGCGCCACCATTGGCAACGACTGCATCAGATCAGGCTCCTGCGGATTGTTTCTTCTCTCAAAAATATGTGTGAGAACACGCACGACCTGAGTGCATTGGCGTGCAGGTCAAGCGGGTGGAGGAGCGTCTGGCTGACCGCACCATGCACCTGGTCCTCCAGGCAAGCCCGAGGGTCGGACGTAGGTTAAGGGTTTGTATGGGGCTGCGGCAAATGTAGGGTTCATCCGCCACTGCAGCCTGGCAAAGCTTCCCCCCGTGCCACCGATGACCATGCTAGCGGCGCGGACCGTTCTTCAGCTGGTGCTCTGCGCACCAGCAGAAGGTTCACGACGTTCTGCGATGCCGGCTTGATCATTGGCGGCACAGATCCCAGCGAGCTGTACGCATGCGCTGCACCTCTTGAGCGTCGCCAGCGGACGCGGCGCTCATCTTCGTTACGCTGCGCATCCAGTCTTGCCTACTCTGGAACCCAAAACCCTGAACCAAGGACCGGCCTGGCAGGACGATGCCGTGGAGTATCTGTCGCACCGCGGCTACGACCCGGCATTCGGCGCGCGGCCGGTCAAGCGCGTGGTCCAGCGCGAGTTGGAGTCAGAGCTCGCCCGGGCAAGTCGCCTCCTCATATGTTACGGCTTGCCTCATGCTGTGTCTGCGAGGGTCGAGCCATGCAAATTTAAAAAGCAACCACGCCTGAGTTTGCACGGCAAGCATTCAGCATCATTTGGGATTGCTTGTTTTGCTGTCATATCACTTCGTCAGGTCCATGGTGACCTATTTCGAGGCCCACGTGGGCAGGGTCGGCCTTTTGCGGCGGTATCATGGTGGCCAAACAGCTTCCTTGACTCCTCTGCTTCATTCACATCATATGTGCGGCTCAATCTTCTTGGCTTCCGTAGGCTGCAGTGGTAAGTAGGGGTCCTTCCCGCACCCGCGTCGATACCTTTGCACGCCCTACTGCGTACAGGGCATGCTGCGCGGCGACTTCGGGGAGGGCGACACCGTCATCGTGTCCGCCCCTGGCGGCGTCGACGGCGACGGCCTGCGCCTGGAGGTAGTCCAACTACTCTCTGTAGGGCCCCATGCCTCGCCAGCTGCATAGTCTCTGCTGGAAAGCCTATAGAGCAGCAGATGCGTAGAGCGCGCAGGATGGTAGGCATGCTGCCAATCAATACCAACAGCTACCAGTCGGAGGCCTCATGCCGATAGTTGCCTGCGTGAGGCTGACACCGCCTACGAGGCACGCTACGCCGGCGATGCGCTGATACCGTATGTGATTCTGCGCAGCGCCAGGGCGAGGGTCCGGTGGATGTACCGGCCCTGCTGCCGGTCACAGCGGACGAGCTGAAGGACCCGCAGAAATTGACAGACGGCTCCGAGGGCCGTCAGAAGCTGGATAGCGGTGACCGGCAGGACAATCGCTCAGCGGCCAGCTGAAGCAGATGTAAGAGAATGGCCTGTGCATTGTGCAGGCAGCGGTAGTAGGTGGCAGCAGGTCAGACACAGAACCTGGCAGAGCAGAGCGGGTCGCTCACGGTAGTTGCGTGCCATAGGATTGTCCGTCATGTTGTTATGGAATGTTGATGTCGCTGTGTTGCTGCACTGTTTAGTGGACAGCATGATAGGCTTAGGAATGTTACGAGCGTGCGCGTGTAGGCATTGCAGCATCCATGAGTGCTGGCCAAGCATTAGGCCAGCCCTTGCTCGGATACGTAGTCTAAACGTTTCTTTGCGCTGATGGTGTTAGGACCCGTCATCTTCAGGCCGCGTGAGTCCAGCCATGTGACCTAATCAACATCCTGCCTTGTCATTGCATGCGCATCCTTCTCACCGCCCCCAGACACTGATCGTGGTTTCTCAACGCGGCCATTGCAACAATCCGAGCACTGCACATCTCCGCTCAGTGGCCATTAGCAAAGTCCAAGCTATCACAATGCTGCCCGAATAAAGCCGCAATTCGAAGGCCTGCTGATGCAATCATTCCGTGCAGCAGCCCGTGATCTAGGGTCCATCCTAGGTCGCACCTTGCTACGGTCACCTGCTACCGACACCCGCCTGACGGTGCAGCAGGCCAGCGACACCCTGAAGCAGCTGCGGCAGCGCGACGAGGTGCAGTCAGGAGCGGGCGGGCACAGCATGCGCTATCCGGCCATGGTCATCGGTTTCCTGCAGGTGTGCATCCCCATTGTGTGCACGGCGGCGAGTAAGTTGACAGGTGGTCGGGGCTCTGTGTGTCATGCGTCATGACAATGACTCGCATGCGTTGCCGACGCGCCAATAGCTCTTCTGCTGACCTGTGAGTGGACCGCCGGTCACCGACCCTCTCACGACACCGAGACTGGACTGCCGCCCTGACATTTCTGACCTCGCTGTTCTGACTCTCCGCGCCTACACCCGGAGGCGCATTGAAACCAGCTGAGGGCCAACCTAGCTCTGGAACTCTGCACTTTTGACCCCAGGACATAGCCGGCGAGCGTGAAGCCCGGCCGGCGGTGCGGCGCGTCGGCGTGCCGGCGCTTATGGACGGCAACGTGGGCGAGCAGATCCTGGAGGGTGCCGGGGCGCGCTTCGTCGGCTCCGACGCCCTGGGAAACAGGTCACGCACACACCATCCAGGCTGCGTCTTGCTTCACCCTCCAGCATCTGCTGTGAACACGTCTGCTGCGCATGATCGTCTGCTGGCAGAGCGGGCACGGGCTGCTGATAGGTGCGCAGTCGAGGCAGATCTCATGGCATTGATTCGCTTCCACACGCGGGCCAGTGCGACTGGAGGCCGCCGAAACGAAGTCGCTTCACTCGCACGGCCCCGCTGTGCAATCGTGTCATGGTCAGTGGGACCCCTGGTGTACCGGCGCCATGAGCAGGCACGTGCAGCGGTCCCACAGACAGGAGGTGCTGTCAAGGCATGCGCTCAGCCAGACAGGGTCAATTGTGAGAGTTGTCGGTTGACGATCCGTCGTGCACATACCGTCCGCGAGACCCAGCAGCATAGACTGCACCTGCACTCGTCAGGGATCTGCAAATGAACCCTGCAGTCTTCTGCTGCTGGAACCCGCAGGCACGATGCGCCTGATGGTCATCGATCGCGTGCTGCAAGCAGCCCGTGCGGAGTCGTTGCCACTTGCACAGACTTGACAACATTGACCAACATATCCTCTGTCGTTCAGGGGCCGCTCATGAGAGTTGCCGCAACCAGTGGACTGTTTTCGGCCCGCGAGGAGCTGTGTCAGCTGTCGGCTTGTGCAGCCCCGTGCCTTTCGCCACGTGCTGAGCTCAGCAACCAGCCAGACGTGCATCATGTTGGCGCGTGAAGGCTAAAATAATGTTGCCGGTGCGCAGTTATTACCAGCGCGTGGAGCCGGACACACCGTACCTGCGCCAGCGTTTCGTCATCTACAGCGAGGTCACCATGGGGCTCACGGGCGACGCATACGACGCCAGCAAGGTTCAGGTTAGCGCATACCCCTCTCGTGGTGCTCGAGCATCGCAACTCGCGCCTTGTGAGTGAGTGAGTAAGCTGCACGCATGTGCGCGCAGCGATGCGCGCCGGCACACTGTCAGCGCTGACATGCTGCGCTAAACCCTGATACGAGACCCTGGGACAGGGAGCAATGTGCCACCGCAGACCGAGGGTTGGTTCAGCTGGCTGCACCATGTGACGGACACGCCGCCGCCGAAGCTGCCGGGCACCTGGCCGGTATACGGGCAGGGCCGCGACGTGACCTGGATGGGCAACCCTGACGATGCCGACTACAGGTCTCCTATTCCTCAAAGACCACCAAGACACACCTACTGATCGGCACAGCGAAACGGGCGCTGCTGCGCCCAAGCACCATCTTGGAGGCTCGTGCACATCCGCCAATCCACACTATGCTAGCTTCGTGAGGCTCAGCAGAGTTGTTGTGCCAGCAGCAACACTGCTCTGCTGCAAGGCTCTGAAGTACGCGTGAGCACTGCGGCTGGCAGCGCCCATAACGCGGCATTAGCTGCCGCACTGTGTGGAGGTGCAATGTCTTGTGCGCAGGTACCAGCCGAAGGGCAGCTGGTACCAGGGCGACAAGCGGCGCAACTGGATCCCCTTCTCCATGTGGACGCCGCCCGGGGCGCACCGGCGGGAGGCCAAGCGCAAGGCGGTGCAGTCCGAGTGGAAGACGTTCAAGGGCACATGAGCGCCCTTGTGACATGGTCAAGAGCGGTCTACCCCATGTTGATTGCTAGGCTCCGTAGAGGCTGTGTGTGTAGGATGCGCTACCCCGTGGTGAAAGCGATGCTTTTGGGCGGACAGCGCCACGCCGGTGAAGCCTGGTCACGTCTGCAGATGAGTGTCAAGCTGAAGTGCCGCGAATGCTTTAAAGAAGGGCATGAGTGGGCATAGGGCTAAGGCACATGCATCTCCTGTGCCCAGGCCGTGACGAATGCGGACCACGGCGTAGGTTGGCGAGGCAATGCAGGGGCTGCGGCGACTGGCACAGACGCTGTCCGAGAGCCAACGCAGCGCATCTACGCTAGGTCGCGCAGCAGAAGCCGTGAAAGCCCAGGTGTCGTCAGCGGCATCGACGGTGTCCGACACGGCGAAGGCCGCGACGAAGACCATCGGAATCAAGGGCAAGCAGGGCAAGGGCTATATCCAATTCCTAGAGGTGCGCCCTACCCAGCAGGTCGCGAATTGCTTGGCCCCCCCTCCCCCGGGCGGGCTCGCCGTGTTGCACTGTGCCGCTGTGCACGGAGCTCTCATGTGCGGGCGACCTGGTCAGGGTCTGCGCCTGCCGCGGAGCAGTCGACCAAGGCCCCCACCCTCAGTCTCATCGCAGCGCTTCATCCTGGGCTGCAGTTCAGCGCGGTCCAGCGATCCTTCACGAAGGCTGCCCACATGCTAAGAGGCTGTCTCCCTCACGGCACTCAACACCTGTGTGCTACTGTACAGGATGCGACGCGGCGAGACACGGCGGTGGGCGCCATGAAGCAGTACGCGCGGGCGTTGATAGACGGCAACCTCGCAGAGGTGGCGATCTATGCCGGCAACGGCCCCGGCGCGGTGTTCAAGGGCACCGACAGCCACGGGAACAGGTGTGTGTGGGGGCGCCTCCTACGCTCTGGCTGTAACACATGCGGCATGTGCGGTCGGGGTGTCCACACGCTATGACGGTGATACATGCATGCACACGCTTTTGGCCGTAGCGTCTGCATGAGGCTTTCGATCCTGCTATCATGCGCTTTGTCCGGCTGTCGGGCCGGCCTCGCCTTGCTGCTGATTGCTCGAGTCGACTGGCTGTGGGTCAGCGAGCTCCAAGCATGGCCTGCCGGCTGCGCGCAATGTCGGAGGACGTCACATGAACGTTGCGAGCACGTACGAACTTTGCTGTGTCTCGCGACAGTGGGCTGCTGCAGAAGAGGTGCGCTCTCAGAGCCGGTCTTGGTATGTGTCGGTGAGCTCGGTGTCAATTCGACGCAGGTATTACGAGCGGCTGGACGCGTACAACTGCCGGTCTCGGATGATTGTATACAGCAACATCGCGGAGGGCAACATGCAGGGCTACGAGGCGTCCTCGATTCCGGTGCGCTGATGGATGTGGGAAAGCAGTCACACATCCAGGCCGGAGAGGTGCCCTGCACGCAGGCTCGCCATGCACGGCATATACCTAGCATATGATGGGCAGGCACTCATGGGACCCATCAGCCGCCTCAAGTCTTGTTTCGCCTCACGGCGCAGCACGTCGTTGAGACGTTGATGTCTGTGAGAGATTCGATGCTAGATGTTGCCCCAAAGTCTGGTCTGCAGATTTCGCACGGGCGTTTGCGAGGCTGGCACACCCAGCGCGTTCGTAGGGCGGATTTGCACTGTATAACCCTGTTTGCTGCCAGACTGACCGGGTTTCATGCTTGCCCGCAGGCGGACGGCTGGTACTCGTGGCTGCACTACACCACGGACCAGCTGCCGTCGGAGCGCAACATCATGGTGCCGGTCTACGCGAAGGCGCGGGAGGTTACATGGATGGGCCAGCCCAAGCTTGCCGAGGGCAGGTGCGTCGGAACAGGGCTAGGGTTAGGTTTTTGTCAAAACATTATCATATAAGGAGTCGGCGGACCGGACCCCATGCGCCCTCGTCGATTGTCCCAGCTTTCGTGCCTGTCGAGAGTCCTTGAACAGAAATGGCAGAACACTGTGCATATTAGGGATGTCATGCCCAACCTCGCTGAGGATTGTTGCGTGGTCAACTCGTACCCTCGGTGAGCGAACGGCTGCCCCGTGTCGAGGCAGCGGCAGCTGAACCCCGTCCTAACCAGAGTCGATCCAATATTTGCTGAGACCCCCATTTACCGAGGGAAAAAGCTGGCCCAAAAGGGTTCATGCTGCACATCGTCTATGTGCGCTGGTTTCGGCAAATTGGAGATCCCCTGAGCACGCATACACGGCATACGGCATGCTGGCTCAATGCTGTGGGTGCGACTTTGAGTTGAGTGCCGGTCAAACCTGTGGCGCAGGTTCTTCCCCAAGGGCCACTGGTACCAGGGCAATAAGAGGCGGAACTGGGTGAAGCTGGCCCCGTGGCAGCCGCCGGGGCCCCGCGGGAAGGAGGTCAGGGACGCGGAGACGCGGGCCACGACGCAGGACTTCGCCGGCACGTAGAGATGCTCGCCGCAGGGTTGTGGCGGGGGGTCACCAACCCTCGTCTCAGTCAGCCGGAAACCGATTATGATAGCCAGGGACGCTGCCGCCGGCACAGCGGGATCACAGCACGGGCGTGTATCTGGGCTCATCAGGCTTGGTGACGAGCGATTGGGAATCCTGAACACTGATATGATGGATTCATGAAATGCTGACTGCGCATCTGCGTGATCAAGGCATGAACACTGCCTGGAGTGCAAGACTGCTTGATCAACTGAGAACAGGCAGGACATTGGAGCAGTACAGTCACCAGGTGTCATCAGGCTAGCAGAGCTTGTGTCGGTGCCATGAGACTGCCCTGTACCTGTACGGCTTCAACATGCTTCTCACCCCTGGCAGACAGTGCTGTGCTGTGCTGGAATTTTGCGACACCAGCGAAGATGCTGTGATCTGCCCTTCACTTGCGCCTGTCTCGCTCTTCCATTTGCACCTGCATGGTCGCAGCTGCTCGCGGAGCTCTCATCGATCACGCAGTCGGGGCCGGCGCGGTTTTGCTGGGCTTCTTGGCATTGCTGGCCTGCATCGCCTTAGGTTGGCACCCACGTTGCGATTGACTCACAGCACATATACCGTATGCAATGCCCAAGCAGCTCGATGCACATCGTCACGTCACCCGCCGCGGACCCTCCCCCCGTCTCTTCCCGCCCTTCGGTAGCCCGGTGCGCAGACCATACGGCTCTGACACCAATTTCTCTTGCGCGCAGGCTGGCTGCTCACCTGGAAGACGACTCTGCGGAAGTACAAGTTTCTCCAGGACGTCTTCCAGCGCAAGTGAGCTGCTCTGCCACCGCCACCTGTTGCTAAGAACTGCACAGCCTCTCACGCAACAGGCGCGTATCCGTGATGTGTGGACATAGCAGGCGTACCATTCAGCAGGGGTGGAACACAACCAAGTCGGTGACGAAACCCATGTCTACTGGCTCGCAGGCCGCCGAACCCTGACGCCAGGAAGAACGTCAACGCAGAGATAGAGCGCATCAGGGTGCGCTTTCCTCGCTAGGGTTCCCGCAGGGCTTCGCCTGGCGGTTGGATGGTCCTAGCCACTCTCTGCGCCGAGGGGAGAGCAAGACTCGGCGTCTCGTTGTACCGTATGCTCAGCATGCTGCCCCGTGCTAATTTCCACTGTTGTGTTCCTGGCACGCCAAATGCTTGATTTCTGCGCCGGCACATTTCGATGCTGCTAGAAGCATTCGACCACTGGTGTGGATACCGCAGAGGCAGCACAGCCGCCACGCGGCTCCGAAGCGGAGCGCTGCGGTGGCGCGGATGCACGCATCATGATGGATTATCGAGCACCGAAGCAAAGTCAAGCCAATCAGCTGGCTGAAAGCGATCGGATATGGGGCTGCTGTTCATGGCAGAGATCTGCACCTCGCTGGCTGAGGGCTGCAGGCAGAGGCCGATGGTAGCAATTTGATCAGAAGCCATTGCGGTTTTGCACGAGGCGACACAAACGAATTGTTGACGTTGCGCTTGGTTTCATCTGACCAGCAGACTCGTTGTTCACGTCTCGATGGCTTGGTTCCGGCAAATACAAACAGGCGTACAGAGTCCTCAGGCTAGCCTTGACACGTACAAGGCATGCTTTGCCACACCTATCACTACTGCACAACGTCAAATTTGCGTCATGTGCTGGGTCCGCTGCCGGTGGGCCCAGCTGCGCGGACCGCTGCCGCACTCCAGCCGCTCATGTCCGGCGGCTGCCTCAGACTCACGCCGTCCGCGGTCGCGATAGCGGCCTGCAGGAACAAGCTCGCATGCGTGAATTATGACTGTCCATCACATATGCCGTCCAGCGCCCTGCCTTCCGCCGCACGGCATACAATGCAGCCATGCCAACAACATGTGAACCTCGAACAGAACTTTGGATGACGGAACACAAGCCCCTAGCTGCAATGGTTCTCGTAGGGCTGTCACCTCAAGCCGCCGGATGCGCACGTCCCGGCGCGCCAGCTCGTCCTGCAGGCCCGCCGACCTGGCCAGCTCCGCCGCCAGACGCCTCTCCAGCGCCGCCACCCGCTGCGCCACGTTCATCGACGGCTCCGACACTGCTGCTGCTACCGACGGCGCCGGTACCCGCTGCACGTCCCCCCAGAAAATAACTGAGTAACTCCTGCGACAAGACTTTTAAGGACAACATACAGTGTACTGACCACTCGAGAAGGTTTGCTGGAGACCGCGACAGGACCTGAACCGACGAGCACGCTCACCGCGGTCGGGGATGCCCCTTTGAGCGCCGCCACCTGTGCCAAAACCGCGGCGCCAGCCGCTGCGATGGTGGCCGCCTCTGTCACGGAAGGCAGCTGGAGTCCCGCCGCAGGCGTTGTCGATTGCGGCGCAGATGCTGCCGTTGAAGACGGGATTCCGCCCGCTTCCATGCCGGCTGCAGCGCCGATAGCAGCATCCGCCGCGGAACCTGAGGACAAGCGTGCTGCCGCAGCCGGGAGCGAGCTTACTCCGGAAGACAGGGCCACCGGCGGGTAAGATGGTGAGGCCGACCTGCACGCAGCCCCAGCGTCTCATCACGACTCGTCCGCTCATGCCAGCTTTTGTTTCTGCGACACTTAATAGAGACACAGTCAGCACAGCGCAGCGAAGATCGCAAGACTCACCCTGCTGCATTGTTCGCCCGCTCGTCGTTCCCACGATCATCTGTCTGGCCGGCGGGTGCTGCATCATGCCCATGCCCGCCGCCACAAGCTGATGCTGCCAGTGCCGATCCCAGCTGCACCAAGCCGGCAGCCCCACCCCCACGGTCAGCATCCATGAAGAACGAGCGGTCCTGCACCCTGCCGCCGGCTGCACTCGGTTGCTGCTGCCATGCATGGTCCGCCGGCTCGACCGGACCGGCAACATTGTTTTGGTCCTTTGCATCGTCCACGGGCGCATACGGTGCCGCTTGAGTATTGGCCAAAGCAGCCGTGGGGTCATGTGCGTGTGCAGTGGTGTCTGAAGCCGCGGACCAAGAATCCACACGCTCTGCTTCCCTTGCCCCGTTCATAGGCTCCACTGCAGCTTCACCGTCCGGCATCCATCGCAGCACAGTGGCGTCCGCGATGTGCGCTTCTGTCCCTTTCAGGGCACCGGTCGCAGCTGACGACAGGCTTTCTGCTTCAGAGCCCTGTTGCTGCGTGATCCGCTGCTGCTGCGGTCTGAGCCTGGCTTGGCCTGCGCCGGCCACTGGCTGGCCACCTGAAGAGGCGTCTGGCCAGACGCCTTCCTCGGTCTGCGTGCCATCAGCTGTGAAGACCGGCTCGGTGTGTTGGCCCGAATCCCATCCGAAGCCGCGAGCCTGTGATTGCACAAGCAGACGCACGTATGTCATGTATGTCATGACGCGACTAACTGAAGGAACAGTGTGTGGTAGGCACCAACATGGGCCGCAGGTTCCTTGGCGTTCCTCGTGCGAATGCTTGACGAGAGTGCAGGGCGAAACGCAGAGCTGACGGGACTTTCATCAGCCAGCGACGCGGATTGCACGCCTGCCAGAGCTATGGGGCACACCTAGACATCAGGCTCCCCAACCCCCACACAATCACCCAGGACACGGTCAGGACATGGTCCAACAGGTAACGGCGCACCATCAACTCCTCTCCCTCCTCCTCATACGCCTCATCCTCGCCCAGCGCTTCCTCCGCTGGGGCAGTGCCCTCGAGTGCAAGCCGGCGGCCGCGCCCTCGCCCACCATGCCTTCCGGCGATGCTGGAAGCGTTGATGACCGCCTTGCGCGCGGCGTGCAGCTCGCGGCGCAGCTCGTTGATCTCCCGGATGAGCTCGCCGTTTTCCTGCGAGAGTACGGGTGCTGCTCAGGTGCGAGCGGCTCACAAGATGAACACGGGAAGCGTGGGATCGGGTAGCCAAGTGCTGTTCTTCTCCTTT
>JAABUX010005095.1_pt1 | contig 16264 bp, 15 predicted proteins | sample 5561851 | NCBI WGS metagenome assembly JAABUX01 (sample SAMN10711883, study PRJNA513361) | rock metagenome | isolation source: Antarctica rocks | place: Antarctica: Victoria Land, Richard Nunatak red sandstone | collected 2016-01-03 | reverse complement strand
TGGATGCTCTACTTCGCCAAGGCCGATTCGCGGCTGATCGTGCCCAAGCGCAGGCGCTCGCTTGGTTGGACGACTAAGTTCGGCCACCACCTCGCATGGGTGATGCTGATCGCGCTTGTGATCGTCCCAGTCCTCGCCCTCGGTCTAGCGCAGCGTTGAACTAGCCCCGAGCCGCTTTCTCGGCCTTCTTTTCCGCCTTGGCCTCGGCTTTCGCGGCTTTCTTCTCCGCCTTCGCGTCGTGCTTGGACAAGGTGATCATCTGGTCCGTATGTTCGCCGCGCAGCAAGGGACCGCACGCGCTCGATTTGCCATTGCCCAGATCGACGAACGGCGCGAGCGCGGCGATCGGCGTCGCCACCAGTCCGAGCACCACCGCCGCGCCCGCGCGCGTCAGCAGCTGGCCGCTGATCGGGTTGACCGTCGGCGCTGCGAAATAGCCGCCCACGCCGATCGGCGACTGACCCGAGAACAGACTAAAGCGCTTGCTCTTAGCCCTGATGTCCATGCGCAGCGATTCGTCGGCGAATGCGAAGCCGCCCGTAGCATGGATCGCGGTACGGTCCGCATCGATCAGCACCGGATCGGCGGTCGCCTGGCCCTTGCGTACGGTGAACGCGACCAACCCGCAGCGCAGTTCGATTGGCTTCTTGAGCGTCTTGTTCAAGAACGATTCGAGGTAGCGCCCTGCGTTCAGCTCGATCAACTCGGACTGGCCGAGCGCCAGCGTACCGCTCGGCAGCACGAACGCGATGCGGCCATTCGACGATGCGAGCGAAAGCCGCATCGTGTTGCCGACGCCGCGCAGCTGCACGCGGCCCCGGATCAGCGCGGTCGTTCCCGCCAATGGCGTGCCGAAGCTCGCCATCACGCGGCCCAGCGGCACCGTCGACAAGCGCAGGTCGTAGTCGGTCACCACCGGATCGCGCCGCGCGTTCAGCGTCACCGCGCCGTTCATCCGCGCGCCGACGATGTCCATGTCGAACGGCGCGAGCTTAAGCAGGCGATGCACCAGATTGACGCCGAGATGCAGGTTGGCGAGCGGGATATTGCCCGTGCGGATCGCGGTTGCATGGTAATCGACGTGTGCGTCGAACAGGTCGATGCTGTCGTTGTCGAGCGGCGCGTCGGGGATTACGCGCGGATGCCCGCCGACGATCCGCACCGCTGCGCGCCCACGCAGCTTATCGATCGCGACCGGATCATAGCCGATCCACGGGCCGACATCGAGGATGTCGAGCTTGGCCGAGCGCAGGTCGCCGACGAACAGCAGTCGATTGTTGGGCAGCGAGACGGTCGCGCGTCCCGCAAGGTCGCTATCGCCGAAGCGGCCGTGGATGCGCGTGAAGCGCCATTCGATACCCGACTTGGTCAGATCGGCGAGCACGTTGTAGCGGCGCGTGGCGAGCGCGGTGACGCCGAGCAGCTTGAACGGCACGGCGAAATTGCCGCCGCGCGCGTGCAATTTGAGGTCCGAACCTTCGAGCACGGTCGCGCCCGGAAGCGTGCCCGTGAGGTCGAGCCGGCTGTCTCCCACATCGAGCCGCGCTGCGAGATCGTTGCGGCCACCACGTAATGTCGCGTTGGGCGAGGTAAGTTTGCCGGTCAGCCGGAACGGTGTGCCGCGCGCGGTGCCCTTGCCCTCGAAGGTGACGGGCTGGTCGATCGTGGTGTTCTTCGCGCCGATATCGCCGATGCGGACACCAAGTTTCAGATCGAGCTGCGGATCGGCGTAGGTCAGCCGGGTATCGGTGATCGCGGCATGTTCGATCGCGGGTATGATCGTCGGGCCGCCCTTGTCCGGCCCGAAGGTCCAGGTGTTCTGGTGCGCCTTGTTCCATTCGAGGTCCGCGTCGCCGCCGTCGAGTGTCAGATAACGCAGCCGCAAGTGGCCGAAGATCAACGGCAGCGTGTGGATTTCGAGTTCGACATTGCGCCCGGCGAACAGCTGCGGTTTCGCCGCCCATGCGGGGTTGGCGACCGAGACGTCGCGCGCGACGAAATGCACGCTCGGGTTGAGGTAAAGCTGAAAATCGCCGCCCACGCGCACGGACCGATGCGCGCGCTGCGAGGCGTAGTGCTCGAAATACGGCTTGAGTAACCGGCCTTTGGTGATCCAAAGGATCGCATAGGCGAGCACGAGCAGCCCGAGCAGCGACACCAGCAGCGCCAGAAGACTGTGCAGACCGGTGCGGATCGGATCTCGGCGCGGCCGGGCATGGAAAGCGGTCGCCATGCCCCCTTATACGGGCGGCTCGCGCGGACGGTTCCTTGTGACCACGTTCGAGCGTCGGGGGATGATGCTCACCCAAGCTGGATCGAGATAACGGACGTGACGCCCGCGATCCCGCTCCAGCACGCCACGCCTATTTCGTCAGCCCGAACACCTTCACGACCTTGTTCGCGCCGACATACACCCGGCCGTTCGCCTCCATCGCGGTCAGGAACGCGTTCCCCTGCATGGGGTTGGACCACGGACCGATCGTCGCCCTGTAGATCGGTGCGCCCAGCGTCTCGGCGTTGTACGCCTCGAGTTCGATCGGGGCGGAGCGGCGCACCACCCAGACCACGCCGGTATCGGGCCGGTTACCGTTCGAGGACACGATCGGCGTCGATCCGCCATAGCCCGCCTGGGTCGTGCCGCTCGCCTTGGCAACAAAGCGCGTCGCGTTCGGCGGCACGAGGTAGGAGTGGAGCTTGTCCATATCCCCCTGCTCGATCAGCGTCGGGCCGTTCGCGCCGTCGAAATATGCCGGGCCGCCCCAGACGCCGCCGCCGACGTTGATCTTGGCCAGCACCTTGTCCGTCGTGGGCGAGATGCCGCCTGGCGAAGCCTGATCGAGCAGGTACAGTATACCCGTCTTGCCCACCTGCGCCGCCCTGTCCGGCCCGGTCTGGCCCGCCAAGCGCGGCAGCAGCACCACGCCGCCCGATCCCTGGTCGAGATCATGATCGTTCATTTGCAGCCAGTTGTGCGGCGTGAACGATCCGCCGACCTTGAGCGTGGGAGTGAATCTGAGAATGCTCTCGCCGTAATCATGCCCGGCCGGGCCATAAGGTCCGTTGCCGGTGGCCACCCATACGTCGCCCCTCGCGTCGATCGCGGGCGCGAAGCCCGTCATCCACACGCTCGCGAGTTCTTCGCCCGGACTGCCAATGGTGTTGAACGCGCCCTCCGGCTTCAGATCGAGGCCGTAGCGCAGAATCCAGCCGGTGGCCGCGGTCGACTTGTTATCGCAGTGCGAGGAGACGCCGAAATAGAGCGACTTGCCCGACACCGCCACCCCGGTGCGCGACCACTGGTTGCGCGGATCGAACATGTTCGTGGTTCCATCCGTGAACCTCGCGGAAGGCGCGATCTCGGCAGGCGCGCGCATATCCTTGCCCGTCCCGAGATCGAGCGCGTGCAGCCGGTGATGAAACTCGTTCGGACGCGGCTCGGTCGCGGAAACCAGATAAATCGTCGCGCGCTCGCCTTCCCTGACGATCACCGGCGTGCCGGTGATGCCGTAGCCGGGCATGACGTCGTCGCAGTCGACGTCGACGGACGCCTGCTGCTTGCCGAGGTTGACCTTGTAGAGCAGCTTATAGCTGTGCGCGTCGAACGCGTAGACCGAGTTGTTGCCCGTGGCGATCACGAGCACGTCGTGCAGCGCGCCATTGGGCATCTCGTAGTTGGTCACCAGCAACGGCTGCGCGAACACATTGTCGTCGACAGCGAACGAGGCGAGCAGTCCGAAGCTCCTGGATTTCACCGTCGCGGGCGTCAGATCGGTTTCGGTCGGGTTCCAGCCCGTGCGGCCCGCGTCATAGTGGAATTGCGTTACGTCGACCGCGTTGCCCGTATACGATCGGCCCAGGCCGCGCCCGGCCTCGGGATGAAGCGTGGTCGGCGCGAGCTGGCTCGCCGACGGCGGCGTCCGAGGAATACGCCCGGAGGATTTGGCGAGCACGGCTGGCGCCAAGCCCAGCGCCAGCGTTGCGACACTAGAAGCAAAAATCGCGCGTTTGGACATCATCGTCTCCCTCGTCACCGACTCGCCAACGCAGTCGCCCGGGGCTGGCTGCACGCGATTTGGCGCAGTGCCGCAACGGCGATGTTTCCGGGACAATCCGCCGCAATCCGTCGAGCCTTCGCCTCTGAGAAGCCGACCCGCGAACGCCGGCGCGACATATCTTGCGTTTCGTGCCCGCCACGCGTAGGGCGCGCGGCTTCGACTAGCAGGATCGCCCGGCTATGCGTCGCCTCTCGCGAGGACGGCGCGCACGGGCTGCCGTGGCGATCCATTTTGCGCCCAAGGAGGGACAAATGCCCAAACTCAAGACCAAGAGCGGGGTCAAGAAGCGATTCAAGATCACCGCGACCGGTAAGGTCAAGCACGGGGTGGCGGGGAAACGCCACCGCCTCATCAGCCACAATAGCAAATACATCCGCACCAATCGCGGGACCAAGGTGCTGAGCGAGGCGGATACGCCGACGATCAAGCTCTGGGCCCCCTACGGTCTGAAATAGGAGGCGACGCATGGCACGTGTCAAACGCGGCGTCGCCGCGCACGCCCGCCACAAGCGGGTTCTCGAAGCCGCCAAGGGCTTTTACGGCCGGCGCAAGAATACGATCCGCATCGCCAAACAGGCGGTGGAGAAAGCGGGGCAATACGCCTACCGCGATCGCAAGACGCGCAAGCGCAACTTCCGCGCGCTGTGGATCCAGCGCATAAACGCGGGCGTGCGGGAGATGGGGCTGACCTATGGGCGCTTCATGTACGGCTGCAAGCTGCTCGGCCTCGAGCTCGACCGCAAGGTCCTCGCCGATCTGGCGATGAACGAGCCGCAAAGCTTCGCGGCGATTGTCGAACGCGTGAAGGGCGCGCTTCCGGCCGAGATGGCGGCGGCCGCCTGACGTGAATGGCGGCGGGCTTGTGCCCGTCGCCACGTCGGCCGACAATCACCGCCAGGCTCGCGCGCCGCATCGGACACCATCCGGACTTGTTGCTGGCGCGCAACGACTTGCTGTGGACAATCCAACACAGGCGATGAAGATTAGTCCATTGCGAAGGGCCGGTGGACCCTTGCTTGCCTTGATGTGTTGATTGCTAACAAAACACGGCAATCTCGCCGCAAGCGATGGCTATCACGTTCATGACCTGCGATGACCGATTGCCAACTCCGCTTCGTCGTCGTGTCTGGCGTGACGAACAGCGCCTCGTCATCGGCAAATGTCTGCGCGGCGTGTTCGTGCCCGAGCCCGACGAGAGCACCGCCAAAATCCTCGCCCTGCTTGGCCGTGTCGAGAGCAAGACGACCTCGAGCTAGGAAACTTGCTTTAAATCGCGGCAGCGTCTATCGCCCACGCGACCCCAAATCGTTGCCGATGCTGAAAGGTCGTGCCTGTGGCGCGCGTCACCGTTGAAGATTGTGTCCAGAAGATTCCCAACCGCTTCGATCTCGTGCTGTTCGCCGCGCAGCGCGCGCGCCAGATCGCGACCGGATCGGACCTGACGGTCGAGCGCGACCGCGACAAGAACCCGGTCGTCGCGCTGCGCGAGATCGCCGAAGCCACCGTCCAGCCCGCCGCTTTGCAGGAATCGCTGATCGCCTCGATGCAGCGCGTGCTCGTGGCGGACGAGGATGCGCCCGATGCGATGGGTAGCCTCGCCGCGCAGGCGGAGGCGCTGCGCATCACCGCCGCGCAGCCGCCGCGCAATCAGAACCTGGGTCCCGACTACGAGTAGGGCAGGGGAGCGGGGCCGGAACAGCCTGGCGTCGGGAACGGCTGGTGCGCAAGCGTGTTAAGCGAGCGCGGTCCGCGACAGGAAACCCCTAATGCCCAAGAGCCTCGACGATCTGTTCCTCCACATGCTCAAGGACGTGTATCACGCCGAGAAGCAGGTGAACCGCGCGCTTCCCAGGATCGCCAAGCAGGTTGGCGATGAGGAACTGCGCGCCGCGATAGACAAGGCGCTCGAGCTGACGCACGCCAATGTCGAGCGAATTGAGGGGGTGTTCGAGGCGATCGACAAGCCCAAGAAGGCCATTCCGTGCGAGGCGATGCAGGGCATCCTCGCCGAACTCGAGGAGGCGGCCGAGGATAGCGAGGGCGACGTGCTCGACGCGGGCGTGCTCGCCGCGGTGCAGACGATCAATCATTACCAGATGGTGCGCTACGGCACGCTGCGTGCCTGGGGCGAGCAGGCGGGCTACAAAGCCACGGTCGATCTGCTCAAGCAATCGGCCGAACAATCGCGCGCGCTCGACAAGGAGCTGTCCCGTCTGGCCGAGGCCAAGATCAACGCCAGCGCCGATCATGAGGAGAAGGGCGGCGAAGCGGTCGACGCGGACGAGGGCGAGACGGTCGAGCTGGAGGCGACCAAGCCTGTCGCCAAGTCGCGTGCGAAGGCTCCGGCGAAGCCCGCCGCCACCAAGGCACCCGCCAAACCGCGCGGACGCACCAGCAAGTAGCACTAACAGGCGCGGCAGCCGCGTCCCGTCTACGCGTCCAGCTCGGTATCCCAGTACAGGAAGTCGCGCCAGGTTTCGTGCAGGTAGTGCGGCGGGAACCCTCGCCCATTATCCTGAAGATGATGCGTCGTCGGCTGGAACGGCCGTTGCCTCGGCATCATATGTGCCTCCGCCGGGGTGCGCCCGCCTTTGCGCAGGTTGCACGGCGCGCACGCGGTCGTCACGTTCTCCCACGTCGTGCGGCCGCCATAGGCACGCGGCACGACGTGATCGAAGGTCAGGTCGCTCGGCAAGCCGCAATATTGGCAGGCGAACTTGTCGCGCAGGAACAGATTGAAGCGCGTGAACGCCGGATGGCTCGCCGGCTTCACATATTGCTTCAAGGCGATCACGCTCGGCAGGCGCATCGTGAAGCTCGGCGAGTGGATTTCGCGCGCGTACTCCGCGACGATGTCGACGCGCGCGAGGAACACCGCCTTGACCGCCGTCTGCCAGCCCCACAGCGATAAAGGATAGTAACTGAGCGGCGTGAAATCCGCGTTCAGCACCAGCGCGGGGCAGGATTCAGGGGCAGCGAGGAGAGACGTATCCAGCATTGACGCTCCGCAGTGTCGGAGCCGCGCCCGCGTCGTTCGCCCTGTCGCACTCAAGGCGGACACGCTCGCGCGGTCCGTCCAATTCCAATATGTGGCCCATACACCGGAACGTGTTGCAATGTCATGACACAAACGGGCGCGGCGTACCGGCGCGCCCCGACGATGTGCATTAAACTGGGGATATCTCCACCGATCCCCTGATCGGTTCTGACCTGGTTCGATGATGGAGCGCGCGCGCCTGCCGACAAGCACGCCGAGTTCGCGGGTGGCGGTGACACGGGCGATGATGGCTGTGGGTCGGGCGGGTGCGGGAGGAGGCGGGGCAAGCGGTGGACGACCACTGGCTTGGCCGATTGTAGATCATTGAATGGTCATCTAATAACTGAGAGATGGCGTAAGTTCGTAAAATTTGGAAGTACGAGATGCAAAAGGTCGTGATAGCTGTGCTGATCTTTTACTCGAACGTGTCTTATGGAGAGACGATAAACCTGAACGACCCCAGGCCACTCGCACAAGCAGCGAGATTAGTTCAAAAGCGGTTCTCGGTCCCTATCAACTACGAGGATACCTACTACATCTCCAATGCGGATGTGGCGCCTCTTGGAAGGCAACCACGTGTGATTCCAACTTTCCGCGCTCTTTCAGTTACAATTCCGGCTCTTCTTGTAAAAGACGAGAAAAACCAGTATGAGACAGCTTTTCGTGTAATACGCTCAGTCGTTGCGAAGTTCAATGCGATTAGAGGTGCGGACCTGTTCCGTGTTTTCGGCGATGGTCGCGCATTGACTATTCAGTCGATTGCTTACGTTGACGGGCACGACCATCTACAACCGCTCAGTCCGCTGCTCGATAGAGTGATAACCCTCAAAACGATCGATTTGCCCTATTCGGCGGCGATCGAACGTGTTTTAGCGTTAGCTGTGGGGGGAAGTCGGACGATCGTTCCAGGAACGATAAATCTAGGCGGGCTACGACCGATTAACGGAAGCCAACTCGTTAGTTTCGATATCAAAAACCGCCCCGCCCGCGAGGCAATGTCGATTATCCTCCAGAAACAAACCATGAAGCCAGCTTGGAAGCTTTATTGCCCCCCTTCACCTGATATGGAATGCGCACTCAACGTCGACTCTGTGGATGAAACGCCCCAAGGGCTAAGCCGCTAAAGTCTTCGGGGAAGTGACAAAGCATCCCGCAGCATACACCGTGATCAGAATATCATTCAAAATGGCGCTTGCGTAACAATCGCAACATCGGCCAGAGCGAGTCAGACGCAAACGGAGACACACTGATGAAACCACCTCAGGCTTCACTGATCTCTGCTTTGATTGGCTTCATAGCAGTGTCCGCGCCGACGGCGGCACGCGTCGTGACAATCTCGCATTCTCCGCGACCGCTGGTTGACGCGATGGAAACCACGCGCAAACTATTTCATGTGCCGATCACTTACGAAGATACACGGTATCGCAATGCCAAGGATCTCGGGCCAGCTTCTGAGGTCATACCCCAATACACGAGGTTACCTCTCGGTATGCCGGTGATCCGGCAGCACGCGATAAGTTTCGAACTTCAAGACCCTCAACCGGACTCTAAAGCGGATGTGAAGTTCAAACTCGCGCTCGCCACTATGCGCTCGGCGGTAGCTTCATCTAACAGAGCACGAGGGGCCGATTTGTTTGGACTGGTCGTGTCAGACGGATTTATACACGTAGTCCGGCGAGGGTTCATTGACCGGTCTGCTCATTTCCAACGTGAAGCTGGCGTACTTGATAGCAGGATCAGCCTGCACATAGACAGGAACGTCGGCTTAGATGATGCGATCGATCTAATTATGTCGCATCAGCCCAAGACTGCCCAAAAAGTCGAAGTTGGAGGTTATTCTGCCGGGCTCAAACCACCGTTGGTGGCGCAGCCGATGGATTTTAAGAACGTGACAATTCGCGATGCCTTGACAACACTTTCGAGGAAAGGCTTTGGACGAGATGGAATAGAGTTTACGTGGCAGCTTCTTTGCGATCAAGGGCCAGTTTGTTCGCTAACTGCCGAGACCAACCCGTTCGCGCCTGATCTGCCCGCCGAATAGCGGGCCAGATATCAAGCCAGTTTAACCCCCGCCAGGCTCGTACTACCGCCATCAACCAAACAAAATATCGCCCGCGTGAACCTGGCCGATAATCTTCAATGTCTCGCTATGGTGATCGACCCCGTCGGTGATCGTCCAGCTGCCTTCGCCGACCGCGCTCACCGTCGTGCCCGCGCCCCAGCCGACCAGTTCGAGCTTGTCGCCGCCGTTCGATGTGTTGAAATCGACGATGAAGTCGCCCGCCGCCTGCCCGCGCCGCTCGACGAAGGTCGTCGGCCCGCCGCCGCCGCGCAGCGTGTCCGCGCCCGCGCCGCCGTCGAGGATGTTGGTTCCGTGCCCGCCGGTAAGGCTGTCGTTCCCCGCGCCGCCGATCAGCGCAGCGCCGCCGTCGCCGCCGTGGATCGTGTCGCCCCGATCGTTGCCCGTCGCGGCGAAGCTCTACGTGGCCGCGCCGGTGTAGACGAGCGCCTCGATGTTGGCGGGGAGCGTATAGCGCGAAAGCGCGGTCAGAACGGTGTTGTGCCCCGGCCCCGCGATCACCTGGTCGCCCGCGTTGTCGATCACGTAGGTGTCGTTGCCTTTGCCGCCCTCCAGGATCGAAGGCGCACCGGTGCCGCCTTCGAGCACGTTGTTGCCATCGGTGCCGCGCAGATCATTGCCCTGCCCGTTGCCGGTGCCGTCGAGGTTCCCGCCGACAAGGTAGAGGTCCCGCACATTGGCGGGCAAGGTGTAGCTGATGGTGGATACGACCGAGGCATGGCCCGCTCCCGGTTGCTCGACGACGAGCTGGCCGGGCGCGTTGACCGAAAACACGTCGTTGCCGCCGCCTCCCGACAGCGTCGTCGTCGTCGGGCCCGCCAGCAGCGTATCGTCCCCAGCGCCGCCGATCAGCCTGGCGTAACCAAGTGTGCCGTCGAGAATCGATCCGCCCGGCAAGGCGGTCAGCGTGTCGCCGCTGGCGACGGGGCCGGGCGGCAGCGCGACACCGTCGATCGTCACCGTGACGTTGGCATGGCTGGTCGCGCCTGAAAGATCGGTGACGGTGTAGCCGAAGTGATCGGTCGCGCTTTGCCCCTGCGCGAGCGAGGCGAACGCCGCGCCCGTCGCCGCGTAAGTGAGCTGATGCGTGGTCGGATCGAGCGTCACCGTGCCGAGCGTCCCCGTGGTGTCGATCGCGCTGATCGATAGCCTGTCGCCGTGATCGATATCGGTGTCGTTCGCCAGCAGCTGCGCGCTCCGATCCCCCGTCGTCGCGCCCGCATCGACATGGAACGCATCGTCGGCGGCGACAGGCGGATCGTTTACCCCTGTTAACGTCACCGTCACCGGCTGCGCCGCGCTGCGCCCCGCCCCGTCGCTCACCACGACGCTGAACGTTTCCGTCGCCGTTTCCCCCGCCGCCAACGCCGCGAACCCCTGTCCGGCAAACCCCCAATCGATCCGCCCCACTCCGCCGCCGCCGCTATCCCGCCCGATTGCGGCGCTCAACGTCCCAAGCGATCCCGCCGCCGCGACGACGCTGACGCTGTGCGTGCCGGCCGCGTTGCCGTCCTCGAAATACAGGCTGCCCGTCGCGGCGACGCCGTTTTCGGTGACCGCGCCGATCCCGACCGCGGGAGCGAGCCTGGCCAGGAACACGTCCGTCTTGCCGTTCGCATCGCCTCCGACAAGATTGCTCGCCGCGCTCTGGAACAGGACCGCCGAGCCGTCGGAGGCGATCTGCGGATGGAACACGTCCGCGTTCGCCACCGCGCCGCCGATCCCCGGGGAGATGCGCAAATCCGCGCCGCTCGCGTCCTTGATGTAGATGTCGCGGTGGCCCGGAGCGCCGCCGCCGGTCAGATCGGCGTTGCTCTCGAACGCCGTCAGCCCGCCTAGCTGCGTCGGCGAATAACTGTTGTTCGCCCCCGCCACACCGCCGCCATCGGTCGAGAGCAGCGTGACCGCGCCGGTGTCGAGGTTCTTGAGGTAGACCTCGCGCACCCCCGCCGGGGTGCCAGGTACGAGGTTGCTGGCCAGGCTTTCGAACACCACCCCATGCCCGTCGGCGGTGAAGTGAGCGTGGAAGCTGTGGCCGTTTGCTTGCGTGCCGTCGGCGGCGGTGGACACGCGGGTGACCGCGCCCGTGCCCAGATCCTTCACGAATATGTCGTAGTCACCATTCGTGTCACCCGCGACGAGGTTGCTGGCATTGCTCTCGAAAATGACCTTGGTGCCGTCGGGCGACCACGCCACATCCGCCGACTGACCCTTGGGCTCGTCGCCCGCCGCGTCGGTCGACGCGCGCACGACCTGCCCGGTGTCGAGATTTTTGACATAGATGTCGCGCGCATTGTTGGTGTCCGCGCCGATCAGGTTGGTGGCCAGGCTTTCGAACGCGATGCTATGGCCGTCGGGCGAGAACACGCCGTTGAGCGAATCCTGGTTGCCCGCGGTCCCCACGGGCGCACTCGAAACCAGCGTCACCATCCCGCTGGTCAGGTCCTTGACGAACACCTCGCGCGCGCCGCCGGTGTCGACGCCGCCGACGAGATCGGGCGCGGTGCTGTCGAAGACGATGCGGGTCCCGCTCGCGTCGAAGTGCGCGTTGTTGGATGCGCCGTTGTCCTGTCCGCCCGCTGCATTGGTCGAGACACGCGTGACGACGCCGCTGGTCAAGTTGCGCGTGAAAATATCCCATTGGCCATTGCTGTCGCCCGGCACGAGATCGCTCGCTAGCGATTCGAAGACGATCGTCGAACCGTCGGGCGAGAAACTCGCGTTCTGGCTCGCGTTGTTCGCCTCCGCGCCGTTCGCGCCGAGCGAGACCCGTATGGGCGCGAACACGCCCTCGCGCACGAAAACCGGACCGGCCTGCGGCATGACAATCCTCAATGCTTACGCAACTAACTACGAAGGCGCTTACGACTGAACGGGCCTGTCCTTTGGTAAGTTTATTCACGCGAAAGGGCTGAACCAAGTCGCCCCGCGAACGTGCGAGCGGCTGCTATGCCATCATCGCGAAACGTCGCCGCCGCGCCACGCTCGATCCAAGGCCCAAGCCTTCGCGATATTTTGCGACTGTGCGTCGCGCCACGCCGAACCCTTCAGCGTGAAGCATCTCGACGAGTGTGTCGTCGGAGTGCACGGTGTCGGGGGTTTCCACCTCGATCAGTTCGCGGATCCGGCGTTTGATCGAGGTGGTCGAGATCGCGTCCTCGGCAGTACCCCCGACGGCCTGGAGCGCGGGAGCGAAGAAGAATTTCAGCTCAAACAAGCCGCGTTCGCATTCAAGATATTTGTTCGAGGTTACGCGACTGATCGTAGATTCGTGCATCCCAACCACGCCCGCGACCGTGCGCAAGTTCAGAGGCCGCAGGTGGCGGACGCCGTGCTCGAAAAACCGCTCCTGCTGGCGTACGATCTCGGTCGCCACGGTGACGATCGTGCGCGCGCGCTGATCGAGCGCACGACTGAGCCAGTTCGCCGACGTCAGGCACTCGCTTAGGAAAATCTTCGCCGGGCCTTTCGCACCCGCAGCGAGTTCGGTGTGGTAGCGATGGTTGACCAGCACGCGCGGTAGCGTCGCCTGATTGAGTTCGATTCCCCACCCCTTCGCGGTGCGCCGGACCAGTACGTCGGGCGCGACGGGCGTGGGTTGTTCGCCGCCAAATCGCATCCCGGGCTTGGGATCGAAGCTACGCAGCACGCGGACGAGCCCGGCCAACTCTTCGCCATTAACGCCGCAAATGCGCCTAAGCGTGGCCATGTCGCCGCGTGCGAGCACATCGAGGTTCTTGAGCAAAAGCCGCAGCCTACGGTCTAGCATTCCCGACTCGCGCGCTTGCAAGGTGAGGCATTCGGAAAGCGTGCGCGCGCCGACGCCGGTCGGATCGAACGTCTGCACGAGACGCAGGATCGCTTCGACGCGCGTGCTACTCACGCCAAGCGCGACCGCGACCTCTTCGATATTGGCGCGCAGGTAGCCCGCGTCGTCGATCTGATCGATAACGTAACGCGCGATGCCGAGGTTGGTCCCAGTTAGTTGCGACGCCGCCTGCGCCTCCAGATGATCCGCCAAGCCTAGCGTCGGCTGCGCCAGTGCATCGATGTCGCCAAGCCCTTCGCCGTGATCGCCCGAGGCCGCGCCGGTGCCACTCGGCCCGGTGGTGGGCTCGTCCGATGCGTGATGGAAGGTCTCGCCCACATAGTCCGCATCAAGCGGTGCGTCGCCCAGACCTTCGCCGCGCGCGATCAGCTCGTCGGTTCGCATGTCCTCGGATGCGGTCTCGCCGACGGGCGCGGGCGCGGGCGCGTCTGAACCGGATGACGGTTCTGCGCTTTCCAGCTCGATCAGCGGGTTGGACTCGATCTCGGCGATCACATGCGCTTCGAGTTCGAGGTTGTTCAGCTGCAACAATTTAATCGCCTGCTGCAGCTGCGGCGTCATCACGAGCTGCTGCGATTGGCGAAGATCGAGGCGAGGGGCGAGGCTCATTGCCGGGCCATCCTAACGACTAAACGCATCTCCGAGATAGACCCGACGCACATCATCATTGGCCACTAGAGCCTCGGGCGTCCCCTCGAACAGCACCCGACCATCGTAAACAATGCAAGCACGGTCCACGATGCCCAACGTTTCTCGAACGTTGTGATCCGTAATCAGCACTCCGATGCCGCGCTCCTTCAGCTGCAGAACCAGCTCGCGGATATCCGAAATCGAGATTGGATCGATGCCCGCGAAGGGCTCGTCGAGCAACATTATCGACGGGTTGGTTGCGAGCGCGCGAGCGATTTCGCATCGACGGCGCTCGCCGCCTGATAGCGCCATCGCCGAGGCCTTGCGCAGGCGAGTGATGTGAAATTCATCGAGCAATTGATCGAGGCGCGCCATGCGGCGGTTGCGATCGGGTTCGGCAATCTCGAGCACCGCAAGGATGTTCTGCTCGACCGAGAGGCCGCGAAAAATGGAAGTCTCTTGCGGCAGGTAACCGAGGCCAAGAATGGCGCGACGATACATGGGGAGCTTTGTGATGTCGTGTCCGTCGAGCAGGATGCGGCCCTGATCGGGTTGGGCAAGGCCCATGATCGAGTAGAAGCACGTCGTCTTGCCCGCGCCGTTGGGGCCGAGCAGCCCTACCACCTCGCCGCGCCGCACCGTCAGCGACACGTCATGAAGTACGATACGAGGGCCGTAACGCTTGCCGATCGAGGCGACCGCCAATCCCTGCGCGGGCACCACTAGGCCGGGCGCGAGATCCTCCCGGTCTAGGGTTTGCTGGTCGGCCAACTCGCGCTCCATGCTCGCGGACGAAGTGGGTGCGCTGCTCGGGGGACGCAACGTGAACCCTAGAGTTCGCCATCCTGCGTTGCGACGCCCTGAACGCTCAACCGCTCGCGTAAATCGGCGACCGCGCGGGCGAGCACGTCGGCGTCTTCGTGGCGGAGGACGAAGTTGGCCCCCGCGCGCCCCTCGCGCCAAAAGGGGTAGGAGCCGACCGCGAGATCGTCCCACGCCTTCTCGGTATCGCGCAGCAGGTCGGCGACGGCGCTCTCGTGCGTCCACGCGCCGACCGCTTGGCTGAGCATGGGGCGGCCGCCTTCGAGCTGGCCGTCGAGGCCGTCGAGCATCGTCTGCATGATCGCGGGGACTCCGGCGAGCATGAGGACATTGCCGATGCGGATGCCCGGCGCGCCGGTGCGGGGATTCTCGATCAACTCGGCGCCTTGCGGGACGCGGGCCATGCGGAGGCGGGCGTCGGTGATACGTTCGCCGTAGTAGGCGCGCAGTATGGCTTCGGCGCGCGGGTGGAGGATGACGGGGACGCCGAGTGCGGCGGCGACGCTGTCGACGCTGATGTCGTCGTGCGTGGGTCCGATACCGCCGGTGGTGAACAGGTAATCATGTTTAACGCGAAGCGCGTTCAGCGCCACACCGATCGCGGCCAGGTCGTCAGGGACGACGCGGACTTCGCGCAGGCGGATACCACCTGCGTTCAGCCATTTGGACAGGGTAGCGAGATTTTTGTCCTGCGTGCGGCCCGAGAGGATCTCGTCACCGATGATCAGCAGCGCGGCGGTCCAGACGCGGCTCACGACAGGTTCGCCCACGGCAGGAAGGCGATGAGGCGGCAATCGATCGCGCACCCTTGCGCGCGTTTGGCGGCGGCGAAGGCGAACACCTCGGCGAGCTTGACCAGATGCACGACGATTTTCTCACGTGCCGTGCCGCCGCCAGCCTGAACGCGGGTCAATCCGGTTGCCATGAAGAGGTGAAACATTTCCGCGCTCATGCCCGGCGAAGTGGCGAATTCGCCAACTTCGCGCCACGCGCGCGCGGTAAAGCCGGTCTCTTCGAGCAGTTCGCGCTCGGCGGTGGCGCGCGGGGTCTCGCCCGCGCCGTCGTCGTCGCCGATCAGCCCGGCAGGGAGTTCGACCGCGCTCGCGCCGAGCGGGGGGCGGTGCTGCTCAACAAGCACGACCTCGCCCTCGTCGGTGATCGCGAGGATGACGGCCGCCGACATGCCGCCAACGCGGCGGACATATTCCCAGCCATGATCGTCGATCGCCTCCAGATAGCGGCCGCTCCACTCGACGGTCATGCGGCGGCGCTTGGGAGCAAGATCATCCCGCCGTCTAACCGCTTCGCCGTGCCGAGCAAACGGCAAAGCGGAACCGGTGCGCATGGACGCCTGTTAATGGCGAGCCACGGGCGATTTGCGCCCGCCGCGTTCCCAATTCGCATATTCGACAGGAGCCAAGCATGGCAGACGGTAACCGCGACGACCGCGACACCAATTATTTCCGCGAGAGCTACGGCTCGCAGGACGCCAATCGCTACCGCGGCAACGACCGCAAAGACGAGCGCAGCGACGATCGCGGCCAGTATGGCTACGGTCAGCAGGGCACACGCTCGTCCGGCTATGGCGACGACAGCGACACGCGCCGTGGTTACAGCGGCTACGAGGGCCGCGATTACAATGATCGCTACAGTGATCGCGGTACGCAGGGTGCGGGCCAGTCGGGCTACGGCGCGGACGATCGTCCCGGTGGCGGCGACGCGTTCGGCGGCCGCGCTTACGGCGGCAGCAGCGCGGGCGGCGCCTACAGCGGCGGCAGCTACGCGGGCCGCGATTATGGCTATGGAGACAG
>JAABUX010005094.1_pt1 | contig 16271 bp, 26 predicted proteins | sample 5561851 | NCBI WGS metagenome assembly JAABUX01 (sample SAMN10711883, study PRJNA513361) | rock metagenome | isolation source: Antarctica rocks | place: Antarctica: Victoria Land, Richard Nunatak red sandstone | collected 2016-01-03 | reverse complement strand
CAGGATGCGCTTGCTCAGCCCGCCAAAGGTCACGTATTTGGGAAGGCAGTGATGCACCCCTTTATGTGCCTCGGTGGTGAACAGGTTGCCAATGCGGTCCACAGCCTGATTCGAGCCAAGCCCTCGCCAGAAGACGCCCTCCAGCGCCTTTGTTACGTTTCACCTTCCTCTGCAAGATCTGCGGTCAGGGTGCCCTCGGCCGCTGACGCTGAACTGAGTGGCAAAAGTGCGTTTGCCGAGCCGATCCGTGGCCCCTCCCTGTCCGCCAAGCCTGGCTCCTCGAGTTGCAGCCTCTCGGCGCTGTCGCTTGGCCCTGAAGGCAGCGCCTTGTCCGCAGCAGCAGACGACGCGCTCATGATCGGGCGGCAGGTTAGGACATGTTCCGTCACGGCTCCGTGCTGGCTGTGCGCGCCGGCCGTGTACCCACTGCGTCTCACGATACTGGCAGTCTTACAATCGGGAGCACTGGTGGTAACGCTGTAGCACAGGTAACGTACCACGCAAGAGTTGAAAATTATGTGGGAACAACCGAGAAGGCGTAAGCGAAGTGATGGGCCGCAGACGTCCGGCCCTGGTGCATGACACGCACAGAAAGCATGTGAAACCGAATCGTCGCAGGGTTGGGTAACGAATGCCCAAAACCCTTGCTCTGCACGGGGAAAGGGAGCACAACCTCCTCGCGGGGGGTTAGCACTAGCCACCATCATATAAGACTTACTAAGTGAGTGCTGGGCCGGCCTGCAGACGGTTCGGCCACACGCGCAAGCCGGCTTCCATGGCGTTTCTGCCACTCACGCGGTCTCGCAGTCTTTGCTGGGCGGCGACCACGCAGACGTGAGAGGGTAATCGGTGGGACAGGCGGGACGTCGCTAGCCATGACAGCCCGGGCGCCAGCGCATCCCTCGGACGCAGACTGCTTCCCGTGGGATACGCAGTTCCGCCGCTTCGGGAGCATGGACAGGTCAGTGCTCTCCATCAAGCCCGCAGGCTAGCGGTGCGTGTGGGAGGTGGGGCACCGGGCGATGGGCCATGGTGATGTGGGGCGGGGCTGCTACAGGCTCGTCTCGTCTCTAGAGACTATGGGTACTTGCTCTCCGCGGTGACGCGATGCAGCTCATGATCCTGCCGGTGAGACTGCGATCTTGGTGCCGCCCCGACGCATGCTACCGTGACTACGCTCGTGCTAGAGCTGTTTAGTAGCAAGCCCAGCCCTCCCCGCTTCTGGACGGGCTGGTCAGTCATGGTCACCATAAGCCGTCAGCAGGGACGGACCTCCAGCAAGTTCGGCTGCAGAGGCGTAATCGTCGCGGTCCAGGCCTCACTGCGTAGTCGCTAGCCAGATCACCAGGCAGGACGGGGAGTTGCAAGTACAAGCCGCGTCGGACGCCGAGGCCTGATAGTCACTCGTCCGCGTGCTTGCCTCGATGGCGGCAATTCGGTGTCACATGGCCAGCGCCAGCCTGGTCGCTCAAAGAAATCGTGGGGTCGTCGTAATCTCTGTGCGGTCTGTTGCAGCCTCGACACCAGCACCCTCGACTCTTTGGCGCTCGGCGGCGAGATGAACGACGGCAGCCTGGACTTTATGATCGGCGAGACGTTCCCAGGCAAGGTGGATGCTGCGGAGAAGCCACAGCCAGCATTGACTGATGAACGGCCCGCACAAGGTGCGATTATTTCTGCGGGCGACTCCAGCAAGCAAGTTGATGCATGAACGCAGCATGTGGAAGATGGGCGCACAACCCGAACCCACTGCATGCTGTGCAACCGGAGTCGCTGCATCGCCCACCTTGCGCTCTCTATCCTGCGCTCCCCGCAGCAGCCACGCGACAGGCGGCGTGGCAGTCCCGGACGCTGCGTGCTGCACGTCGTCACGCGGCGCTCCATACCGTATGCCTCTAGCCATGCCGACCTTGCAGCTGTGTGTGTGTCTCGCAGGCGCGGCGGAGGCGGACGACGCGCGACTCATGGAGCTGATCGACGGCCTGGACCCGCCGGACCTCAGCGCCTGCACCGCCATGAATAGCGGCGGCGCGCCGCAGCAGATGCAGCACCAGCAGTCGGGCGCCCTATCAGTCTCGGCCGCGGCGTGCAGCCCGCCGCCCGACGCCGAGCCGGCGCCCTCAGCCGCTGGCAAAGACTTCACAAGGGCGAGCAGGACCAACCCCTTCTTTCGGGAGCAGCAGGAGCTAGAGCAGCAACAAGCGCAGCAGCGAGAACAGCAGCAGCAGCAGCGAGAGCAGCAGCAAGAGCAGCACGATCGGCAGCAGCAGCAGGCGCAGCAAGATGAAATGATGGCGCTGAACCCTGCGGGCAGCGTCCTGTTCAGCATGGCCAGCTGCGATGGCGCCGCCACGCAGGCGGCGGCCCAGTACGACTCCATGCTGCGGGCGACGTCGGCGGCACACCCCCTCAGCTACTCGCCGTCGCGGCTCTCCATCGGGGCCGCCCCGGGAGGCTTCATGCGGCACAGTGCCACGGAGATCCACCATTCGGCGCCGGCCGGTTCCGGCGGGGCCCTCGTCAGGCAGACCAACTCGGCGCACAACCTGGCGCACCGGGCGGCGTCGCTGCCGACCGCCGTGCTGCGCAGCACCGGCAAGCTGCAGCACCACCACCAGTCGCTGCGGTCGCCCTTCGAGAACGCGAGCGAGGGGTCGGGTGCGTTGTCGGCAGCCCCTAACCTTCATGCCTGAAGTCACGTCCTGCGTCGGCACCCCCCACCATCGGCAAAGCATTCCCCATTGCCGCAACGCTTCATGTGTCGATGGCGCTCATTGATGAGGTTACCACGTGCATGCCCGGAACCTTGCGTGGTCGATATGCCAACGCAGGAAGACCGGTGCTCTTTTCACCCAGTCCTCTTCGTGTGGGTTTTGTGCTGACGCGGTGTGCAGACGCGGTGTGCTGGCCGCGCAGACGGCTTCGGCGACGATGACGCGGCGGCCGCGGGCGCGACGGGCTCGGTGCCGGATCTGTCTACCATGCGGCTGGACTCCTTCCACGAGGCCCGCCGCGCGACGCTGGCTTACATCACCGGCGACGGCGGCCCGCTGCCATCCGACACCTCCACCAGCGGCGACTCAGGTACCCGTCTCTGCGAAGCTTACCCTCGCCGAAATCTGCGCGGCAGCATCGTGCGTATTTAATTTCAAACGGGGCACATCTCGACGTCTATGTGCAGCCACTACGTCTGCTGACGTCAAAGCAGATGATGTAAGGATCCTCTCCCTCGCCCTGCCGAAGATCGGCGGTGGATTTGTTTCCCGTGCTACGAGTGTTACTATGGTGGAACCTGTCCCGTGCATGGCAGCGGCTGGCGGCATCAGCTTCATGCGGAGAGCTGAGGCCCTGCCACCCCGCAGGGACCCTGTTCAAGTCCGCGAGCGTGACGCTGGACCGGGCTGAACGGCGCAACTCCATCGGGAACGGCGTGTACAAGGACGTCGACAGCATGCGCCGCCGGTCCGTGCGCCGGGCGAGCCACATCGCGCAGGTGCAAACATTGAATATATAGGGATGAGCTATCCAGAGATTGGTAGTTAGGGACCAGCATCCTTCGATTGCTGAATTATAAATTGCCAAGCAAATGCTAAAAATCCCTTCCTGCAAGCCTCCTCAGTCGTGTCTACGCGGCGGAGACTTGGCGTGCACCGGCGCCTCCAGCTGCTATCGCTGACCACGTCCAACAACCGCACGGCGCGACTGATCCACTGGACCCTTCGCTGCCATATCGGCCGTATCGGGCAAAAGTTGGGAGCCAGCAGCGCTGCATGGGGGTGTGCCCCAGCACGCGCGTCCGCTGGTGACATCGACTCGGTGTCTGATTTCTTTGCTACCTGTTGCTCCCGTGCAGGTCGCGCTGACGGAGCGCGCGCAGCGCACCAAGGACCTGGCGGGCCAGCTGGAGGCGGCGATGGCGGCCAACGCCGCCCTGAAGTCACGCACCCAGCTGCTGGAGACGTTCATGGGGCTCCAGGAGCCCGCCCAAGACGCCGAGCAGACAGGTAATTCTGACCATAACCCTAAGCCCGACCTTAGACTACCCCTAACCTAGCCCTAAACTCAACCCGGTACCTGCGAGGCCGAGGTGTCGAGCGATCAGCCTGACAAATACGGCGGTCACGGCGTGTCGCCTCAACAGAGGGTGCACACCCTGTATGCCATCACAGGCCCCAAAGCTTCCTGGCGGTTACGGCCGTGTGCAGCGGGTCCGGAGCTGCTGAGACTGCGCAGCATGGGGGCGGTCGCCATCTTTCGCTACTGTCCCTGTGTAAAGGTCGTTGTCGAGGCCGGCCTGGCAGCTGTAGAGCTGTAGAGTGACGCGCACTGGACAGCACTGTAGCCAACATGCGTGTCAGGCACTGGGACACTACAAGCCAGAGTCTCACGGGGTCATTTGTCCCCGCAGAGGCGTGGTGGCTGGACGGGGTGACGCAGCAGATGGTGGAGCAGCAGCTTAACCTGGGTCGCGCCCTGACATTCACCCTGCGAGCCGGTCACCCGATCGTGCTGACGCGCGAGCAGGTGCGAGCTCTGCCGAGCACCATGTTGCCACAACATTTTCATGCGGTGAGTGCCACGGCAGAGCATCAGCTATGTCGGTCGAAGCCAGCCGGTCTCGACACAGAGAAGTGTTCGCCTGTCCATCCACCGCTGTCGACCACTGGAAAGCCCTGAACATGACGCTGGCTCGACCGACGTTAGCATATTGCCAAGCAACCGCTCTTGGACCCACGGTGCATCTTTCATCCCTCGCATGCTGCAGAACTATACTAAGAAGAACACATGCCGACGCAAGTGCCACGTGCACGGCATCTCGAACGGAGCATCATGTCAGCAATTGTGACCGTAGCAAACCAAGTGCAGGTGGCGTCGCTGCCGTGGACCGACTTCTGCAAGCTCTGGAAAGACTACATGGTGGTCATGGCGGAGTGCCTGGTCGAGGCTGCCGGCAGCGTGGCCTCGCCGCCCGGCCAGCGACTGGCGCACCTGGTCTACGAGACAGGTGCGGCGTGAGAGACGCCAAGTCGGGTTCCCCTGTTCTGTGTGGGTCTGCTACCAAGCTCTGTGTGTGGGTCTGCTACCACGGCACTGGGCAGGGCGCCATGAGCTGGACGACGCGGCGTGGTGGCTGGCAGCATAGTCATACTGTAGGCCCGCACGGAGGCAACATGAATCTCATGCTACCCTGTCCGTGGCACCAGGGGTGCCAAGAGTTTGAACTGTGTGCAAATATTCAGGCTGACCTTTGGAACCTCGCCCTCCCCGCAGGCATCCTGCGGGGGTGCCTGCAGCTGGACGCGCCCGCGCAGCACAATCGGCTGCTGTGCTTCCTGCCGGACGGGGAGATGCGCCCGCCGCCGCCGAGTGCGGCGCGCTGGGCCACCATCTGCACCTCCCTGCTGCTGACGCAGAGCCAGGTGCGGCCCATTGGGAAACTGATACCCTAACCCCAACCCTGACCTTAACTACAACTTAAACCTAACCCTAACCCTCACCATCTCGCTAACCCTGATCCGAACCCTAACCCAACCCTAGCCATTGTAACCCCCGACTGCCGCACCTAGTATCGGGCAGTGACGCGTGATCGCAAGCCAGTGTCATGCGCTGACCGGTCTCATGATGCTGATCCTGCGAAGCACTTCAGTCACATTGTGACATGTCGTATTGCGGCCCCTCATTGTTGTTCTGCACCACGGCAGCCCCCTGCCGCTGTGTAAGATCCTGATACCATGCCAGCACCATACAAGTGGGCAAGCCTATCCATTAACTGACAAGATGCCGTCCTGTGGCCCTGCAGAAGACACAGCTGGTGCAGCTGCGCCGCATGTACCTGCGCGCGCTCGGCAAGAGCCTGGGCCGCCGGCGCTTGGCACTGCAACACATTAGCGTGCGCACACTGCTGTCATCATCACTGCATACTGCAGCTGCATATGAACTGCAAATCAGCTGCAGAAGACGACGAGCACCCAGCATGCATCTTCCAGCAGCTCGATACAAGGGGACTGTTCTACAAAGCCTGTGCCGCGGCTGCTGACATGCATGGGCGTGCATGCAGTCCTGCGCTGACGGGATCGCCACCTGTGCCGCAGGGGGCGATGTCGGTGTGCGACAGCGACGACGCGGGACCGGACCGCTTTGAGTCGACCATCGAGGCGGTGGAGCGTCTGCGGCGCGCGCTGCGCGACGAACACTCGCTGCTGACGCAGTACAAGATGATCGCCTGGGGCCGCGTGTTCACGCCCATCCAGGTGAGCATTGACCGGCAGATCTGACACCGCGTGTGCGAGCATAGGCAACCTTCTGTGACATCTCGTCTGTTGACCACAAGTATATCAGTGTATCGAGTGAACCTGGAGATGGCGTTGGGCACACATCTGATACCGTCACTGCTCTCATGCTGCCGACGCATGTCACAAGCATCAGGCCGCTGTCCGCACTGTACCCAACTTGGTGTCTTGGACAGCTCACCTGGATGCGCGTAGCATCTGAAGGCCCGCCGCGAGCCTCCCTGCAGGCCGCGCTGGCGACGGTGCAGTCGTATCCCTGGACGTGCGACGTGCCATCGATCATCAACGTGGTCGCCGCCTCCTTCGGCGAGCCAAGCGCGACCGAGCTGCTGCTGCAGGCCCAGCAGTGATGCTAATTGCAGCAAGGAAGCGGAGTCAAGAACCCGTCCCACAACTTCCCTGCAGGCCAACACGCAAAACGCTTCATAATGGCATGCGAATCTTCCACTTTCCGTAGGCTCGGCCGGGGCTGCACATGAGCGCCTTGGCCGAGGAGCGGCATCCCTACCGTCTTCAAGCCTGCGCGCTCCCGTCGGCGTGCGTTGCCAGGCCGATGGCCGGCCAGCGGCCGTCTCTAGCATCATACACGTAGTTGTGCGCTTTGAATTGACGGGGTCGGAATGTTACCACCTCAGCACTCCAGTCTGCCTTGGTCATCGTGACCCGCGTGCGGGACCCGCGGGAGGTGGCCCACGTGCCTCCTGCGCTCTGTAACCTGCAAGTGACATGTCAACGTCTGGCACGCCGCGTTGCGTGCAGTTATTGTGCAGTCGAGTCAGTCGACATGGTTTATCGGTTTGCTGGGATCTTCATTCGCTCGGACAGCATCGTTGGCTATCTGAGCACTGCGAACTGTCGACCTCGCGCCGTGGCACGGCGCACATCTGCTCTCTCGGGCGTGATCTCATTGTGTGCATTCTATCGATTTTCGTCAGTACTTCCCAGGAGCGCTGGCCAGCAAGGCTAGTGCAGCCCGTGATCATGTGCCAGCGTGAGGAACAATCTCACAGTAGCAATCATGATTGAAAGGTGTCGATCGTGCCGATCCTGCCCTCAAGGTCTGATTGCTTAGTCTTCTTGGATTCGCGCGTGAGCATGATTTGACATCTTTTCGCAGCTGGCGTAGAGAAATATACTTATTTACACATATGTCGGATATATCCTTCACAAAGATGACTTCTGCAGCTGTAATGTTACGGCGCAACCGAGATCCGTCCACACCTGATCCATAACGACCGTATGCGCGCTGACAAGGACATCATCGCGGTATGGTGTGCACCAAGCACGGGTCGCATGTGCCCGGCAACCGGGAATCAAGATCAATCTGACATACATTTACCTCAGGACTAAGTTGAGAATCCATGGAACAGCAATTCTGCATGCCATCTGTCAACCAACGGTTCGAACAGCATGCATACGCACGTCCGACACCATGTCAGCCCATGCATGGGCTATCTGACTGCTGCCAGTCTATGACACTGACGAGATGGTGGCCGCCAGCGACAGCAAACCGCGCGTCGCTCCTGTGAAGCCGGAGTTTATCCGGCCCTCCGCGCCCAGGGCAGTCGTCGAGGCCGTGACGAGCACGGGCGACGGCGCTCAGATTGTGGCAGCGCCGAAGTCCCGACGACAGCAACAGAAGGCGTGTGGGGTCGCGGCATGCCTAAGATTTCTCAGCCCAAATGTATGCATGCATCTCGCACCCCCTCCCCGTGCCACCTCGAGCACCGTCAGCAATGTCGCCATGGTGCCTATGCAGCTCATGTCCAATCGCTTTCTGAGCTGCAGGAGAGGGCGGAGAGTCGCAAGGGATCAGGCCTGTGCCACAGCCTCGTCCGGGGCGTCCCGTGCCACTTCGGCGAGCGGTGCCGCTTCAACCATGACGTGGAGGCGTTCCTGCAGACCAAGGGCCCTGAGCTGCCCGGCTGCTGCCCGTTCCTGTCGGTTGGCACCTGCGCGTACGGTGGGACTGCTGCCATTGTCAAAATCGTGTCGTGGCGGTCAGAGCTGCGCTTGCCTGGAAATCTGTGCAGCACTACACTGCCGGTGCGGTGCAATAGTTTTGGCAAAGGTGTGCATGCGAGCCAGCGCGCATGCCAGCTTTCTCTTGACTGAAGTACGGGTGCCTGCGCAGGCATGGCGTGCATGTGGGCGTCCACCCATTCGCAGGGTGATCAGGCTTCGCTGCGGCTGGCCGAGCATGCAGCAGCAAACGGCAGCGCAGCAAACGGCGACGCAGCACACGGAACCGCCGCCAATGGCGTGAGCGGCAATTCCAACGGCACTGCGGGCGGAACTGCTGCGTTTGAGAGGCTGTCCGTGCAGCCTGCGACAACCGGCGACGGGCGCTCAGGGGTCACTGATGGCAGTGGCGCCGGTGTGGTCTTGCTTGCCGCCACTGCTGCGCCTGCCGGGTCACAGCCGGAGGCCGCCGCGCACTCCAACGGCGAGCCACCGTGTCAGGGGGTGCCGAAGGGTCCGCTGGTGCTGCCCGCGCCGGAGTGCCTGCGCCCGGAGCTCAACGGCGTCGACAGGGACCTGCAAAACACGCTTAGGTGAGCATCCCGTCTCACCAGGTCACAGCGGCTGTGCTGCTGGTGCTTGTTTGTGAGGGATCACAGTGCATTTGGGCAATAAGATGTCACCTTGCCGGCTCGCAAGGTGGCGCATCTCAGCGCGAATGTGTCCACAGGTGTCTTCCTCTGGGGATATGAACTGAGCCAGAGCACTACAGTTCTCACCATAACCAACCCAGTCTGTGCGTCCTGTACCGCAGGCGGGGCAGATATGACTTCAGGCGGGCAGACGCCGTGCTCAAGGCCCTGAACGTGACCTCGGGCAGGCACGTCGTCGCGAGTCCTGCCTCACCTGCAGCTGCGGCGGCGGAGACAGCACCCGACCTGGTCTCGCCGCCAGTAGTGCAGCCCGACTGCGCTGCACCATCCGTGATCAGCCCTCAGCCAGTGGGCGAACGCCCTGCCAACCGGCACGTATCAGCGATGGACACAGCGCCCTGTCCGGACGGTGACGAGCATGTTGGAGTCGCGCTGCAGCACTCAGCGCGCGGAGATGAGGATGACGGTGCAGCTATGGGGGCTGCAACGAAGCGCCTGAAGCTCGACGGAGGCATTGCAGGTGTGGCACTGGAGTCGCACCGGGCATGTCAGTACGGCGGCAGTGCCGCTGATGCACCCTGAGTCTCAGCATCTGCTGCTGATCAGCACGCCGAATGATGCCTGCTGCCTGCGCAGGTGGCAGTGCCATCAGCAGCCCCAGCATCCCCGACGTGCCAGCTGGCGCGCCGCTCACCGGGCACTGCGCTGCAAATGGTAGCGCAGTGCATCGCCTGCAGCCTGTGAAGGTGTTCGACATCCAGGTCAGCTCGGTGCGCAGCCATATGTCGTTCGGCATGCGGGCGGGTCGCTCGTGCCTTGTGTGGCAATGATGACACCATAATTGCCTGTGCCAGCCCTGTTGCATCACAAGGCGGCATTGGTCGAGTCGAAACTGCGTCATATGCAGGCACTAGTGGTGCTCGACGGCGCCGGCATCGACGCGCCGCTGCGGCGCGCGGAGAGGCGGCGGCTGGACCTGGCGGGCAAGCTGTACCTGGCGCCCCTGACCACCGTCGGCAACCTGCCCTTCAGGTGCCGTTCAGCTGCCCCTCAGGTGCCGGATCCAGATTCACGTCCTGTGGGGCAATGGAATGTCCGATAGCGTAGCAAGGCTGCACGCCAGGGGCTTCGATCACAGACTCCTAGTGTTTTACTTCTTGAGAGTGCAGGGCACCGTTGGCCATCACTACCCATATATCATCAGGCTGGCAGCGTGTGGCATTCTCACAGTGGGGGACGTAAATCGAAACCCGTGCACAGAAATACTTATATCAAAATGGCCCTTGCACGCTAATATGCACGCAAACATAAATCATATTTATGTAAATGCAGATTCGACCGTGCGCAAAAATGCACAAAAATGTACAAAAATGGATTAGGCCACTTTTGGCCCCGCTGCGCGTTCCTGGAGCTGCTCAAAGCACCACAGAGCCTATAACAGCTGCAACGACGGGTTGCCACACAATTGACGGCGAGCTCTGGCCACGAACGCAAATGTATCCGATCTGCCGCCGACTCCTGCACAAAAATCCCATGCACATAAAATACGCACATAATATTATGTGCACGCGATATTGTGCGGTGCAGGGCCGTGCACGGAAGTACGTAAGTAATTCATTTATTTATGTATTTTCGTAAATCCTATTTACGTCCCCCACTGTGGGCATTCTGTCTTGTGGCAGGAGTAATATTTTGGCTAAACTCGAATTTCGGTTACCTCGTTTGTGAGTGCAAGGGTGTGGTGTCTTGCATAGCAGGTGTATTGGACAACCAAGGGCGATGAAACCATCCCAGCGATGGTCCCCACATGTACAGCGGGTGCCTTTGTCACGCAGGTACATCTGCAAGGGGTTGGGCGCGGACATCACCTGCGGCGAGATGGCGATGGCGACCAACCTGCTGCAGGGGCAGGCCTCCGAGTGGGCGCTGCTCAAGCGGCACCCGGCAGAGGACGTCTTCGGCGTGCAGGCACGCCGGCACAGGGTCGAGACAAAGTCTGATGCCAGCCGTGACCGTGACAGAAGCGGCTATGGTCTTGGTGTTGTCAATTCGCTCGCTCATGACGTTGACGCAGATCTGCGGTGACGTAGAGCCGATTTGTGAGCGCGAGTGACATGAAGCTTCCACCGCTGACGCCCACTATGCGAGACATACGATGCCTGTTTAGCTTCGACCCGCATATTGTTCGAGGTCTGCAGCCTGGCAGAGTGTCGGCCTGGAGCGTCAGCCTGGCCTCCGTCACTTGGGCTGACCTCGAATCGCGTGACTGCCAGGTGTGCGGGGGCTACCCGGACGCGATGGCGCGGTGCGCGCAGCTGCTGGACGAGCGCGTCGACGTGGACTTCGTGGACATCAACAGCGGCTGCCCCATCGACCTCATCTGCAACAAGTGCGGCCATAAACTGTTACCAACTCTGCTTATGCCATAATTGATTGGGATGTGGTATGAGGTTTGAGCGTGGTGGCAGTGCGGTGCTGTCTGTTGGCAGGCGGTGGGGTTACGCTCTTGACGGGCTACGAGTCTCAACTGTCGGTCCAGATACGCCTTACGAGAGCGCTGCTTGTCCTCGCAGGTGCGCGGGGTCGTCGCTGATGCTGAAGCCGGGCCGCATGGAGAAGATCGTCCGCAGCATGTCCTCCATCCTCAGCTGCCCCCTGACCATCAAGGTGCTCCAGCACACTCTGCTGCTTTCCTGGCTTACCATGTATGCAGTATCGTTGGTCTCTGACACTCGGCAGCTCTACACCGTAAATTTTGCTGGAAGCGCATCGTCAGCAAGCCTTTCTTGGAGGCTGCCTGCCCCGCCAGCCTTGCATCAGCCGCTGTTAGACCATGCCCTGCTTGTGAAAGACGGCTGACAGGGTATTCGCTGATCTTTGCGGGTGTCATGGAGAAAACCCGATTTGCACTGCGTAGAAATGTCGCTACAAGTTCAGCCTGCTTCACGGAGGTGTGCCTGCCTACGGCGGGGTGTCCGTGTGCTGCGCAGCTGAGGAAAGGCTACAGCGACGGTGCCGACATCGCGCACGAGCTGCTGCCGCGGGTGGCGGAGTGGGGCGCCGTGGCGGCGACGGTGCACGGGCGCACGCGGCAGCAGAGGTGCCTTTCTTGCAGCAACGCTGCCGTACCTGACGCAGACGATAACCGCACCATGAAAATCCCGGTTCTGCGCGCCGCTTCATGGTTCTGCTCGCACGTGTGCCCGCCTGATGCCATCGCACATGTTGTCATCTCATGCGCAAGAGGAGTCCAATGTAGAATGCTGACCGTACTGACAGCGACTCAACGACCGCTTGGCATTGGATCCAGGACACGAATAATAATTTTTGCGGTTGAGTAGGAAGCTGGCATGCAGGTACTCGCGGGACGCAGACTGGGGCTACATCCGCCGCTGCGCGGCCGCGGCGCCGGGGCTGCCGCTGATTGGCAATGGCGACGTGTATAACTGGGAGGAATACGCGGCGCGGGTCGGCGGCGCCGGCGGCGCCGGCGTCGCGACCGCCATGATCGCGCGGTCGGCGCTGATCAAGCCCTGGATCTTCACCGAGATCAAGGTGAGCTGATTATGCTGGTGTTTTCAGCTGTCGCTGATAGCGCAGATAGGTGCAGGAGTTACTCGCAGCGCTTGCTCCACTTGTTCGCGTTGCTGTGCCCAGCATGAGTGCTATGTCAAGTGGCCTTCCGCATTGGCAGCAGTTCGCCGTCGTATAACCTCTCCGCATGCGCATGACCCGCAGGAGGAGCGGCACTGGGACATCAGCTCCGGCGAGCGGCTGGAGCTGCTCAAGCGCTACTGCGCCGCCGGGCTGGCGCACTGGGGCTCCGACCGCCGCGGCGTGGAGACCACCCGGTGCGCGCCCTGTTCGTCCCGCTGACCCCAACCCTAGACGCTGAACCCTGGCATCTGTTTCACTCGCATGCTAGAGCCACTCAGAAGGTCGCGCCCTGATGCCGCACCAATTTTGTGAGCCACTTGTGTCCCCGTTGCTGATCGCTGAGCGTGAATTATCACTCGAGTATAGGTGGTCACACAAGGAGGAGCATGCTGACCGACTGCATGGCATTGTGCAGGCGCTTCCTGCTCGAGTGGCTCAGCTTCAGTCACCGGTACGTGCCGGTGGGCCTGCTGGAGCAGCCCGCCGCGGTGCTCAACTGGCGGACGCCCGCCTACGTTGGCCGCAACGACCTGGAGACCCTGTTCGCGTCGGACCACCCCGCTGACTGGGTGTGCTGGCTGGCTTGACCCGGCTGACTGTCAGTTGCATCATCAAACTTCCAGCTCGAGGCCGCCCAACCGGGTCTTGGCCCTAACGCTGGTCCTAAGCTTAGGCCTTTCGCCTTTCGCTATTTTCAGTCTAAAGGTCTACTCAGTGGTTCGCATCTGACCCCTGTCCAGACACTGATCGTCACGCCGTAACGCGCAGGTGCGCATCTCCGAGATGCTGTTGGGCCCGGTGGCTGCCGGCTTCATGTTCCAGCCGAAGCACAAGGCCAAGTCGGTCGCTCAGAGCGAGCAAGGCATGGCGCTCGCTGCAAAGGACGGCGCAGAGAATGGCTGACAGCAAAAGTCCATTAAAGACGGATGCTGCATGGTGTGCGGCGCATGCTGCTGCTCCGCCAACAGCCACAGAATAGAATGCCGCTGCAGCCATCCCTGCACCGCTGCGTATGCGTTACGGCATTTGAGAAGTGAGCACGTATGAATTCAAGCCAGTGGCTTCGTGAGGCGCAGACCTCTGTTCTGTCACGACATGCACGAGTTGTGTCAAGAGCTTGTGATCTAACTTGCTCATCGCCAATTTATAAACTGCCGCGGCAATCACATGGCGCATGTCACCATCGTTGCAACCTCCTGCTTCGCGTCATGCATGCGGACACTCTGCCACGACAGCTCGCACACAAGCTCTGCAGGCGTAGCATTGCAACAACATGCTATGGGCCGCTATCTGCATAAGTAATGTGCCCGCACTGACCACACAGCACTGCCGACTCGGTTGAGACATCTTCGCACTGATCCACGGCATGTGCGCAGTCCTCTACACTTCTTGCTGCTTGTTCGTAGTGCCGCATATCGGCAGTTCACTGCGTACTGACTATCGCTGCTGGTCTCGTCGCCAAGACGCTGCGTGCAGCATGCAAACGTACGGTGGCGGCCTTGCGTCGGTCCCACCGCAGCCGACCTTGCTCCTCACGGCGTCTGATCTCAAGAGGCCGACTTGTCCCCGCCCACCCCTGCCGCTGTCCTGACAGTGCTCAGCATGCGCGCCGAGCACGGCGGGCTGGTGCCATGCGTCCCCCACCCGCTGCTGAGGCTGCCTCACTCCGAACCGCCGACCAGCAGCGTCCGGACAGACTTCCGCCGCGAGGGGAGGGGGCCCAATGCAAGACGAGCGACTCGCGTGACCTGTCGACAGCATGCGCGCAGAGCTGAGGACTGCTCTGCAATCAGATGGCCTAGGCAGCTCGTCTGCCGTCTTTTACTAGGGCAGAGAATGATGAGCCGTCCTGCGCATGTTTTGCCGTGTTCTGTGCGCTGATGTCATGCCTGCTCAACTCACCTTGTCGAGCTGCTTGGTGTTCGCAAAAATGTAGGACACCAGGCGGATCTGGTCGTCCGGCGTGCGGGCCGCGAGCTGCGGGTCGCCGCGCTTGACCCTGCCGTAGTAGTCGCGCATGACCTCGCCCCACTTGCGCCGCACCTCCATGCTGCGCGCGCAGATGCTGCAGTCATACCACGGCTGAGGCCCTGCGTGTCGCTGTCACTGAGGAGGAGTGACGCAGACTAGTCTCCAGCGAACAAGCTGGCCGACTGATTTCGAAAAGCCGAGCTTGGCACGGCTGAAATCCATCATGACTGCGCATTTCACCACCGCGTTGCATTATACTCTGCAGCAGGCGGCACCGCAGTGGCCTGAGCACTCATCAACCTAGCTTACAATTCAGAAGGCCATAGAAAAATTGACTTGAACATTAAACCCTGACCTTGCCCACACTGGGTGAGAGACATTGACGTGACTGTCACAAAGGCAGTGGTCCGACTCACCGCGCGTCCTCGACCTCCGCGATGGCGTTGAGCACCGCCTCAGCGCTGGCGCCCTTCTTGCGCTTGATCAGCGCCGCCGTGACGGTCCCCATGTGCCCCACCATCTCCGCCATGTGCCTGCGTTCCCAAAATCATGTTGTCATCTTCCCCGTAGTTTATATCATGACCATTGGCATAATTAATCTAGCCAGCTGGGGGTTTTGTGACGCACAAACACAGCGCATCCAGTGGCACCCGACTGAGCGTTGACGCCAACGAATCTGCCCCGCCCATTTCCTCAACAGCTGAGCATCAGGTTGTGCATGCAGCCTTGCTACTCGGTCGCACTGCTGCACCGTGCGCGCACCGCATGGACGGGTCCAGCTGCTTGACCTGCGTCTCAAACACGCCGGCGCTGTAGCGGCCGCTGACCACCGGCTTCTGCTGGAGCACCAGGTGCATCGCCGCCACGTTGTCCGCCGCCAGCAGCAGCTCGTCCAGCAGCTGCGCGAGGGTGAGGGGTCAGGGTTAGGGTCAGGGTTTAGGTAAGGTAAGGCTGAGGGTCACAGGCGCCGGTGCAGGCTTCGTCACGCTGCAACCAGGCCCAGCGGTCGGCAGGTTAACGGCATATGCATCCGGCGACGCCCCGTGGTAACGCCGCGAGGCCATTCTGCTCTGCGCCGTCAGCTGTAAGAGGGTCGGTGCGACGGGTCACAGGCGGTGGCGGGGCAACGTGATTGCTCAACGAATTCAGATGGGACGAAAGTGCGTGGCGTGCGGGATCTTACCTGATGCACGATCTTTGGCATAACGAGGATGCCCTGCTTCCAGACGACCGTCTCGGCGACCAGCGTCTGCTGCACCCGCGCTGCACGCAAAGGACAGGTCAGTCAGCGGTGCTGCACCACGTGTTGTGCACACATTCGCTGCAGGCAGGCGACGAAGGCTGACCATATGCATTTGAGGGCCAAGAATGCACGGCTTATACCCACCTCAAGACTCGGCTTGGCTCAAAGTTCAGCCACTCTGACACCCGGCCCTGGTCTTGACCCTGATGCTGACTCTGATCAGTGCCAACCCGTAGGTCTAATACAGCACACCCAGGGGCCCGATGATGGCACGCTCCAGTGCCTCGTCCAGCGACCGCAGGTCAACATCCGGGCGCTCCATCTCGTACGTCTCGCTGCTGGCACGGCTGGTCTCCAAGCACAGCACCTGACGCCGGGAGACCACTGACGGTGAGCGCAGCAGTCAGGTCGCTGTTTGGCATGAAGACTGGGAATCGAGGTGCCCGTGTTTATGTTCCCCAGACATAACATGCTCGTGTGCCAAGTGGTACTCAA
>JAABUX010005093.1_pt1 | contig 16271 bp, 14 predicted proteins | sample 5561851 | NCBI WGS metagenome assembly JAABUX01 (sample SAMN10711883, study PRJNA513361) | rock metagenome | isolation source: Antarctica rocks | place: Antarctica: Victoria Land, Richard Nunatak red sandstone | collected 2016-01-03 | reverse complement strand
GCCGCGGATGGCGCTCAGATCGATCATCGCGACAGGCTACAAAACCGCTCCGTGACCGGGAATCCCCCTATGGCGAGAAGTCCCACCCGATTCGGCTATTTCCTGACGGGCCCTAAGGGCTGGTCAGGCGCTGCGCTCAGTCTCATAAAGGCGCCCTGCGTTTGCTGTGCCGTACCGCGATAAAATCACGCGAAGGTTACGGAGGGCACGAGCTGGCGATGCCCGGTTTCGAGGCCCGATGACCTAGATCGCCACCGGTCCGGCCGATTTACTCACGTTAGCATAGGAAATCTCATTGCTGACCAGGTGCCGATGGTTGGTAGTGTCTCAGTTTGAATTTGGAAGCTAATCTGTCTTTCTGGCGGCGTTGGCGAGGCGAGTTACAACGGCCTTTGCAGCGGCAGCCCGCCGCTTACGTCTTTCGGCGGCCTTCACGCCGGCATCTTTCATCCTCGGCTTGTGGTCGGGTTTGCCCTCTGTCGTCTGCCAGTGATCCTGTAAGATGCGGATCGCCTCGACGGGATATAGGCCAGCGTCGAACATCCCGTGATGCGTCGGACACAGGCGAGCAAGGTTTTCTTTCAAGTCGTTCCCCGCGTCGTGGTCCAGATGGGCTACCTGCAGGCAGGCGACAAGCTGAAGGCCGCAGACGGCGCAGCACTTGAATGGGAAGGCTTCGTTGAGGACCCGTCGTCACTCTATCGTTATGTTCCAGCGTCTTGCCATAGCCAACAGCTATTCTTGGAAAAAATTTCTCCTGACAGTGGATCAGGTTATACCGAAAAGAGGTAGCAATCTTGAGTTGCCTATTCCTGATCCTTTTTCAATCTAGCATCAGCCGCCTTCCTCGCAATCTCCGCCCGCCGCTCCGGTGTCATAGCCGCAGCTCGGGCGGCCCCACCCCGCTTGCCCATGGACACCGCCGCTGGGTCTTTGCCGTCTGGCGGCGGCGGTGCGTCCGCTTCCTCGCCGGTCGCGATTCTGGCTACTTTGATCGCCGCCCCGATCACGTCGGCGGGGCGCTGCTCGCCTTTAGGGCCCTTGGGCATAATGTGGTCGTCTCCGACTTACTGAAATAGGCCAGCGTTATGTTGCGCCCTCAATTTGACGCGGCAGTCTGTATATTCAGGCGTTCCAAAAGAAGCCCCGAAAGAACGACATTCTTTATCGTCCACCTCTCGAAACTTATCTGGATCCGCATACCCGGCGGTGCCAGGTAGGCAGTCGGTGTGGTGAAAACCTACCGCGCAATCAACTGGATGATTCGCGCATCCAGATGTTGAGAGAATGAGCAACGCCACCGACCAATTTCTACGCATCCAAAGCTCTACCCTGTATGCCTTTCGCTAAGCATATAAGGAATCTCATCGGAGCACGAGATGTTGCTAGGAAAGCCTCATTTTCAAACTGAGGCACTACCCGATGGTTATGCGTCTTGACTGCCGCCAGCCTGGTCAGCGCGCCCGGACTGGGGGTCGATGCGGCGCTGGCGTTGCCGCGGACTACGATCCGCCCAGGGCACGCGGTTGCGGGTGAAATCGCGAAGCGCGGACGCGATCACCGCCGCTCGATCGCGGATGGACATCCTGGCTCAGCCCTCGGCGCGGTCGCGGTGCATCCGGACCTGGTGCCGCTCGCCAACACGACGTGGGACCATCCGCAGATGACTGAGGCGGTTGTGAACGCCATTCGAATCGCCGCATCCGAGTCCGGGGTGGACCCACGCTTGTTGGCCGCCCTGGCCTGACGGGAGAGCCGGTTCGACCCAACGGCGAAAAACCATCGGTCGTCGGCCAAGGGCCTGCTGCAGTTCACCGCCGGCACCTGGCTCGAGGCCTTGCGGCAGTTCGGGTCGCCGCACGACCCAAGCCGATTCACCAACGCCATTAGCGAGGATCGCTCCGGAGCGATCGTCGTTGCCGGCAAAGGCGCTCGCAACGCCATCCTGGGGCTGCGCAGCGATCCCAATCTTTCCGCGTGGCTGGCAGCGCAGCTGATGCAGCGACAGGGGGCGGTCATGCAGGAGCGGATTGGGCGGCCTCTGACCCTGACCGATCTCTACCTCCTGCATGTGCTCGGACGGAACGGTTCAGGCCGGTTCCTCGACGCGCTCACCGAGCGCCCTCACGCGTCCAGCGTCGGCGTGGCGAGCCTGAAAGTGTTGCGCAATGCCGGGCTGTTGGCCCGCGATGGCCGCCCGCTGACCGTCGTCAACACCTATGCGGCCGTGGCGATGATGCTCGACGAGCAACACCAGCATTCCGGGCGGCTCCTGGCGGCCATCAAATCGCCGAGCGAGGTCGCCGACCCGGTGCTCGAGGTCGGTGAAGTGCCGAGCTATTAGCGGTAGATGAGATAGCTCTGTCGCCGCGCGATGAAACGCTCCAGGCCCGGTAGCCAGGCCGCCCGGACCACGGTCGGATCGGCGCCATCCAGGATTTGCTGCAGCACGGCACGCGACCCGACCATCCCGGCGGTGCTCTGTGCGCGGAACGACTGTCCATAGAGGCGGTGCAGGGCCGACACGATCTCCAGGCCGAGTTCCGGAGCGTCGAGCGCGTCGCGGTCGACCAGCTCGACCAGAACGCCGTGGCACAACTCGCCGCGGTAGGCGCTGGACGACGGGGTGAACTCCGTCGCGCGGAACCGCACCCCGGGAATGCCCCTCGCGTTGAGGGTGGCCGCAAGTTGCGGACCGTCGATCCAGGGCGCACCCAGGACCTCGAACGGCGTCTCGGTTCCCCGGCCGACGCTGACATTGGCGCCTTCCACCACGCCGACACCGGCATAGAGCGTGGCCTCGCGCAGGGAACGAAGGTTCGGCGACGGGTTGATCCAGGGCAACCCGGTCTGGTCGAACCAGGCCTGGCGGCTGTAGCCCTGCATCGGCACGATCCGGAGATCGGCGCCGATGCGGGCCTCGCGGTTGAACAGGCCGGCGATCTCGCCAACGGTCATGCCGTGACGGATCGGCAGCGGGAAATATCCGGCAAAAGAGCGCATCTCCGGCTCCATCACCGGCCCCTGCACCGTCGCCGCATTGAGCGGGTTCGGCCGATCCAGGACAAACACCTTGATGCCCGCATCGGCGGCCGCTTCCATGGCGTAGGCCAGGGTCGTGATGTAGGTGTAGTAGCGCACGCCGGCGTCCTGGATGTCGAACACGAGCGCATCCAGACCCGCCATCGTCGACGCCGTGGGCCGCTTGAGATCGCCGTAGAGGCTGTAGACGGGCAGCCCGGTGGCGGCATCGCGGGAAGAGGCGACCTTCTCGTCGAGCGTGCCGGACAGGCCATGTTCCGGGCTGAATAGCGCCAGCAGACGCAGGTTGGGCGCATGCGCCAGCACGTCCGCGGTACGGCGCCCGCTGGCGTCGCGGCCGGTCTGGTTGGTGATGAGACCGAGGCGCAGTCCGGCGAGCGGGGCAAAACCGGTTTCTTCGAGCACGTCCACCCCGGTCCGCACCGCGCTGGGGCTTGCCTGGAGCGTCGTGACCAAGATCGGCGCCGAAGTCAGCGTCGAAGTCGGCGTCGGCTTCGAAGTCAGCGTCGGCGTCGACGACGACGACGGCACGGATAAGGCTGCGCTCTGCGGCGCGAGCGCGCCGGCCACGATCTCCGAGACGCGCGCCCGCAAGGTGCGGACCTGTCCGCGCCCTTCCGGGTGCAGGCGGTCGGAGAGGATGATGGCGTAGCCGTCGAGCGCCGGGTCGAACCAGATCGAGGTGCCGGTGTAGCCGGTGTGTCCGAACGACGTCGGCGAGAACGCGGCAAAGTCTTCGCTGTAGCGCGAGCGGATGTCCCATCCGAGGCCGCGTTGCACCGGGCTGCCGGACGGACCCTGTGACGTGATCATCGCCTGCACCGCCTGGGGGCTGAGGATGCGCACACCATGGGCCGTGCCGCCGCCCCGGATCATCTCGGCGAATCGCGCGAGGTCGTCGGCGGTGGAAAACAACCCGGCATGGCCCGCGACGCCGCCCATGCGCCAGGCGATGGGGTCCTGCACCTGGCCCCAGCGCAATTCGCCTTGGATGACGTTGCTGGGCGCGATGCGGTCCCGCTGCTCGGGGCCGGGATTGAAGCCGGTATCGCGCATGTCGAGCGGCGCGAAGATGTTGCGCTCGCAGTAGGCGTCCAGATCGAGGCCGGACACGAGGCGGACGATGTTGCCCAGGACGATGAAATCGATGTCGCTGTAGGAGAAGCGCGCGTCCGGGGGGGCTACGGGGCGATCGGCCGCGATCGCTGCCAACGCGCCCTCCGATCCGGACCATGGGCGCCGCTCGTCCATCCCGACGCGCAGGCCGGAAAAGTGGGTCAGGAGTTGACGGATGGTGATGCCATCCTTGCCGTTCTGGCCGAACTCGGGCCAGTAGCGCGCGACCGGATCATCGAGGCCAAGGCGGCCCTGGTCGACCAGCTGCAGGATGGCGGGCGCGGTCGCAACCACCTTGGTCAGGGAGGCAAGGTCGAAGATGGTCTGCGGGGCCATGGACTGCCGCGCGGGCTCGACCATGCGGTCTCCGAAAGCCTGGCGAAACAGGACCCGGCCGTGTTGGCCGACCAAAATCACCACGCCCGGCGTCTGTCCGGCCGCGACGGCCTCCTGCGCCACGTCGGCGATGCGTGAAAAGGGCGTCTCCTGCGGCAGGGCGGCCGCTTGCGGCGGCACGTCGGCGCGGCCGGAACACGCGGCAACCAGTCCGGCCAGGCCCGCAGCCGCAAGCAGCGATCGCCATTTGCGGCCGGGGCGGCGGGCGATCACGGAGCGTAGCCGTCCTTCGGATACACGTTGCGGGGATTCCACAGCATGTAGGCGTCGGTTCCGAAAGCGGAAGCAGCCTTCACCTGGGCGTTCACCCCGTCGCCGTTGAACATCCGGCCGCCGAACGCGTAGTCGCGAAACGCCTGCAGCCAGGGCCGGAAGCGGATCGCGGCCGCTCCCGTGCGCTCCTGGCAGCGGCGCAGGGAGTGATAGATGATCTCGTATGGGTGCTGCACCGGGTTGCGGAAGCCGGCAATCCCGTAACGGAAGCCCGAGGGGTATAGCATGGGCGAGACGACATCGACCGCGCTCACGATATGGTCGATCTTCTGGCCGATGTCGGTGTCGTTCTCGTTCCAGCACACGTAGCCGAAGATGTTGGCGGCGGTGAAGACGTTCCAGGGCTGCAGCGCCTGGCGGGCGGCGAGCAGGAAGCCGGTGATCGCCTCGGTGCGGGTGTTGCTGTCGACGGGCTGCGCGAAGATGCCGTGCTTGCTGTCGGGGAAGCGGACGTAGTCGAACTGGATCTCGTCGAAGCCTGCCTCGGCGGCCTCCTTGGCGATGGCGATGTTGTAGTCCCAGACGGCCCTGCGGAAGGGATCGACCCAGCGCAGCCGCTCGCGGTCGCGGAAGAAGCCGCCGCCTTGGAGGCGAACCGCAAGCTCCGGATGGGCGGTCGCAAGGAAGTCGTCCTTGAAGACCACGATCCTGCCGATCGTGTAGATGCCCTGTGCCTTGAGGTCGGCGAGCAGGGCTTTCATGTCGCGCACCGTGATGAGCTTTTGCGCCCCGATCTGCTCGGCCAATGGAACGGCGACTTTGAACGGCACCTCGCCGCGGTCACTCTTGACGTCGATCACCAGCGCGTTGGCGCTCTTGTTGCGGATCAGCTCCAGCGCGCCCTCGCGCAGCTTGCTGCTGGCGATGCCGCGCATCGACAGATAGAGCGCCCGCGGCTGGAATGGCGTCAGGGCGATCGACTTGCCATCCTCCACAGCCGCCGAGGGGATCTCCGTATCCAAGCGGCTAAATCCGGGTGTCCGGATGCGAACCAGGCCACCGCTGCCGGGAATGTCGAAATCGCCGTCTCGACCGGTGGTCGTCGATTGCTCACCCAGCGAGACGGTGGCCCCGGAGATGGGCGCTTGCGTCTCGGCGTTGACGACCTTGCCGGTCAAGGCAAGGGCTGGGTCGAGCGCTGCCAGACATGACAACAGCAGCCCGACATACATGGCCGTTCGGCAGTTCGGCATGATTGGTCTCAATGCTTGGCGAATTGCAGGAGGGGAGCCGCACCGTCGGCCGCGCTCGCGTCATCAGCGCCGACGATCGCCCGCAGGCGATCAGCGCCGACGATCGCCCGCAGGCGATCAGCGCCGACGATCGCCCGCAGGCCGGCCGTGCCGACCTGATCGGTCATCAGAAATCGTGGCAGCGCGAGCAGATCGTCGCCCTTGCGCACCCGGCGGCGCACGATACTGAATCCGGCGACGTATCCTGCCTCTGCCGCCTGCGTCTCGAGATCCGCGCCGATCAAGCCGAAAGGCCAGGCGAGCAGGTCGATCTGGCCGCCAACCTCTTGCTCGAGGCGCGCTTTGGAGCGGCGCAGCTGGAGGTCGGTGAACGTGGTGAAGTCTCGAGGCGAGAGCCGACGCCGCTCATGGTTGAAGTTCGGGTGCCAGTAGGTGTGCGACTGCACGTCGACGTCCTTGTTCGCGCGCATCGTTCGCAGTTGCTCCCATGTCAGCGCATACGAGGCGTTGGAGATCGCCGACGGATAGATGAACAGGGTGACGGGAAAGTCATATTTCTCGACCAAAGGAAACAACTCGGAGAAGACGGTGCGGTGGCCGTCATCAACCGTGATGACCACGGAGCGGCTGGGAGGTGCGGGCCCGGTGCCGCGCAAGAAGTCGACGAGAGAGCGGAGCGGGATGATGTGGTAGCCGTTCTGCTGCAGCCACACGATTTGCGCCTCAAACCCGCTGGTCCGCACGGTCATCGAGTCGGCAACGGCAGGTCCGAACCGATGAAAGCATAGCACCGCGACCGCGGGGCTTTCGGGCGGACTTTCGGGCGCGCCAAGCGCCGATGTCGCCGCAAGCAGGTGCAGCAGTGCGGTGCAGATGATCACGCGGGCCAGCGCCACGAAGCGAGACGCCCGATGATCCTCTGCGCGCGGTCGGCCAACCCAAATACGATGAGACACTTTTGTCACTGCCTAGGCTGCGTCAGCGAACGGTCTATTGATGTTCGTTGCCGGTCAACCGCCGTCGGCGAAATAGGCCGTTTTGCGTGTCATCTCCGATGTTTAGCTACTGACCTGGGCTGCTCGGAAGACGGCGAGAGCCGGTGCCGTCCCGGAGTCGAGCGAGCTGTCGCCGCGATGCTTACCGATTCTCATCGACGGCACGCCACGCCAAGGTGATGTCGTCCAGCTTGGCCTTCAGCTCGGCAGGGAGCGGGCCGTGTTCGGCCGCCGCCAGCGTGTCGGTCAACTGCTCGGGCCGGCTGGCGCCAATGATCGGGGCGGTGATCGCCGGGTTCGAGAGCACCCAGCGTATCGCCATGGTGGCCATGCTCATCCCGGCCTCGCCGGCGACCTTGCGCAGGGCTTCGATGGTTTCGAATTGCTGCCCATGCCAATATCGCTCCTGATAGCGCGCACCCGCGGTCCCGAGTTGGAAGCGTGAGCCTTTCGGCGGCGGCGCCTTATTGTCGTGCTTGCCGGTGAGTAGGCCGCCGGCCAGCGGATTGTAGGGGATGACGGCGATGCCCTCTTCCGCGCAGAGCGGCAGCAGATCGCGCTCGAAGCTGCGGAACAGCAGGTTGTAGCGCGGCTGCACCGACTTGATCTGCATGAGGTGACGCACCTCGCTGCGGCCGAGCGCGCGAGCGACCTTGTATGCCGGCCAATTGGAGACGCCGGTGTAACGGGCCTTGCCATGGCGGACGACGGTGTCGAGCGCCTCCAGCGCCTCGTCGATCGGCGTGTGCGGATCGTAGCTGTGCAGTTGGTAGAGGTCGACGTAATCGGTGCCGAGCCGCCGCAGCGAAGCGTCGATCGCGTCGAGGATGTGTTTGCGGGACATGCCCTGGTCCCACGGCTTGGGCCCCATGCTGCCCACGCATTTTGTCGCGAGAATGTATTGCTGGCGCTTGCCCCGCAGCCAGCCGCCGACGATCTCCTCCGTGCGGCCGGCGGTGTTGTGGCCGCCACCCAGCGGATACACATCGGCGGCGTCGAGAAAGTCGATCCCGCCGGCGGCCGCCCTATCGAGGATAGCGCGGCTCTGTGCCTCGTCGCATTGCAGGCCGAAGGTCATCGTGCCCAGGCAAAGCTTCGAAACCTGCAAGCCCGTCTTGCCGAAATTGGTATACTGCATCGTGTCTCCTTGCGTGAGTGGGCCCGTCAGCCGTTGAGTGCGCGCATTGCTTCGGGCGCGTACCGCTCACCGGAGGCCGCACCAGCCGGCAGGGCGCCGTCGATTTCAACGAGGTCATTCTGGCTCAGCGCGATCTCGGCGGCGGCCACATTCTCCTCGAGGTAGCGTATAATGTCGTCTCCCGTCTCGCGAGCCGCGTCACCAGCCGGAGTGATCACGGATCGTCCGAGCTGCATCTTGAGCACTACTTCCGAGCCAAGCGGCTCGGAAAGTGCTCTAGTGGGACAGCAGCACGCAGCGGGCAGGGTTGCGGATGAGCGATCGGGTGACGCCGCCGAACACCCACTCGCGTGCCGGCGAGTGGCCGTATGCGCCGGCGACGAGCAATCCGGCTTTCGGCTCCTGGGCGACATCGTCTAGGCGGGAGGCGTCGTCGCCAATGGAGACCGTCGCCTCGACGGAAGCCTTGATACCGTGACGTGCAAGCCAGGCGGCAACATCGGCGAGACGGGCCCAGGCGGCTTCAAGATCGTCATGGTCGGCTATCTCCACGATCATCGCCCTCCCCGCAAGCTGCAGCAGAGGCAACGCATCGGCGGCGGCCCGGCGCGTCTCGCGCGTGTCTTTCCAGGCCAGCACGACGGATGCCAGGTCCAGCCCGGCTGTCCCCGGCGGCACGATCATGACCGGTCGTCCGATCCGCATCACGACCTCGCCTACCCAGGCGTGTCGCGCGCCGTCGCCCACGCCGTGGGTTGCTTCCGGACCCGTGATGAAGAGATCGGCGGCACGGCCCGATGCCGCGAGCACGTCGGACAGCACGGACAAGCCGACCGACGCGCGCCACTCGAGATCCGAGCCGGTTTCAGCCAGCGCCGTCCGGAATCGCGCCTCGGCCCTTGCCGTCTCGATCTCGATGTTGGCCTGATCCTGCTCGATGACATCGGCGGACATGTAACCCGGTCAGGACCCCCCGTCGGGCGGCGATCACCGCGAGAGTCACGTCGAAATGGACTGGCGAGACGGACTGGGTTGTGCAACGTATTGGCCACCGGCGACCACAGGGTGGCGTGGCGCACCAGGTTTGACGATCGGTACGAACAGAGGGCCGATCGATGGGATCATTGTCATTGGGCTTTCTTCCGAGACCCTGGCAAGAAGTGCGCGAAGGGTCGTCTTCTTACCCAAGTAAATGATTGAACTGCGCCGCTTCGCTGAATCGGCGGTGGACCAAACTCGGCGATCTGCAATGCGCAAACGCGCGGAGGGCCCCTCATGCTCGACTGGGATGATTTGCGGTTCTTCCTCTCACTTTCGCGCAACGGCAGCCTCTCGGCGGCGGCCAAGGAGTTGCATGTCGCCCAATCCACCGTCGGGCGCCGGCTTGCGTCGCTCGAGGACAGCCTCGGCGTGCGCCTGCTGAACCGCACGCCGGAGGGCTATGCGCCGACCCAAGCCGGCGAGGGCGTGCGGGTGCAGGCGGAGCGGTTGGAGGCGGAGGCGATGGCGCTGGAGCGCGATGTCGGCGGGCGGGATGTGCGCATGGCCGGGCTGGTGCGGGTGACGTGCGTGGAGGCGATCGCGACGCACATCCTGGCCCCTTGCCTGGCATCGCTGCAGAACGAACAGCCCGATATCATGATCGAGCTGATCCCCAACGCCCGCGAGCTCAGCCTGTCGATGCGCGAGGCCGACGTGTCGGTCCGGCTCAAGCAGCCCGACCAGCATGACCTCGTGGTGCGCCGGATCGGCACCATCGCGTTCGGCCTGTATGCGTCGCCGGCGTATCTGGAGCGGCGCGGCGAGCTGGATTTCGAGGGCGGCTGCCCGGGCCATCACCTGATCACACAATCCGAAGACATCGAGGATGCGGCCCAAACCGGCTGGCTCACCGACCGGGCGCCGCGGGCGCGCGTCGCGATGCAGACCAGCAGCCATGAATCGGCCGTGGCCGCGGCGATCCATGGCGGCAACCTGGCCTGCCTGGCGCGCTTTCGGGCCGACCGCGAAGAGGGGCTCCAACGGCTGACGATCGCGCCGCCGATCCCGTCGGCGAGCATTTGGCTGGTCGTGCACCGGGACAATCGGCAGACGCCGAGGATCAGGGCGGTGCTGACCCACATCACCGAGCGCGTGCGTCAGATGGCGCCGACCCTCTTGCCGGAGGATGTGGTCGCAGACATTTCCTATTACGTGTCGAGAAGGGGCGCTTAAAACCTCGTTGTTCGACCGCACCGTCGTCGCACGGGCGCCCTGCAAATCCGCACAGCCGATCTCCGAAGTCGGACCGACTGGCACCGAGGCTGCATCCCCACCTCTCATGGGAGCGGAGCTGGACCGTTCCCGTGCCAGAGATGCGTCGAGGCAACCCTGATCTGCAACCACTTCGATGCTCCACCCAGACATGGGTCAAAGCAGCTACACAACCCCGCCGAGTCGAGCCTACCCGGGCGTTAACGAAAATGAGGGGATTCGTGAGTCCTGCTAGAGCACTTTCCGAGCCACTTGGCTCGGAAGTAGTGCTCTACTTCATTGTTTTAGCGGGCATTACTTCCGCTCGCGTGATTCCACCCGATCGGAAAATGCTCTAGAGCACTTTCCTAGCCACTTGGCTCGGAAGTAGTGCTCTACTTCATTGTTTTAGCGAGCATTACTTCCGCTCGGGTGATTCCACCCGATCGGAAAATGCTCTAGTTTTCCCGATGCGCGATCAGATCGATTTCGATGATGCCGCCGCGGGCCAGCGCGGTGACGCCGACGGTGGTGCGGGCCGGTAGTCGGGCCGGGTCGAAATAAGTCGCGTAGAGGGCGTTGAAGGCGGCGTAATCGCGTTCGAACTCGGTCAGGAAGACGCGCACGCAGAGCGCGTCGGCGAGCGAGGCACCGGCTCCGGCCAAGGCGCGGTTGAGGTTGTCCATTACCTTGTGGGTCTGGGCGGCGATGCCTTCGGGCGGCGGCAGGGTGTCGTCGTCGGGATCGGTCGCGAGTTGTCCGGTGACGAACAGCCAGCCGCCCTGTTCGACGATGTGGCTGTAGGGGGCGACCGGCTTGGGGGCGCCGGGGATCAGGTGATAGATCGGGTCAGGCATGCGGGTCCTCGAGGGGTTTGACGACCGGGTCGGCGCCGGCATAGCGGAGCAGGAATTGGCGGGCGCGCTCGGTCTTGGGGCGGGCAAAGAATTCGTCGGGCGGGGCCGTCTCGACGACCCGGCCGCGGTCGATGAACACAATGCGGCTCGCAGCGTCGCGCGCGAAACCCATCTCGTGGGTGACGACGACCATGGTCATGCCCTCGGCGGCGAGGTCGCGCATCACGAGCAGGACTTCGCCGACGAGCTCGGGGTCGAGCGCGCTGGTCGGCTCGTCGAACAGCACGAGTTCGGGCCGCATGGCCAGCGCGCGGGCGATGCCGACGCGCTGTTTCTGGCCGCCGGAGAGGCGCGCCGGGAAGGCGTCGGCCTTGTCGGCGAGGCCCACCTTGCGCAGGAGTTCGCGCGCCTCCGCCTCGACCTCGGCGCGCGGACGGCGCTGGACATGGATCGGGGCGGCGGCGACGTTGCCGAGCACGGTCAGATGCGGCCAGAGCGCAAAATGCTGGAAGACGAAACCGATGCGGGTGCGCATGCGCGACAACTCGGCGTCGCTCATCCGCACGTTGCCGCCGGGTAGCATGCCGATCGGCTCGCCGCCGAGCATGACCGAACCGGCGTCGGGCGTCTCGAGCCAGTTGAGGCAGCGCAGCAGGGTCGACTTGCCCGAGCCGGACGGGCCGAGGATGCACAGGGTTTCGCCCCGCCGCACCTCGAGGCTCACGCCGTCGAGCACCAACTGATCGCCATAGCTCTTGGTCAGGCCGGCCACGTCGAGCACCGCGCTCATCGCCGCAACGCCGCGCGGACGCCGACGGCGGCGACGCCCTGCTCGACCGCCAGGCACATCAGCCAATACAGCATCAGGGCCGAGATGAACGAGGCGAACGGCAGGAAATAGGTCGCCTGGATGACGGTGGCGGCATGGGTGAGCTCCTCGACGGTGATAATCGTCAGGAAGGCGGTGTCCTTGATGATTTGGATCACCTGGTTGCCGAGCATGGGGGCGGCGGCGAACAACACCGGCGGCAGGATCACGCGGCGGAACAGGCCGAAGCCGTGGAAGCCGAACGCCTGCCCGGCCTCGATCGTCTCGGGCGGCAGGCTGCGCCAGGCGGCGCGGATCAGTTCGGCCATGTAGGCGGTGTTGTAGACGATCAGCGCGATCAGGCCGGACTGGCCGCTGCTGAAGTTGAGCCCGATCGAGGGCAGGCCGTAATAGATGATGTAGGCGAACAGCAGGAACGGCACGCAGCGCATGGTGTCGACCAGCACGCCGCCGGCTTGGCGCAGCGCGCGGCGGCGTGACATCAGGGCGAGCGAGAGCATGGCGCCGAGCGCGAGTGCGGCGACGGCGGAGGCGGCGGCCAGCCACACCGTCTGCAGCGCGCCCTCGAGCATGAGGTCGCGCGCGCTCCAGACGATCGCGAATTGATGCAGCATCAGCCCGGCGCGAGCAGGCGGCGCCGTTCCGTCAGGCGCTGGGCGAGCACGAAGACGAACACGACGAGGCTGTAGAGCACGAGCGCGGCGGTGAACGGCGGCAGCGGCTCGTAGGTGTTGGAGCCGATGCGCACCGCCGCGCGGGTGATGTCGACGACGCCGAGGACGGCGACCGCGGGGCTGGCTTTGACGAGCAGGGTCATTTCGTTGACGAGGGCGGGCATCGCGGTGCGGAACACCTGCGGTAGGATGATGCGCCGCAGCCGGATCCGGGCGGGCATGCCGACCGACATGGCGGCGTCGATCTGGTCGCGGGGGAAGTCGGTGAGCGCGCCGCGCCAGATCTCGCAATTGAAGGCGGTGGTGGAGAGCGCGAGGGTGAGGATGGCGGCGGGCACCGGGTCGATGGAGAGGCCGATGCTGGGCAGCGCGAAGAAGACGAGCAGGCCGAGCGTCACCGCAGGCGCGGCACGGAGCAGGCTGACGAGGCCGGCGACGGCCGGGTCAAGCAGCGGGACCCGGCGCCAGCGGATCAGCGCCAGCCCGAGCCCGGCCGGCAGCCCGGCCAGGATCGCGGTCAACGAGAGCGCGACGGTGACCGCCGCGCCCCGCAACAGGCTGATCCAATCGCCCGTATCCATGGCGGATCAGGTCGCGGTCCAGCTCTCCGGCATATCCTCGAACGCCTGGCCGAGCCACTCCTTCTGCAAGCGGTAGAGCTCGCCGTTCTTGCGCTGTGCCATGAGGAAATCGTTGAGGAACGCGAGGACGCTGGCGTTGCCCTTCTTGACCGCCCAGGCGATGTAGGTCTTGCCCGCGACCGGCTGGCCGAGGGTGAAGACGCCCGGCTTCTCCTTCAGCAGCAGCTGCATGTTGATGACCGTGTTGGTCACGAAGTCGGTGCGGCCGAGGGCGAGGTCCTGATAGGCTTCCGGATACGACACGTATTGCACGACCTTGCCGAGCTTGCCGCCCTCCTTGGCCAGCATCGCGTCGAGCTGCGGCAAAGCTTGCAGCATGGCGCTGCCGGCCTGCACCCCGACGGTCTTGCCGTTGAGGTCCTTGATGGCGTTGATGCTCGTGTCCTTGGCGCGCTTGACGTAATAGATCGTCGCGTCGGAGACGGGGCTGGCGAAGTCGAGGAACGCCTGGCGCTCTTTGGTGATAAGCGCGGCGGTGACGGCCGCGTCGTACTTGCCGGTGTCGACGCCGGGGAGCAGGCCGGTCCAGGGGATGATCGCCTGGTCGATCTTGAACGAAACGGTCTTGCGCAGGAGGTTGAGCAACTCGGTGTCGAACCCGGTGGGGACGCCGTCCTTGACGAACTCGAACGGGCGGTAATCGTCCTCGGTCGCGACGTGCATGGTGCCGCTGGACTTGATCTCGTCGAGCGTCGCCGCGTGCGCGCCCTGCGGCAGCAGGCTGGCCGATGCCAGGGCGCCGGCTCCCAGCAGCATCGCCCGGCGGGTGGCCCGGCGGGTGGGATGGGTGATGTCCATGAACGCTCTCCTGTGGTGGTGAAAACTCAGCCCAAGGTGAAGCCGTGGTCGCGCAGCCAGGGCGGGAAGGCCGCGCCCTCTCCCTGCGCGGACTGGCGCGCCTTGTCCTCGGACCAGCCGTAGCGCTCGGCGTAACCGAACCGGGACGGCGCGCGCTGCTTGTCCCGCGGCGTCGGGTGACGGGCCTCGCGCTGGGCGTCGTAGTCGGCGATGGCGGTCTCGAGTGCGGCGTCGTCGTAGCGATCGACGTGCATCGTGAGCGCGGTCGGCAGGCGCATGCTGAGATGGCCTTCCGACGCCGGCCAGCCCACGCACAGCCCGGCCACCGGGAACACCTTATCGGGCAGGCCGAGCACCTCGCCCACGAGCGGCGCCTCGTTGCGCAGCACGCTGATCGGGCAGCAGCCCAGGCCGGCGCTTTCGGCGGCGAGGATGAAGGTCTGCAAGGCGAGGGCGGCGTCCACGGCGGCGTTGAAAAAGCCTTCCAGGATACCGTTGTCCTGGGGATGGCCGCGCAACGCGCCGAGCCGCTCGAGCCGCCGCGCGTCGCCGAGGAAGACGAGGAACACCGGCGCGGCGCCGATCCAGGGCATGGCGGGGAACGGGGCGGCCAGGGCGGCGCGCTTGGCCGTGTCGCGCACCAGCAGGATCGAGGCTTGCTGGAAGTCGGATTTGGCCGAGGCCGAGAGCGCGGCGCGGCAGAGTAGGCTGACGAGCGCATCCGGCACCGGCCGGTCCTGATAGGCGCGATGGGTGCGGCGAGCGAGAATGCGGCCGATTGCCTCTACTTCGGGCAGCTCGGCCCAGGCCGGGCCCGGCGCCTCGCCGAAACGGTCGCGGACGAGATCGGCGTAGGGCGTGCTCATTCCGCGAGCGTCCCTTGCGAGATGACGACCCGGATCGGCGTCGGCACGAAGCCGTTGCAGGGATTGTTCAGCTGCGGACAGTTGGACAACACGCAGAGCACGTCCGTCTCGGCGCGCAGGTCGACGTAGCTGCCCGGGGCCGAAATACCGTCGCTCACCACCAGCTCGCCGTCGGGCGCGATCGGGACGTTCATGAAGAAATTGACGTTCGGCACGATGTCGCGCTTGGCCATGCCGTGGCGGGCGAGCTCGGTGATGAAGTTCTCGCGGCAGGCGTGCATGTAGCGGGTATCGTGACCGAAACGGACGGTGTTGCTCTCGCAGCTGCAGCAGCCGGCTGCGGTGTCGTGGTTGCCGCAGGTGTCGGCGGTGATCGTCAGCAGCGTCCGCCCGCGATTGGAGACCAGGGCGGCGCCGAGGCCGAGATAGGGGGTGCCGGCGGCCAGCAGCGTGTCCTGCATGCTGTAGCGTTCGGACGTGTCGGGCAGCGCGTAGAACAGCGCGTCGACCGCCTGTTGCCCGTGTAGGTCGACGATGCGCAAAATCTGGCCGGCGCGCAGCCTGTGCGACCAGCCGACGCGGGCGGGGATGACGGCGTCGAGCAGGATGGCCGGGTCAGTCGGCATGAGGGCGCCCAGTCTTGTCGTGTAAGTTCTCGTCGGTGTTGTCATAGGCGCGCTCGGCCTCGGGCCCGGCGGCGCGGGCGGCGGCGGCGGCGGCGGCGCCCGGTTGCCAGACGATCGCCTCCACCGGCGCCGGGCCGAAGTCGGTGCCGGGATGGAGCGGATGCGGACAGTTGGAGATCGCGACCAGCACGTCCATCGCCGCCACCAGGTCCACCGCTTGACCCGGTCGCAGCACATCCTCGCGCCAGCGCAGCCGCCCGTCCGTCTCGGTTTGCACCGGCGCGAAGAAGGTGAAGCAGGCCGGGAGATCGCGCGCATCGAGCCCGTGCTTGCCCGCCGCGCGGAGCAGGTTGTCGCGTGTGTTGCGAACGTCCGGCCTGCCGTAGCGCGCTTCGGCGCTCGCGGGCGTACTGCCGCCGAGCAGCCCGTCGTGCCAACCGCAATCGTCGGCGACGATGGCGGCCAGCACGCGGCCCATGTCGGACAGCAGGAGCTGGCCGCCGCGGACGCGCGCGGTCCATTGCACCTTGATCGTATCCGGAACGCTCAGCCGCTCCGAACGGTCCGCGGCGTTCCACAGCATGACCGAGACACC
>JAABUX010005092.1_pt1 | contig 16272 bp, 12 predicted proteins | sample 5561851 | NCBI WGS metagenome assembly JAABUX01 (sample SAMN10711883, study PRJNA513361) | rock metagenome | isolation source: Antarctica rocks | place: Antarctica: Victoria Land, Richard Nunatak red sandstone | collected 2016-01-03 | reverse complement strand
AGCGCCGCGAGCACGTCCTCGAAGCCGCGTGCCGTCGCCGCGATCGCGCCCTCGAGCTCGGCGATCTCGTACGCATCCTTGATCAGTCGCAGCTCGGAGAGGACCGTCGCGAACTCGGCGTCGAGACCGGCATCGGCGGGCAGCGCGCCGTCGACGCGCGGATCGTCGCCGCGTCGAACGCGGCGCGGCGGCGAACTCGGGCCCGCGAGCGCGCCGAGCGTCGCCGCGAGCTCGCCGAGCGGCCGGGTCGCGATACCGAATCGCCGCGCGCTCTCGGGCACGCCGAGCCGCGGCCCGACCCAGAGCTCGCCCTTGACGCGATCGGTGAAGAACGTGGCGTCGCTCGTGCCGGGATTGGGTTCGACGAAGAGCGTCGCGTCGTGCCCGCCGCCCGCGCGCGGCATCAGAATGAGCGCGCAGTCCGGTTCGACGTTCCCGGTGAGATAATAAAAATCCGAGCCCGGCCGGAAGCGGTACGCCGTGTCGTTCGCGCGCACTTTCTCGCCGCCCGTCGCGACGACGAGCGCGTCGCCGGGAAAGCGCTCCGAGAGCGCCACGCGCCGAGCCGTGTAGCGCGCGATCTGCGGGCCCGGCTCGACGTCGCGCACGGCCGGTTTCCAGTTTGCGAGCATCGCGTCGACGAGCGCCTGCGGCGGCCCGGTATCGTGACTCGCGACGGCCTGCAGCGTCGAGGTCTGCGGCGCGGTCTCCGAGAGAACGGGGTCGCTCTGGCTCATCCGCCGTATTTCGCAGCATAGCCGCCGGCGCCCCCCGCTTCCCGCCGCGCTATTCTTCACCGTCGTAATAGTCGAGCGTCTCGCCGCGCAGCATCGGGCCGCCGCCGCCGACGGCCCACTTGTTGCTATCGGGATAATGACACGACTCGCCGATCGGATTGTCGGCGACGACGAGGATGACGAGATCGGCCGCGTCGTCGGCGAAGAGCTGGTGCGGCTCGTTCGGCTTGAAGAGAAACGCGTCGCCCGGCTTGATCGCGGTCTCGCCTGCGGCGTGCCGGACGCGGCCCGAGCCGCTCACGACGTGATAGAACTCCCACTGCGCGCTATGCGAGTGGTACGGACACGGCGTCGCGCCCGCCGGAACGCGCGCGAGCTCGACGTCGAAGGGATGGCGCAGCAGTGCGTCGCTCGAGGTTCGATCGCGGCCGAGCGCTTCGGAGAGCTGCTTCCCGAAGCCGAGGAAGCGGCCGCCGGGAGAATCCCAGCGTAATTCCGCGATGTCGTTGCTGTTGACGATCTTCACGCGTGATTCTCCCAAACGGCGGCGAACGGAGCGCCGATGGCCGGCGCCCGCAGCTCGCTCTTTCTCGCGGCCGCCGCGCTCGGTCCCGCGCCCGAGGGAGGGATCGCGTTCCCGTGGACGGTGCCGATCGTGCGCGCGCTCGACGGGTTGCGCTTCAGCGCGCCCGTGACGTTCTTCGTCGGCGAGAATGGCAGTGGAAAGTCGACCGTCCTCGAGGCGCTCGCGATCGCGAGCGACGCCGTCGCGCTCGGCGGCCACGATCTCGCGGAAGACCCGACGCTGAGCGGCGCCCGGGTGCTCGCGGGACGCCTCGTCGTCTCGCGGCGCGGCCGGCCGCGCACGCGACTCTTTCTGCGCGCCGAAGACGTCTTCGGGTACACGCAGCGGCTTGCACGCGAGCTACGTTCGCTCGCGGACGCGTCGTCGGCGCTCGCCGGCACGCGCGCCGAACGCCACATCGGCGCACAGCCCGCACCGGAGCGCGGCCGCAATCGAGCGCAGCGAGAGGCCGCCACGACGCATTTCCGTGGCCGCTGAGCGACGTTGTCGCGCCGGGGCGGTATATTTTTTTATCGCGGCTCATCCGCGAAAGCTCCCGGGCGGCTTCCGGGGCCCTCTGGCGGGCTTTCTCGCGCTCGCGCTGCGCCACGATCCGGGCTTCGCGTAGGAGCGGCGGGACGTCAGCGCCATAGCGCTCCCAGGCCCAGCGCGCCACGCTCTTGACGATGTGCCCGACCTCGTTGGCCTTGAGCGGACCGCGCGGGCTCTCGGCGCCGACGTCGGCCGCAATCTGGCCGCCGCGATCGGCAACCGCGCCGGACCACGCCTCGTACGTGCCGATCCTCCAGTCGGCGACGGCGACGTATGCCCAGCGCCGCAGACGATCGAAGGTCTCGACGTTGCGACCGATTCCGATCGGCGGGTTCTTCTTCCGTGCCGGTTCGTTGAGGTCGACGTAGCGTGCGAGCTCGTCGAGCGAATAGGGTGCATCGCGCCCGATCTTCGTGACGTACGCGTCGGAGAGGGGATTGTGATGGAAGCGGCCCGTGTAGGCGGGGTCGGCGCCAAGCGCGACCGTGTACGCGCGCTCGATCGCGGCCGCGTAACGCACGACCTTGAGGCGACGAGAATCGCCAAAATCCGTCTGCACCCAGGCGCCGAGCAGGTAGACCACGTGCGCGTGACCGTTGCGAGGGTTGACGACGACGAGGTTCGGCGCCGGCAGCTCCGCCTCGATCCAGGCCGCGCCGCCGCTGGACCGTACGCAACCGATCTTTCCAATGCGCCCGGGCGTGCCCGAGCGGCAGTCTCACGACCACCTGCGCCATGGAGTGACCTCGCTCTTTGCGGCGTTCAACGTTCAAACGGGAAAGGCCATCGGCTCGTGTCATCGGCGCCATCGGCACCAAGAGTTCTTGAAGTTTCTGCGTCGCGTCGATGTGGAGACTGCCGGCGAGCAAGACGTTCATCTCGTGCTCGACAACTACGCGACGCATAAAGCTCCTGCGGTCAAGCGTTGGTTCGCTCGCCATCCGCGCTTTCACGTTCACTTCACGCCCACGAGTTCGAGTTGGCTCAACCAAGTCGAACGATTCTTCGCCGAGATTACGCGCAGACGAATTCGGCGCGGAACGTTCACGAGCATCTCAAATCTCGAAGATGCGATCCGCGAGTACCTCGAGCATTACAACGAGCAGGCGAAGCCGTTCACCTGGACAGCCACGGCGGACTCCATTTTCGCGAAATCGTCGAAGCATAATCGATCGAACTCATGACTCAGCACACTCGTGTCTGTGCGAGGAACGCCGGAGTCTGCCATGCCGGATTCTGCCATTGACTGGAGGGGCTTGCTCCAGCGAAACCCTGGACGGGAACACCGGCTTGTTGCGTCCGTTCGTGCAGCCACTGCGCGAACTGTTCGCGCTCCTCAGGGGTGAGTCGATCGAACGCCTCTCTTGCCACGTCGTGATACGCCTCGGGCGGCAGATGAGGTGCCACTTGCTGGTACCGGCTCATTACTTCCGAATCGGAGTATCCATTCCACGGACGGCCCTTATCGTATCGATTGACGAAGTCGTGATATTCGGGATGCTGATGCGCTCCGATAGCGCCGGCGAGGAGATTCATCCAGTTCATTTGGCTAACTTTCTTTTGAATCGAGAACGTTGCTGTCAAGGCTTGTTGATCACGAACGGACCACAACGATGCCTCCGTCATCGTGATGTCCGGTCATCCCACGGCTCCTCAAATGTTGGCGGGACGAGGACGCGCAGCGCCTCGGCTGCGATCGAGAAGCGTCCCGGCGTCTGCGTAACGACCTCGCCGTCCACATCGATATATTGTGGGGGGACCGTCGTGATCGTACATTGAGAACGCTTTGCGCCGGTCGCGTCGTGCAGCTGATTGATGCGCCCCGAAAGAAGTGCGAGCCACAGCCGTGCCACCTGCCATCGGCTCTTGCCACGTAGGGTAACGATGGCGAAACTACGGTTATCGACGTGGGCGTCGGCCGTGATCGGGGTTGCGCCGAACACCCGACCATTTGCAACGATAATTTGATGCGTGTCGAGCTGAACGACGCGCTCGCCATCGTCGATCGTTGCGATGAAGGCATTATGCTGAAACGTTTGCACTACGCCGATGACCACGTACGCCGCCGGCCCGAGGATGCGTTTGAGCCATCTCGGCGTGCGTCTCGCAACGTTCGCCGATAAGCCGATCGTCGCAACGTTGGAGAAGTACGCCTCGTTAACCACGCCCAGATCCACGTCGACGACATTTCCGCCCGCGATGATGTCCAGCGCGTGCCCTAAGTCCTGCGGAATCGTCAATGTCTGCGCGAAGCTGTTTCCTGTCCCGAGCGGTAACACGCCGAGCGCTGCATCCGCGTAGGCGAAAGCGCCAACAGCCGAGCTCAGCGTTCCATCTCCTCCACCGACCACGACCAGCCGATGCCCGGCAGCGATCGTACGTTCAACGAGCTTTGGTAGCTGCGTGCCGGCACGGACCGGATACGATTCCACCACGTGAATACCGCGCGCTTCGAGCCCGGCGCGCGCGGCGTTGAAGCTTCGTTCGCCGCGACGCGACCCGGTGTTGACAATGAGCACGGCTTCCCGCCGAGCTCGAAGTTCGGCTCCAAGCTCAGCCTTGGTGAGCATGTCGCGGCCTTTTAGAACAACGGTTGGCAGAAGGAGGAGCAGTGGACCAGCGGCCGCTATTGCCGCCACGACGAACGCATTTTCGGGCCGAATCACCGACGCGGCGATGCTCCCGGCGACCGCCGGAACGGTGGCGACGAGGCCGGCAAACGTGAGAGAGCCGGCCATCCAGCCGAGCAGCGGCACGTTTTGACGCAATTTGAGCGACCCACTCATTGCGACACCGAGTGCGACGTGACCGACCAACCACGCGACGATTGCGTACGTCCGCGCCGCTGTCTCTCCAGAAATGTGGAGCCCGTACAGAAATGCGGTGAACACAAGTGTGGCAAGGACAAGCGCACCCGACCCCATCCACGTCAGCATCGAGCGGTCGAAGAACGGCGCGTCGGGCTTGCGTGGTGGCCGCCCCATGACGTCGGGATCGGTCGGTAATCGGATGAATGCGAGGGCCGCACCGAGGTCCATGAAGAGCTCGAGAAGCACGATTTGGACCGGCGTGAAGGGCAGCGGCAAGCGAGAGACGGCTGCAACCGCGGTCACCAGCACGAGCGCAATTTTAATGGCAAGATAGAAGCGAATGGCCTTGCGAAAATTGTCGTAGAGTCCGCGTCCATCGCGAACCGCTCGCGCGAGCGTTGCGAAACTGTCATTCGTCAGCACGACGTCTGCCGATTCCCGCGCCACGTCACTTCCAACGCGCCCCATCGCAACTCCGACGGCGGCGGCCTTGAGCGCCGGTCCGTCGTTGGCACCGTCACCGGTCACCATGACAACTTCACCGCTCGCGGAGAGGGCTTGCACGAGCAACAGTTTATCGGCCGGCGTCGCGCGCGCAACAATAAGGCCGGCGGCGGCGTGTCGCACAAGCGCCGCTGTATTCATCTCGCGCAGCTCGGCCCCCGTCATGACAACACTTTCCGGAAGGCCGATCTCGGTAGCGACCGCTCGCGCCGTCGTTGCCTGGTCGCCCGTGACGATAGTGATGTTCACGCCCGCGCCACGCAGCGCCCGGATCGCGTCCGGAACCTCGGGCCGAATTGGATCGACTAGGATCACGATACCATCGAAGACGAGGTCTCGTTCGATCTCTTGGCGATCGCGGGGCGGAGCGGAGAGAGCGCGAGAAGCGATCGCGATAACGCGCCCCGAAGAACCTTGTGTGGCAACCGAGCGAAGTAACTGATCGTGAATGGCCGTCGAAAGCGGTTGATTCGCGCCGTTCAGCCGCCATGATGTACACCGCGACAGGACCGTTTCGGGGGCGCCTTTGACTGCCGCGAGAACCGCGCCGTTTTCGTCGACATATCCCGATGCGAGCCGGGCTGCAGGATCGAATGGATAGATCTTCGTCGCATTGGGCGTCGGTGCACTCGCGGCATAAATCGCGCTGTCCATCGGGTCGATGAACGAACCGCCGGCGCTGTCGCGTTCACTCGCGATGGCGGCATGCGCGAGGACGAGTGGATCAATCGGGCGGTGCAGCGCGCTACCAATGTCGCTTGCACCCAACGCCGCGGCGACCGTCATCCGGTTCTCAGTCAGTGTTCCCGTTTTGTCGGTACAAATCATCGTAATCGCGCCGAGCGTCTCGGCGGCGCGCAGTTGTCGCACGATTGCTCCGTCACGCGCGAGCTTGAGACTACCCAGGCCGAGGATGACGACGATGAGGACCGGCAATTCCTCCGGGATCGTTGCGAACGCCAGCGATAGCCCTGTGAGGAGCATCTCACGGAATGGCCGCCCGGCGAGAAAGCCGGCGAGCGGGATGAGCACGCTTACGGTGATCGCGACGAACAGGAGGCCGCGTGCGAGTTCCGCCATACGCCGTTGCAGCGGCGTCTTTGGCGGTTTGGTTTGTGCTACCAGTTCGACGATTTTGCCGAGCGTCGATGTCACGCCGATTCGCACGACTTCGGCTTGGGCGCTACCACGAACAATAAGTGACCCGGCTGCCACGACGGCCGCCACGGCGTCCGCGTGCGAGTGCTCGACGGGCTGCGACTCTCCGGTGAGTAACGATTCGTCGGCGGCGACGTTGTCGGAAGCGACAAGCTTCACGTCCGCGGGTACGCGCGAACCCGCGCGCAGTTCGATAACATCGCCGGGGACGAGGGTATCGGCGGACCGCTCGGTGATGGCACCGTCACGCCAGACGAATACAGTCGGCGCAGCGAGATCTGCGAGTGCCTTGACCGCTTTGCTTGCGCGAAATTCGATGCTCGCTTCGGTGGCAGCAACCGTAATGATGACGCCGAAGATGATGGCCGCATCGCGATACTCACCGAAGACAACGTACAAGACGCCGACGCCGAGCAGTAGCAGTACGAGTGGCTCGCGTAACGATTCAAGGATTTCGTGGAGCAGCGTTTCGTCGTTGCCACTCTCAATCCGGTTCGAGCCGTATTGCAGCCGTCGACTCTCGGCATCAGCGGTGGAAAGCCCGACGCGCCTAGGAGATGGGAGGGACGTCGTCACTTTGCGTCGGGATCTTTTGGTGCGCTTTGCGACGGCGCGAGCAACTCGTACGCACCGCGCGCGATCACCACATCGCCGGCATGGAGATCGGAACTACTGACCGCAGTCGTCGTCCCGACGTCTTGCTTGATGTCGACCGGCACCGGGTTATAGCGATCGCCCTGCTTCCGAAACACTTGAGTCCTTCCGGTAGTCGGATCAGAGACGATCGCTGCTGTCGGCACAACGAGTCCGCGTTGCGAGCCGATGGTAATTGACGCGGTGCCGTACGCTCCCGGCCCGAACGCGATGCCACCTCCATTCAAACGGATCAATACCGGAATTGTGCGCGCTGCGCTGGTTTGCTGCGGGTTGATCGCGATCACCGTCCCGACCGCGGTGTCGTCGGTCCCTTGGGCCTTGATGCTGGCTTTATCTCCGCGATGGATGCGTTGCGCGTCCGCGGGAGCGAACTCGGCGGTGAAGACTAAGCTCGAATCTTTCGCGATCTGCACCACGGGCATCGTTGGGTCGACCGACTCGCCGTCATTGTGCAGCAGGGCGACGACGATGCCGGCGAATGGCGCGGCGAGCGTTGCATACATAATTTTTTGTTGAGCGGCCGCTAGAGCGGCTTGCGCTTGTGCAACCCCGGCACGTGCCGCGGCGACGTCCGGCCCGAACGGTTGGACTTGTGCCGATTGCTGCTGCTGATAAACCTGCAGTTGCGATTGCGCGGTCGCCACCGCGGTTTTGGCCGTATCGATATCGACTTGTGAAGCGATACCAAGGCGGAGAAGCTGCTGCTGTCGCGCGGAATTCCTCTGCGCAACCGCCAGCTGCATCTTCGCGCCTTGGATCTGAGCGTTCGTTTGCGCGACAAGCTGCGGTCGAGCACCCGCCGCCGCCTTGGTGTAGTTGGCCTGTGCCGCGGCGAGCGCAGCGCGCATCTGCGCGGCGTCCGCCGCAAAGGGCCCGATGTCGAGCTGCGCGACCGTCTGCCCGGCCGCGACTCGTTCACCGACGGTTACGTCGACGTGCGCGACTCGTCCGGCTTCGGGAAACGCGAGCGAAGCTTCGCTATTCGCGCCCCCGATGACGGTGCCGGTTGCGGTAATTGTGACTGGCACGGCGGCGAACCGGACGATACTTGTCGCGACCGGCACGGCATTCGCCGCCGGCTCATTCGAAGTCGTTGTGTTCGATTGGGTTCCACCAGCCGGCCCCTTATCAGGATCGGTTGCGGCGGCTGACCCCGCGTTTGTTTTCGCATCCGGGTCGGTCCGCGCTGCCGTGCGATCGGGGTCTGGGGCGGCCTTCGCGCCTTGGTGAGGCGCCGATTGACGATGATCGGCATCATGATCTCTGCCGCAGCCTGTGATGGCGCTGAGGCCAAACGCACCGATAAGTAACAGGGGGAAGATGCGGTTCATGGGTTGAGCGTTCCGATCTGGAGTTGCAAGGTCGCGGAGGCTTGCGCCGCTTGCACGGTCGCTGCAGCCAAGGAGGTGCGCGCGCTAGCGAGCTGGGTTTGGGCGAGGATGAGATCCGTGCTTGTGACCGCGCCAAGTCGGTAGCCGGCGAGCTCGGCGTCCGCCACCCGCTGCGCGGAGTCGAGGGCGCTGCGCAGGAACGAGACCCGTGCGGATGAGCTCAGGGCTTGCGTCCGCGCGGCGAGTGCAGTCTCAACGGCATCTCGTTGCGCCTGCATGAGCGCCGTTTGAGCGGCGAGCGCATTCGCTTGCGCAGACACAACCGTCGCGCGTCCGAGACTACTGGTAAATGGGGTTGCGAGTCCGATACTGAGTGCCGGTCCGACCGAGGTTTCCGTAGTCTGGCGGGTCAGTTGGAGCCCCGCGCCGACGATCACGCCCGACCGGAGCTGTCCTTGCGCGGTCAGCAGCGTCGCCCACGCCGCTTGCAGCCCAGACGCGGCGTTCGCCACCGCGGGATTCGTGCGCAGCGCAAGTGCGCTCGCGGTGAGATCGTCCGGTACGACACTCGCTTCCGGCATCGCCACCGCGGTGACGTTCGGCCGACCGATGAGGGCAGCGAGCGTCGTTCGGTCGCCGTCGAGTGCTGCCCTAGCCGTTGCGACATCGGCCTGCGCTGTCGCGAGCGTGACCTGCGCGCGTTGCACGTCGATGAATGGCGCGACGCCGACTCGATGGCGTTGGGTCGCTGCATCGAGGCTTCGTAGCGCGAGGGCGGTATTGCTCGTCGCGGCGGCTAGTTGTGCCTGATCGTTGCCGACGGCGAAGAACGACGTCACGATGCCTTGCGCCGCGGCTCGTCTGGCAACCGCCGCTGTCGCCAACGCTTGCATGGTGCCCGCCTGGGCCGCGCGTAGCGTGCCCAGGCGGCTGGTCCGCGAACCAATGTTCAGCGTCAGCTGTTCCGTAAACGTACTCTCCAGCACGCCATTCTGCGGCGCCTGGCCAAGTACGGAACTCAAGCCGAACGCCGGAGACGGAGCCGCTGCACCCGTTGCGACGTTCTGTTGCTCAAGCCTTGATGCGAAACCCGAGCTGCCGGTCACGGATGCGGCGGCGGCAAGGGCCTCATCCAACGTTAACGGTGCCGAGGTCGACTCGGCAAACGCGGGGGTCCCCAGTCTGACGAGTACTGACGCGATGAGGCCGATGGCGATCCTACGCATGTGCGGTCGCCGTTGCGGCAGTCGACGATCGCGGCGCGGTGGGCGGAGGTGAGCCGCGGCGTCCAAGCTCGGCGAGCGCGTCGTAGACCACCGGGATGACGATGAGCGTAAAAAGCGTCGAGAAGGTGAGGCCGCCGAGCACGGCCACCGCGAGCGGCTGCAACAACTCACTCCCGCTCCCGAGCGCGAACGCGAGTGGCACCATGCCCAGCAACGCGGTCAACGTCGTCATGAGAATTGGCCGTAAGCGGACGCGGGCGGCGTACACCAGTGCCTCGCGCACGCCCTCGCCTTGCTCTTCCCGTCGATGCGCGTACTCGAGAAGCAGGATGCCGTTCTTTACGACGAGCCCGACGAGCAGGATGAGGCCCATGAGCGAGGAGACGTTGAGCGAGATCTTGGTGAGGAACAACGCGAGCACCGCACCGAAGAGCGCCAGCGGAATCGTCGCCAGGATCGCGAGCGGCTGCAGAAACGACCGAAACTGGACCAGCATCACGAGAAAGACCAGCGCGACTGAAAGCAACAGCGCGAAGCCGAACTGCCCGAACGACTGATTTTGCAACGCGTAGGCGCCCGCGATCTCCGTCGTGTAACCCGGCGGCAACGTTAGTCCCGCTAATTGTTGTTTGATGCCGGCGACGACGGCGCCGAGATTCGAGCCGCTCAACTGCGCCGTGACCGAGAGATATTGTCGGCTATTGAGTTCGTTGATCTCGCTCTGTGGTGGTCCTTGGAGGAACGTTGCCAAGCGCGAGAGTGGCTGCACGTCGCCCGTCACGGTCACGAATGGTGCGTTCTCGATCTGCGCGAGCGTCGGATCGAGCGGTAGATCGTAGCGCACGCGGACAGGAATCGTAAGGGGGTTCTGAATCACGCTTGAGACGACGTCGCCGCCGTAGGCGACGGCCTCGGCCGTAGCGAGTTGCGCCGGAGTAGCACCGAGCGCACCGGCGGTTGGCTTGGCGCGCACGACGACGCTCGGGTTATGAAGGATGACGCCGCTAAAGGCGCCGCTGACTCCGGGAACGCTGCTGATGCGGCTCGCAATTTCTGTCGCGATCGGAGCGAGCGCCGCTTGCTGTGGGCCGAAAACCCGGATCTCGATCGGCGCGGGCGCGTTCGAGAGGTCGTTGAGCATGTCCGCGAGGAGCTGTTTCGAGGACACTTGCGCGATCGGCGCAATTTCCCGGATGCGGTCGCCGATGCGAGCCATCACCGTATCTATTGGCGCACGCTGCGGCTTCGGTATCAGCGTAGCGCGAAGCGTCCCAGCGTTCACCCCAGCCGGCACGTCGACGATCGCGAACGTAAGACCGACGATCGTCGCTTCCGTCGCGATTGCCGGATCGTGGCGCACGATGTCCTCGATTTGTCCGGCGACACGCCGTGACTCCGCGAGCGTCGTGCCCGCTGGCAGTCGGAAGTTTAGCTCGAAGGCGCCTTCATCGAGACTCGGCAGAAAGTCCGTACCCAAGCGTGTCCCGAGGACAACCGTCACGATGAGGACTCCTGTGCCGCCGAGCAGGACGGCCCACCGTCGCACCAAGGCCCAACGCAGTAGCAGCTCGTAGCGCCGTTGCACCGCATCGCCAAACGCGTCTCGCCGTTCGTGCTGGACTTTTAAGACCTGCGCGGCGACGTTTGGCGTGAACAGCAGCGCAAGGATTAATGAGATCACGAGTGCGACGGCCAACGTCGTTGCGAGCGCTTTGAAGAATGCGCCCGCGACGCCCGAGAGCAGCGAGAGCGGCGCAAACACGACAATGGTCGTCAGCGTCGAGGAGATCATGGGCGCCGAGATCTCCTCGAGTGCGGCGACGATCGCGGCGCGGCCATGTTCACCCGCGTTGAGGTGACGATAGACGTTCTCGACCACCACGATGGCATCGTCGATGATGAGCCCGACGCCGATCGCGAGACCGCCGAGCGTCATGAGATTGAGGCCCTGGTGCAGCGGTGCCATGACCGCGAACGCGATGACGATGCTCAGCGGAATGACGACGGCGGCGACGATCGTCGCCGCCCAGTTGCGCAAGAAGAAATAAAGCACGAGCGTTGAGAGCGCCAAGCCGATGAGGATCGCGTCGCGCAGGCTCCCGATCGCGTCGGACACCAAGAGGCCCTGATTCCAGAAGAGGGCTGACTGGATGTCGGGCGTCTTGGCGGTGATCTGTTGCATTGCCGCCGCTACGGCTTGCGCGACGCCCACGAAACTCGCGCCATGTTGTGCGAACACATTCACGATGACCGCGCTGTGGCCGGCGCTACTCGTGGACCATAAGGGCGGGGCCGGCGCCTCGACGACGGCGGCCAGCATCCCGACAGTGATCGAGGTGCCGCCTTGCGTCGTGACCGGAATGTTGGCGATATCGTTTGCGCTGTGTGCTTGCCCCATCGCCAAAATCGTTGACCGGACGTAGTGGTTGTCGGTGTGGCCGACCGACGTCACGGTGTTGGTCTGCGCGATCGCGGCCGTCACTTGGTCGACCGTAATCCGCCGCGCGGCGAGCCGGCGCGGATCGACCGATACGAGGTACTCGCGCACGTCGCCGCCCGCAACGGTGACGAGCGAGACCCCCGGCAAGCCCAGGAGCTGCGGCCGCACTTGATATTGCGCCGCCTCGCGCAGCCGCATCGAACTTAAGTGGTTCGACGAGAGCGCATATCCCAGAACCGGGAACAGGTTCGGGTCGACCTGTTGGATCACGACGTCGGTCCCCTTGGGCAATCTGCTTTGGACCGAGGAAACGGCCGTCGAGACGCGCTGCAGAGCGACGTTGATGTCCGCGACGCTGGGATCGAACGTAATCGAGATTGCAGCCGCGCCTTGGGTCGAATTTGCGACGACTTGCTGCACCCCTAAGACGGCAGCAAGCTGCTGTTCGAGCGGATGCGCGATGCTGGCTTGCACAAGCGACGGCGCGAGATCACCGTTCTGCGCAAGAACGAGCACTCGCGAGAACGAGAGGGTCGGGTACACCTGTTCAGGCAGGTGCAGGACGGCGGCGACGCCCGCAATCACCAGCACGGCCACAAGCGCATAGAGCGCACGCCATTGGGCAAGCGCCGCGCTCATCGGCGAACGCCGCAGCGCACGCCGTTTCGCGCCATCGGGCGGCGAGCCGTCAGTGGACATCGGCCACGTCACTGAGGTCAGACAAGATCATCGCGGGCGTGACGGCGCAGCGCCGGGTGTCAACGCAGCCGCGGAAGGCTTGGTCGAACATGAGACTCCAACTCGGAAGCGGCGCACAGTCTTACGACCGACGCGAAAAGAACCGAAAGTACGGTTGCTTAGAGTTGGAGTACTGGCGGTGGGCGGTTAAAACAGGATGGCGGCCACGCGTCGAAGAGAGCGCACTTCGCCTCGCCGGCTCGGTCGGCATACAGGACAGTCGGTGCGGCGAGTCGTGCGACAAAAAGCGCGACGATAATCCCGGCGAGGTCGGTAAGACGCCGCAAGATCGCGCGCGTCGTCAATGCCATCACGATGGCGACGATCAGCGCACCGACGAGCCAGCCAATGGCATCGCCGTCGAGGTCAGGGGCACGCTCACCGCATTGGGCAACGACGCCGAACGCGAAGTTCAAGCTGGCGGTCAAGGCGAGAAAGCGTACGCCTTTGCCGGCGAACGGGAGCGCCTCGAGTTGTAGTCGCAAGCGGCGCCTGAGATCTAGCGCTCCATCGCCTTGTCGGAGAAGTGAAGAGACATGCCCGCCGAGGAGGGCGCCGACGGCGACCAAGACGAGACCAAGGAGAGCGTGACGCTCGCTGGACAGCGGCTTAACCGACTCAAAACCGAAGCCCCAGACCTCCATCGCGAGTTCGGCGGCCACGGCAAAAAACGCGCACAGGACTAAATAGGGGACGAGGAAATTCGTCATCCTTACTACTCTAGCTGTGGCGCGCTTCGTCCCGTTCGTCATCGTTTAACGACGGTGCTTCGGCAACGTCGGCGGCTTTGCCCCTGCGGTCCCCCGCTTTCGACGCCACGACGTCGCCCGCTCGCGTAGCGCCGTCGAGCGCTCTGCCGAGCGCGAAACGTACGTAGTCGGGGCCCGCGATCGTCCGCACCGACGGGAAGAGACGCCGCGCGACGTCGGGCTCGCAGCCTTCAGCGACGGATTTCTCCGGAAACGCATACTATTGTCCGGCTAGCCTTTCAACGCTCGAACTCACCTCCGCGGTTGACGGCGCCGGGACGATACGCTTCGGCCCGCGGACGGCAGTCACGGCGTTCGTCAGGTGACTGGTCGATAAGGATGCCCGATCGTTCGCAGTTCTTCGGCATCGCGCGACGCCGCCCGCGTCTACGCTCTCTTACGAGATCTCACGCTACAATGCGCGTGGTCTTTACATATAGTGCGGCCAACTGTGCTTCAGGCGGTTCACCAGTCGAACCAGGACGGGGTGATGGAAGCGATACGTCGCGTCCAAGATGGGGCGTCGCAACAAGCCTCGGTCGAGAACCTCGCGAACCTCAGCCAGGGCACGGGCCTGGGCCGCGCGATCTTCAACGAAGGCGAAGGATCGCTCACGCAACAGCTCAACGCCGCGGGCCAGGTCGTCGGCGGCCCGACCCGCGGCAAGTCACTGCAGTTCGTCACGCCGAACACGGTGCGCTTCAGCCTCGCGCACAACTTCAAAGCACGGGTTCCAAACCAAGGAAGGAGGGCGCGTAAGGGTTCGGTTATTCCCTATCGCAGTCGGGGCGTTCCCAGGTGACACCGTACAGAACGGTTCCGTCGATGACCGTAGCCTACCCAGCGTACTTGAAAGAGGTAGCGACCGCAGAATGCCTTCGTTCCGCGGTCGCGATCCCATCGGAGAGAGAAGCCAGTGCTGAAACGATTCAAGACGAAAGCGAATCATCACCCCACGGACACGAAGGTTGCCAGAGCCCCTACAAGACATGAGCTACACAAAGGCCCGAAGGAAGGGAGAGCACCACGACTTTGACGGCTTGCCAGTCTCCGACAAGGCCGGTGACGCGATTCTCACGCATTTTCGTAAACTGTTCAACGCGGTTATGGGGGGACGGTTTGGCACGGTACTACGAGGGCCGAAGCGAATGAATGATCCTGAGCGCGCTTCGCCTCGCGAACCGATCGACGAGCTAGCGCTGCTACTTCACGACATGACGGTTCAAGGAACGATCGATGGAAAGAGTCTGTTTGATAGCTGGTGATCGCCCACCGTGCCCTCGAGCGACTCGTTGATCGCGTGGAACAACTTGAGGCAGGTAACCAAACTTAGGGGTTAATGGCAAACATGCCGACGGCATCTTCGCCTTGATCGTGGTCCGCGTTGCGCTTCGTTCTCGCCATCGGGCGCTGAGTTCTCGCCGATCTGACGTATGAATGTGCGCACAGTGTCCTCGACCCCTTCGGCGCGAGCCCATTCGTCGCTTCAACGGTCGCGTGGTTCGGCGAACTTGAAGCTATGGTGTGCGTCTCGTCTCCGGCCGCGCCGCGGATCACACGGTGGCCTACCGACCGATTCCAGCCGGTGCTTATGTCGTCGAGATGCTCGTGGTTCCGCTTTTGAGCGTCCGTAATAGCGGTGCTGACAGTCGCGGAGCGGCTCGGCAAAGCGATCCGGAACCCACCCGGCGATGTCATGCTTTCGCACGCGGGATGACCGTGAGCCTCGGCTGGGCTTTCGGCCTGCATAGCCTGTCAATCACTTTCGCGCTTTGTTCCGACTCTGCTCGTCGCGGGCATTTTTGTTAACATGATATCGCATCGCCTAAGCCGTGCCTGCCAACTCCAGCGTTATCAACTTGAACGGCCGTCGTCAGTTCCGACCCGATGCCCGTCTTCTACGCCATCGCGATGACCGTGAGTGGCGCGGGTTCTTTTTGGTCTTCGGGCGCGTCGGACCGTTTTGGCTTTCGGATTTCATGGCGCTAACAATCGTGGTGGTAGGCGTTCGCGCCGCTCGTTCTTCTCCGGATTCTTGAGCGCTTTGGCCGGTGCGGCGATCTGGGACTTGAAATGGGTGTTCACGAGTCGATCATTCCAGCCACAGTCGCGCCGACGGTGTCGGCGCCGCGACGCGCCTTCACATGCATTCTGCTTCGCGACGCAGCTTGCTGCCGTTTCAATTCTTCATCGTGCGGCATGTCGGCGTATAACAATGCCGTGACTGTTCGCCGACGACCAACCATGTATTCTTGAGTACTAACCGGAGCACTTAGCCAGAAACCTTAGAGAATTTCAAAGCCACGCGTCAACCGCAGTGTTCGTCTCAATTGTCTCCGTTTAAATCGTGACGTTGACGATAGCGATTGTTGGTCCAGCCGACGTTTAAGAAAACGTTAACGTCCTGCGTGACTAGCGCAGCAACTTTGAAGACGGCGCAGAAATCGGCAGGAGGCGCGACGCCATCGAGAGTAACGATAGACCGGGGAGCTAGATCCTTCCCGGGTGGTGGAGTCCGCCTCGCATCGCGAAACCGTCCGTTATACGGACCAATGACTCCTCTGTAATAGGCGCTTGTGTTGCAGAGGTGTGTCTTCTTTGGGTTTTCAGCGGTTTTACTTTCCGCGACACTGGTGCGCAGATGTACGCACGTTGCAGCGACCCGCCGCAGCACGATGTACGAGCTCGATTCCGGTCGGCATTTTTCCAACGGTGGTTTCGAAGTCACTCGGCCAATCGCGGTTTACAACTTGTGTGCGCGCCCTAGCAAATGCACCGCGCCCAGCTCGTTATTATTGGTCTTTC
>JAABUX010005091.1_pt1 | contig 16273 bp, 25 predicted proteins | sample 5561851 | NCBI WGS metagenome assembly JAABUX01 (sample SAMN10711883, study PRJNA513361) | rock metagenome | isolation source: Antarctica rocks | place: Antarctica: Victoria Land, Richard Nunatak red sandstone | collected 2016-01-03 | reverse complement strand
GGGCCGTGCGGCGCACTTCACCGAAGCGCACCGGTTGCGGTCCAGGCTGAGGTGCTGCAGCAGCGCGAGCGGCAGGTCGGCGGGCGCGGGGAAGGCCGCGAGGCGATTAGCGCCCGCGTCCAGCAGCGTCAGCGCGGTAAGCGCCGCCAGCGGGCCGGCCCGGCCCGGCGGACCGCCCAGGCTGGCGAGTGCGTTGCCGCGCGCCACCAGGCGCTCCAGCGCGCCGCACGCCTCCAGGCCTGGGTATAGGGTAGGTTAGAGTAAGGCTGAGCCCTAGCCCGCCTGAGCGGGTCGTGCCGCATAGAACTCGGGGCGCTGTGAGCCGCGCGGCGCGCTGCCGTGCGGGGCAGCTGCCCGGCGCGCCGCGCGCCTTGCAGGCTGACCGCGGCGCTGCATGGGCGCGAGGCTCACTCGGGAGAGCGGCCGAGCCGCAGAGCGGGCAGGCGTGCGGATGCCAGGCGCAGGGTCAGCGAGCGCGCACAGCGCAGACGCATGTGCGACAATGCATGGGTTAGGGTTAGGGCGGCAGCACACCAGCCAGGCTGGTGAGCTGGTTCCCAGCGACGCTCAGCGCCTGCAGCGCGCGCGCGCAGCCCAGGCCGCCGCCGGCGCCGCCGGTCAGCCCCGCCAGCGCGTTGCGGTCCAGTGCCAGCTCGCGCAGCGTGCTCAGCCCGGCCAGGCCGCCCAGAGCGCGCAGCGCGTTCTGCGAGAGGTCCAGGTCCCTGCGCGCAGACATGCATGCATGGTCATGGAGACCAGTGTCTTCGGGTCGGATGAGGGACGTCCCTGAAGGGGTCCTGCTCGAAGGCGGGACACACAAATCAGCACAGTGCACAGTGCTCGTGTGAACTTCCTGTAAGCGGTCCTGCGCTGTGCGCGCGCCGCAGGCGGTGCAGGCCGGCGAGGCCCTCGATGCGCGTGAGGCGGTTGTCGCTGAGGTTGAGGCGCGTCAGCGCGGTGCACGCGCCCAGGCCTGCCGCGCGCGCCGGCGGCCTCCTCACAGCCCCCCGCACCAGCAGCCCATGGCCCCCCTGATGCTCACCTCGCACGCGCCACCTTCAACAGCACCCGGGTGCTCCGCCATGGGCTGCCAGCCCCGAGCCTAGCTCGAAGCAGCGGGCGGGCTGCAGGCAGCTGTTGAATGGTGTAGGCGCGCGCCCCGCATGCAGGTGAGGCGGTTGGCAGTCGCCGACAGGTCGACCAGCGCGGTGCAGGCGGCCAGCGCGCAGCCGGGCGGCCCGCGGCCGGGCGGCCCGCCCAGGCTCGCCAGCCGCTCCAGGCCCAGGTCCAGCCAGGCGAGCGCGCCGGGCGGGCGGCCGCCGCTGTTGGCCGCGAGCACCGCCGCCGTCAACTCCTGGCGCACGCGGACGTTTCTCACGGCGGACAGGGTTAGGGTGTGCAGCATCCAGTGGAGGCCCCGGTAGCCTGCAGTAGCGCCCAAAGGCACCCAGACTGCAGCGCGCGCCTGGTGTGCTGAAGCCACAGGAGTTCCCAGAGAACTGCTGGTGACTGCATGCTAGTCTGCAGACAGTGAACGGAATGCATGCGAGTATGCGCCCAGCGCGGCACGGCGTGACGCGCCTGCGCCGGCAGCAGCGCGCGGCCACGCTGGTGCGGCGCCAGCGGCGGCAGCCCGCCAGGCCAGTGCGTGCGCTGGAGCTGGGCGGCGGCGTGCTGCGGCTCTGGCGCTGGCGCGCCGACGCTGGTGCCGGGCGGGTCGGGGCGCGGGTGCTGGGCGGCGGCCTGCGCGGCGCGCGCCCGCTCGGGCTCTGCCGGCGCCACGGGCGCGGACTCTGCATGCAGCGCGCCCGCGGCGGCAGCGGCCGCTGCCTCGGCCTCTGCAGCCGCCGCCGCCGCCGCCGCCGCCGCCGCTGCCTGCGCGGCCGCCATGCCGGCCGCCGCGTGCTGCCGGAAGGCGCTGTACAGCACCGTGAAGCCTGCACTCTGCAAGCGGGCCGGAAAGGAAGCGCTGCCGGGCGGCGCCGCGGCTGCAGCGCAGGCCACTTTGGCGTCCGCAGCGGCGGCGGGGCAGCAGCCGGCGACGGCCGCGGGCGCCGCGCGGCCGCGGGCGTGGCCGCCTTGGCATGGTGCGCTGCGTGCAGGCGGCTTTCGCGAGCGGGCCAGGGCAAAGATCGAGTCCATCGCGCTGACGGCCGCAGCGTGCATGCCGCAGCGGCAAGCGCCCGCCAGGGCGATCAGCACCGCGCGCACCAGGCCGCCGCCGGCATCGGTGCGGGGTTGCTGGACAGCGCGCGGCTCAGCACCACCCTGCCCATCAGCCGAGCAGCATGCGCGCGCGTCAGGCGGCGAGCCGGCATCTGCGAGGTCGCCGGGCGCCTGGGGCCGCGGCACGACCGCGCGGGCAGCGTGCCCCTCTGTGGCTGCGACCGCCGCGGCGGCGCCCCCGCCCTGCCAGCGCAGCAGCGCAGCGCCGAGCGCCAGCAGCGCGCACACGGCGTCCTCGCCGCGGGGTGCCGCCGCGGGCGCGAGCACCGCGCGCAGGCGCGCGCCGGCCCGCGCCAGCTTGCCGAGGCAGGCAGCCTCGTATTTGGCACGCTCCGTGGACTGCGCCGTCTGCGCTTCGCTTGCCAGGGGAGGGGCGGCAGCAGGCGCGGGCCCGGCCAGGGCCGCCGCCGCCCAGCACTCGACCGCGCGGTCAAGAGCGCGTTGGGCAGCCTGGCAGGCTGCTTCGGCGGCGGGCGGGGCTGCTGGCGCAGCGCCTGTGCACAGTCCTGGGACCGACGCGGCGTCAGGAGCGGCCGCAGCGGTGTGCAGCGCCTCTGGGCGCGCGCTGGTGGCCGATGCTGGCGCATTGGGCGTCTGCGGGGCTGCTTCGGCAGGGTGGGCTGTGCGTGCCATGCTGTCGACGCGCATGCGTCCCAGGATGGCGTGCAGGCCAGGCTGCCTGCGTCCAGGAGCCAATCACCAACAATGCCAGGTAAGTTCCAAGGCATGCCAAGGTTTCAAGCCCATGTAGGGCTTTGCTCTGTGCCTCCCACATCATGTACTCGCCTGAGCAGCCCCAGCTGGCTACAACAGGCTTGGGACACTGCCTGTTGTAGCATGCCTGTAGTACCGGGGATGCTGCTGCAGCAGCTCAGCCGTGGTCAGAACTGCACCTGGGGCTCTTGGGCATGTCAGTGCTATCTCTTCTGTCCGCGCATGGCAGCACAGCCTCTTGCCGCTCTCTGTCACGCTCGCTGTCCATTTCCGTGAGCGCGAGTAGTGCTGGGGCGGCGGCCGGGATATCTGTCAACGCTGCGTGCCCTGGGAGCACCGGGCTGCTTTGCGCGTCTGCCACTGACTGGCCTGCGTGGGTGCAGGGCAGACGCGCGGCGCGCTCTCCAGCCGTGGCTTGTGTGCTGGCGGCATTTGATTTCCCTTTGATCAACCAGAAATCATCCTCTGCTGAGCAGCTGGCTTGCCTTGTGGCTATCGCTGTGAGGCCGCGCTGGAAATCATGCGTGCACGACGCTCTGGCAACGCTCGCTGCGCATGCGCACTCCAGCATGCCAGGGCGACCGCGAGCGTGGCTGCTAGCAGACGCGGTCGCACATGCAAGAACGGAGCTGTCCGCAACACCCTGCGCTGGTGCGCCAGGCTGCGCGCTCCCGCCTGGCTGCGGCTGTGCACTGGCGTCCGGTGTGGCCGTGGAGCTGTCACTGCCCGGCGCATACGCGGAGGCCGCACGCGGCCGCTGCACCCACGGCGCAGCACTCTGTGGCAAAGCTCGCACATTGCTGCCATGCGGCGCCGCATGGATGCCGGGCGACGGCCGCGGCTTCTGAGCACTGCAATGTGTTTGCGGCGCCTGCGTGCGGCATTGCAGGTGCTGCTCTCCAGTGTCACATTGCCATGGCTCCACAGCGCTATCAGCCACGTCCATGTCCGCAACGCAACCGTTCACAACCCTGTCCGCCACCGCCTGTGAAGCGCTGCGCCCGCCGCTGCCGGGGCGCGCCAACGGCGCGCTGGGGGCCAGCGGCACTGGGCTCGCTGCACTGCTGCTCGCAGCCGCAAGCGGGGCCGCCCGCCCGCGCAGTAGCGCGGCCCTGTGCCGCACGGCAGCGCCGCGCGCAGCCGCCTGGATAAGGCGCGCAGCCGCAGCGCACCGCGTTGCGCGGCGGGCGCGCAGCACGCGCCGCCAGGCCGCGGCGATGCAGCCTGCGCGCCGCTCGTGGACTTACACCAGGCAACAGCCTTGCTCCGTATGCTGTGCGGAGGTGATTACCGTCCAGGCTTGTGCTGTAGACCTGGTTCCAGACATTGTTTATGGCCGCAGGTAGTGCGGGTAACAGGCTGATTGGCCCCGTGCCTCCCCCATACATCAGCATACACTACTGCTACCGCAGCAACCAGAGCTCCCGTGTCCGTGCGAGAGCCGATGGTCATGGTGCACGCCTGCAGCTCTCTCGCGCGCGGCATGCGCAGCAAGCAGCGCCGCCAGGGCGGACGCCGCACGCTCCCGCGCCGCCTCTGCAGCCGCTGCCGCGGCCGCCGCCTGCTGCAGGCCGGCTGCGGCTGCGGCACGCCGGGCCGCCTCGGCCGCTTCGGGCGCCTCCGCATGCGCCCCCCGCTCCTCCCGGGCGCCAGCTGCGTAGCAGCGCGCGCCCGCCGCCACAGGCACGCCCGCGGTTTGCGCGCCGGCAGCACCGTTCCCGTTGCAGCGCCCAGGCTCCGTGTCACAATCCGCACTGATTGCACTGGCCTGGCAGCCGAGGCGCGCGTCAGCGCGCGCCGCGCCTGGCGCAGCGCTCATGCTTGAAGCACTGCCAGGGACCAGTACCTCGCTGACGGGTGATGGCGCACCGCGGCAGGGCTGTGAGCCGGGCTGCGGATGGCATCAGCGCCGGCGGGCGGCAACGCTGCAGAAGCCAGAGCGCCTGCACCAGAGCTGGCAGCGCAAGCTACCAGTCTGCAAAGCGGAGGCTGCTCAAGAAGACTGGCATAGGCAGCCACGGGGGCACTGGTGGCGCGGACCCCAAGGGCGGCCACACAAGCTATGGGCCCGGGGCGGGCACAGGCTGAAGCGCCTGGGCTGTGCGAACTCAATAAGTCATCGGCCGGCTCAGGCGTGTGAGGCAGCTGAGCCGGCCGCTGCCGGCGCCGGGGCGAGCCCTGCGGTGGGGTGCCGCAGGGCGCCAGCGGCGGGCGCCGGCCGTCCAGTGTCCCCTCACCAGATAGCGCAGGCCCGCAGTACGGAAGCACCGGCCCGCTCAGCAGTTTCGCCAGTGCTGCGACACTGGCGCCGCGGCGGTGCAGCGCGGAGCGCAGCGCTGAGAGCGAGTCGACGCGCGGGGCAAGCTGCAGGCCGCCCTCGTCAGGTGGCGACGGGCTGCACGGCGCAGGTGGCGTGACGGCCTCAGGGCTCGCGCATGCCAGGGCGCTCCCATCCGCGTCCCAGCCGGAGCACGACAGCGCGAGCAGCTCTGCTTCCAGCGCGTCCTCTGCGCAGAACGTCATGTGCCGTGCTGGTCTTATATGTGCCTTGTGGAATTTCTTGCACTTCCATAAGACAGGGTGAAGAAACAGGTGCGTAGAGACGACTTGCCGTGTTATTCAGTAACGAAACTAGGGTTCATAAAGAGCATCGTTTGGAAGGGCCTGCTTGCCCAAATTTTGCGCTTGCGCACGCACCAGCCACCACCAGGGCATTGTGTCTTATGTGGACCACTACAACGCACCTTTACTTTGCAGCAATCAAATCAACAGACTCCCTTCTCGTCAGGGCGCGGCTGCGTCGCGGTCTGATCAGTGCTCAGTAAGCATATTGCTCGCAGGCTGGTACATGCCCCTGTTTCCAGGCTTCTGCCTTCAGTCAGTGGAGGGCAGAACTACTGGCATGCGGTATCCATGTGAGCACGGAGGCTGCACGCACAGTAAAATATGGCGCCCAACCTTCATAGTTTACATGGCGGACGTGTACACGCAGTGCCTCAGACTCTTGGCATTGGCTATCATGCAAACAAGTGCAGCGGCCAAGAGGAAGATGCCACTTTTCTGCTTCTACATCCGCTCAGGCTCTGCATCAGTATGTGCTCTCCCATGCAGACGCCAACGTGTTGCTGCAGCTCCTTCTGCAGCGCACTTTGGGACGCTGGTCGCTGACAGGCAGGGGCATGTATGGCTTTGCCTGTTCACCGCCCAGGTGGTAAACTAGTGTGCCACAGGTGTGCCTTGCTTGTGCGCCTCAAGACCTTTTCAGAGCCAGAGATACACAAGCCAAGCATTTCACGTCGCGGTGTCCAGGTTGGCAATAGATTGTCGCGTGTTTGGCTCCACACAATACAGCATTGAAGCATGTAAAGCAAATGTGGCAGCTCTAAGCAATACAGGTGAGCAAGTCAAAATCACATCAAGCACACAAAGCATTGTGCAAATCCATCAGGCATCCACACAGTAGGTGAGTACGTCAACAGCCTCGCACTTAGACAAGCCCCAGTCATGAATCGGTAGCACAATTTTGCCGCCAGTGGGCACCTCGCTGGCAGCCACCTTCAGCATGTCATACAGGACCGGCGAGGTGCTCGCCAACAGCTGGCTGTGGGCGGGCTGGTGTTCCCCGCCACGGAGTTGCAGCACTACGTCTGCGTCTGCCTGGAATTGAGCTGGTGTGCCTGCAAAGTAGGCCAGGGGTGCATCCTGCTCAGCGGCCATGCCAAGACGTCAATCCAGAGCCACACAGTATGTTATCTGTGAGAGTGATGCCTGGCGTAAGGCTCTCAACGAGGCAGGTCCTGCCTCACCAGCCTCTCAAGCAGTGCATTTCTTGGTATGATCAACAATGTCATGTGATATGACATGTGAAATGAAATGAACATTTAGCCATTGACCATGTGATTTCAGTCCACCGTCAAGTGGGCAACACGTGGGCAGGTAGACGCCAATAGCATCGCTAAGCTATGCCAGCTCCGTAGGCAGGTACAATCAATGCGACATTCACTGGCAAGACACAATCAAGCAACATGCAGCTGAGCAGCATGTAGTTCAGCATATGAGAACAGTCAACTAACAGACACCAAGCAACACCCAACACAGCAATCAGGCAAGCAGTTTACGTGGCCATCATGAGGATACAACCACGCCACACTTGCCTTAGAATCACACTTACATTGACACACGCATTTGCCAGGAACAACGTGAAGCCAACCTTCCAGTGCAGGGCGCAAGCTGTCGATATCCAGCACATGCAGTTTGCTTGCCTTCTTCAGAAGACACAAACAAAGTCCTGTGCACGCTGTGGAAGACAGCGCACGCAGGCTATGAAGGCAAGAGGAGCGTACGGCAGACATACATGTATGGCTACACATGTAGCAGCAGCACAACCTGCTCATGCTGGAGACAACAACTTACCACATTGTCATTCCCCTGACTCTGCTGCCGTGCGCTTCTGCCTACCCATCCTTGCCCATGCGCCACTCCAGCATGGTCTGGGCAGGCGCGACCTCATGCAGGGACGCAATGAGCTGCTCCAGATCACTGCGTCCCACCCATCCATCTCTTGCGTGAACCTCCAAGAGCGCTCTGTGTACGGCATGACATCCGGTGTGCGCGCTGCGGGTGATGCGGTGCATCGCGTCCTGACTCAGCACCTCCGCGGCGCGCATGCTGACCTCCTTCTTCTGCCACAGCTTTGCCAGGGCCCACTCGCAGTCTGCTGCGATGGCGTGCAGGCCGAGCTTGTCGGCGAGCTCCCAGCACTCGAGGAGGATGTCGTAGCCTGTGCTCTGGTGGTACTCCAGGTCCTCCTGCAGCAAGCCCGAGCAGCGTCCCAGTACTGTGGCTGGTGCAGTGTCAGTGCTTTTCACAAGCAGTGAGCACGACGGGCCCGCACAGTGACCATGAGTCGCATGCGCTCGCCAAGGAAGCACTCAGCGCGCTGCATGTGCTCCGCTGCGCCAAACATGTCAGCCCACCGTACAAGCGACATGGCTTGCCGCATGGCTGCGTCATAGTTCTCCCTCTCACGTCGGGAGATCTTTGATGACAGCGCCCGGCAGCTCGTCGCCGGATAGATGACCTGCAAAAACACCATGCACTAGGCAAATTTGCTCTCTGCATGTTATCTATGCTACCACGCACAACACCACTTGTTATTGTGACTGCAAAGGTTCCGGTTTTTCTGTATGTCTGTGTACACCATGAGGAAGCCGAAAGCGGGCAAGTACCATGCCTTCTTGCACACTAACCCTTCTCATGTTGAAAGTGCAATATCTACAGCGCGCTTGCACATATTGCAGAAGCTTGTTAAGAACATGCCGCGCGCCTTCAATATGTCGTTCGCCTCGTCTTTTGAAAACTCTTTACACTGTAGCACTACTTTGCCACACGTGAGCGGGTGGCTGGCAGCCACCTTGATTATGTCACTCAGGACCGGCGAGGCGCTCGCCAGCAGCTGGCTGTGTGCGGGCAGGTGCGCGCCATTGCGCAGCTGCAGCACCACATGTGCGGCTGCCTGGAATTCTGCCGACGTGCCTGCAAAGTAGGCAGGCGGCGCAACCTGATCAGCTCCCATGCAAAAGACACTTCATCCAGCGACACGGAGTAAATTGGCTCAGGCCAAAGAAGGGTGTTTTTGAAGGAGACAGGTCCTGGCTGCACAAACTCTGTGCTCTGAGAGCGGATGCTCCTTGTCACTGACTTGAGGTTTAGGGCGGGCTGCGCAGGAGTTATATCTGGCAGCAGGCACTATCAATACTGCGGCACGGATCTCACACTGTCAGGCACCATGCGTACGTGCACAGCCTGCTGTTTACCCGCATCAACCTGTACTCATATTTCTGTGCAGCACCTCCCCTGATGGGGGCAACAGCCTGCATGCGCTGACCCCATCTGGTGCAGAGCGCCTTGAGAGCGCTAGTTTGCGCTCATGGCGCGCGGCCACTGTCCGCAAATTGTTGGACCACATGGGTCAAGAGTGCTTTGCAGCTTGATGCGCAAGCTGTGCGAGCTGGATATGTGTCGCCACTGTTATGGCTGCGTCCAGTGCGAAGGGCAAAGTGCACAGCCACATTGTACGCCACGCCATGTTGCATTACGCGCTAAATCCAATGCAGCATGCCCATGGGGCCACTCCTGGTTGCAGCATGTGTGAGGTGCCTGTTTGGCCAGAGCAGTAGCCTTCTAAGCTGTGAGTCGTAGCAGCTCATAGCCTGCGCTGAATGCACGTTGGTGATATACAATGATTCAACCGACATCACCAAGCAACATACCATAAGCAATCAGGCAAGCAGTGTGTTTACTCGAGTGGGTCTTGTGTACAGTACATGCAAGTATCGCGCATGACCGCCAGGCCACAAAGATGTGGCAGAGTGCACACTTTTATCGCACTCCCGGCCAACTGCATCTGAGAAGATTGAAGACAGGCAAAAGGGGCGAGCCCAGCATAGGCTGCATGTGCAGCCGGCAGCAAGCGCGCTCCCCAGCGCCCGGGCTGGTAGGCCGCGCGCCGGGCTGCGCGCGCCGGGCTCACGGCGCCTCGCTGCGCACGGCGAGCGCGAGCGCGCCCCAGTCCAAGCCGCCCTTGCCGTCCGCGAGCACGGCCTCCAGGTGGCCGCGCACGAGCGCCGCGGCCGGCAGCGCGGCGCCCGCCCGCTGCGCCAGCGCCTGCATGAGCCGCACGTCCTTGAGCCCGCCCTCCACGGGGAAGCCGGGCGCGCTCGCGCTCATCTCGAACTGGTCCGCGGCCACGCGCCGGGCATACCCTGCACGCGCGCGCGCCCCGGCGACTCAGGCCCGGGCTTGCACCTGCGGGCGGCGCTGCCTGTGCGCCCTCCTGCCGCGCCTGCGAGGGCCGCGGGGCCTGCAGCACTTGCATCACAGGCAGGCGACATGGAGGTGGCTCACTCCGTCCCGTCTGCGTAGGACGCTCTGTGGCATACATGATGCTGTCGGCCTCCTCCGTCTGGCGAGAGCCTGGGCCGCTCGCTCGCCCTGCTGCGGCAGCACGCATGCAGCGCCCGCGCCCCTGTTCGATTGCCGAGGTGGAGCGCTACATGCTAGGCATCCCGGAAGCCTGACCTGCCCTGTAACCTGGGCCGCGCGCCGGACATGATGGGGCCCGGGAACAGCTGCTCCACGATGGCCACGACGGCGTCGCGCGCCACGCCCGTCCGGTCGCCCAGGTTGAGCGCCTCTGCCAGCAGTTCCACCTGCCGCCCGCCCATTATTTTTATAAATTGTTTTTCACCCATGATGTACCGTCAACCTGTGCACCTAAAGCAGGGGTGTCAGCGTCAAACAAGCGCGTACTTGCTCGCCACAGAGCCCAAGGCAAACAATGCAGTGTGTTGGCTAGTAAGTTGGCCGACCCAGGCAAAACCAGGCAACTTTTTCGAGCAAGGTCTTCTTGTGTCGCTTACCACCATTTGATATCGATAACCGAGACCTCACAAGGACCTCTAGCTATTTTACCCTGGGGCCCCAGCACACCCCCTTGCACCGCACCTGGCTGACGATGAGGAAGTTGCCGATGAGCTTGGCGGAGGCGGCCGCGGCTGGGTCGGCACCCAGCTCGATCACCCCGCGGCCCATGGCCTCCAGCAGCGGCCGCACCTGGCCCGCGACACCAACAGTCAAGCCACAGTGCAGCCTATATTGCACACAGCTCTGGATGATCATGTGCCCCACAGGATTTCTGACGTTGACTCTGTCCCCTATGCCGCATTGGACCTGCATTGGACCTGCATACAGAAGTCAAAGTGCGCGCAGACGCAGACGCACAAGGCAGGTTAGCAGGCCGCTCCTACATGAAACCCTGGACATCCAGAGTGAAGCAGCTGACAGCCAGCAAATGTGCAGCTCAAGCGCAAACCTTGTCCAGGGCGGCAGGGTCGCCCGATGTGATGACCAGGCACTGCTTGTTGGCTGCGGCGTCTGGCCGGCCAAAGACCGGCGCGGACAGGAACTCCAGCGCGCGCGCTTTACCGCGCTCGGCCAGCTTGGTGGGCAAGGCAGGGTCCACGGTCGAGCAGTTGATGAAAATGGTGCCTAGGGCAGCATGCGGTCAGTGATGTCCATCTGCATGGGTATTATGCAAGTAAAGCCAATTGAAAGCGGCAAACAACCGAACTGCGCGCTCACTGCTCAAGAAGCGTGCCCTTGAGCGCTTGTCCCTCCAGTACTGACAACACAGCCGCACGCATATGCCAAGACCGCTCGTCAGAAGCGCACCAGCCTGGGCAGTCACCAGGAACTCTCCAAAGGTGGCCTCCAGCGCGGCGTCGTCGAAGAGCATCGCGAATACTATGTTGCACGACCGGGCCAGGTCTGTGTAGACACACGAGCTAGTTACAAGCCAGAGAATCGTCCAAGCCAGAGAATCGTTTAAGCGCCAAGCAGCTGAACGCCAAGTGCAGCGCCGCGGCGCCCTCACACTAGGCCAACAACAATTACAACAAGTATGAAAGAGCAAAAATTGAGGAGAGGGCTTGTTTGGCAGCAGTGCTGGAGCGGCAGCGCACCGCTGACGGTTGGATTGAGGGAGGCGCCAAGGTCCTGCACCGGCTTTGCTTTTGCCAGCGTACGGTTGTGCACGTGCAGCTTGCCATAGAACGCGCCGTGGGCCCCTTGCTCGCTCAGGAAGCGCTGTATGTTGCTTGCTAAGCCTGCATGCACAGCGGTGGCAGTGAGTCATTGTGGCGGGCATGGTGGAAGGTTTGCATGTGCACAGATGCTTCCTGCACGCGCCTATGCCCATGTTGCCCAGGCCCATGAAGCCGACGATAGGCGGAGCCACCATGCTGCCCGTGGGCGATGAGCTGCAAGCTTGAGAAGTGACAGCGGAATGGCCTGCATGCCAACCTTGGCACATGGGGGCCTGTACAGGCACCGTGGTGACCAGGTAGTTAAAAAGAAGTCGACTGCTCAACAGCTCCAGGCTTGCAGGTGAAGGCAGGGGTTCGGCAGCGCGAAGCAATGGTGAACATCAGTGTGCAGGTCATGGGCGGCACGAGGAAGCTGCTCTTGGAGGTCGCCGAGGACATCACAGTGAGTGAGTGCATGACTTGGTGTGTGGCGTCTGGCAGGGCACTGTTGCTCACCCCGCATCAAGCTGATCCATCGGGCTGGGCCGCGCCAGGTCGCCGAGCTGCGGCGCGTCGTCGCGCGCACGTCAGGCACCAGGGAGGCGCACAGGCTGAAGCTTATCGCGAGTGGACGTGCGCTGCGGGACGAGGACGGCGCGGCAAGCTTGGCAGAGGGCGCCGCGCTGCTGGCGGTCACGGCCCCCCTGCCGCCGCCGCAGGCCGCGCAGGCGCAAGCGGACGCGCCTGCAGCTGAGCGGGTGTGCGCACCGGCGCCATTTGCGCGGGGCCTGTGCACGGGCCGGCAAGCATCTCTAGCTGGAGCCCATGCACCCTCTTTGCACATGCTTTGGCATGGCGGAGCCCCAGTTGTTGAGCCGCGTCCCTCTCGCAAGCACTCCCACTTGTGCCAAGAGGAGCGCTGCAGCCCTGCTGAGACGCAGGCTGCGCGCCGCACAGAGCATCAGGGCGGGTCCAGCCATGGTGCTGGGCGCCAGCAGATGTCACTGTTTGCAGGCGGCACTGGAGCTGCTGGAGCAATCCTGGAATCCCCCACACATACCAGGGTGCTCAGTTGCGGGAGGCTCAGAGCCACGTGCATCTCTGATGCCGAGGCCAACAGAGCAGGCTCCAAGCCAGGCACTGAATTGACCCCAGCGCAGGATGCGGACGCGGTGCGGTTTGAGCTGCCGGCGGATGCGTCGCCGTGGGCGCGCCGCGCCGCCGCATTCTGCCAGCAGCGGCTGCACCTGCCGGAGCTGCTGATGGTGGTGCTCTTCTCAGTGCAGCCGTGGGTGTGGTGCGCGGCGGCCGCCTGGCTCGCCGGCGCGCCGATCGCACACCGACTGGAGGTGCGTGCTGGAGCTTCTGGTTTGTGCGAGCACACATAGGCTGGCAATGCATACGAACAGACCAACGTATGTCTTGCAAGACACACCGGACCACGTCAGACACCATCTCGGGAGTTTATGTTTGTCCCTGTGCAGCGTCCTCACGCAACACCGCCATGCTCTGGAGGCTGTGCAACGATTTGGAATGATGCACTTGTAGCCTTGACTTATGCGCCACATATATGTCCTGATGGTGTATCAAGAGTGGACGTGTGTGAGTTGCATCATGCATGCCAGTGCACGGCCAGCGCATGCTCTGCCTGCCTGGCCTGAGGCCGCTCCCGACATGCAGGCAGCTTGTCGGGCAGCTCGCCATGCCTTGCCCGTGTTCCTGCGCTTGGCGCAGGCAGGAAGCTCACTGCGGGTGGCACGGCTGGCGTGCTGCAGCAGCAGGCGGTTTGTATGTGCGGGCTGTATTGAGCCAGCTTGTCTGCCCGTTCGTCAGAGTTCCTGTGGTGGCTATGCTGGCAGGACTGCTGCGGCAGACAGCCAGCGTCTGTTTTGGGCTGTTGTGCCATGCAGACTTGCAGTGTACAGTGTGCGCATACATGTAGATGGCGTTGTCTCTGTGAGGACGGCGCGTCAGGCCCCTGGGAACTGCCTGTGTAGCTTGCAAAAGGGCCCCGAAGGGGCAGGGCCTGCCTCTGCACCGCAATGATGCTGTGTTTGAAGTATTCAGGAGACAGCATGCACAAAGTAGATGTAAAGCTTAGGACGCAGAGGAAGGCCTTGATCGTGCTGTTGCTCAGAGTAAGACCAATGGCCAAGCTAACGCCCCAAAAGGGTAGCTTACCCTGCTACTTTCTTGGCTCTGGAGGCTCTTGTCAGAGTCTGCTCGTGAGGACCCAGGAGCCCGCTGGCGATGCCGTCACAGAGTGGCACGCTGCAGGTGTAGGCTCGTGCGCGTGCCTGCATCATTGCAGATTTAGTCGCGAGTAGCACAGCCTATAATGGTCGCGCGTGCGCACAGCGCCGCAAACTGCTCCTGCTCCGGTCGCGGGGCTCACTGGGGTAATCCGCTGCCGGCACGCCACGCTGCCTCGCTGTGCCAGGCGCTGCTGCCTGCAACAGACGCCGCTACGCCACGGCGCGGCCGGCGCGGCGCCGCCCGGGTGGCCGTGCAGTGTGTGCAGGCTGTGGAGCGGCCCACGAGCGCAGCGCCTGGTGCGCACAACTGGCCCTCGGCAGGGCCGCGCGGGCCGGCCACGTCGCTCGAGGGCCCGCCGACCTGGATGACCGGCCTGGAGCTGCCCCAATATGACCGCGATGCCGGCGCGGTCGAGCTCGTCGTCGCCGGCGCCGGGCCGTCCGGCCTGGCTGTTGCGGACCGTGTGTCGCAGGCCGGTACGCCCCTTTGCAGAGCGCTCCGCCCGTGTTGCTGTGCTCGTTCTTGCTATTGCAGCTATAGGCTTACAAGTACAGTGCGATTTTGCTTGCTGTAGGAACACGTGCTGCAGGCTGGCGCCCTTTTGACAGTGAAAGTCTCGTCGTGCGCTCCCAAGCTTTCAGCGTCCACGGCCGGGGTGGGTCCCAGGCTAGGCCGCGCGCTCCCCAGCGCGCCCGCGCGCACAGCCGAGGCGGCTCCGAGCGCCGGGCGCCCGGTCAAGCCGTCCGCGCGGGGTTCCGCAGGGTTCCGGGTATGCGTGGTGGACCCCGCGCCGCTGGCGGCCTGGCCCAACAACTACGGCGTATGGGCGGACGAGTTTGAGGCCATGGGCCTGGACGACTGCCTGGAGGTCGTCTGGCCGCAGGCGGTCGTGCACCTGGACGACGGCGCGCGCTTCGGCTCGCGGTGCGGGCGCCGCGCGCGCCCGCTGCGGCCTGGGTGACTGCCGGATGGCGGCGTAAAGGAAAGGCAAGGCTCTGTAAGGCTGTGAGGGCACAAGGCGTGAGCGCGCACACACTGCGAGCCCTCTTGGTTTCCGTGAGCTGCGCCATGTGGCCAAGCAGGGAGCGTGCTCTGATTCGCAAGGAGTTTGCTATGCATGCGACGAGTAGGGGATGTGGCTCCGCCGCCGGCAGTGCCAGTGTGCCAAGTGTTGACTATGTCGCTTGGCTATGCGGGTCGCTTGCTTGTGGGCCTTGTAAACATCCGTCCTGCACCGCTTGCATGCGGCTGGGCAGGGCTGAGCGCTTCGCCATAGTCTGGCTGCTGCTCAGCACCTTTTCATGTCAATTGGCAGGTACCTGCGGCGGCCGTACGGCAAGGTGGACCGCGCGCGGCTGAAGCAGCGGCTGCTGGAGCGCTGCATCGCACAGGGTGCACATCACATGCTTCCCCGCGCGCTTTGCGCAGGCCTGTTTGTGAGCACTGCTATGGGGTTTGAGCTTTCTGGGCCACCAAAACGAAGAAGACTGTGCAACCAGCACACGCCCGTGCTAAAGGCATGTCACAGAGCGGCGTTTGCCTCATGCGGTATGGCGGCCGTTGCCTGCTCGGTGTACTACAGAGGGCAAGTCAGAGAGGGCAGCCGGCGAGGGGCTGATCCCCTTGTTACGGCTGCCAGCCCGTCACGACCCGGGCGCGCGCGGCGGGCAGGCGTGGTGTTCCAGGAGAGCCGTGTGGAGGGCGTGGCGCACGGCGACGGCGCCTCGGAGCTGTGCTGTGCGGACGGCGTGCGCGTGCCGGCCGCGATGGTGCTCGACGCGACCGGGCACTCGCGCAAGCTGGTGCAGTTCGACGCGCCGTTCGACCCGGGCTACCAGGCGCGGGCCGCGGCCTGCGGCCGCAGACGTGCACACTTGCGCAGGTGTTCACGCACCCATCGCGCGCAGATCAGGGGCCGCGTGAGTGCCGTTGCTGTGTTCTATGCCATTTTGCATTTGCACGCTGACACAGGTGCTGACTCAGACCCGCGGGCGCGGCAGGGCGCGTACGGGATCCTGGTCGAGGTGGAGCGGCACCTGTTCGCGCTGGACACCATGCTGTTCATGGACTGGCGCGACGACTACGCCGCGTCGGACCCGCAGATGCTGGCCGCGAATAGGTGCGCGCCGCCGCCGCCGTTCTGAAGCTAATGCGCCAGCCGTGCATGTGGGCGCCCGCCGGCGAGCCGAGCGCGCCGGGCGGAGTGTGCAACATCTAGGTCCCCTTTTGCGAACCTCATTGTCACTCCCGTGCCGGCGTTGCCCAGCCTCTTCTCCTCGAACGTGAAATTGGTCCAGGGCTTGGTGGCCGAGCAGAGCGCTGCGCGCGCGCAGCGCGCTGCCGACATTCTTGTACGCGATGCCGTTCTCGCCCACGCGCGTGTTCCTGGAGGAGACGAGCCTGGTCGCGCGGCCAGCGGTGGGCTTCGCGGAGCTGCGCGCGCGGCTGCGCGCGCGCCTCGCGCACCTGGGCGTCGTGGTCACGGCGGTCGA
>JAABUX010005089.1_pt1 | contig 16285 bp, 16 predicted proteins | sample 5561851 | NCBI WGS metagenome assembly JAABUX01 (sample SAMN10711883, study PRJNA513361) | rock metagenome | isolation source: Antarctica rocks | place: Antarctica: Victoria Land, Richard Nunatak red sandstone | collected 2016-01-03 | reverse complement strand
AGCCCGACCCGCCGCGGCTTGGCCTGAACCAGGGAGGCATAGACGCGGGAGGCCGGCAGGATCAGCCCCGACGCGGCGACCCCGGCGGTGGTTTGGAGAAAGTCGCGACGATTCATGGCGGATGACTCCCGAGGAGAGCGGGCACTCGGTGAGGTATAGCTTTCGAAGCTGGAGATTCTCCGGGACCAAGGATTGCAAATCACCAGATTGCAAATTGCAAAAGACGGAAGTGTCTCGATTGATGTGCTTTTGCAATCTGCAATCTAACCATTTGCAATCTGGATCTCCCGATTCGAAGGCTACACCCCACTCGGTGGCTGGGGCGGACTGGTCGACCAATCTAGCCGAACCGCGGGCGGTTGGCGAGCGGGCGGACCGGATCGAGCGGACCTCGGAGCACTTTACTGGCCGTGACACCCGATGCAGTTGTGAGCGAGCTTCGCGTCCGGCTTCGCATCCAGCCAAGTCTGGGCTCGGTCGGCATAAGCGGAAGCGGGGAGTTGCCGTTGCACCAGTTCGAGTTGTTCTCGCGACTTGGGTAGGTCACCGAGGAGCCGGTAAACGTCCGCCAGTCCCATCCGGAGTTCGCCGAGCGGGTGAGTTCCCAATTTGTCGAGGTGGTTGGCCTGAAGCTTGGCGATCGTCTGGTAATCATCGAGAATCCGGGTTAGGAGCGATTGGCTCAGCGCGGCCGGGGTGCTCCGGGCGGCGGGCAGGAGGACGGCGGCCCGCGGGATTCGGACGCCGGGGTCGTTCGGGGCGTACTTCACGGCGTCATCCATGTCCTGGAGGCCCTTCGACCAGAGCGAGATCCCGGCGATCATCTGCTTCTTGGCGAACAACTGGCTCGACTGGAACACCCGGACCGCGCCCCGCCAAACCAGGGCTTCGGCATGGTGCGGGTTCTTCAGGAGCGCGGCATCGCACTGGTCCAGCCCACGCTTCAAGGCCACGTCGTCGCCGCCAAACCCGGCGAACAGGTCCTCGCGGACCAGCTTGTCGAATCGTTCGACGGGTTGAGCCGGTTGGGGCTTTCGTTCGTCATCGCGGGACGGGGCCGCTTGCGAACCGTTGATCAAGCTGAAGCCTCCCGCGAGTCCCGCCAGGATGGCCAAGCACCAGAGTCCACGCATGGTTCGAGCCCTCTTTGTCAGATTCCAGACATTCAGCGGTCGGGCGGATCGCGACTCACTCCCTTGTAATGATAGCAACACCGCCGCTGGGGTGTGCAACCCAAGCGGACAGACTCCCGCGAAAAGCGACCTATCCTGAAGCGGGTCAAACCGGCGGGTCGATGAGAGGAAATGTCCGCTCTCGGTTCCTTCGGAGCCAGACGAGCACGCTCGTCCTGGTCTCTCCCCGCGGGATCGAAGATTTGGTTTGCGATCAAACCGAGAAAGTGGCACATTAGGCGAGGCGCGCAGCTCGGTCTCGCCGGCCTCGAACTTCCTGAGAGGGATCACGCGGATGCAAACCCCCGAACGCTCGACCAACCGGCGGACTTTCTTGCTCAAGACCACCACCACGGCGGCCTCGCTGGCGGTCGCTTCCCAGGTAGAGATCGCCGGGAGCGCCTTCACCGGCGCCGGGGACGCGCTGAAGATTGGTCTGGTCGGGTGCGGGGGCCGCGGGACCGGCGCCGCCGAACAAGCGTTGACCGCCGATCGCGGTTGTATCCTGGTCGCTATGGGGGATGCGTTCGGCGACCAAGTCGAGTCGAGCCACCAGGCCCTCAAGTCGTCGGACGTCCCCGGAGTGGCTGACCGGGTGTCGGTCGCCCCCGAAAACCGGTTCGTCGGTTTTGACGCCTTCCAGAAAGTGATCGATCAGGTCGACCTGGTCTTGCTCACGACCCCCCCGGCGTTCCGCCCAGCGCATTTCGCCTACGCGGTCGAGAAGGGGAAGCACGCCTTCATCGAGAAGCCGGTCGCCGTCGACGCGCCGGGGCTGCGGACCTTCATCGACGCGGCGAAGAAGTCGAAAGAAAAAGGCTTGTCGGCGGTCAATGGGTTTTGCTGGCGCTACTTTCAACCGCGTCGCGAGGTGATGAAGCGGGTGCAGGGCGGCGAGATCGGGCCGGTCTTCGCCGTGGAGACAACGTATAACTCGATGGGAGTCTGGGAGCCGCGCCGGACCCGCGAGCAGTGCAAGACCGAGATGGAATACCAGATGCGGAACTGGTACTACCAGAACTGGCTGAGCGGCGATCACATCGTCGAGCAAGCCGTCCACGGCCTCGACACGATGGCCTGGGCCTTGGGCGATAATCCCCCGACGCTCTGCTACGGAGTCGGCGGTCGCCAGTCGCGGACCGACGCCCGGTACGGCAATATCTTCGATCACTTCTCGATCGTCTACGAATATCCCGAAGACATCCGCGGCTACCACCAGTGTCGCCACTGGGCCAACACCACGGCCAAGGTCGCCGACTTCATCCAGGGGACCAATGGGCGAGCCGACGTCTTCGGCAAGAAGATCAGCGGGCCGAACAAGTGGCGGTATCGCCCGGCCCCCAGCGAAAAGATCGACATGTACCAGTCCGAGCACAACGAGATGTTCGCCGCGCTCCGGTCCGGGACGCCGATCAACAACGCCGACCAAGCCGCCACCACCACCCTGCTCGCCCTGATGGGCCGGATGGCCGCCTATACCGGGGAAACCATCACCTGGCAGCAAGCCATGACCTCGCAAGAGTCGATCGTCCCCGCCCACTTCTCCTGGGACGAAACCGCCCCGCAGATCCCCATCGCCGTCCCCGGGGTCAAAAAGTTTGTTTGACCGCGGCTTGTCCGGCTGTCGGCGCCCGTCAATCTCAACCCGTTACCAAACGGGTTGAGATTTTTTCGTCGACCACGTCCGCCAGGATGAATGCCCGACCGGAGTTGGTGAGTTCCGCGCCGATTCTCGGCAAATTGCCCCTGACCTCCCGCGCCGGATTTGGTATATGGACGGCGGTAAGCTCGACCGGATGCGGGCGGCATGGGTCGGGCTGAACCGATCCGCGTGTCCTCGGAGGTCGGTGGAGTTCGTGACCAAGCCGGGTGGCCGGCTGTTGTGCGAAAATTCAACGGGTCTGGCGGCGGAGCGACCCCGTGATCGATGTTGTTTTACGGCAACTTTGCAATCATTGTTGTTGTCACACACCCTGCCTTGAACGTACAAACGGTAGCCGAGGGAAACAGTGATCCAATCGTTTTCCAACGCTGCCGACGTTCGAGCGGTTTCGGGGCTACTTTTGACCTTCAAGTGATTACAAAACTATGTCCATGCCTCAATCCACCTTACGACTCTCGAACAGTCGCTCATTGGATGAGCCATCGCTTGACGACGTCGTGGCGATCAGCTCAGCGGTTGCGGCGGCGGCGGCTCGGTCGATGACGAAGCGAGCGCTGGATCTGTTGGGATCGTTCGTCGGGCTGGTCCTGCTGAGTCCAGTGCTCGCGGTGGTCGCGGTCCTGATTCGCCTCGACTCGAAAGGTCCCATCCTCTTCTGCCAGCCGCGCACTGGTTTGAATGGTCGCGAGTTTTGCTGCTTCAAGTTCCGCACGATGATCGTGGATGCCGAGGCCCGGCTCCGAGACCTGGAATCGAAAAACGAGTCGGCTGGTGGGGTCCTGTTCAAGATCAAGAATGACCCGCGGATCACGACCTTGGGTCGATTCCTGCGCAAGTCGAGCCTGGACGAACTGCCGCAGCTTTGGAATGTGCTGGCCGGGGAGATGAGCTTGGTCGGTCCCCGCCCGCTCCAGCAGCGCGACAGCCAACGCCTCAAGGCTCTCGCGCCGGAGTCGTACGCTCGACGCCTGACGGTTATGCCCGGGGTGACTGGTGCCTGGCAGGTGGGCGGTCGGAGCGAAGTGGATAGCCTGGGGATGCTCCAACTCGACCTCGACTATGTGGAAAACTGGACCCTGGCCACCGACATGGACATCCTGGTCAAGACCGTCGGTGTGGTGCTCCGTCGCCAGGGAGCCTGTTGATCGCGACTATGCTTTTCTATCGGCTTTCCGGGACGGTCAGTCGAGGTTCAACGGACCGGATCGTCCCCTGAACCAAGTTTTCCGCTGGACTTGAGGTCACGAACAAGCCCCGCCCCTGTTCATCCCAGCAAAACCCCTCCAGCTCATTGTGCGGTGGAAACGTCAGGCGCGACACCCTGACGTCGGGACCATCCACCCGCCCGTCCGCCACGCCCCGAGCCAGGTTGAACGTGTCGAGCCGCCACCCCCGCCCTTCGATCACGTTCTCGACGCAGATCAACTCTCCCCGCGCCTCCACCCAATGCAGCGCTTGATTCCAAGGGCCGGCCAAGATCCGGTGGACGACCACGCCCGGACCACTGGTCCGACCCTCGGCGATCAAACGCTCGGGGTCGAGGAGGCGGATCTCAGGGCGGACCTCACCATAATCCGCGGTCGCGAGCAGATGTCGCCCCTGATATTGCACGAACTCCGGGCGACAACCGTTGACCGCGGCATCATCGCGATAGACACCAAGGACGGCTTCGTCGAGGTTGCCATCGGCCCAGGCGCGGTCCCAGTCAAGCCGGTAAATGGTCGCCACCCGGTTCACGGTGTCGCCCAAAAACGTCCCGAACTTGGGGTCGGAGGTCAATCCGGTCGGGTGGAGGATCACGGGTTTGCCCGCCTTTTGGAGCCAGACGACTCGACCGGTGGGCTTGAGGGCGCGGTCGTACTCGCGGATGACTCCCACTCGGGGGCGGGCGTTGTAAACATCGCCGTAAGCATAGACTTTGCCGTTGCGGATCAAGACCCCCTGCCCCGCGCCCAGGGAGGAGTCGGATACGGTCAAGGTGGGTTCGACCACCGCGTCGGCCGTCCAGGTCCCATCGGGTGGTGGGGTGTGACTGGCAACCGAAGGACGGTCCTGCGCCGCGACGGATTGTCCCGCACCAACCCAACCGAGCACCAACAGGATCGCCCGGACCAACAACCACTGCGTTTGACGGCTCAACATCCTCGGAATCCTCACCAGGGGGAAAGGTCATACGCCACGCGACGGAGTATGATCGGTCCGGGTCCGGTGGAGGAAGCCGTGGAGCCTTGAATTCATGCAAACTTCATCGGGGCCACGAACCACTCAATAAACATCGCGGCCGTAGCGGCCGGTCGCGGCCAGCTGATTGAGATAACCCGTAGCTTCCGCCACGGTCCGCCGGCGTGAGTCTGGATGACTTCCCGCAAGGCCCGGTCGACGTCGGCCGCCATCCGCTTGGCGCCGCCGCACACGAAAACGGCGGCGCCGGCTTCGAGCCACGCATAAACCTCCGCTCCATGCTGCTTGAGCCGATCTTGCACGTAGATCTTGGCGGACTGGTCGCGACTGCAGGCGGTATCGAGGGCGGTCAAGACCCCCTTGGTTTGCAACGCTTCGAGTTCGTCGCGGTAAAGGAAGTCGGTTTCGCTCTTTTGGTCGCCGAAGAACAGCCAGTTTTTGCCGGTGGCCCCGATCGCGTCGCGTTCGTGCAAGAAAGCCCGGAAGGGAGCGATTCCGGTCCCGGGGCCAACCATGATGATCGGTGTGGTCGGGTCGTCCGGGATCGTGAAGCCGTGCGGCTTCCGCACGAAGACCCGGACCGGATCACCTGCCACGACCCGATCGGCCGGCATCGTCGAAGCGACCCCTTTGCGGTTCCGCTCGTTGGAAAGATAGGCCACCTTCCGGACCGTGAGGTGAACTTGCCCCGCGTGGCGCCGCGGCGAACTGGAGATCGAATACAAGCGGGGTTTGAGTTCAGCCAGAGCGGCGATCAACCGCGCCGGGTCGGGCCGGGCCGACGGGAAGCGCCGGAGGATGTCGAGGAGGTGGTCTTCCGCGACCAGGCTGTCGTCGTCGATCAAGCCGCGCAAGGCCGTGGCTTCGGCGGGATCGGTGGCCGAGTCGGCGAGCACCTGGATCGCTTCCTCGGTGATCTCGGCGAGACAGCAGTGCAGGTCGAGCGCTTCGGCGAGCGTGACGGCGACTCCCGAAGCCGTGGTCACCGGGGTTGATCCCGCCGCGTCGAGGGCGGTTCTGATCTCCGAAGCCAGGTCGCCGCAGTTGGTTGGGATGATCCCCAGGGAATCGCCCACCGCGTAGGTGGGACCATCGGGACCAAGCTCGATCTCGACGTGGGAGGTCGCTTTGTCCGACCCGTCGCCGTTAAGGTTGATCGATCGCAGCAACTTGGCCGAGAACGGCTTCTTCCGCGTCCACTCGGTTGTGGTTGATGGAGTCGGCGCCGCAGGTGGCGGTTGCAATTCGACCTGGCCACTCCCATTGCCGTTCGCCGATTCCTTGATGATCTTTTTGATCATCTTCGACGTGGCCGAACCACCCGGCGAGCACAACGTCAACGCCGTTTCCGATCCGTTGGCGATCGCTTCGGAGTAGGTCTGGCACAAGTAGCCGCACGTCCCGCAATCGAACTGAGCCATCGCCGCCATCAGGCGATTGGCTTTGGACTTCCCCGCCGCGAGCGCCATCCGATCCTCAATCGGCAGGGCGGGGTCGTGCCAGGGGGTGTCCTCCGGCTGAGAGCTTGCGTCCGCGACTGAGCCTTCAACGGCTCCCAGGCTCGATGGCGGCGCTGTCACCCCTAAGCCCGCGATGGAGCCGATCGCGGCGCCCGCCTCCGCCGACTCGTTCCCGGCGATCCCGAGCCAACCGGCCAGAAACCCATTGAGCCACGCTCGTTGTTCAACGTTGAAGGGGGCGGAGTCGGGGATCAGCGAAACGCTCATGATCGGAACTCGCTGGGAGGATCAGTTCAAAGTTCGGTCATTTGAAAGGGATGAAAAAGCGGTCAAACCAGCAGATGTTCCTCGGCCGCCAGCGCTCGGAGCGAATCCAGTTCGTGACGCCGGGCAAAGGCGGTGAACGACTCGTCGACGCCCAGTCGCTGCGCCAGGTAATGCCGGAGCAGGCGTTCGAGGATCGGCGGGATTCGCTCGAACGGGAGCGAGTCAAGCAACCGACGCCCCGCCCCTTGCTCGGCTCCCCAACCGCCGCCGACGCAGAGGTGATAGCCGTCGACCATCTCTTCGCCGACCTCAACCCTGGTTCCTCCGGCGGAGCGGTTGGCCCCACTCCTTTTCGACCTCCTCGGTGAAGCGGGGGAAGCCCCACGAGTCGAGGATGGATTTGAGGCGGGCTTTCTTCCGGTCGGTCCGGTCGCCATGGCGGGCGAACACCCGGACCACCGCGCCGGCGACCGCGACACACTCGGCGGGCTTGAGCAGGACGCCGGTGTCGCGGGCGAAGTCGAGGTGGCCGGTGATCCCCCCCAAGGTAAGGCGAAAATAGACACCGGCGGGGGGATCGGCCGACGCCTCCGAGTCGTTGATCCGTACGGCGCGGAAGCCGACGTCGTTGGTCACGTCGAGGCTGGCGATCTTGCCGCCCCCCTCGAAGGCGATGTTGAACTTGAGCGGGAGGCCGTACGACTCTTTGTGGTTGATGATGGAGTGGTGCATCGCGCGGGCGAGCGGTAGGCAGTCAATGAACTCTTGCGGGTCGATCCCGCTGGTGGCTCCCGCCGTGACATTGCGGATGTTGTCCGCGCCCGCCCCTTTGTTGATGATCCCGAGGTCGGCCACACCGACTAGATACTCGAGGGCGCTGGGCGCGAGGATCTCGCGGATTTGCAAGTTGCCGCGCGTCGTCATGTCGACGTAGCCGCCCCCAAACCGGCGAGCCAGGTCGGCCGCGCCGCGAAACTGCCAAGACGGCAAGACCCCACCGGCAAACCGGAGGCGCGACATGAACGAGTTTTGCGCCGGGGCGACTTGAAACAAGCCGGAATACTTGTCGAGGAAGACGTCGGTCCCTTTGGGATACTGGCCCAGCGCGGCGTTCGCGCCGATCTCATCCCACATCGCGAACGGGTCCTTGACTCGCTTCGCGTGCTCCTCTTTGGTGATCGACTTCCCGCCATCGAGAAACCGGTTCTGGGCTTCGATCTGGATCGGATAGGTCGAGTCGGACGGCGGCAAGATCGAAGGAGGAACGACCGGCGCACCCGCGGGACCGATCGCAACCGTGTTGCCGCCGCCAGCCGCCGCGCCGGCCAAGATCGGCAGGCCCCGCACCGCGCGAGCGACGTCGCTGCCCATCGCGAAGCCTTGCAGGTAGTTCTTTTGCTCCTCGGTCAGTCCGCTACCGTGCTCAGCCATGAAAACATCTCGGGTCAGTCGTTGAACCAGAAAACCTGGAATGGCGAAACGAAGCCAATCACCCCAGCGCGGGGCGAATCGACACCGCGCAGGCTTTGTAGGAAGGCTGCCGGAAATAAGGATCGAACGAAGGATGGGTGAGACGGTTGAGGGTTCGATCGTGCATCGCCACGAAGATTTGCCCTTCGCGGACCGTGGAGCTGACGAAGGCGCGAGCCGTCATCGACCCCCGCCGGGATGCGATGACCACCTCATCCCCTCCCACTAATCCGTTACGGGAAGCGTCCATCGGGTGAATTTCCACCCGCGTTTCGCTGGGGTAGAGCTTCCGCAGGACGTCCGACTTGGACGTCCGGGTATCGGTGTGCCACTGCGAGGCAATCCCCCTCCCGGTCATGAGGATCAACGGATAAGCGTCATCGACCGGCTCAGGATGCGGTTGAGGGGCCTCGAACCAGAACTTGGCCCGGCCGTCGGTGTGCGAGAACCGGCCGTGGCCGAAGAGCCGGCGCTGGGGGTCGAACGACGGTTGCGATGGGTCGGGCGAGCCGGCCGGATAGGGCCACTGGATGCCTCGGGCGTTGTCGATCATCCGGTAATCCGTGATCCCGGTCATGTCACAGGGGCGGCCCGCCGAGATCCGCGCCAGGATGCTGAATGCCGCCTCGGGGCTGGCCCACTCGGCGAACATCGGCCCGACGCCGGCATACTCGGCGACGAGGCGGAAAATCTGGAAGTCGGCCAAGGCCAGGCCCGGCGGTCGGCGGACCTTTTTGATCACGCCGATCCGCCGCTCCGAGTTGATGAAGGTCCCCTCCTTTTCGCCCCAGCCCGCCGCGGGAAGCAAGAGGTCGGCCACCTGCGCGGTTTCGGTCGAGTGGTACATATCTTGGACGACCAGGAAGTCGAGCTTGCCCAGCAGTTCGTGGAGGTCGAGGTGGTTGACCCAGGAGTGGACCGGGTTGGTCGCCACGACCCACAAGCCGCGGATCTGGCCGTTGCGGATGCCCTCGACGATCTCGTCGTACCGCCAGCTTGGCCGGTCGGGAATCCGGTCGACCGGGATCTGCAAGATCCGCGCGACGTCGTCCCGATCCGGCGCCAACGTGTAGTCGCGCCCGCCGAGGAGGCTTGAGGTATTCGAGTAGAGCCGCGACCCCATCGCGTTGCATAGACCGGTGATTGAGTTCGCCCCGGTTCCCGGTCGCCCGATCATCCCGGTCATGAGCGCCAGGTTGATCAGGGCTTGGGCGGTCCGAACCCCTTGGTGGCTCTGGTTGACCCCCATCGTCCACCAGTAGGACACCCGCCGGCCGCGCGCGACTCGATCGGCGAAGTCGCGGATCGTCGCCTCGTCGAGGCCCGTTTCACGCGCCACCCGGTCGGGCGGGTAGTCACCGACGAACGCGGCGAACGCCTCGAACCCGGCGGTATGGTCGGCGATGTATCGCGGGTCGGTCGCTCCCGCCTCGATCAAGAGGTGAGCGAGTCCGTAGAGCAAGGTCAGGTCGGACTTGGGATGGGCCGGGAGCGTCCAGGACGGTCAGCGCTTCCCACCCCTTGGGGCAAGCCATCCCGAGATTCACCGGGTAGTCGGTGGCTGGGGTTAGGTTGATCGCCACGCCGTCGCGCAGGTGGACGTTCAGGCTACAGCCGGTCGAGCAGTAGCCGCAGACCATCCCGGTCGTGGCGTCGGGCGACGCTACGGCGGGGACCTGACCCAGCCCGAATCGCCCCGGCTCGCGGAGGAGTTCGCGGGTCAGGTTGCCGTCGCGTGCTCGGAGCAAACCGCGCAAGCGCCCCAGCGGCTGCGGAATCCAGGGGGTCGGCTCAGCCGCCAGGAGGGGCGCGTCCTGTTCGTCCAAAACTCACCTCCTCGGCATCTTGAGGCGGACCACGCTCGCAAAGAAAAAACCACGTTCGAGTAGTTCGCCCCCGAGCAGGATCACGAACAGAACCGTCGAGAACCCAGCGTCGATCGCGGGTGTCATCGATTGAGCCAGGATCGCCAGAATCAATCCGAGCGATGCCCCAGCGACGCTGCACGCACAACGCAACGCCCAGACTCGCGCGAGCGGACCAGTGATCAAGCGGGCCGACTTCCGCATCGGGGAGTGCTCCGACCGCCGGAGCGGACTCAACAACGCCGCCTCGAATCCCAACTTCAGCGCGATCGCCATGACCAGGGCCAGTTTGAAGCAGACGGACGCTTGATCGGTGGGCGATCCGCTCCCGTCCAAGAATCGGCTCCAGGACTCGGCCGCCAGCCACGACGCCAACCCGAGGACCACGGTCGTCCCGAGGACCTTGGGTGCAGTGATCCAGCCGCGCCACGCGGGGCGGCGACACACCTGATAGACCATGACCGACGTTGCCACCCCCATCAGCCCGAGCAAATATTCAGGCTTCTTCGACCGTGAGAGCCAGCCGCATCATCTCGACGATCGAGCGCGCTCCCAGTTTCTTCATGAGGTTGGCCCGACGCATCTCAACAGCCCGCGGCGTAATCTCCAGGTGGTTGGCGATGGCTTTGTTGGGGCGACCTTCCATGATCAACCGGAGGACTTCGCGTTCTTTCGCGGTGAGCGACCGGAACCGGGACCGGATGGCTTCGCGGTCGGCGAAGAGAGCGCGGCGGTTGGCGTCGAGTTTGATGGCGTGCTGGACTTTATCGAGGAGCGTCTGGCGGGGGAACGGTTTCTCGATGAACTCGGCGGCCCCCGACTTCATGGCGCGGATGGCGAGGGGAACATCCGCGTGGGCGGTGATGAACAGGACGGGGATCATTTCCCCGCGAGCGACCAGCATCTCGAACAGGTCCAGCCCGCTCGTCCCCGGCATCCGGATATCCACGACCAGGCAGCCTGGCCCGTCGGCGGGATAGTGGCGGAGGAACTCGTCGGCGGAGCCAAAGGTTTGCACCGCCAACCCAACCGTCCCCATCAACCAGGCGAGCGAATCGCGGATGTCGGGGTCGTCATCGACCACGAAGACCGTCGCTGAGGTCGTCATCAGGTTCACCGGCGATGGGGAGGGAGAACTGAAACGTCGTGTGCCGCCCGGGTTCGGACCGCACAGACAGCCGCCCGCGGTGGGCTTCGACGATGGTCCGGCTGATCGCCAGACCCATCCCCATCCCTTCCGCTCGGGTGCTGAAGAACGGGTTGAACACATGCGGGAGCTTCGACGGGGGTATCCCTTCACCGTTATCGACGACCGTGAAGCCGATCGTCTCGGCTCCGGTTCGCTCGGTGCTCAGGATCAAGGTCGGTCGAGGCGGTTGGTTCGCTCGGAGGGCGTCGATCGCGTTGCGGACCAGGTTGACCAGGACTTACTGGACCTGGACCGGGTCGCCGGAGACGAATGGCAAACTCGGTGCCAGATCGAGTTCGAGGCGGATCGCGTGGCGGGTCAGCTCGTCGCGGAGCATGGCGTCGACCTCGGCCATGACCTGATTCGCGTCGAACCGCTCGACCAAGACCGGTTGGCGGCGGACGAAGTGGCGAATCCGGTAGAGGATCTGCCCGGCCCGATGCGTGGCGGCCAGGGCCTTGGTCAGGGCGTCGCGGACCTCGTTGATCGGGGGTGGTTGGCGATCTAGGGCCACAAGCGAGCCTTCGAGGTAATTCGCGGCGGCGGTCAGGGGTTGGTTGATCTCGTGCGCGAGGCTGGTCGCCATCTCGCCCAGCGTGTTGGTCCGGGACACGAGGCTGAACTGCTCGACGAGCGTCCGATGCTCCGCCTCGGCGGACAGCCGCTGGTCGGCTTCGGTCCGGAGGTCGACGTTGGCCTGTTTGAGGGCCGCGGTCCGCTGGGCCACCTCGGCCTCCGCGAGCCGCTGGGCGTCGCGGACGAGTCGGAACTGGCGCTGGATCATCCGCGCGGTTGGTCGGAGGACGAACCAGCCGATCCCGGCCAGGCCGACCCAGGCCGACCCGGCGAGGAACCAGCCGAACTGCCGGAGGGCCGCGACCCGCCCGCGCGCCTCGGCTTCGAGCAAGCCGACGATCCGATCCATCTGCTCCAGGTAGCTTGGTTCGAGGGCTAAGATCCGGGCGAGATCCGCGTCCTGGCCGGGACGATCGCCTCGGCCTGACCGCTCGCCGTTGGCCAGCCGCTCCGACGCGACGTAAAGCTGGTGAAAGGTCGGATCAATCTGGTCCCAGGCGTTTTGGAGGATCGGCGCGGTTGGTCGGGAGATGCCCAACTCGGCCCGCCCCTGCCGGAGCGATTCATGCACCCGCGACCAGCCGCTCGCCACGGCCCGGAGGTCATCGGCGAGGCTCTGGTCATCCCCGGCGGCCGAGCGACGGGCGAGGTCGAGTTTGAGCGCCGTCTTGGCCAATTGCTGGCTCAACATCCGTTGCCGACCCGCCAGGTTGATCACCGGCGCGTCGGTCGCTAGTTTCCAAAGGGGGGGGGCTGGACCAGGATCTGAATGACCAGGATCAAGACTCCAACCAAACTCAGGGCGACATAGTGCCGGCGCGTCAAGGCGTCGTTCGCCGGCACATTTCGCGCTGACATCCCGATCATCGGAGGAGCGGCGGGACCGGGACCACCGGGAGGCTGGCATTCCCCTCGGCGTCGACCGCCTGCACGGCGAAGAACAGGTCGTCCTTCGACAAACCCTTGATCACGACCTCCTTGGCCGACTTGTCGGTGACGTCATACGCTTGATTCCAGAACGGGACGTGCGTCGACCGCCAGACGATCCGGTAGCCCGCCAGGTCGGTCTCGTGGCTGGGCTGCCAGTTCAGTCGCGTGTCGTACTCCTGCCGACCCGTGCCGAACTTCGGCTCGGCGGGGGGGGCGGGGGCGAGGGCCAAGCTCGCGAGGAGGCTCGCGTTGACCCGGGCGACCCGGGACACATAAGGGAAGTCCACCCGTTCCAGGACGTCGCCGTAGGAGACCCCGTCACGGACTTCGACTTTTTGGTGCTGCCGATCAAAGTCTTCGTTCGGCTCGGTCAACCGAACGGCGGCGAACCCGCGCTCGTTGAAGGGGATGTGGTCCCCTCCTCGGCCGTATCGGTCGCGACGAAAGACCAAGGTCACCTCGAAGTCGGGTTGATAGAGTTCGGCCACTTCCTTGAGGTACCGGGCCAGTTGGCGTGACGGCCCGTCGTTTTCGCCGCCGATCGACCGCCGGATCTTGGCCTGCGCTTCGGTTTCGTTGGCGGCGACCCCTTCGGAGAAGACCCGGATGCGCCGATTGTCGCGGACGCCGTTACCGCCGAGGGTGTTGCCGACGATGTCATCGGTGAGCATCGCCTCGATGTTCCGCCCTTCGGTTTTCGCTTTTTCGGCCCAGTGCGCCGCGCCGAGCAACCCTTGCTCCTCGCCGGGAACGGCCAGGAAGACGAGGGTGGCGTCGAAGTGATGCTTTGACATGACGCGGGCCAGTTCGAGCGAGACCGCCGTCCCCGAGGCGTCGTCGTTGGCGCCGGGGGCATCGAGGTTGACGTCGCCGGCAGGTCGGGGAATTGTGTCGTAGTGGCCCGAGACGACGAGCCAGCGGTCGCGGGATTCGGGACGGTCGCCGGGCAAGATCGCGACGAGGTTGACTAGTCGCGTCGGCGCGCTGATCCGTCCCCCCGCGGGCTGGATGAACGAGTCTTCTTCGACGATCAGCCGTCCCTCGGAGCTGGCGGAGTACGAGTCGAGTTCCTGTTTGATCCAACGACGCGCGGCGCCGATCCCTCGGGTCGGGTGATCGGGATCGGACGCGGTATGGCGGGTCCCGAAGCTGACCAAGGTCCGGATGGTCGTCTCGATCCGCTCGGCGGAGATATCCGCGAGGATGGCCTCCACCTTGGGGTTGCGTTTCGGGCCGATCAAGGCTTGCTGGGCCGGGAGAACCGGAACCCAGAGGAGGAGTCCGGCCAAAAACGTTGATCCAAAACCCCAAAACGAGGCGGTTGGCCATCTCATCGTTGCTGCTCCAGACAACTTGGCCACCGCGACTGGGTGACGCTCGGCGGGTTGAACACACTGGGGATTATCCGTCCAAGGATATCGCCGTCAAGTCGCCGGCCCAGCTCAGACCTTGGCCGATCGGCTACTCCCTTGGGGACAGGTTGAATACCATAACCGCTGAAATTGGAAAATTAGAGCTTGATCCCAGCTTGGACCGCGTGTCGGGACCGACGTTTGACCCCAGAATCCCGCCCGATCAGCCAGGACGATTCGTCGCGCCTCGCCGAACCTGACCCCAGGTTGCGAGTCAGCGTCATCGTCCCCGCCCGGAACGAAGCGCGGTACTTGCTCGGAACCTTGCGCAGCCTGACCCAGCAGCGCGACGCCGAGGGCGAAACCCTCGACCCGCGCGCTTTTGAGGTGATCGTCCTCGCCAACAACTGCACCGACGAGACGGCGTGGCTCGCTCGCGAGTTTGCCCGCGAACACACGGCGATTCATGTCATCGAGCGGACATTCACTCGCAATGTCGCCCACATCGGGACGGCCCGACGATGGTTGATGGACCTGGCGTGTCATCGCCTCGAATCGGTCGGCAATCCCTTGAGCTTGATCGCCTCGACCGACGCGGACACCGCTGTCGGTCCCGGGTGGGTCGCCGCCAACGTCGCGGAGGCGGCAGCGGGCGCGGACGCGGTCGCCGGGATCATCCAGGTCAATTACGCGGAACTCCGCAAGCTCGGTCGCGAGGTTCGCCGCGCGTACTGGCTCGATCGGATCTATCGTCGGTTGAAACTCGAACTCGAAGCCCTGATTGACCCCAATCCCCTCGACCCCTACCCCCGCCATGATTTTCATGGTGGGGCGAGCTTGGCCATCACTCCCCGGATGTACCGTCGGGTCGGTGGCCTCCCACCCCTGGCAAGCCAGGAAGACGTCGCGCTTGCCGAAGCCCTCTGGCGAGTCGATGCTCGGTTCGTCCACAGCCCGAGGGTTCGGGTGGTCACTTCGTCAAGGTTGTTGGGACGAGCGACCGGTGGCCAGAGCCAAACCTTGGCCCGTTGGGGTCTCGCCGAGGAAGATCGAGTTGACGACGCTGACGCCGTCGAGCTGGAACTGATGACCCGCCGACGACTCCGTCAACTCTTCCGATCCAAGATCGATGCGGGTGCCGGCCCTTGGTCGCCGAATCCGCTCGACCTGACCGAGTTGCCGACCAAGCTGCGAATGAAGGCCGAGCCTCTGGCCTACCTCCTGGCCAGCGGGGCCACATTCGGGGGGTGGCTCGAAACTATCAAGTCAATCAGCAGCCAAAACTCCGGGCAAACTCACTGGGTCAAGGTCCCGATCAGCGACGCGATTGCCGGCTTGCGGTGTCGGCTTCGGTCGGTCGTGCCGATAGAGTCCGCTCCTCTCGCTCCCAAAGGTCCGAGCGATACTTGGGTTTGATCCATCGTCCGGCGTGATTCAAACCCTCCAGACCGGCCAGTTGTTCGGCCAATCCGTGAACATCGTCGCCGGTTTGTGGGTAGTCCGGGACCGACGCCCGCCAGTGAACCAGAATGATCTGACCGGCGGGGGTTAACTGCTGGACCAAACCGCGAAATACGCGACCAAAGTCGGCCGGGGACCAGTAATAGGCCACCTCCGAGACGACGATCAGGTCGAATCGACCGGGCGGGATCGCTGCGAGGAGGTCAACCAAGGCGAATCGAACGTGGGGCTGATCCCGACAGAGGGCTTTGGCTTGGGTCAGAGCCGCCTCGGACAGGTCGATCGCGAGCAGGTCCTCGACCCGATCCGCCAGGCGTCGGGTGAACACGCCGATCGAGCAGCCGACCTCCAGGGCCGAGCGGTAGCGCGGCCGAGGGAGCTGGTCGAGCGTCGCGGCATATTTGTCCGCCTCGTATTGACTGACCCGGAATTCCCACGGGTCCGCCCCGACCGACTGGTGGTACAGGCGGTCGAAATACTCTTTGGGGAGGGATGAAGCGGATCTCATCGGCTGATGAGGCGAGGATTCATGGTTTTCAGCCAAGCCGGGCCTCGGTCAAGACGTTGCGGTTGCCGTCATGGATCGGCCGTCGAGCCAGGCTTCGCCCACCTGGGCGAGGGCCGCGTCGGGACCGGGTTGGCGGAGGTAGAGCGTCAGGTCGCGACCAATCCGCTCGATCGGGTGGGGATGGAGCAACC
>JAABUX010005088.1_pt1 | contig 16290 bp, 26 predicted proteins | sample 5561851 | NCBI WGS metagenome assembly JAABUX01 (sample SAMN10711883, study PRJNA513361) | rock metagenome | isolation source: Antarctica rocks | place: Antarctica: Victoria Land, Richard Nunatak red sandstone | collected 2016-01-03 | reverse complement strand
CACGAAAGACACTGGCAGGGTCACTTGCTGATAAAGCCATGGCTCAGTACCCACTTTTGCATCGCAGATTACCTTCATGAAAGCGGCCGTGGTGCACGCCCCCAACACGGCGCCTCGCTACGAAGACTTCAGCTTGCCCGCTCCTCAGTCCCATCAAGTGGTGGTCAAGGTCCTGGCCTCTGCGGTTCATCCGCGGACCCGCTCGGGAGCGAGAGGCACGCACTACAGCAGCGCTGCAGGTCCGCACGAGTGCCTGACTGAGCACCACGCCGCTGTACGGAGGCAGCACCGCATGAGCAGTCGTCCCCGGCTTGAAGGGTCAACGCTTGACACATGTAGGCACGGGCTGCCGGCAGTCTCCTTATGCCAGCGATGAGGCGACTGTCATGCTTGGATGCTACGTGTAGGGCAGCCATGCAAAGTGCAGCTGCGCAGCACACAACTGTTATGGACAAAATGCGGATCCCACTGAGCTGTCCTGGAACCAACGCAGGAGGCCACCAGCCGGCAGTGCCCGGCATCGACGGGGTCGGCACGGTGCCCAACGGCGAGCTGGTCTACTTCCTGAGCTTCGAAGGTGGAGCCCTGGCGCAGCGGGCGATCGCAGAGCGAGCCCACTGCGTGCCGCTGCCGCGGGGCTCAGACCCTGCATCTATCGCGGCGGCCATGATCCCGGGCATCTCGTCGTTGGTCGCTCTCACCTCCCGAGTCCCGCTGCGGAGGGGCCAGAGCGTGCTGGTGCTCGGCGCGACCGGCGTGGCCGGCCGCATGGCGGTGCAGATCGCCAAGCTCCTGGGTGCCTGACCCTAACCCTATCCCTGACCCTGACCCTGACCCTGACCCCACCTAACCCTGACCCCCAACCCTGCCAACCCTTGTTCAACCCTACGAGACCGAGACCCTGACCCTGACCCTGACCCTGACCCTGACCCTAGGTGCCGGGCAAGTCATCGCCGCGGGCCGCGTGGGCTCGGGGGTCGACAGCATCAGACAGCTGGGCGCCGACGTCGTGGTGCCCATGCACGGCGGCGCGGAGGACGCCGCGGCCATCGCCGAGGCGGCCTCCGAGGTCGATGTCGTGCTGGACTACCTCTGGGGCTCCGTCACGCAAGCGGCACTGCCGCAGGTGAACTCTGACCCCAACCTGCTAACCCTAACCCGATCCTAAATCCACCACTGACTCCTTCGATCGATTGACTTGGAGAGCACCCAACATCTTTTGTGTAGCTCAGCGTGTGCTTGAGGACAGGCAGCCTGGTCAGAGGGGCCGCCACCTTGCTGTTGGCCCGCCATGGCGGCGCGTGCACGGCTGTAAATACCGAGCAGACATTTGTGACATCTACATGCAGCGCGCTGCCGCCACTCGTGCCAGCGAGGGTCGCAGAGGTCTCGCTCCAGCCTGAGTCCGCACTGGATCTGCAGCTGCGTACGTTACCCTGATCGTGCTGCTTGCAGGTGCTCAGGCGGCGGCGCGACCTGGCGCGTACGTTGCACTGGGTGGAGATCGGCGCCGTGGCGGGCGACGAAGTGAACGTCTCGTCGTCGTGGCTGCGCAAGGCCGACCTGCGGCTGCTAGGCAGCGGCCAGGGGTCCGCTCGTCTGGACGACATGCTGCGGGGCGTCATGGTCCTGGCTCAGGCCGTCGCCGACGGCAAGCTGCATGTGGACGTGCACAGGGCAGCGCTGGCAGAAGTAGAGACCATGTGGGATGCCAAGCTGCCGGCGGGTCAGCGGCTGGTGTTTGTGACAGAGTAGTGCTCGCCGCACAGGCGTTGAGGCGCTGTCGTGCTATAGTGGCTGTCATGCCGCTGAATGAACTGATGTATCGCGTACTGCGTCCCCTTGTCTCTCGTTGACAGTTAAGTGGCCGCCGGGACTGGCTGTATACATTGTTGGAAAAGTGCTTGCAATGGTGAACCTTGGCTTCTCAACATAAGAGCGTTGCAATTTTGTGTTGAGTATGCTGCCAGTTTGTTCCGGGCACCACTGCGGGCACTACTAGCCCGCACGCTGCTGGTCCCCGCGCGGGAGTCAGTCAATAGGCGAAGCTGACGGTTTACTGGCCTGCTGATTCGTGAGTGCGGAACCAAGCACGAGCCAATGCTGTGTAAACCCAACATGACGGTGCCGAGCGTTCACACGCTCAGCACTCTGCAAAAGCTGAACAGACGCCACCGTTCTGGCGTCACTGCGCTCTGCTGGCAGCGGTCTTCAAAATGCTGGTAGCTGGCGCTATGTCCTTCATGACGCCATCCACGAGTCGCATCGGCGCATGGTCGCCCACGTTATACCTGGCACATAAACATACGATCGTGAGTTGCACCTGGCAGCCATCGCCGCACACATTGCTTCCGTGAGCATGGCCAAAGTTGTGTAAGGGGTAGCAGCGGTCACCGAGGGCCGCGCCTGTAGTAGTTTTCCGTGCACGCTTTCGATCGGCCGCGCCGGAAGGTGATGTTGATCCGCGGCTGAGCCTGCACACACAGCTTCGCAGTGAGCAGGACCGCCCTCAACTTCGCTCGCAACTCAACGTGACCAAAGTGGTGCTTGACAAAGGCTGTAACGCCGAGTCACAGACAGCTGCATCAGCTGAGCGAGCCGATTCACAGGCTGAGCAGACTGCCGGCCTCAGCATCCTGAGGAAGGCCGTCTCAAACACCCATTGCTCACATCAAGAACCATTCATGTCTGAGTGTATAACGACGCAGAAGTCGAATTTGCGGCTGAGTTGCTAAGTCCCGGATCGGAACGGGCGTGTGAAGCCGTGCCTGGGCGCGCTTGGGGATGGAGTGCAGCCACTTGTGCTGCGTCGTGCCGCGCATGACGATCAGGTCGCCGCTCTCCATCAGGAAACAACGAACATTGTCAATTTGTTAGACGATAACTGTAGAGCGTCTTTTGTTCTGGCATTGCATCATGCTGCACAACATGAAGCTGCATCAAATTAAATTGTTTATCTATTTCCGTTGGATTATATTGACCGTGTTCTGGCATATCAGTCAAAAAGCTCCTATACTTGATAGATACCAAGCAAATACTTGAGTAAATACACGTGTAATCAAGTATCAATACTGCGAAACACCCAGTTGATTCAGTGGCCGAAGTCCTCACCTCCATCAGGAACCGCTCCTGTCGCTTGCCATCGTCCTTGTGCTTTAGCAGGAAGTCGCGGCTGCCGCCCAGGCTCAGCGACGCGATCGTCGGCAGCGGCCCTGCGTCAATGGGCGGCACAGGCATCGAAGGCGCGGGGTTAGGCTTCTGAGTAAGGGCTTAGGTTTAGGGTTTGGTCCAGGCGCAGCGACGATCGCGTCGTCGGCAGCGGCCCTGCGTGAAGCTGGCACAAGCACTCTTGTGCGGTCGCGCAAGGCACCTTCCAGCTGAAGGGTGCCCATCACCAAGAAACGAGTCGGCTTTGTTAGGATATAGGGTTTTGGGGCTTGGGGATGTAACATTAGGGTTGGGCGAGGCTCAGCGACGCGATCATCGACAGCGGCCCTGCGTGTCAGTGGCATGGCTGTCGGTGTCTAGTGGACGTCCATGAGCTATTTATGTTGAGGCATGTTGCGCAATGACGAGGTTGCAGCTTCGAGGCTGGGTCCATGCCCCTGAGCACGGGCACAGCAGCGCAGGGACACGGCTCGCCGGAAACTGCTCGGACGGTGACATGGCATCTGTCTTGCTTTGCGGCTGTCCACTGACTCACTGAAGCCTGTGCAGGAAACGGACCAGCACGTCGTGCGCAGAAGTCAGCCTGTGGGATGGAGCCGACGGCCGCAACGAAAGCAGCATGCGCGCGCACCCAGGAAGCGCTCGTCGTCGCTGTGGTACGAGATGTGGTTGTTGCCCGTCTGGTACAGGTTGCACAGCGTGAAGTTGTATCGCGCGTTCGTCAGCACGCTCACCGCATCCGTCAGCTCCTGCGACCGATGGTGCACCGCTCGCTAGGCCCATGCTTGTGGCGGGATGACGACGAGCGCAAAAAGGATGCTCTTGCCCGCAGGGAGCAGCGTCGAGCGACAGCACACGACAACGGAGGTCGGACGAAATCTCGAAGGTCACAGCCAGGCTGCTGTGTGTTGTTTGTTCTCCGCACCTGCAGGGTCTCGGGGATGCGGCGGGGCTTCCGCTGGAAGTCGACGGCGCGTGTGCGCGGGTCGGCGGCGCTCGTGTCATCGAGGCCAAACACCGTGGTATACCTGCGCATGGCGAGCAAGCAGTGGGCAACGCTCACAGGAGCGAAGAGCAACATCAAAGGAGTGAAAAGCAACACCAAGTCTGTCAGTGGACCTTTCCAAAAACAAAGGAAGGCAATTGCATGGAATGCATGGAACAAATTTGCCGCACAGTACCAATGGTAACTACCGTTTTAGAGCCCCCTGCCTCAAGCTTCCGTGGCGATATCCGACCGTATTGCTCCAGCTAGGTGTGTGCAGACTTGATGGCATGATCAGCATGACGCAATGCTAAGTTCGTCACAGCAAGTGACGGTGCTGCCGTGCTGCAGCGACACAGGGGCCACATGCAGACCTGGGGGTGGTGATCGAGGTCTGGCGGATCTCGTAGCGCACGAGGTACCAGGGCAGCGCCTCGAGACACCACTTGTACAGCTTTCGGGCGGTTCCCGGCGTCAAAAAGTTCTTCACGTAGAGCTGCAGGGCAGCATTTGTCATTGTCAGCCTGCAGAGCTTGCAGCGGGCGCCTTACACGACGGCATGAGGTCACGTCAACCCCTCATGGTATGATGCACCCTCGGATGACAAGGCAGCTCGGGGTTGCAAGTCTGCAGAGGCACGGCAGTTGATAGCCCACCTATGCACCATTTTGTAACAGCGCAAGTGAGATGGTTAAATTCACCTCTGCTTATGCTGCCGAGCAATGTGCAAAGTCATTGGGTAGTGTTTGGGTTGTTCTGGTGCCGACCAATGCCCTTACCAGGTCGAGGTCCCCCTTCTTGATGGCGCGCACATTGGCGCTGCCTAAGCCGGCCGACAGGGCGAAGGGCGCGCGCGGGATGGGCGCAGGCGGCTCGGCAAAGCGCTGGCATGCCGCAAGCAGCCTCGTGGGTGCCGGTTGACCCCCTGCAGCGTCGCTGGTGTCAGGCGCTCTGTCGTCGTCAGCACGGTCGACTGCACAAGCGTCGAACGCAGACTCAGCCTTGCGTTTCATGCAACTGCGGAGTGCTGAAAATAGATTTGAACATGCTAGCTCCCGACCAAGCCCTTGTACCTGGCTCGAAGCCGCTGATCCTGTCGATGCACTTTGCCAAATCCAGTTCGGGCTGGAAGTTTTGTTTGTTGCTCGTCTTGGCATCGTTTGCCGCGCATGCGTGCGGAGCTGCGGAGTGCCGTGATCTAGTCGGCCGGCTCGGCATGGAAGGCAATGCGTACACCGGCAGGTACAGCGAGGAGCTGGTAGCGACTGCCAAACGATTGGCCAGCGCGGGCAAAGGCATACTCGCTGCAGACGAGTCGACGGGGACCGTGGGGAAGCGGGTGCGTGATGTAGAAGCTCCGTGTCATTGTCGTCGGTTGAGCTCCGTGTATCTCCCCTGCCACCCCCGGTCACTCACCGAGGCGACCCGACCCTCACAAGCACGCACAGAGCCACCCCGACATGTGCACGCAGTTGGCCGGCATCAACGTCGCGAATGAAGAGCCGAACAGACGCGCTCTGCGCGAGATGCTGTTCCGCGCGGAAGGCATCGAAAACTATATCAGGTGCTCGCTGCTTCATCGCGCGCTCATGCTCCGTGCATGCCAGCTTGCCGACCAATCGGCGGACGCAGGCAGCAGCGCGCTGACATCCTCATCTTTTACCAGCTCTGCTCCTCGTCGCTGCGCGTCCGAACTGACCATCGACCTCTGCCTATTGGCGATTGCTGTGAGAGTGAGAGGGTTGTTGCGTAGTCTGCTTGAGGTTAGGTGTTGACCTGTTGCAAACACCCCGAAGGGCCGAGGCGATTGCTCAATCCTGGGATCAGTCACCGGAATGCTCGCTCACCATACTACTTACACTGTCGTGGACGCTGTCCAGCGGCGTGATCCTGTTCGAGGAGACGTTGTACCAGAAGGCCGAGGACGGGTCGCTGCTGCGCGACGTGCTGAGCGGCAAAGGCGTCGTGCTGGGCATCAAGGTCGACAAGGGCGTGGTGCCGCTGCCGGGCACGGACGGGGAGACGACGGTGCAGGTGGGACTGCCACTGAAATGCAACGGCACGTGAGGCAGTGCCGATGCGCTGATGGTGCGAAATTATGTTGCGTGCGGCAGAATGGCAACGTCGTACGATAGAGCGTTGATGTCGCTGGGCGCCCCAGTCACTGGGCTGTCGGCTGGCGCATGCGCTTGCCTGTCATTCCCTGTGGCTTGCGTTCTACCATGTTCAGCATCTGCATGCTCCAAACAGTGCCAATTCGATAATTTCTGTGGAGACATGTTCACGAGAATCCAATATCTACCATACAACAAAAGCCTTCCTGTCCAGTAAGCGTTGCTGAACGTTTGATTCACAGGGCATGGACGGCCTAGGTCAGCGGTGCGCGGACTACTACAAAGCGGGCGCGCGGTTCGCCAAGTGGCGGGCAGTGCTGCAGATTGGGGCGCGGGCGCCGTCAGAGCTGGCCATCCGCGAGAATGCGTATGGCCTCGCCCGCTACGCCGTCATCTGCCAGGTATCTCCGTCGGCCCAGCAGCAACTGTTGAACATGGAAAAGCCAGTTTCGTGTGTTACGCCAATCCACCGTCTTGTGGGCATGAACTGCTCTTGGCAGAAAGCATCCACTGTGCGGCAGCACTTCATCAGAGGTCGGTGGGATACACCATTTGCCCTACACTTTGTGAATGCGCGGTGACTGCCCCTCCCTTGCCCGTGCCTCGCATTTGCAAGGCATTTGCAAGGCACCTCGGAGCTGACAACCACACACGACTCGCACCGTGCGCAGGAGAACGGCCTGGTGCCGATCGTGGAGCCCGAGATCCTGACTGACGGCGAGCACGACCTGCAGACAGCCGCGGCGGCGACCGAGAAGGTCCTGGCCGCCGTGTACAAGGTGCGCCAAGAGATTATGTGTCAATTGGATCCGATCAGGTAGCTCTCAGCTGGACTGGCAGTAGCCTTGGCGGGCTGGCAGGTGTCTGGCGTGGTGTGGATGGCGGCAACCTAGACACCCCAATGGTTGCTGTGACTCAAACTCATTGCAATGCAAATCTGCAGCGGATATGCTCACCGCGCAGACGCTCATGGATGCCGTGGTGGTGCGCTGCTGAAGCCCGCATTTGCAGCCATGACGACATCATTATCAGCAGCTGTAAACCCTGTATGTTATAGTCCAAACCTCCGGCTGAGTGGTTGAGGACCAACTCGTGGGTAATCGTTGTATTTGACATGGCAGGCGCTCAGCGACCACCGCGTGCTGCTGGTGCCCTCCAGAATCAGCGAAGAAGGGCGAAAGAAATGACGCTGGGGTTGTCCGGATGCAGAAAACACTGTGTAAAATTTCAAGAGAAAATATATTGGCAACCTAGAAAACACCATACAGAACCTGGAGAACCTTCGGAAGACTTAGTATATCTGTTCACGAAGTGTCTCATGCTGCGCTCGACAGGCGCTCAGCGACCACCACGTGCTGCTGGAGGGCACGCTCCTGAAGCCCAACATGGTGATGCCCGGCGTGTCCAGCGCAGCCCCAGCCTCAGCCCAGGACATCGCCGCCGCCACCGTACGCGCGCTGCGGCGGACCGTGCCGCCCGCCGTGCCAGGTGCGCTGTAGCGCTGCATCGTCAAGCCATGCCAGAATTCACATGCTATATCTCGGCATGTGCTGGCCACTAATTGACCCATGGCACGGCTTTCATGGGACATTCGCAATCATTCTGCAGCAGATTTAATGCTCGCATTGCCCGTCTCTGGTGCGCAGAGCCCTGTTGCCTCTCATTGCTCAGAGATTGCCTTTCAATTTTTGAATGGCGCTTGGCCAGCAGGTGCTGGCTCCGCCCGTGTCATAGGTGCTGATTTGATGCTTGATGGACCCCAAGCCAGATCTAAACCCTCACTTTAATCCCAACCCTAACCCTAACCCTAACCCTAACCTCAACCCTGAACACAACCCTAAATCTTCACCTTGACCTTCACTTGGCAGGCATCAACTTCCTGTCCGGTGGTCAGAGTGAGGAGGAGGCGTCGGCCAACCTCAATGCCATGAATCAGCTCGACACTCTGCGGTGCGCCTGCCTTGATTGCCGCTGCAATGCCCTGCTCAATGCCCCCGCACATGCACACCAAAAAGATGGCAACCTGCGTCGATCTCTCGTTGACCCAGTCAGCAGCCCGTTTCTCTCTTGACTGGTGGTGAAAGCCAGCATCCCAGCATGGTCGCGGTAGGGGATATAAGCAAGCACATTTTGAGTCCTCAGTTCCAGATCCCAGTCCTCCAGCTGCGCTGCACGGGCCCACCTGCTCCCAAATCCAGCTCACAGCCTTGGCACTGACCCTAGCCCTGGCACTGAACCCTGATCCTAACCCTGCCTGTGACCCAGGCCGTGGAACGTCAGCTTCAGCTACGGCCGGGCGCTGCAGTCATCGGCGCTAAAGGTGTGGGCGGGGAAGCCCGACAACGTGCCGGCCGCGCAGCAGGCGTTCCTGTCCAGGGCCCGCGCCAACGGCCTGGCCTCGCGTGGCAAGTGAGTTCCCTGGCCATGGCGCTTGTAGCGCGTGCCATCGACCATCCACCTGTCACACTTGTTCCATGCTCGTCCTATGCAAGCCCTTTCACAAGCTTATGCAGCTGTGCTGGCCCTAAAATCGCGCGCATCTGGCGCATCAAACCTGTGGATGCTTGTCGGCTTCACTGCAACACGACAGTGTCTGGTGTTCACCGAGCAACCTTAACATGCTTGCGACGCGCAGGCTGACGGAGGACAATGGGTCCGAGCCGTCGCTGACCCGCGTCTCGCTGCACGAAGCAAACTACAAATACTGACTGTCACCGGGAGTTGTACCTTGACGTTAGGCACGTCCTCAAAGGACGGTGCCGCATGCCTGTCAAACGTTTGGCAGAGAATGAGCCGGGCAATTGCGGCTCAACGTGAGAGAGTGGGTAGGATGTGGGAAGGCCACTTCTGCGGTGTGGCTTGAGAGAGGTGTCATGTGTGCTGAGAATTCCCTTACAGAGAGCTGAACAAATATGCCAGACGACTGACAGCCAATATGTCGCTTGACAACTATGTAAACGCATGGCAATGGCCACGTACAGCAATTCATTCTTCATCGGACAAGGGCTGCTGATCGCTCCTGGCATCACACGGTGTCTGCTTGAGGCTCCCTCGCCTCCTATTGACAACCCTTTCCGCTAACAGGAGCGTCCGCCGCATGTGCTGCCGCCGTTGGCGGCGAGCGCCGACCTGAGACGCTGCCATTGACGCATCATCTAGCAGTATTGCGGTGGACGCATGCCCAACCGCCGCTGCACCACCGCCGCCGCCGACACTAGCCGCTGTGTCGCCAGAGGGTAGGGCTCCCTGCTGTGCCGCCCGCGCTCCGCCGTCTGAGGACGCTGCTTGTGCTGTCTGTCCAGCTGCAGTGATGCCGGCCCCGGCAGCGCTGCCGGCCCCGCCTCTGAGTACGGACCCCTGCTGCGCTGTCTCGGTGGCCTGGCCGGTGCCTGCCGGGATGGCGACTGTGGCGGCTGCCGCGGCGTCTGAGCTGCCGTTCGCTGCCTTCGCGCCGCCGCCTGCCATCGCTGCCTCAAGACCCTGCGCAGATCCGGCCGCAGAGATCGAGAGAGATTTATGGCGTCGCAACATGTGTCCCGTGATGAGCAGAACTGATGCACGACATGCGAAGGGCTCTATGATGATGACGCAACGATGCAGAGTACTCGTGACATCTGCTCTGCCAGGGCATGGTAACAGCAGGCGACCAGACACACCATCAGAGGCAGCAGATCAAGGACTGCGAGAACATGACGTGCCAACACAGAGCGCATTGAGCAGATTACCCCAATGGGCGCGCACCGGGAGCGGGAAGAAGGTCGCGGAGGCATTCAGGTCGCAGCCGACCGCGCGCACCGCACGTCGCAGGTCCAGCACGTGCTGCCGCAGCACCGCATTGTCCCTCTGCGCACACGCCACGGGCCGAGTTGACAGATGGGCTCTGGACTATGCTGGGTTCGCAGTGCAACACGAATCATGAATGGGCGTTTGCGACATGAGGAGTTACAAAAGGACGGCAGTAGTTCATCAATGAACGCTTGTGGGATATGTACAGATTCGACGCGTACCTCGAGTTTCTCATTGGACACGCTGAGCTCGTACACGATCTGCGTGCATCATGACGGCATATCATGCCATTGCTGCGCAGCTCAGCCGCGAGGGAAGAGTAAGTCGTCGGGATGCTCAGCATACTTTCTGCAGAAGATGTCTGCGGGCAACGCAGTTTGCTTGCTGGCCTGCAGGGCACAGTCAACCGGCAAGGCTTGGAAACGCATGCCGTGGTCGAGGGTCGGAGGGTCTGATGTGCCACAAGGCGCGCGGCGCACCGTGTCCTTGACGCTGTTGGTGCCCTCGCCGGCCGCAGCGCCTGACTCCGTGTACTCCGCTCCCCGCTTCCCGTGCGCCGGACCCCACTCCGCCTGCGAACGGCCGAAGCACGCATGTTTGCGCCTTGTCCCTATCGACTTGAACCAGCTGCACGTGGCGAGCGAGGTGCCGGGACGCCAGTCGCCCAGATTAGCTGACATTTCCAGACAAGCGGGGGTCTCGAACAGGGGATGTCGGCCAGGCAGGCAAAGTGCGCTTCGGCTCTCGGCATACGTGCAGCAGAAAATGCATAAGCACCGCGGAAGCCTGCCTGCATGGTGAAGAAGACAAGCAGCATGACCATGCCGACCATGAACGGCCGCAGGCTGGTGACGCCGCCGTTGGGCGGCTGGATGAACATCGCGCCGGGGTCCCGCGGCGGTGGACCGGCCCGCGGTGCCCTGGAATTAGATCTTCAGCACTCGTGTGCCGTTTGATGGCGTCACAGTGCAGCTGTAGAACCTCTCAGCCCGTCATGCGTGCAGCGCATTGCTGACTGCCCGCATGGCACGGATCAGCATGCTGAAATTGACGGGGTCTCCGCCATGCAGGGCGGCTGCCACTGCTCCTGCTGCTGCAGCTGGCGGACCCTCACAACACGATCAACTGGCGGGACATCAAATGTCCTGGCCCGGCTGCGGCGATGTGCCAATGTCCGGCGCAACTGACCGAGTGAGGCACAGTTGATAATCCACCCAGTTGCTCCAGTGGCGAGGATTTGCCAGTGGCAGCAACAGCCCGCAATGCAGAGACCGTCTCTGAGCTTCCAGGCGGGGCAGGACTCAGCTGGTCAACAGGGCCGGCTGAGTCTCAATGTGATCAGAGCCTGCAATGTTTGACGCAAGCTCGCAAAAGCAATAAGGCGTTTGTTACCTAGCCGTGGCACAAAGGTAACGCGCCTGCGGCCGGGCGCGGGACCGAGGCGCAGCGGCAGCAGTCCCGCCGACAGATCTGCGGCTCGCGGCGCTGAACGTCACGGATGACCTCCGGCGGGGCGACCAGTGTGCGGCGCGGAATACGACGCGTCAAGCTGGGCGCCCTAGCCTGCTGTGCGCGGGCGGCTGGGAGGCTTCGCTGCTGTTGCTGCCTGCGATGATCGGCGAGGAGCGCTGCTGCCGAGCGCAGCTGGCGCGATGTCCTGTATGCTGAGGCGGTATGCAAAGAGGGGGCCGGGGGGCGTGGAATTTGAGCAGAGAACGACCGTCCGCCGTGAAGCACGACTAGCGGAGAGCAACGCTGGCGAATGTGCCTGCTGCAGAGAGTACTTTGCCGAGAGTGAGCCGCTGGACGGAGTCTTGATGCTTGAATGCGTCCAGAGACAGTGGATTGTCAGTGTTGAATACCTCGACCACCGGTATGACTCACGGGCAGGCCGCGAGCAACGCGATGCCAAGTCGACGCAGCAACTTGACGGTCAGAGATTGGCGATCAACGCATCCGCACTAGCCATGCTCTAATCCCTTGCAGGCATGCTTGCAGGCAAGACCAGTCGCACATCAATTCTACGATTCCGCACTGCTTCGCGCAGCAATCAGTCCGCGCGACACACCACGGACACCTTGCTCCCACTGTGATCACGACCGGTCGCTGCTTTGTAGCATCGTGCTGCCATACGACATGCATTCCGCGAGCCTGCGCTTGCTCTGAGACGGCGTACCGCATCGTCTCGCTGCGCGGGCATCGTAGCTGATTGCTCTCTGGCTGAAGCGGCACCAGTTACGCCAGTGGACTGGTATCGTGACGCTGCGTACACAGGGAGGTGCCAGAGCGCGATCTTTCGCAAGCACACTGTCGCGAGACGGTGATAAGCGGTGACGGCTGTGCCGCAGCAAAGCTCCGCCTCGCGGAGCTGCCAACCCCGGCTCGGCATTGCGCGCTGCCGAGGATGGCGGTCACGACAGCGTGATGCGAAATGCACGCCGCAACAGCCCCGGACACCGGTCTGCATCGGCGGCGGTGACGAAGGCGGCACTGACCTGTCAGATCACGGCTATGCACTGCTAGTGAGCCTGAGCACCGCAGCGACGGAGCGTCTGCCGCTGGCGCGATGACAACGGCGCCGTCGGCGGGCAGCGGCCGGCAGAGGCAGCTGCTGGCGCAGGCGCAGGCGGCCGCCGCGGCGCTGCGCGAGCTCAGCCCCGATGCCCCCGTTGATCAGGTGTTGTCCTCCCTGGCGGGCTTATTGATTAACCCCTCATTCGCCTTGTCACATACTTAAAAGCGCAAGCAGACCTGCAGCTACATGCATGAAGCTCCATATATTCTTGGCAGCCGGGTGTAGCCTTAGTCGGCGTGAACACAACATGAAGCCAGGTAACCGACAGATTGTGGTGTGCCTCGTGCCAGGCTGAGGGTCATGTGATAACACGGTCGACTAGGATGAAACAAGGTCAGGGTCAGGGTAGAGACAATGACTTCGGGCGTGGAAGCAGTGCCTCGGGGCGTTGACCCTTCGGAGATGCCCTGGGGATGGTTGCGGTAGCAATGCACGGGGTCATTCAGATGCGCACAACTGCGCTCCGGTGTGGCAGGTGCATGCGGCGCTGCTGGAGTTTGCACGGCTGGCGGCGCGGCTGCGCGGCAGCTGCGGGGCGCTGGAGGACCCCGAGCAGCGCGCCATCTGGCGCCAGCGCGGCGACTGGCTCCACGAAGAGTGCGCCTGTCGCCCTTAACCCTACCTTCATCCTGACGTGACGCTGGTGCGGCAGCAGTCCTCTGCTGACGTCTCACCACCGGAGCATCTTGTGGCATCTCTGCATTCCCTACGCACGAGCAAAACCTGCGGCCACCTAGTTGGAAGCCCTTGCCAGCTCACGACGGTAAGCAGGCAGATCCTGGTGGCAGTCGTGACCGTAATAGCTCGGTAGATGAAGCACCCACCAAGCGGAACAGCTCTTCGTGCACTCTCTGCTCTGTATGGTGCCATCGAACGCAGTATCAACAGCAACGGCTGTGCCACCACGTGCTTCGAGCAGTGCAGGGCCAGACATACCCAGGCACGGCATGGTCTGCGTGTTGGCCCGGCCGGCAAATCCTGGTGGGCGCGCTCGCTCCTGCAGAGTGGATGAACAGTTCGGCTACACGCATAGATGCACACGCCTGAGCCGGCACACCAGGCACAGAAGAGAGGGAAAACCCCGGAAGCGCCAGGCATTGGGCATGGATTGGGCGGGTTGGCAGCCTGGTCGTCGCCGTGGGCAGTCAACGACCGTCGATCAAGGCGTTAAAGGATGCGCAGTAGGGCTTGGCTGGCTGGTCGGTGGTCTTCGGCACTTCTGTCTCCCGAGAGATCTGGCAGGCGCTGGCATCGCAACCTCCGCTGTGCGATCCGTCCCTGACAACGGGGTCGATGGCACCGCTTCAGCTGCCGATGCCCAATGGACATTCTTCTGCGCCTGATACTTGCCCCGTCTCTGAGTGCCTGCGTTTGCCGAGCAAGCGGCCAATGCGCGGTGGCGTCGACGTGGGTTTTGTATCCGCGTGAGTACTAGCGAGACCAAATCACCTCTCCTTCAACACTCCCGCTTGCTAGAAGCAGACAAACTTTGCTCGTTGTAGATCTGCACTATTAGATTTCAATAATAGCCAGCCAACAACAAGCAAACATCAATACAGTGCCTCAATTTGATGAGTTCCTATTTGTATCGCAATTCTTTCGGTTATGTTTATCTAAACCCGATCCAGGCTGGTGGCGGTCGCGGCCGAGCGCCTGCAGTCCTCGGACGCCTCCAGCTTCTGGAGCAACGTCGTGGGCCTGCTCTACGCCGCGGCAGCGGCGCACGATGCGGAAGCCGTCCAGAAGGTGCGCCTGCTCCACTCCGGTGTCGCGGCGTCACGACGACGCGGCACACATGTGCAATACCGAGCTGGAAACAGTAGGCGACCCCAGAACACTCGGTCTAAACGACTGTGGGCATTTTTGGATGCTTGGTGCACATATACTGCCACGTTGCGTAGCCTCATGACCATGCGATGCTTTGCAGGAGGAGACCCATCGGCTGCTGGCGGCCGAGCAGGCTCGAGCCGAGCAGCTGGAGCAGCGCCTCGCGGAGGCCCCCACGACCAATGGCTATCACACCGATGAGAAGGTGCCACGGCCCGCCCAAGGCTTCTGCGCCGCACAGCATAAAAACCTACCGCACAGGAGTATGTGCTCACTCTGTGTGCGTGTTGACTTGCACCTTAGCGAAGCCTTCTGGCGGCTGCAGGTCAACCATTTAGTAATGATTTTCAGCTCTTGCCTGCAGCGGCCCTGACGGGGCCATGTTGCGCATCGTAGGTACCTGGTCAGGCGACGGCGCCGGATGTGCTGGAGTTGGAAGCGAGGCTGTTGACGGCCGAGCAGGAGGCGCAGCGGCAGGCCGGCGATGCTCGACAGCAGGCGCAGCGCTTGCAGGTGGGGCACGCACGTCGGCCTTTGGCCTCTCGTCCATCTTCCGATTCCGGAAGAGGCTGCAGATGCAGTCTGCAGATGTGCTCAAAGAGAGGGTGCATTTGCATCCATGCAACAGCTTCGGCACGAAGATTAGACGCAATCCTGACGAATCATATTGAGTCGGATGGACAGAGAGTGGCTGATCCGTCTGTAGCCTAAGCCCCGGCCCACAGTGTGCTTTGCATACTACGGCTGCCTGCACAGGGCATCGGATGCTCAATGTAAGGTACTCCATCACGTCTGGCCTCCCCTGTCCCACCCTCCGCGCAGGCGGCGGCACTGGAGCGCGACACCTGGAGGCAGCAGTACGAGGATCTGCGGGACCGGAAGCTGCGGGACTCTGGCCAGGTCGAGAGCCAGGCGCAGGTATGCTGTGGCCCAGGTTTTGATCAGTTGCTTGATTTGACAGTTCAGGAGGTCAACTGTACACTGGCTGTGCAGACCAGTGTCAAGGGCACAAACCTGACATGGCAAACTTCGCTTCTGCTGTGAAAGTGAGGATACAACTGCGAAATACAATGACCATGTCCGGCGGTCCACCCACTGGAGACGAAGAGGCCCTCAGCAGTTTTCTGAAACGTGACCGAGAGTTGCCCCTGAACCATTGTCGGTGGAGTTTTCCGACCAGCGAGCCTGTGCTGCCAGGTCATATCGCAGCTGATGGAGCGCTCCGAGGAGGCGACCCAGCAGGCGCGCGAGCTTGCCGCGGAGGCTGAGCAGCTGCAGGCACGTGTCGTGTCAACCCAGCGATCCCTTGTGCGCCAGCCATGCCGAAAGCGACAATTCGCTGAAGACTGCGTGCTGGTATGCTGATTACGTGCTGTGCCGCATGGCGGTAGCCTTGACCAGGAGCGCAGTCGTGCTGCCGCGTCGCCACATGCGGTCGTTGACTGTCACAGCGCCCATCGGCACCATTGACCACACCCCGTTCGATCGGCGGCGCTGTTTGGCCACTGAGCATACGAGTTCTCAACACCAAGCGATAGGACGTTTGGCTGAGACTCCATCTGCGATGACTGCAGGAGCACAACCGGACGTTGAGCGTGAATCTGGAGCAGCACGCGGCGGTGCTGGAACGCCTGATCGGCCTGAACACGGAGCTCATGGACCAGGTCAACGCGCGCACCGCCGCGAAGCTGCGCCAGCCGCCGCCGCCGGCCGCTGCTCCCCAGGTAGCGTCATGGGCCTACAATCTACCCTCAGCGCGCAGGGTCTCTGACTGGCAGCGTCGATTCAGTTGTACTGAAAGGGGCACCATGCTACACATCAGAAGGTTACAGGAC
>JAABUX010005087.1_pt1 | contig 16291 bp, 19 predicted proteins | sample 5561851 | NCBI WGS metagenome assembly JAABUX01 (sample SAMN10711883, study PRJNA513361) | rock metagenome | isolation source: Antarctica rocks | place: Antarctica: Victoria Land, Richard Nunatak red sandstone | collected 2016-01-03 | reverse complement strand
CAATGCGCGCAGGAGACGGAGTGGGGTAGCCCGTCCCGACGATTCCCCGCTATACACCCCGAAAACGTACACTCTTAGATGAGGCAACGACTCACCCAAAAGCACTTTTATCTATGAGGCAACACGGCGCTCACCTTCTCCCCCGATTCCCCATCTTGGGCGCGCCCCACGATTGTGAGGGCATCAAGCACAGCGGGCGCGGCCGATGGGCGCGTGCCGCCACATATGTGACGCGGCGGGGCGGTGCGCCGGGATCGCGGGATCGGCGACGACCACCGGTGCGGGCGCGGGGGGCGACTCCTGGACCGCCGGGGCGGGCGCGGGCGCGCGGCGGGGGCGGGCCGGGGGACAGAGCCGCAGGCGCGCACGGCGCGCAGCGCGCCCACGGCTTGCAGCCCCGCCCGCGTCCAGCGCATCCCGGCGCCTTTGGCGCGCGCCCCGATCAGCGTCTTGCATAGGCTCTCCACCGCCCCCGAGCCGATGGGCAACCGCGCGTCCACGAAGCGCGGGTAGTCCAGGCGCGCGGCGTTGTCCGCGACGTACGCGCGCTCGCGGCGCAGCGCCTCCGCCGCCGCGGGGCCGCGCGGCCCCGCCCGCAGCCCGCCCGCGCGCAGACATAGGTCGGTCGTACCATGGTCGCGTCGCTTGTGAGCCCCTGCAGGTCCCGTCCCCGCGCCCGGTCCACCAGCCGCAGCAACCCCCTCACGCGGGGCACGGCGGTTATCGACACTCTCTTTCGTGCTGGCGAATGCCAGCAACCCCCTCACGCGGGGCACGGCGGGCGCTCCCCACGCGGGACGGCCCGCACCGCCAACACCCGTTCCAGTGTCGCCTTGCACACCCGCCGGCTCACCGCTTGCAGCCGCGCCTCTATCCCGTCGAGGTCTGCCGTCAGCAGCTCCGGCCCCGCCGCCCGCAACTCCTCCGCCAGGATCTCGCCGAGTTCCTGTATGAGTGAACCGTTATCGCCTACTCTGGTGGCGGCGCGTCGTACATCGGGAGCGGCCGCAGGCGCGTGTCGATGCCGAGGTCGGCCAGGTGTGCGGCCTCGGCCAGATCGTCGGGGCGTCCCAGCGCGAAGGTCGACGCGGCGAAGGGAGCCAGGCTGTCATAGATAGGCCCCAGGGCGCGCAGCACATTCGGGTGGCGCGGCGGCTGCTCGCCGCCTAGTTGGCGCACCGCCGTCTCATTGGAGAGCTCGAGGCGCAGGGGCGCGGGCGCGTAGGGGCGCGCATAGCGCAGCGCGAGCTCCAGCGCCTGCAACTGGGCCTCTAACGGCGTCGCGTTGCCGAGATATCGGGCGATGCGCACGCGCGCCACCCCGGCGGCATCGACGACGACGATGCCCGCGCCCGCCAGGCCGGGGTTACCCCGCGCCGTCCCCACCACCCGCACGGTCACCTGCGCGTCGCGCTCATCCGCGGTCATCGTCACATCCTCGGTTATCTATCAATATCCGCGCGCCCCGCGCCCAGGACTCGTGAATTAGCGGGCGGCTCGCTGCGCAGTGCAGCGGATACGCGCTCATCACACAAGCTGACGCCGGCGCCCTTCTCTCGCTCCCTCGCTCCCTCGCTCCCTCCGCCCCTGGCTACCTGGGCTCCCTCGCTCCCTCCGCCCCTGGCTACCTAGGCTCCCGAACCCTAGCCGCGGGTCCGACGTTAGGGCGCGCCTCCGGGGGAGCCCCGGGAGATGGCTCCTCTCGCCCCCTCCGCCCCCTCCGGGGGAACCTGGGGAGATGGCTCCCCCCAGACCCCCGCCATCCACGGCGCGCGGGCAAAGGGGCTTTGGACACCCGACAATGCACGGACCCTGCCCCGCGCCGCATCCACGTTGACGAGAGGCGTCGCCCCATGCTACCCTCATTCTCATCCGGCTACGTCCCCTGCCCTGGATGTGAGTGAGAGTGAGAAGGATCGTCGATGAAATCGTTTCGGCTCGTCGCGCTGACGCTGCTCATGCTCGTCATTGTACCGTTAAGCTTGTCAGGGCAAGGGATTGATTAGGTGCGCGGCGAATCCGCCCGGGTAGCGCCGTCGCCACTCCTCGCGCAATATGCCGTAGCCCAGGCCGTCATAGTAAGCGCCCTCGACGATGCGCGCCTTACGGAAGCGCGCCTCCAGGGTGTAACCGAGTTTCTCGCCCAGCCGCATCATGCCCCCGTTGCCGGACCAGGTGCGCAAGTCGAGCCGCGCGATGGCGGGCAGCGCATCGAACAGGTAGTCGCTCCACAGACCCAGCGCCTCGTAACCGAGCCCATGGCCCCAGGTGGCGGGGTCGTAGAGCACGATGCCGACGACGGGCCAATAGGTCTCCTCGCTCTCCCAGGACCACGTGACGAGGCCGGTCAACTCGTCCGTTCCTCGGCCGGCGACGACGAGGTTGGTCCGCGGTGAGGGCCAGTCGCCCGAGGCGATCGCGATGCGGTCGCGCTCGACCATGGCCGCGACGGCGTCCGCCGACGGCAGGGGGTAGTAGGGGCCGTCCATCCTTTTCCATTCATGCCCCGGCCGGAGCCACGCCGCGAAGGGATCGAGATCGGCGTCACGCCAGTCGCGCAGGACGACGCGCGGTCCCTCGAGTCTGAGCGGCGTATCGATCATCGCTCCTCACCCTTGGCAAGCAAGAACAAAGTCACAGCCCCGGTACGGCGCTCATCGAGCTCGGGCTCGATGCCCCGACGCGCCGCGCGTGCCAGCGCCTGTGCCCGTGTTCTGTACGCACGTGGCGGGCCAGTAGGAGCTCGATCTCCGGGCGTTTAGCCGCCGCGCAACGGATGGCCGTCGAGCGGGTTTCCGTCGAAAGGCCGGGCGACGGATAGTGGCTGATTGTCAACAGCGCGTGGGGGCGCCCCCGGTTGTGCTCGTGCGCCACGTCCACGTCCACGTCCACGGTGTACGACTCGATGCGTTCCCAGGGCAGGAACAGGGCGCCGGCGACGATGCCCTTTTCGTGAACCCGCGGCCGGTGCGCGATATAGGCGAGACAGAAGGCGACCCAGGCCAGGTTGAGGAAGACGACGGAGGGCTGGCGCAGGTGGGGGGTGAGCAGCCGCGCCAGGAGGATGGCGATAAATAGACCGGCGAGCGCCGTGTACAGCCATGCGTAGGCCGGTCGTCGCAGCGTGAGCAGGGCCTTGCCGCCACGTCCCGCGCGCCACGCCATGCGGCCGCCGGCGCCAAGGAGGGCGACGCCCGCGCCAACCGACAGGGCGTCGATGAGTGTCAGGGGTAATCCAATGCCGTGAGCCATAGGGAGCCTCCAGGAAACCTATCGTTGCGTCATGGCGTATCATCGCACGCCTGCGGTCGAACAGGTAGGCGTTGTCCACGATGGCCAGGTGGGCGTCTGGTGGGTGTTGTGGACGCCATAGCTATGGGCGCGGCGCCAGAGGTTTATACTCGTGGTACAAGTGATCTACTACTATTATTATGGCGCGTGGCGTGTAGCATGGCGCGTGGGAGGCGGGCGTGCAGCAAAATCTGTTCGAGCCCAATGAGGCGACCGGGGATGGGGATGCCGCGAGGGACGCGCACGCGCCGCTGGCGGCGCGCATGCGCCCGCGCACGTTCGACGAGTATGTCGGGCAGGAGCACCTGATCGGCGCGGGGCGCGCCCTACGCCGCGCCATCGAGAGGGATATGCTGCCCTCGATGATCTTCTGGGGGCCGCCCGGCACGGGCAAGACGACGCTCGCCGCCCTCATCGCGCGCGCCACCAGCGCGCACTTCACCGGGCTCAGCGCCGTGACCGCCGGCGTGGCCGAGCTGCGCAAGGTGGTGGCCGAGGCGGGGGCGCGCCGCGCCCGCGGCGTGCGCACTGTCCTGTTCGTCGACGAGATCCATCGCTTCAACAAGGCGCAGCAGGACGTCATCCTCCCGCACGTCGAAGACGGCACGCTCACGCTCATCGGGGCCACCACCGAGAACCCCTCCTTCGAGGTCAACGCCGCGCTGCTCTCGCGCTGCCGCGTCTACGTGCTGCGCGCCCTCTCGGACGACGACCTGCGCCGCGTCGTGCGCGAGGCGCTGTCCGATCGTGAGCGGGGCCTGGGCGACGCGGATGTCGCGCTCGAGCACGAGGCGCTGGAGCGCCTCGTCGCGCTGGCGGGCGGCGACGCGCGGTCGGCGCTGAACGCGCTGGAACTCGCCGTCGCGGCCGCCCCCGTCGCGGCGGGGAGCGACCACGGGGGCGGCCGCGTCGCGGTGACGCCCGCGATCGTGGATGAGGCGGTGCAGCAGCGCTCGCCGCGCTACGACAAAGGGGGCGAGGCGCACTACGACGTCATCTCGGCCTTTATCAAGAGCATGCGTGGCTCCGATCCCGACGCCGCGCTCTACTGGCTCGCGCGCATGTTGGAGGCGGGAGAGGACCCTCTGTTCATCGTGCGGCGCATGGTCATACTGGCCGCCGAGGATGTCGGGCTGGCCGACCCGCAGGCGCTCGTCGTGGCCGTGGCGGCGCAGCAGGCCGTGCACTTCGTGGGGTTGCCCGAGGGCTACCTGCCCATGGCCGAGGCCGCGCTGTACCTGGCGCGGGCGCCCAAGAGTAACAGCGTCATCGCGGGTTACGGGCGCGCCCGCGATGCTGTTCGGCGCACCGGAGACCTGCCCGTCCCGCTGCACCTGCGCAACGCGCCGACAGGCCTCATGAAGAACCTGGGCTACGGGGCCGGCTACAAATACGCCCACGACTACGAGGGCAACCGGGTCGAGCAGCAATACCTGCCCGACGCGCTCGTCGGCGAGACCTTTGTCGAGGATAACCGATAGCGGGCGGGCGGCGTAGGGACCTCTTGTGGCCTCCTCGGGTCGATAGGGTGATGGCGTAGAGGCGCTCTTGAGTGCCCTGCGCCCCACGCCGGGCGCGAATCGCCACGGCGGGGCGCAGGGAAGGCGAACCGGAGGCGCACACCCGTGCGTGGGGGGGCGTCAAGCCCGCGCGCGGGGACCAACCCGTCGTTCGCCTTGACCTCATTTTACACTATTACATAATTAGCGTGAGGATTGGCCGCTCGTTGACATTTTTGTACGATCATGGGCAAGAAACGTCACGAAGCGGAGGGCGTATAGGACTATAATAGTCATATAGCGGGTGTGCGGAGATAAATGGGGCGTCTCCACGCACCCGCTATATTTTTTGTCCTCAACCGAAGGCGATCGCCCGGCGCCGTGCTACCCCGGGCGCGACGGCCACGGGGTCCTGCACGAGGCCCTGACTGTGCTCGACGCGCGCGCCGATTGCAGCCCGCGCAGACTTGACAGGGGCGCCCGCGACGGGGAGACGTATGGGTTCGCTCCGTCGCCAGGAGTGCGCAGGTAGTATGAGAGCCACTACATCAGAGACCTCCTCAGCGGGTTAGCCAGCGCCTCCTCATGGTACGACGGCGTGTCGAAGCCGCAGTTCGTGACGGGATACCGAAACTGTTACATGTGGGTCACCGCGCTTGCCCCATTAGTACTACGGCACTGAGTCGGCGCAGGATGTATGATGCAAGCGGCTAGTAGTCGCATCCGCCGCGATGATGTGTCGCCAGGACGGAGGACGCGACTTTATTGCTCGTCTGATACAGTAGTAAGGTAAAGGTGCGCCGGGCCGAACGCGGCGCGTCGCTCTCCAGGAGAGTGTGTATGGATGCCCCGGATGCCCCGTCCGATCATGTCTTGCGCGCCTACCTTGACGCGCGGCTGATGGTTTCACAGCACCCAGACGATCCTTCGCCCGTGGTCCCCGCGTGGACGGCGCAGCGCGCCCTCGAGGATATGCTCCTGAGGGACGGCTGGTCGCCGGACGAACTCGATGACCTTTTCGCGCGACACGAGCGCGCGTACCTCCTCGCGCTCGACGCCGATAACTGGCGCGCCCGCCTGGCCGACGCCCTGGTCCAGAGCACTGAGCGCAGCTTACGCATCGCGCAAGCCCTGGCCCGCTACCGCGAACGCACCGCGCAGTAGCTAGTCGAAAGTCGAAGGTTGGAAGTAGACGGACGGCATGAGCAAAGCCGTGCTACGACCTGACAACCGGCTATCGGCTATCGGCTATCGACTATCGACTATCGTCCCGCTGGTGGCCGCCGCGCTCATGTTCGTCGCGCTGACCATAGGCTATCGCTATGCCGATGTGACGAGGCATCGCCGGCCCCCTCTCGCGCCCCCTTCCCCGCCTCTGCGCGCCGCCACGACCTGGCCCGGCACGACCCTTTTGACGGGCACGCTCACGTCCTATAGCCAGCGGGTGATGAGCTTGCGCACGGAGCAAGGCCTCTTTGCCATCATCCTGGCCCTGTCGACGGATGTCGTACCCACCTGTCGGGGCTACCCCACACTCCAACGTGGAGAGCGCCTGGAGGTGCGGACGCCGTCGCGGGAGGATGGTAGTCTGCTGGCCGCGATGGTGAAGGACGCCCGCCCCTGCCCACCCGGCCCGTAGACGGCGCCTCGTCCTCCGCGTTCCTCCACCGCTCAATCCCCGCGCGCACGGCCCTGCGTACGGCGTCCACGGGGAGGCCGCGCAGGCAGATTCGGCTCGGGCACTGGGGCGCGACGCCGCCGCAGGGCGCGCACGACACGGCGAGGCGGACCACGGTGCAACGCTCGCTCGGGGGACCCCACGCGTGGGGGCTCGTCGGCCCGAATAGGGCGACGCTATGGACGCCTAGCAGGGCGGCCAGGTGCGCGATGCCGCAGTCGCCGCTGACCACGACGGCCGCCCGCTCCACGACGGCTGCCAGCCTCGCGACGTCGAGCGGAGGCAGCACGCGGCTTCGCTCGTCCCCGCTCTCCAGCAGCGCGCGGATATCCGCGTCGGCGGGGCCCGCCGTCCAGACCACGGCGGCCCCGTCGTCGCGCAGCCGCCGCGCCAACCCCTGATAGTGTGCGAGGGGCCAGCGTTTGGTCGGAGAACCGGCGCCGGGGTGGAGCAATACGACGGGCGCGACGGGCGCGACGGGCGTACCCGCGCTAGTGGGCGGGGTGGTAAGGCTCGCGGCCGTGGCATCCCGCCAAAATTGTTCCGTCGCCGCGCGCGCGGCGGCGGGGGCACGTAGCGCGAAGGGGACCGGGCGGACGCCGAGCGGCGCCAGCGCCGCCAGGTAGTGTTCCGCCACGGGGACCTGGTCCGCCTCGCTCCCCCGGTCCTCCCGGCTTGCCGCCGCGGCCGGGAGGATCGGCGCTATCAGCACACGACGGACCCCGGCGCGCGCCAGCGCCCGCGCGATCGTGTCGCCGCGCGCGCTCCAGACGATCGCGACCTCGATGTCCGGCGGTAAGGCGCCGGGGGCAGGCGGCTCGCCCAGGGAGAGCGGAGCCAGCGCGCCCGCGCCCGCGTCGAGGACCCCGTCGACGAGCCCGTGCCAGCGCGCGGGCGCGAGGGCTGCCGGATCGCCCGCCGCGACGAGTGTATGGGCGGGGAACGCCGCGCGCAGGGCGGCCAGGGCCGGGAGCAGCAGGAGCGTGTCGCCGAGCGCGCCGAGGCGCCAGGTCAGGATTGTCGGCAAGGTTTGGCCCCTACGAACGCGCCGATAAAATAGCCCCGGGGCACGGCACAGGGTCTGTGCATTGTCGAGTGTCCAAGCCCGTTTGCTCGCACGCCGCGTGGATGGCGGGAGTCTGGGGGGAGCCATCTCCCCAGGTTCCCCGGAGGCGCGCTGGGCCCTCGGCCGCAGCCGGGGGATCAGTCAGCCATGGGCGGAGGGGGCGAGAAGGGGCTTGGGCGACTTTTCGCAGACCCTGTGGCACGGCATAAGGGCTTTGCCGGGTGTGGGGGGCCCTGCTATAGTGGGCTGTAGGCCGTCGGTCAGCAGTCATGTCCCCCCCAGGAAAGGATCAACTATGACCCGTACGTCTGTCAAGAGCATCGCCGCCGCCGGGATGGCGGCCAGCCTCGTCCTCGCCACGGCGGGCAGCGCGCTGCCCGCCGGTAAACCCAAAGGGACGCCGGCCAAGCCCAGGGTCGTCAGGCCCGTGCTATTCATCAATCAAGGCGTGACGCAAGCCTCGGGCCTCACCCCGCGGGCGGCGCTCCAGCGGGCGGCCAGGTTCGTCAAGTACAGCGTCACGACGCCGCACTATCTGCCCAAAAACTTCGCGCTCGTCGCCGTGACGGTGTACCCCTATATCCCTGACAACACGCTCCTGAGCGACACGCAGACCTTCTACAAGACGAAGGTACGCACGGTGATGGACTTCGAGGTCGACCACCAGCTGGGGGCGCCTTATACCTATCACTTCTCATCCACGCCGACGACAGCCAAGGTCGGGCGCTACACGGCGACTGTTGCCGAGCAGAAAGGCGCCAATTTAAAGACGCACAAGACCGTTGACTTGCTCTACGTCTATTGGTACGACAGCCACAGCAAGGTCGCGACCGAGGTGACGGCCGATCTCAAGTCGAGCGGGTTGAACCGCGCCGACATACTCCGGATCGCCGGCTCGGTCTCCTAGCCGCGACGGTATCGGACTGGCCGCCTAGCAGCCCCTGGCTGCTCTATTTGGGGCAGCCAGGGGTTTCTAGGTGGCTGCTCTCCTTTCCTGTTTGCCCCCTCCCCACAACAGGCTGAGCAGCAGCGCCAGCGCCAGCGCGAGCAGCAGGTTGCGCAGGGCCAGGACCCCGACCGCCGCCGGCGCGAGGTAGCGCACCAGTTCGCCGTAGTGCAGCGGGTAGACCCACTGCGTCAACGGCAGCGCGATCAAGAAGCACGCGAGGGCCAGGACGGCGCGCCGGCGGCCGCGTCGCGGTAGCGGCAGCAGGGCGAGCGGCGGCATCGCCCATAAGAGGAATTGCGGCGAGAGCACCCGGCTCGACATCGCCGAGGCCAGCACGAGCGTCGCCGTCCCCACCAACAGCATGCCTTCACGCCCCGAGGCGGAGCGACGCCGACGCCACCAGGCCACGTATGTGGCGAGCGCGACGAGCGCCAGGGCCGGGGTACCCGCGCCACCCCAGGCGTCCCCGGGACCGAGTATGACCAGCGCGCGGTTGCGCCCAACCACCTGGAGCGGGAAATGGGTCAGGAGGTGCAACAGCAGCGGGGGCGTGGCCCAGATCGACTCGACCTGGAGGTGGCGGTTCGTCTGGAAGCTCAGGTCGTGCGCGAGAGCCTGCGGGCCGGCGGCGAGGGCGGGGCTCAATAGCAGGGCGAGCGTGCCGGCGGCGGCGAGCGCGGCTACGCCGACCCGCCTGGACCGCCTGGCCCCGCCGTGCGTCCAGTAGTCGAGCAGGAGCGGCGGCAGTAGCAGGGCCGGGTAGACCTTAGTCGCCGCGCCCGCCGTCAGGAGGGCCGCGGCGAGGGCTGGGCGGTCGCGCTGCCAGGCCAGCACGGCGAGGGCCGTCAGCGCCGCCGGGGCAAGATCGAGCCGGTAGTCCACCAGTGGACCGAGGAGCGCGATAGCCAGGGTGTAGAGACCCAGGACGCGGACGGCCGGCAGGCGCGCGGCGCGCGCACTGGCGTACAGGGCGAGCACGATGGTGCAATCGAGCGCAGCGACCTGCAGGAAGAACAGGGAGCGGTAGTCGAGGTAGCCGTCCGCGAACAGGCGCGGCAGCAGCATGAACAGCAGCGTGCCGGGCGGGTACTCGAGCAGGAAGTCGCGGTACGGCGCCGCCCCGACGAGCGTGGCCCCGGCGTCGTGGAAAGACAGCTGCAGGAACCCGCGCACCACGACATCCTCGCGCGTGTTGGGGAAGACCACGAGGAGCAGGACGAGGTGCAGCAGCACCGTCGCCGCGAGCAGCGCGTAGCGACCAGTCGCGCGCGACAACGCCCGGCTCCACCGGGTCTGCGCATCGCGCCGGGACCATAGGTATCGTACTCGCCCCCGCGGCGGCGCTGTCGTCGACGGGCTGGCCGCCGCGGGGGCGGCGCGCGGCCGGCGCGTACCCCTCGTCGCCGCCATATTACCTCATCATCTTAGCAATTCACGTTGTCCGTGTGCAGGTTGGCGAGGTCCCCGCTCGCCTGGACGAGCAGATAGCTGCCGCGCCGCATATAGCCGCGGGCTTCGACGGCGATGTCTTGGGCGGCGCGCAGGTGGTTGGTGTGAGCGTCCAGATAAGCCTGCGCCAGCAGGTAGGACCCTGTGTTGAAGGGCTGGATGGCGGCCCGCATGTGGCCGAGGAACGGCGCGGCTTCGGACGGCGGCGGGGGTGTGCTGTGGTTGAGATAGGCTGTCTGCTTCTCCAGCGTGCGCTGAAAGACTGCGATGGCCTGGAGCGTCTCAGAGATGTCCCCGCTCGCAGAGATGGTGTAGGCCGGCCCTTGCAGCGCGTCGAGCTTCCCGGTCAGAGTGCTGTAGGCGCCGTTCATGCCGCCGATGTTTCCGTTGCTATGCCCCTGATACGACTGCAGCAGGCACGGGTCGTTGCCGAGAGTGGCGCCGGGCAGCCCGCATCCGGCCAGCGCCACGGGTAGGGCGACCAGTAGAAATAGGATAAGGGCGTGCGACAGGCGTGCCGGGGCGGACAAAACAGGCATGCGCAACCTCCTTCATGAGAGTATGACTATCGAATGGCCTCACGCGGCGCCCATGCGCACGGCGGCGCCATCTGGAGGCCCCAAAAGGCCGAGAGCTATGCTCCCTGTCCCTGCATGGTAGCAGGACCGGGCGCAAACCCTAACGCGCCACGGCGTCGGCGTCGCGGTCGGGGTGGTGACGCAGCGCGACCATGAGATGGTAGCCGGCGCGCGGGACGGGGAGCAGGTCTTCGAGGATATAGAGGCCGAAGTAGAGATATTGCAGTGTGTTGTAGAGCGGGGCAGCGCGCAGCAGGCGCTTGCAGAGCAGGAGCAGGGGCAGATTGGCCCATTCCGCCAGCCCAAGCGCGCTTATATGCACATAATCAGCCAAGAACCGCTCGCCGAACAGCAGGCGGAGCGCGCCGAGACTGTAGTGACGATGGTAGCCCGCGCCGATCGCGGGCGTTCCGGGCGCGGCCAGCGCGTCCTCTCCGGTGAGCCAGGCGTACACGTTGAGCGAGTCGGCCCAGCGTAGGAGGCCGGCGTGCGGCACGCTCACGACCACGAGACCGCCAGGGCGCAGCACGCGCGCGATCTCGGCCACGACCGCCCGCTCATCCGACACGTGCTCGAGCACATCGAGCAACGCTACCGCGTCGAAGTGGGCGTCGGGGTAGGGCAGACGCTCGGCCACGCCGAGCGCGAAGCGCGCATGGGGTACAGCGCGGCGGGCGCGGCGTATATAGGCAGGGGACGCGTCGAGGCCGTCGACGTCGTAGTGGCGGGCGATCCCCGCCGTGCCGTAGCCAAAGGCGCAGCCGAGGTCGAGCACGCGCGCGCCGGGCGGTACCTCGCGTCGCAACAGCGACAGGGCGCGTCCCCAGCGCGCCACTTAAGGCCGACCTGGCCTTGAAAAACCATGGTAGAGGATAGACCTTGAAAGGTCTGTGCCGTGATCACGGTGTATGAATCGATAGGCGACCACGCTAGCGGGTTGGACAGCCACTAGCGGAGCGGCTCCAGGTCGAGGTCATAGCGATGGCCGCGCCAGGTGATGGCGGCTTGGTCGCGCGAGGCACCCTGTACCATGCTCGAGAACTCGGCCCCGAACGAGGCGGTGAGGGCGCGCAGGTCGTCGACATCGCCCTCCTGACCCTCGAAGAACGTGCGCAACTCGTCCGGCGCGGTGTCCGTGCCCTCCGAGGCCCAGGGGCGGATGCCCACGACTCTGTACTTGCTGTGTCCCGCGTTCGCTTCCATAAAAGCGCCCTCCCCTCGTCTCTATTTGTATCATTTGCATCGGTGTGGAGTTTGGTCCTGCGAGATACGTGGCAAGGCGTGTGCCGCCATGGCGAACGCTCCCTGAGCCCTTGCCCCCTTGCCGTGCCGGCGTAAGAGGCGTTTTGGGTAGACTGGGTACATGGATCAGGAGCTACATCGACGGCGCAGGCTGCGGCTGGGCGCGTTGCTGTTCCGGCTGCGCTACTACATGCAGGCGCCTGACGACATCGCGGCGGACATTTACCGCCACGGACTGGACACGTATGCGCAGGTCGTGGGCGAGAGGGTGCGCCTGGTCGACGGCGACCGCGAGGAGACTATGGACCTGGAGGAGGCCATCGCGCGGTGCAAGGCGGCGCTCGACGGCGTCCCGCTGCATACGCATGGGGACGGCGGCGGGTAGCGCGCGACGCGTTACCCACCGCCGTCCCCCTCCGCTACTTCTTGTGTCGAGGCCGTCGAACGACGATAGTCACGGTCAGGGCCTCCAAACCGCCATTGGCGCGACGCTGGCAGGTGGCCGTCACGGACTGATTCTTGTTCGGTATGAGCATGGTGCGATGGACTGGGCGACGGACTGATTCTTGTTCGGTATGAGCATGGTGCGATGGACTGGGCGCTTGTGCATCTTGACCACCGTTTTCGAGGTCAGAGCCACGTGATATGTCGTCGCGTGTGTCTTGCTGTGGATGTCGAGCATGCCGGTGCCGTTGGCGTTTTCCGTGACACCGACCACCGTGCCGGATACCCGCACGTGGCGGACGCGCTGCGCGGGGACGCGGGTCACGGCGAGGCGTGGGCGCGACGCGAGGGCTGGGGGCGCGGGGAGGGCGACCGTGGCGAAGAGCGCGAGGGCGGCCAGGGGCGCGAGGGCGCGACGGAGAGAGGCGCGGCACATGGGAGTGCTCCTTTCCGCACGCGAGGTGCGCTCGGCCGCGGGATCGTCCCGCGGTGCGCCTATCGTATCACGTTTCGCCGGGCGCACACAAGGGGCGCCCCTACTCCCACTTGAAGGTGCGGGCGGCGACGCCGAAGGCGAGGAGAGTCCAGGCGGCGAGGACGGCGATGGGACCGCCGGGAAAGGCGGCGCCAGCGGTCAGCGCGGCGCGCAAGGCGTCGGTGAGCGCGGCGGCGGGGAGCGCGCGCGCGAGGTCCTGCACAGGTCCCGGCAGGTGGTCGAGTGGCAGGACGGCGTCACTCAGCAGCAGGAACAGTAGGTAGAGCCCGTTCGCGCCAGCCAGCGTGGCCTCGGCGCGCAGGCCGCCGGCCATAGCCAGCCCCAGCCCCGAGAAAGCGAGTGTGCCGAGCAGCAGGGCCAGCAAGGCCGTGCCCGGCGAGCCGTGGGGCCGCCAGCCGTAGACGACGGCCGCGACGACGACCAGCAGCGCGACCTGCGCGACCTCGAGCGCCAGCACCGAGAGCGCCTTGGCGGCGATTAGCCCGCCACGCGGCAGTGGGGACGCGCCCAGCCGCTTGAGCACCCCGTAGTATCGCTCGTAGGCCGTGGCGATGCCAAGGCTGACCATGCCCGTAGCGATGATTGCCAGCGCCAGCATCCCCGGCAGTAGGAAGTCGACCGGCCGGCCCGTGCCGCTGCGCACGATGCCGAGCGAGGCGAAGAAGATGAGCAGCACGACCGGGACGATCACAGTGATCAGGACGTTCTCGCCGCGCCGCGCCGTCAGCACGAGCTCCGCGCGCGTCTGCGCCAGCACGGGACCCACCACCGACGGCAGGGGCGCCCCTACGCTGTCCCGGCTCACAACTGCCCTCCCTGATCCCGGCTCATAATTGGTCCCCCTGTTGCGTCAGGCGCAGGAACGTTTCTTCGAGCGAGCGGTGGCCGACGCGCAACTCGCCGAGGGTGACGCCCCCGTCGCGCAGGCGCGCGGTGAGCTCGGCCAGCAGGCCGGGCATATCCCCGTCGACCGCGCGCAGCGTGTAGTGTCCCGGTTCGTCTTCGCGCGCGTCGCGCGCGCCCGGCAACAGGGCCAGCAGGGCCAGCAGGCCAGGGGGCGCCACGAGGCGGACCGTGCCGGAGCCCTCATCGCGCGTCAGGGCGCGCGGCGTATCGAGGGCGATCAGGCGGCCACGGTCGATGATGGCCACGCGGTCGGCGAGGCGCTCGGCCTCGTCCATGAAGTGCGTCGTCAGCACGACCGTGACGCCGTCGTCGCGCAGCCCGCGCACGATGTCCCACGTGGTCAGGCGCGCTTGCGGGTCCATCCCCGTCGTCGGCTCGTCGAGGAAGACGAGGCGCGGGCGGCCGACGAGCGCGACGGCGAGGGCCAGACGCCGCTTCTGGCCGCCGGAGAGGCGGCGCGCCCGCGTCCGGGCCGCGGCGCGCAGCCCGACCCGCTCGAGCAAAGGCTCGATCGGCAGGGGCCGCGGGAAGAAGCCTGCGTAGAGTCGCAGGATCTCGCGCGCGGTCATGGCTGGCTGCAGGCCGTCCTGCTGCAGCATCACGCCGACCTGCAGGGACAGGCGGCGCCTGTCCGCGCACGGGTCGAGGCCGAGGATGCGCGCGCCGCCCCTATCAGCCGCGCGGTAGCCCTCCAGGATCTCGATCGTCGTCGTCTTACCCGCGCCGTTGGGGCCGAGGATCGCGAAGATCTCGCCAACCGCTACGGAGAAGCTCAGCCCGTCGACGGCGTGCGTCGCCCCATACGCCTTGACGAGCCCGTCCACGACGATAGCCGCATCCCCGGCCGCGCTGGCGAGGGCGTCCTGCCCTGCTCCTGCCGAGACTTGAATCGTGCGTGCCACGTCGCTACCTGCGCCCCTATCTTCTTGCTCTACCCCATTGTACGACCCCGATGTGAAGGTTCCGTGAAGCTCCCCGCTCAGGCCATGCCGCTGCGTCCCGCTTCTTTCCTCACGATCGCGCGCTCCGCCGCCTCGAGCACGGTCTCGACAGAGAGCGCGTGCAGGCACGTCGGGACGCGGCAGCGCGAGCCCGCCCAGACGGGGGCGCTGTTGACGAAGAAGAAGCAGGGGCTGCACACGAGACCCGACCGCGCCACCTCCACGTACGGGCCGGCAGGGTGGTAGTTGACGACGCTGGTCGGGCCGAAGATGCCGACCGTCGGCACGTCCAGCGAGCCCGCCATATGCAGCGGCGCGCTGTCGTCGCCGACGAACAGGTGACAGCGCTCCAGCAGGGCGATCGACTGCCCCAGCGACACCCGCCCGTTCAGGACGATCGGCGGGCGCGCCATCGCGGCAGCGACCTCCCGCGCCAGCGCCAGTTCGTCGCGCCCGCCGATGAGGGCGATGCGCGCGTCGTACCGCTCGGCCAGCCGGTCGCCCAGCACAGCGAACCGCGCGCTGTCCCATCGCTTCATGCCCCTGAAACCTTCGCCGCCCGGGTGCAGCGCGACCAGGCGCTCGTCGGACCCGACCCCCTCGGCCACCAGGAAAGCGCCAAGCGCCGCGCGGTCCCGTTCCGTCGTGCGCACGACGAGCCGCGACCGGTCGACGCGCAGCCCTAGCGGCCGCACGACCGACGCGTAGTTGTCTATGGCGTGGCGATGCTTCCAGGGGCGCGCCCCGATCGGGAAGAACCACTGGTAGGCGGGGATGTCGAAGGACAGGCGGCGCACGACCCCGCACAGCACGCTGAGGTACCACACATACGGCCGGAACTCGACCGCGATGGTGAAGCGCCGGCGCCGCATCCCCCACAGGAAGCGCGCGTATCCGAAGAGGGTGAAGGTTTGCCCGGTGGGGTGGGAGATGACTTCGTCGATGTCCTCGTTAGCGTAGAGCACGCCGGCGTTCGTGGAGAAGACGAGCGCGGCGATGTGCGCGTGGGGGAAGCGCTGGCGCAAGGCGCGCACCGTGGGCGTCGCGAACAGCGTGTCGCCGATGGGCAGCATCAGGTTGAGCAAGATGCGCTCGACGCGGCGCGGCGGGAAGATCCGGTAGGCCCAGTTCAGCAACATACGACGTAGGTAGCCATCAGCACTCAGCCAGCACTCAGCGGTCAACTTCAAAGGGCATAGCGCTCATCGGTTCGGACGAGCGAGGCGCCCGCCGTTTAGCGAGGGCGCTTGCGCGGCGTGGACTAGTCCGCCACCTGCTCCCGGGAGTCGTGACCCTCGGGCGCCGGGCCACGCTCCACGAATCGCTTGAGGCGTCGCTCCAGCGTGGCGCGCGGCAGCATCACGTAGTGGCCGCACGTCCGGCACTGCAACCCGATGTCGGCGCCGAGCCGGTACACCGTCCAGTCGTAGCCGCCGCATGGATGGGGCTTGCGCAGGCGCACGACGTCGTCGATGCGGAAGTCGATGATTGCGGCCATCAGCTATCGGTCGCCACTCAAGAGTTTTCCATTCATCGTTACATGCCCTACCAGTAGCCTATCATGCCGTCGCCATTACCCCCGGCCGATCCGTTTCTCAAAAGCCCTGCTTTGAGGGTGGGGCTTATCTTAGCTAGAGTTTGGCCAAGTCAAGCTGCATAGCAGAGCATGTCGCAGAGGTGATCGGCCACGGCGCGCGGGACTTTTCGCAGGTCGCCGGTGGACGGGGATGTCTGAAAAGCCATGTGCGCCCA